>Ga0007827_10000268_pt1 | contig 17482 bp, 13 predicted proteins | sample CryBogCBE16Jul07_FD_60332 | JGI IMG/M metagenome (GOLD analysis project Ga0007827, IMG submission 60332) | Freshwater microbial communities from Crystal Bog, Wisconsin, USA - CBE16Jul07 | ecosystem: Environmental > Aquatic > Freshwater > Lake | place: Crystal Bog, Wisconsin, USA | collected...
GGAGCCAGGATGCTTCCTCCATCTCTACGGCAAGGAGGAAGCCAAACCGGGCCGCAAGATGGGCCATGCGACCCTACTCGGAACGGCCCCGGAGGCCGTGGACAAGGCCCTCCAGCTCAGGGAGCGGGTGATCCGTTGACCGGTGTCGGGAGAAATTTTGAACGAGCCCCGTTCCCGCTTGTCTCTATTCCTGCGACACCCTATCCAAACCGCGCAACCCCTCCCGTTTTAAGCAATACCTTCCACCATCCACGCACCTGATCCCATGAACCCGTCCGTCCAAGAACTCGATCGCCGCGTCCAGGAGACCAGCTCCTGGGTCCGCCCCCTCACCCAGGAAATGAGCCGTGTCGTCGTCGGCCAGCAGGGGCTCGTCCGCAGCCTGCTCATCGGCCTGCTCGGCAACGGCCACGTGCTGCTGGAGGGCGTTCCCGGCCTAGCCAAGACCCTCACCGTCCGCACCCTTTCCTCCTGCATCCACGCGGACTTCGCCCGCATCCAGTTCACCCCGGATCTCCTCCCCGCCGACCTCGTCGGCACCCTGATCTACAATCCGCGCGAGGGAGCCTTCACCACCCGCAAGGGGCCGATCTTCGCCAACCTGATTTTGGCCGATGAGATCAACCGCGCCCCCGCCAAGGTCCAGAGCGCCCTGCTCGAGGCGATGCAGGAGCGTCAGGTGACCATCGGCGAGGAGACCTTCAAGCTTCCCGATCCCTTCCTCGTGCTCGCCACGCAGAATCCGCTCGAGCAGGAAGGAACCTACCCGCTTCCCGAGGCCCAACTCGACCGCTTCATGCTCAAGGTCGTGGTCGGCTACCCGACCCGCAGCGAGGAACGCTCGATTCTCGACGCCATGGCGACCTCCTCGCCGAGGCTCGACGTCTCGCCGCTCGTGACGACGCAGCAGATCCTCGACGCCCGCCAGGTCGTCAACGCGATCTATGTCGACGACCGGGTGAAGGACTACATCGTCGATCTCGTCTGGGCGACCCGCGAGCCGGCGAACTACAACCTCAAGCTCGACGGCCTCATCCGCTACGGGGCCTCCCCGCGCGCCACGATCAACCTGACGCTCGCCGCCAAGGCCCACGCCTTCCTCAACGGCCGCGGCTACGTCACCCCGCACGACGTGAAGTCGATCGGGACCGAGGTGCTCCGCCACCGCGTGGCTGTCAGCTACGAGGCCGAGGCGCAGTCGATCGACTCCGAGGAGATCGTCCGGCGCGTCTTCGAGGGACTTCCGGTCCCCTGATGCAAGAAACAGGAGGCTCTTGGCTTTTTGGTCTGTGGGACTTTTGGCCGGGAGCAATCCAAGGAACCTGATTCGGGAATCAACAGCCTAAAGCATCATCACCCGTCCTCTCCCCTTCGTCCTACCGATGAACGATCCCAAAGAGATCCTTCGCAAGATCCGGCGCCTCGAGCTGCGCACCCGCCGGCTCGTGGAGTCGTCGTTCGCCGGTCAATACCATAGCGTCTTCAAGGGACGCGGGATGAACTTCGAGGAGGTGCGCCCCTATACCCCGGGCGACGAGATCCGCTCGATCGACTGGAATGTCACCGCCCGTACCGGCGAACCCTACATCAAGAAATTCACCGAGGAGCGTGAGATGACGGTGATGATCCTCCTTGATGTCAGCGCTTCCGGAAACTTCGGCAGCGTCGAGGAGAGTAAGCGGGAGGTGGCTGCCGAGATCGCAGCGATCCTGGCTTTCAGCGCGATTCATAACAACGACAAGGTCGGACTGCTCCTCTTCAGCGACCGCGTGGAGCTCTTCATTCCGCCCAAGAAAGGTCGGCATCACATCCTGCGACTCATTCGCGAAATGCTCTATTTCGAGCCTGTCGGCTATGGCACCGATCTCTCCGGCGCCCTCGAGTATCTCAACAAAGTGGTCACGCGCCGGTCGCTCCTTTTCGTGGTTTCCGATTTCCTGGCACCCGATTTCTCCAGACCGCTCACGGTCACCGCCAAGCGTCACGATACCGTGGCCCTCCGGGTGGTCGATCCCGCCGAGGAAACTCTGCCTGATGTCGGCGTGGTCCTTCTCGAGGATCCCGAGACCGGCGAGCAGATCGAGGTCGACACCTCGAGGCGCTCGATTTCCCGGAGCTATGCGCGTCATGCGGAGGATCGCCTTCGCGACCTCGGGCGACTCTTCGGTGCGCGAGGTATCGACCTTCTGGAACTGCACACCGACCGCGATTATCTTCCGGTCCTGCGAGGGTTCTTCGAGCGACGTGGAAGGAGGCTGGCGGCATGACGAATGCGGCGACACAGCCCGGTATCAGCTTCGCCCCGGGTGCGGTCGGAATGCCCTCCGTTCCCGGCGTCCTGCCCGGCATGGGAACGGCCCCCACGCCGGCTCCTATCCATGACATCGTCGGGCCGCTTCCCTTTTTCTCGGGTCCGCTCTGGGTGATGGTCCTCATCTTTGCCACGGTCGCACTCGCGGGCGTGGCTCTCTGGTGGTTTGCAGGCCGCAGGAAGGAACGGAAACTTACCCCCCGGGAGTCGGCTCTGCGAGATTTGGAGAGCCTCAGGTCCAATCTCACGGGCGGCACCGATCATGAATTCGGAGCGGGGGTTTCCGACGTGCTCCGCCGATTCCTCGGCGAGGCCCTGGGGCTTGCCGCGCCGCGGCAGACCACCGAAGAGTTCCTCGAATCGCTGCACGGATCGCTCCGCTTCCTTCCAGCGGAGCAGGAGGCGTTGGCAGCGTTCCTTCACCAATCCGATTTCCTCAAGTATGCCCGGGGTGAAGCCACCCACGAGCAGAGGGAAGCCCTGATCGTCGCCGCCGAATCGTTTGTCCGTAGCGGCGAGGAACCAAGGGTTTTGGAAAACCCGCGGAAGACTGCCGAAGGCAGCCCGCAAGGGCAGCAAGGCATGCCGCGAGGCATGGGCTGTCAAAACGACAACGGGGGGGCTACTCCCCCACCGAAGGAGGCCGCATGAGCATCCCTCCCCTGATCGCCGTCGGGGCGACCTTTTCTTTCGCCCATCCGTGGATCCTGCTCGTTCTGCTGGCCTTGCCCGTGCTGGCACTGCTGCGCGGAAAGATCGGAGGGACGCCGGGCATTCTCTTCTCCTCCACCAAGCTCGTGATGGCCGTTGGCAAGAGGCGTCGTTCCCGCGCCGGTGCCGTCCTGGCCTCGCTGGTCTACGGCGCCATGGCTTGCCTGATCGTCGCGCTGGCCCGCCCCCAACTCGTAAGGAGCCTGGAGCGGGTCCAGGCAAGCGGGGTCGACATCATGTTGGTGCTCGACGTGTCCGGATCCATGACCGCCGAGGACTATGTCATCGGCGGAGACCGGGTCAACCGTGTGGAGGTGGTCAAGCGGGTCACCCAGCAGTTTATCGAGGCCCGTCCCAACGATCGCATCGGAATCATCGCTTTTGCCGGCCGTCCCTATCTCGTGAGCCCGCTCACGCTCGATCATGACTGGCTGATCCGGAATCTCGACCGGGTCAATGTCGGCATTGTCGAAGACAGCACCGCGATCGGTTCGGCCATCGCCTCGGCGGCCACCCGCCTGAAGGACCGGGATTCCAAGACCAAAATCATCGTGCTTCTCACCGACGGCGCGAACAATGCCGGCAAGGTCCTTCCGCTTACCGCCGCCGAGGCGGCGAAGGCCTTGGGTATCAAGATCTATACGATCGGCGCGGGAAGTGACGGCCCGGTTCCCGTTCCGGTGGGGAAGGACATGTTCGGCAAGACGGTCTACCAGAAGATGGTTTTCGACTTTGACGAGAAGCTGCTCGACCAGGTTGCCAAGATCGGTGACGGGAAATATTTCCGGGCGGCCGACACCGACTCGATGGACAAGACCTTCCGGGAGATCGACCGGATGGAGAAGACCAAGGTCGAGATCGAGAAAAGCGCCGACTACCGCGATCTCTTCCCCCTGCTCCTGGCTCTCGGTGTGATCCTGCTTGGAGCCGAAGCCGTCCTTTCGCAGACCGTTTGGCGCAGACTTCCATGAACCTCTTCCTGATGACCTCCAACGCCGACAGGCTGACCTTCGGATCACCTGGTTGGCTCTGGGCATTGCTTCTGCTCGCTCCGCTCGTCTGGTTCTATGTCGACGCCGCCCGCCGGCGCGAGACCCTGCTCTCCCGCATCGTTGCGCCACGGCTCCAGAAGCAGCTCACCGGTCAGGTCAGCCACCTCAAGAGGAACCTGCGCACGGCCTTCCTGCTGGGTTCCGTGTTGCTGACCGTCGTGGCGCTGGCCAAACCGCGCCACGGCTACCGCGAGGAGACGATCACGACCAAGGGGCGCGACGTGATCTTGGCCATCGATGTCTCCCGCAGCATGCTGGCGACCGACACCGCCCCCACCCGTCTCGGCCGTGCCAAGCTCATCTCCCAGGATCTGCTCGACCTGCTCCGGGGAGACCGTGTGGGCCTCATCGCCTTTGCCGGAACGGCATTCCTTCAGGCCCCGCTCACCATGGACAAGGGAGCAGTGCTCAACTCGATCCGGGATCTCGACACCAACACGATTCCCAAGGGTGGGACCGACATCGCAGCCGCGATCCGGATGGCGATCGCCGCCTTCGGCAAGGGGGAGGGGGCGACACGCGCCCTGGTGCTCATGACCGACGGCGAGGAACTCGAGGGGAGCGCCGTTGAGGCCGCGAAAGAGGCCGAGGCCGCCGGGATCCGGATTTTCACGATCGGGTTCGGCTCGGCCGCCGGATCGTTGATCCCGATCAGGACGGAGGAGGGGCGCAATGATTTCGTCCGCGACGAGAGCGGAAATCCGGTGAATTCCAAACTCGACGTGTCTCGCTTGACCGAGATCGCGCAGGCCACGGGAGGCTTCTACCTCCCCTACGGTCAGGATGCGGCCAAGGTCATCTTTGAGAGGGGGATCCTTCCGCTCGAGGAACAGGTGGGAGGGACTCTCACCGGACGCAAGCCGATCGAGTGCTACGCCTGGCCGGTGGGTGCCGCCCTCCTTCTTCTGGCGCTACGTTCCGTGCTCGGGGAGGGGCGGCGCGTCCCGAAGGTGACTGCCGTCGCGGCTACGATCCTGCTTCTGCTGGCCGGTGCCCCATTGCATGCCTCCGGACTGAAGGATTACCAGCAGGGGAATTATCAGGGGGCGCTGCAGGACTTCGAGAAGAGGCTTCAGTCCGGAGAATCGATTCCCGAGGTGAAATTCGACGCCGGGGCAGCCGCCTACAAGGCCGGCGATTACCAGAAGGCGGCAGGGTATTTCTCGGATGCGATGACCTCGACCAAGCCGAAGATCCGTGATGCCGCGACCTACAACCTGGCCAACGCGCTTGTCCGCTCCGGCGAGGCCGCCAAGGAAAACGACGCCAAGTTGTCCGACTGGAAGAACGCCCTCCAGCACTACGAGACGGTCATCAAGGCCGATCCGATGAACGCCAGGGCCAAGGAAAACCGCGACATCGTCAAGAAGCTGATCGAGGATCTCAAGAAGCAGCAGCAGAAGAAGAATCAGAACAAGGATCAAAAAGATCAGAAGGATCAGAAGGATCAGAAGGATCAGAGCAAGAGCGACCAGTCCCAAGGTGGTGGCAACGGCCAAAAAGATTCCAAGGACAAGAAAGATTCCAAAGATCAGAACGATCAGGACAAGTCGCAGGATCAGAAGGGACAGCAGGGTGACGGCAAGGATCAGCAGAGCAAGGACCAGCAGAAAAATCCCGATCAGAAAGACCAAAAGAACCAAAACGAAAAAAACAACCAGAAGGGAGGAGAGGATCAGAAGCAGAACCAGTCCTCCCAAGGCCAGGGATCGCCCACTCCAACCCCGACACCTTCGCCGGATCAGGACAAGGGGGGAGGGTCCAAGGATCAAAAGAATGACACAAAAGAGGGTAAGGACCAGCAATCCCAACAGCCCCAAAACGCCCAGCAGGGAAATCAGCAACAGCAATCGGGTTCCCAAGGCGGGCAGCCTGCGCCGACTCCGTCGCCCACACCCGCGAGGCGGGGGTCCCTCGGGGGCGGCCAGCAAGGTGAGAAAAAAGAGCAGCAATCCGCCGAGGCAGGCGAAGCGGAGGAGTCGAAGGATGGCAAAATGACCCCTTCCCAGGCCCGTGCTCTCCTCAACTCGGTCAAGGACGAGGAAGCGCATGTCACCGAACAGCAGAAGAACCGCGCGGTGGAACAGCCGCTCCGCGACTGGTAGGATTCCCGCTCCATGAATCGTTCTCCGTTTCATCGCCTCCGGAAGCGCCTGTGCGCGGTTGTGGCGTTGCTTGCGGCTGGGATTGCCCCCCTCGGCGCCGCCGATATCTCGGTCACCGCGGAGATGTCGCGTCCCGAGATCAGTGCCGGGGAAATGGCCGAACTCCAGATCAAGGTAAGCGGAGCCCAGCAGGCCGACGTTCCCCAGCAGATCGCCGTCGAGGGTCTGCAGGTTCGGCTCACGGGGCAGTCGACCCAGGTGCAGGCACAATTGGTCAATGGGAGACTTTCAGCCGTTTCATCATCTATCTACAGCTACATCGTGATGCCGTTGCGCACGGGGAGCTTCACGATTCCCGGCGTGACGGTCACCGCGGACGGACGCCAGTTCCGCACCGCCTCGATCCGTTTTGCCGTCGTTGATACCCGGGCCGCACCGGCCCCTGCGATCCAGCAAACCGCTCCTGTCACCCCGCCACCCTTTCCTGGACTCCAGCCTCCACAGCGCCGTACCCGTCAGGCGCCGCCGCGCATTGATGAATCCAGACTCGCGTTCGGGGAGATCAGCTGTCCCAAAAAGGCGATTTATGCCGGGGAGGTGGCACCGGTTGAGATCCGTTACTACTTTGACGCCAACTGCCAGGTCCAGGTACGCGGCAAGGTCGACTTCGGCGGCGAGGGGATCGTTGCGGAACGATTCCCCGATCCCAAGGAAAGCCGCGAGGAGCGCGACGGCACCGTTTACAATGTCCTGACCTTCCGGACCCTGCTTTCGGCGGTGAAGCCGGGCACGATCGACGTCCCGCCCGCCAAGCTCGATTGCCAGGTTCAGGTGCCCGGGGGTGCGCCTCCGGGATTCGACGATCAGATCTTCAGCCAGCTCCTGGGCGGCCAGTCCCCCTTCATGCAGGCCCGCGATCTTCAGGTGAAGACGGCACCGCTCCATCTTGAGATCCTGCCGCTTCCCAAGGAGGGTCGTCCTGCCTCCTTCTCAGGCGCCGTCGGACAGTTCGACATCGATGCCATCGTTCCCAACCCCAAGCCGGCGCCCGGCGATCCGGCGACCCTCTCGGTGAAGATCGGCGGCAAGGGAAACTTCAAGGGCATGGGGGCCCCCGTGCTCACGGAGGACGACGGATGGAGGACCTATCCGCCGACCGACAAGTTCGACAGTTCGGACGAGCTTTCCTACAGTGGGGTAAAATCGTTCGATTTCACGCTGATTGCCCAGGAGCCGAAAAAGGCCTCCCCCGGTGCCGAGTTCTCCTACTTTGACCCGACGACCGCGAAGTATGTGACCATCACCACGAAGCCGCTTCCGCTTCAGGCATCGCCCGGCGCGGCTTCCAATCCTGTCTCGACCCCTGAATCCAGCGCGAGATCGGGAGAGGTCAAGAACCCCTTCAAGCCCCCGGGTGCTGACCGTCAGGAAGTGAAACAGGGGGATCCCGTTCCCGGCATCAGCTTCCGTTCTTGGAGGACACCTCTGGCACGCGGTGAATTCGTGATCGCCACTCTTGCCATGCTGACGGCCGTCGCCGCCCTGACGGGGATCCTTTGGTACCGCCATGTCCAGGCGCACGGCGGAAGCGTCCGTGCCCGTCGTCGCAAGAGGATTACCGAACTCCTTGAAGCCGTCCGCTCCGAAAATCTCGATGCCACCGCCACCCTCGAGGCTGCGCTCGGGTATCTGGAACTAGCCGTCCCTCCTTCGGAGGAGCGAGAGGTGCTGTCGTCCTCCCTCACCCGGCGTCGCGATCAGCTCAAATATGGAGCGGGAGGCACACGCCCCCTTGCTCCCGCGGAACGTGCGGAGATCTTCACCGCCCTCAACGGGCTTGCCGGAAACGTATCCCGATCATGAGACGATACTTTTCGATTCTCGGCTTTATCGCGGTCATCGGGCTACCCTGTCTGCATGCCGATGTGGCCACGCAGGCGCAGGCCGCGGCAGACTCGCTCCGCTCGGGGCATCCCATCGACGCCTCCTCACGCTACCGGACACTGCTGACCGATCCCACCTTCCGAACTGCTGGTTCCCCCGAGCTTTGGTACAACCTCGGGTTGGCCGAGGAGAAAAGCGCCGATGCGGCGGGTGCCTCCCTTGCGTTCCGCAGGGCTCTTCTGCTCGATCCGACCTTCATGCCCGCCCGCCGTCAGTTGGAAACAGTTCTTGGCATTCTCGGTCTTCCCATTCCGTCGGGATGGGACGAGTCGGTCCGGCAGTCGATTCATCCCGAGTTCCTGATCGTGGCCGGGTCGATTCTCGGCTGGGCGGGGGTCTTCGCGCTCATCCTCCTGATCTTCCTCGCACCGCGGCGGAAGTTCTGGATTGCCGCCGTGGTCCTTCTCGTGATCGCGGGACACGGTGCGGCCGTGCTCGGCACCTTGATCGATCCGCGGCGCGTGGCGGCCGACAAGGCCGTCGTGACGTCGAAGAAGGCGCCCGTTCTCCACGCCACCCCCGCTGACAGCGGGACCCCGGGCGGAACCCTGACCCCGGGCCTGCTTGTCAGCGTGCTGTCCCGAAACGGCGCATGGTGGTATGTCTCGGGTGGCCCCGGCCTCACAGGATGGATTCCCTCCGACACCGTCACCCCCCTGCTTCCTTCCGTTTCCTCCTCGTCCGGTGGATCCTGAGTCTCCTGCTCGTCCAGGCGTTTCCGTCACTTGGCGCTGCGGAGAGTCCCTACTCGGCTTGGGAAAAGTCCCTGACGCCTCCGGCGGCTTCCCCCATTCCCGCGCTCACGCCTTTCCGTGCGGTGTACCGTTTTGGTTGGGAGGGGATTCCGGCAGGCGGTGCTGTCGTCGAGGTCTTGAACGGCTCCTCGTCGGGCACCCTGAGGATCAGCGCCCAGGGAGGACCGAACTCCGTGATCCGAAAACTCTGGAATTATCATGCCCGCTACGTGGGCGAGGCGGGGGTGAACGGACAGGTACCCTCGTGGTTCCGGATGGACGAGGAGGTGGCCAAAGGGGATCTGCTCAGCGAGGCCTCCTTTTCGGAGGGGATGGCCGTTTCCTGCCATCGCTTTGTCTGGGAGAAAAAGCCGTGGAAGGTGACCCGGCTTCCCGGGATGCGTGACCTCTTTGCCGCGATGTTGCTGGTGCGGAGCCAACCCCTGCAGAACGGCGATCGGCTCCTGCTCACGATCTTTCCCGATCAGAATCCCTATCTGGTGGAACTTCGGGTGGAGGGGAGGGAAATCCTCCGCGTGGGGGAGATGAAGGTTCCGGCCGTCCGTTTCGGCATCGGGATCCAAACCGTGACAACAAGCGGCCCGGAGATTGGTCGCCTTGCTCCCCACAAAAAATTCCGTTCAGGCCGTGTCTGGATGACCGATGATGCGCGCCGTCTCCCGCTGAGGGCCGAGGTCGATGTCTTCATCGGTTCGGTCTTCGCCGAGTTGGCCAAGGTCAGTCCGCCCCGTTGAGAAACGAGGAATCCCGATTTCTTCTTCGACGACTTTTCCTCTCCCAATGCGGTGCTGGCAGCGATCGTGCCGGAGAATCAATAAAGACTCACAGGGATGAAGGGGATCAAAGGGATCCCGCTTCAAGCAGGAGCTTCTTTCAGGAAACCATCCCCTTCATCCCTGTGCCTTTTTTCTCACCCATCAGAACGAGGAGGTCATCCCGTAGAGGAAACCCTTGAGGTATTCCGTCTCGGGAAAGCCGACGAGGATCGGGTGATCGGGACTCTGGGAGTAGGTTTCGAGACGGCGTGCCGTACGGCGTGCATCGCCGAACGCCTCCGCCACCGAACCGTCGAACTCTTCCGCCGAGACATGGTGGGAACACGAAAAGGTGGCGAGCAGTCCTTCCTTGGAGAGTAATTGCGCCGCCTTGAGGTGAAGTTCGCGGTATCCCCGCAGCGCGTCGGCAATGCCCTTGCGGGTCCGGGTGAACGGTGGCGGATCAAGGATGATCAGGTCGTATTCCTCCTCGCGTCGGGCGGCCAGGGAGAGCACCTCGAAGACATCGCCTCCGATCACCTTGACGGAGACATCATTCAGACGCGCATTGGCCTCGATGCGGGGCAGGTTTTCCTTTCCGGATTCCACCGCCGTGACCTCAGTCGCGCCTGCCTGGGCACAGGCGATGGCAAAGGCACCCTGATTCGAGAAACAGTCGAGCACCCGGCGGCCCTTGGCCCATGCCGCGACCTGTCGGTAGCTGGCGGTCTGGTCGAGGTAGAATCCGGTCTTCTGACCGTGGATCGCGTCGAGGTGGAATTTCATCCCGGCCACCGTGATCTCGGAGGCCTGCGGTTCGGGACCTAGCAGCACGCCGGTACGGACTTCCAACCCCTCCGCCTTGCGGGAGGAGGAATCGTTCCGCTCCACCACGGTCGCGACCCCGAGTACTTCCTGCACGGCGGCGGCGATCAGATCGCGTCGCTGATCCATGGCGAGAGTGAGGGTCTGCAGGGTGGCCACGCTGCCGAATCGGTCGACGATCACGCCGGGCACGCCGTCGCTCTCGCTCCAGAGGACGCGGCGGACCTGAGGATCGATTCCGAGGCCGTCGCGGAAGGCCTGGGCCCTTTCCAGGCGACGGCGGAAGAAATCGGCGTCCAAATCCTGACGGCGGCGGGAGAACCGGCGCGCGACAATTTGCGATTTCGAGTTGTAGAGGGCACTGCCGAGCAGGCGGTCGCGGCCATCCTTGACCGAGATGACGTCGCCGTCGGCGGGATCGCCGAAGACTTTCAGGACTTCGGTCCCGTAGACCCAGTCGTGACCGTGGAGAATGCGAGCCCGGGGGCGTACGACGAGACCGGCCATAAAGTCAGGAGGTGTAGACCTCTTCGTGGAGGGGAGAAGTGATGCGATCCGGGGCGTCCGTCACCTCGGGGTATTCGAAGACCTTCCCCTCGAAGTTCCGGAAGACGACCTTTTCGCGGTCGTGGAAGAAGACATAGCCGGGATTCACCGGCACCTTTCCTCCTCCGCCAGGGGCGTCGATCACATACTGGGGAACGGCATAGCCGGTCGTGTGGCCGCGCAGTCCCTCGATGATCTCGATCCCCTTGGCCACGGGAGCCCGCAGGTGGGCCGATCCCCTGATCAGGTCGCACTGGTACAGATAATACGGGCGGACGCGGCAGCGCAGCAGCTTCTGCACCAGCGATTTCATGACGGGAAGGGAATCGTTCACGCCGCGCAGCAGCACGCTCTGGTTGCCGAGCGGCACCCCGTGATCGGCGAGTCGGGCGAGCGCGTCGCGCACCTCGGTGGTTAGTTCCCTAGGATGGTTCGTGTGAACGCTCATGAAGAGCGGATGATGTTTTTTTAAGATCGCGCAGAGTTCCGGCGTGATCCGCTGCGGCAGGAAGATCGGGACACGGGTGCCGATCCGGAGGAACTCGATGTGGGGAATCGCCCGGAGGCGTCCCAGCAGAGCATCGAGTTTTTGGTCCGAGAAGAGAAGCGGGTCGCCCCCCGAGAGCAGGACATCGCGCACTTCGGTGTGCTGTTCCAGATACGCGATCGCCTGGTCGAAATCCGTCTCAAGTTCCTGCTCCCCGGCGCCGCTCACCACGCGGGAGCGGGTGCAGTAGCGGCAGTAGGCGGCGCAGCGGTCGGTGACCAGAAAAAGGACGCGGTCCGGATAGCGGTGGACCAGCCCCGGAACGGGCATGTGGCTGTCCTCACCGCACGGGTCCGCCATCTCGGCAGTGGAGAACTCGCCCTCCCCGACATGCGGAATGATCTGGCGCCGGATCGGGCAACCGGGATTCTCTCTCTCGATCAGGTTGAAATAATGAGGCGTGACGGCGAGGGCCAGTTTATTGCCCGAAAGGATCACCCCGGCCCGCTCTTCGGACGTGAGCACAAGATGCTTCTCCAACCCCTCCAGGGTGGTGATCCGGTTGCGGAGTTGCCACTTCCAGTCGTTCCACTCCGTGTGGGAGACATCCTTCCAGAAACCCGGATAGGAGGGACGGAAGTCCGTCTCGATGCGATCAACGGTGGACTCTGTTTCCATGGGTGGTGAGCAAGGTTGGGGGGACGGGGAGAGATTGTCAACGGAAGGCGATTTGCACGGGACGGCTGGGGAAGAGACGTTATCCTTGGGGCATGAAGTGCCGCCCGATCCTTCTCTTGGCGCTGCTGTGCTCCGGGATATCCCCCGTGCGCGCATCGGGTGGGAATTGGAATCTGGAGCGTTTCTCCTTCCCGAGCGCCGACGGACGCATTGCCCTCAGTGCCGTGAGGATTCCGGCAACCGATCCGAAAGGGATTGTCGTCATGGTCGGGGGGCGCTCGGAATCATGGCTCAAATACGCACGCCTGTTCCGGGAACTTCACCGGGCGGGGCAGACCGTCTACGCCTACGATCACCGGGGGCAGGGACTCTCCCCGCACTTCGTGAAAGATCACCCTCAGATCGGTCATATCGATGACTCTTCCCTCTATTCCGTTGATCTGGCTTCTTTCCTCGCGGTGGTGAGGCGTCGGGAAGCGGGATCCGTCAACCTGATCGGTCATTCCATGGGGGCTGCGGTCATCACGGAATACCTTGCCGACCATCGGGCAGAGGGTGTCCGGAAGGTCGTTCTTTGTGCACCGATGTTCCGGATCAACACGGATCCGTGGCCCGAACCGCTGGCCAGACTGGTTCTGGGACTGCTTCACCTTGCGGGTAGAGGGGCCTCCTACGCACCGGGAGAGCATGATGCCCTGCCTGACGAACCCTTCGTGAAAAACCGGATCACCTCCAGTCCGGCACATTGGGAGGAGATCCTCCGTTTCCGTCGCGATCATCCCGAGGCGCTCACCGGCGGGGCTTCCGTCGACTGGGTGGCGCAGGCTCTCGGACGAGGCCCGCTCATCCGTGAAAAGGCCCTCCGTCTCGGTCCGGAAACCCTGATCCTCCTTCCGGGCCGCGACGAATTGGTGAAACAATGGCTTCCGCGGCCGCGGGACGGGGCACCGGGGCCCATGGTTCTTGAGTTTCCCGAGGCGCGCCACGAGATCCTGATGGAGCGGGAACCCATCCGCGGAGAAGCGCTCCGGGCGATCCTTGCTTTCTTGGCACCTGCGGCCACACCCAAACCCATCGATTCCCGGCATCCGCTTGCAAGGAAGTAGGAAAGGAGTGGTTTAAACCGTTAAAAAATGAAGCGGTACACCGCGAGTCGAAGATCGCCCTGCCATGAGACTCGGGAAGGCAGGTCGGGGGGACGTGATACCAACGGATGTCTCGAAGAGTGGAATCCGGCTGCTTGATTCGACCCATTGCAATCCTTTGAACGCTTCAACTGCTCTCACGATCAGAGAGAGCCGCCATCTTGGTGCATGGATCCCAACCTGTTCTTGGCACCCTGTCGCACCGAATTCCATGGGAGGAGGATCACTATCGCGTCTCCCTGCCGCTTTCCGGCAAGAACATGAGTTTCACGGGACCAATGAGTCCTGAGTCCACCAAGGAATCCCCCGTGTGCCAAAGCCTCCAACTGCAGAACGTCTGACGTCCGGCAGGGCTGGGTTTGCCGTTCAAGAGCCATTCCGGCCATTCCTTGAGCGTGGATGCCAACTTTGTCTTCGCATCAACATTGCGCACGCTGTCTTCGGGAAGACTTTCATCCCCGATCAGGCGGTTGGACCAAAGATTGACCACGCTGATTTCCAGTTCGTTCTCACCCGGCTTTGCGGCATCGGTCATTTCCACCATGTAAGGGGGTTTCCAGAGGATCCCGAGGTCCCGGCCGTTGCACTTGACCCGCGCCATGACCTCGACCCGACCCAAATCCAGGAACAAGCGCTGACCCTTCAGTTGCTCTGGAGTGAGGACGATCTTTTTGGTGTAAGTGGCCGTGCCGGAAAAGTGTTTCACCCCATCCTCGGGATGGTTGGACCACGAGGTGAGTTTCTCCATGGTGATGGAATCCGGCGCCCCTTTTCCCGGCGGAAACGAGATCGTCCATGGGCCGCAGATTTCCACAGGAGGTGTCACGGGCGGGATCACCACGGAACGGGTGAGATGATCTCCGGAGGTTAAGGAATAAGAACCGGGACTCAGCAACGACCCATGAACCGGATCGATCATGGTACCGTTGGCGGGCGAGGGAAGGACTCCGTCCTTCAGGATCGGTTTGCCGTCCAGCGTGACGTCAACAAGGCGCTCTTTTTCCGAAGGCTCGGAGGTAAACACCACAAATGCCGAGCCGCCCGGGCCCAAAGGCAAAGACAATCTGGTCAGTCCGGGCTTGGAGTCATCGTAACAACGGAAGGGGGAAATGCGGCCCGATTCCGGATCCCACAACTCGGGCCTTTTTCCCGATACCCGGAATGTGCAGGAAGTCTGAACGGGTTTGTGATCGTTGTTGGCCACGAAATAGATCTCCGCATCCGGCAGACTTCGGTGAATCCAATTCAAGGGATGATCCGACGTGAAATCCGGGCCGACACCCAGTTGCGCGAGGGCCTGCGCCGGGGAGAGACCGCGCAGAAGTTTCCCCTTACCCAGCGTCCGTGTCGTCGAGGGGTCTTTTCCCCAGAGGTTGGCAACCATGGCCCGCAGATCCTCGTCAGCCTTCGGGAAGCCTTGGAGTCCGGGCGTGGACACGGGCGGTTCCCCGAGCACCACCGCCCCGTCCGCGAGCAAGTGCGCGAGCAAGCGCAGGCGCTCGAGGGTCATCTTATCGGTCTTCTCCAGATAAAGGAGCCGGTAACTTGCTCCGCTTGGCATGACGATCCGCCCGTCCTGAACCGTGGCTTGTTTCAGGAGTTCCGGCCCGCAGATGTCGTCATCGAATCCCTCCTTCGGGATTTCCGAGGCCCGCTCCAGAGGCTCCTCCGACTGGACATAAAGGATATCGGCGCAGGAGCGGCCTTGGCGAAGGAGGTGCTGGCAGCGGGCCAGGTAGGTATGCCAGGGAAGCGACCAGTCCCACCATGTGTTGGTTCTTTCGTAGTGCAGCCCCCACGGTCCCATTTGAAGGCCCGGAACGACATTCGGGAAGCGCTGGGCCGCATAGCGGTGAAAGACAAACCTGTTCACGCCGTTGCACAACGCCCGGTCCCCGAGCGCCTTGATGGAGCCGGGGTGTCGAAGCCATCGCTCGGAGGAATTCGCCGTGAAGGACTCCGCTCCGACGATGGTTTTTCCGGTGAGGTGTGCTGAGGAAGACATGGTCTTTGTCGTCGGGAAAAAACTATTTCCGTCCGTCCAGAACTCCGCCATCGGTTCATCAACGTAAGCGACTTGGTCCAGGTCGTTGCCGCCGGTCGTGTAGCATTCGAACGTCAAACGCAGGCCGTTTTCGTGCGCCAAACGCTGGAAGGTCGCGACGTAGTTTTCCGCAATCAACTCGGAGGCCGTTTTCCTGAGGTCCCACAGGAACCGCTCCGTGGTTTCAAGATCGCCCATCACGCGTTCCGTCAACGCGGGGAGGAACGGAACGGGATCATATCCCCTGCGTTTGATGAACTCGTCGCGCATTGCCCCGGTCCAGTTCTGTCCGCCCCCCTCCCAGCTGTCGATGTGCACCGCGACGAAAGAATCATCACCCTCTTGTTTTGCTTGTTCACGCAGCGGCTGCACCATCGAGGCAAAGTGCAGCGCCGTTGCCGAGGCATTCATTTGGTCGATGCAAGGCCCGTTCTGGCCATTCAACGCCGGCCCCACGACGGCTCCGCTGTAGGCATGCCCGATTCGCAGGATCGTCCATTCACCCGCGGGAGCATTCCAGACGAGCTTTCCGTCCTCCTGCATCTTGGAACTCAGGTCCACCACGCTGGCCGGGTCAAGACACGCCTCCGGAGGCGCCTTGGTGAACGGTGCTTCAGCAGGGAGTCCGGAATAATTCACCCAACCCTTCCAACGGAGGCTTTTCATCGGGAAGTTGGGTATTTTGAAGCGCTCGTTCGGGTTGCGCAGCGTCTCCTTGATGGCCAGCACGGCAATATCCCTGTAGTCGGGCCTGTTGACCGGACGGGCAAGCATGAGCGTCCGGGCCTGTCCTCCCGTCAGATGCTGTTCGCTCGCCACCACGGTTTGCTGTGCCTTTTCAGGGGGGATCCATGGGCCGCCGCTCCCGAAATAACCCACGCCGTTGTTCATGTTGATTTCCATTCCAAGCCGTTTGGCTTCCCGGACGGCGTGATGAAACAGCTCCCGCCACCCATCGTCCATGAACTTCACCGGTCCGGGAGGAGTTCCTTGATCGACGTCCATGATCAGCACACCGCCGATTCCCACCCGCTTCATGGCTTCCAAGTCAGCGGTAATCCCTTCCTTGCTGACGTTGCTGTTGAGCCAGAACCAGTAAACCCATGGGCGTGATGACTCGGGCGGGGTGGCAAATGCCTGCCTGAGGGATGGCATGGCGCCTTGCCCGTTCAGAACAACGGGCATCCAGAAAACCACTGAACAGAACAGGAAGATTCTCAGCGGCTTCCAATTCGAATATGAAAACATGAGCCAGGGGATCTTGGGAGGCATCGTGGAGAGAGGCTATTGCTGAAGAAACAGACGTGCAAAGCGCGTGAGTGCTAGGTGGTTATCCACTTAATTTCGATTGTCAAAAGGATAAGTTTAATGAATTAATTTGAGATGCCTAAAACCAAATCATCCCTCGACCTCGTCAAGCAATTCGCCGTCCTTGAAAAGAAAGCCTCCAAGGAGGTGCTCAAAGCCAAGGCCTTGATTGAGAAGAAGATCTCCCAGGAGATTGCAACCATCCACAAGAAGTATTCCAAGGAGCTCAAGGAGGTGGAGTCCCTGCTTTCCCGCTTTGGACTCTCCGCAATGGCTCCCAAAGCAGGCAAAGCCGCCCCCGCCGGCAAGCGCACCCGTCGTCGCCTTCCCAAGATCACCGATGAGGAAATCAAGGCCAAGCTCTCCCAGATCCTATCCGGCGGGAAGAAGGTCTCCTCGGCCGTGATTTTCAAGGAAGTGGGCCTGGCACGCCCCCGCTTCACCGCCTTCCTCAAGGCCAACGGGGGATTCCTTCACATCGAAGGGAACAAGCGGAGCACCACCTACTCGCTGAAGGGATAGATCTTCCCAGAAAGGAACTCATCAAAGAGGGCAGTCCGCCGTGGACTGCCCTTTTTTCTTGGGGAGGTTATGGCCGTCCACTCTCAGTATTCGAGAGGTGTCTATCCTTGTAGAAGCTGATTCTATGGGGAGTTAGTGTAACTTATAGATTCCAGCCCAACCTGGATCAACTTGTCCAACGGTTGGAGCATACCGACCGTCTTCTTCTTTCACTAGAAATACTAGATATTCGTTCTTTTGTGTAAGATCAATTGATAGAAGCAACGGTCCATTGCCTATGCCATATGGAGAAAA
>Ga0007827_10000277_pt1 | contig 17216 bp, 14 predicted proteins | sample CryBogCBE16Jul07_FD_60332 | JGI IMG/M metagenome (GOLD analysis project Ga0007827, IMG submission 60332) | Freshwater microbial communities from Crystal Bog, Wisconsin, USA - CBE16Jul07 | ecosystem: Environmental > Aquatic > Freshwater > Lake | place: Crystal Bog, Wisconsin, USA | collected...
TCGGATGGAGGATGATGTTCTGGTGCTTTGCCGCAGCGGGTGCGGTTCTCTCCCTGGGGGCCCTGCTGTTCCTCCGAACACCTGATGATTCCGAATGCGGGGAGGTGCCTCCTCGATGCGGGAAGGAGTCCTCCGTGAGGGGCATGGCTTGTTGGAGGAGGATGATCTCCTCTCCACACCTCCTCTGCCTGATGGGGGCGTTCGTGATGGCCAACGGTGTCTCCTCCATTTTTCTGATCTGGGCCCCGACCTATCTTCTGGAGCGTTTCCATCTCGGTCTGGTGGCGGCGGGAACCACGGCGGTCGTCTGGATCCAGATTTCCAGCGCCCTGTCTGCGCCCGTGTCTGGATGGATTGCCGACAGGTTGTCCTCCGTCCTGCCCGGCGCAAGGATTGCCGTTCAGGGCGCGGGATTGATCGCCGGAGCCCTCTGCGTCTTCCTTCTCGGTCGTGCGGAAGGCCTGACCGGAGTGATCCTCTGCATGGTCTGCTTCGGGAGCTGCAAGGGGTTCTATGACGGGGGGATCTTTGCCTCGCTCTTCGACCATGTTCCCGAATCGCAAAGGGCAACGTCGGCCGGCATCATGAATTTCGTCGGATGGGGTGGGGGAGCCCTTGGACCCGTTCTTCTCGGTTTTGCGGCTCAGGGCGGGGGAACGGACCGGATGGCCGTGGCGATCTCCTGGAGCGCCGTGGCCTATCTTGCGGGAGCCCTACTGCTTGGAGGCGCTTTTTGGATGGCGGGAAAAAGGAACGAAAATTCCTGAAAAAATTCCGGCGACGTCCGCCGATGTGTGCGAGGTTCCGGTACCTTTCCGCATGCCGATGATCAAGATCAACCGTGTTCCCCCTTCCGCAATCGCACTTGTCGAGCAGGACAGGGAGCTGTGCTCCAGGATCAGGGACATCCTTGGCAGGGCCGGTTTTCATGTCAGGGCCGTTTTTCACACGCATGGTGACGCGATCCGATCCATCGACTGGTCGGAGATCGATATCCTCCTGTGCGGAGTGACCGGATCGCGTTGCATGGGGGGGGATTTTGTCCGTCAGGTCAGGGCCGAGAACCCCTCCCTGCTCGCCGTGTTTTTGGCCGGAGAGGAGCGATCGGGAATTCTGGAAACGGGTTTGAGCGCCGGCGTCCGTGGGTTTCTTTTGAAGGCGGACATCGAGGATCAATTGGATTTCTGGCTCCGTCATCTGCTTGATGGCGGGGTGGCGATCCACCCCCGGCTCGCCAGAAGCTTCCTTTCCGACGAACCCGACGCGAGCCGGTCCAAGGGGGATCCCGTCCTCACCCACCGGGAACTCCAGATCCTCTCCATGCTCGGGGAAGGAGGGCTCTACAAGCAGATCGCCGACCATCTCGGGATCAGCGTCCATACGGTCCACAACCATGCCAAGCGGATTTACGCAAAGCTAGGAGTGGGAAGCCGTTCGGAAGCGATCCGTGCAGCTTCCAACGGATCGCTGGCGATGCAGTTGGGACGCCTGAGGGAGAAAAGATCCACGGTTGCAGCCTGAGTCTTCCTGAAACGGCCAAGTCCTGATCCGACGGAGAACAGAGGCTAAGAACTGCACCATCACGGTTCCGTGAAGATCATCCCCTGGCGGCGCCGGGCATGGCGGTTGCCGGGGAGATTCACCTTGGCGGGACCGGTCGGATCCAGAAGGGAGCCGACCCTTTCCACGTCGGTGAAGCCAGGTTCGGGAATGCCCCGGTGCCTGAGCCACGCATGGAGGATGCGGCGGCGGAGCGCGGGATGAAGGTCTGCCAGAAGACGCGCCGGAAGTCTCTCCTGGTGCGCCATGGGGAGGGCAAGACCGCGGAGGAAATCCTCCTCGTCCGCCAGCAGGGTGGCATTCCGGACAATGGCATCCCGGAAGGAGGGGCCCATCAGCTCCTCGATCAGGGGGAGCACCAGGAGACGGAGTTTGTTCCTGGAGGCTTCCGGCACCGCATTGGTTGCATCCTCCCGGAAGCGGATCTTCCGGGCCTTCAGGTAATCGAGGAGATCGGATTTCGGGATGGAAAGCAGTGGCCTGAGAAGTTCCAGTCCGATGCCGTTCACGGTCCGCAGGGAGGATGGCTTCATCCCTGCCAGGCCGGCCAGGCCCGAACCGCGCAGGAAGTTGAAGAAGCAGGTTTCAACCTGATCATCGGCATGATGAGCCAGGACGATCGAGCGTGTCCGGTGCCTGCGGGCGACCGAGGAGAGAAAACCGTAACGCGCCTCGCGTGCCGCCGTTTCCAGGGAGCATTTCCCGGAAGAGGCAAGGCCCCTCACATCCCCATCCCCGAGTTCGCAGGGGAGACCCAGTTTTGCAGCCAAGGCGTTGACGAAAGCGGCATCCCTGTCGGAGGCCCGGCCTCTCAGGCGATGGTTGAAGTGGGCGACGACAAGCTTCCTGTATCCCGCTTCCAGCAGGAGATGAAGCAGCGCCACAGAATCAGCCCCTCCCGATACCGCTACAATGAGCTTCCGACGGCTTCCCCCGGGAAGAACCGGAAGCAGGAGATTCACCGGGATCAAGGGGATGAACAGGATGGCGTAAAAAGACAAAGCAACCGGCTCCGTCTTTATGGAGTCTTAAGTCCCTTTTATGCCATTCATCCCGGTGAGTTTTCTTCAGCCTATTTGGGCCGCGCCGAAGTAGGGATGAAGGGGTTCGGGCAGGATGAGCGGGCCTCCGGGCCTGGTGTGAGTTTCCAGCAGGGCGACATAGAGGCGGGGCAGGGCCGTCCCCGAGCCGTTGAGGGTATGGCAGAACTGGTTTTTCCCGTTTGCATCCCGGTAGCGGAGGTTCATGCGCCGGGCCTGATAGTCCCCGAAATGGGAGCAGCTGGAGACCTCGAGATAGCCGCCGTGACCGGGGGCCCAGACCTCAAGATCGTAGGTCCGCCGTGCCGAGAAGCCCATGTCCCCGGTGCAGAGTTCCAGCACGCGGTAGGGGAGGCCGAGAAGTTGCAGGACCTTTTCCGCGTCGGCGGTCAGGGACTCAAGTTCCGCCTCGGCCTGCTCAGGGGTGCAGATTTTGACCAATTCAACCTTGTCGAACTGGTGCATCCGGATCATTCCGCGGGTTTCCCGTCCCGCGGATCCCGCCTCGCGGCGGAAACAGGGGGTGCAGGCTGTGTATTTCAGCGGCAGTTCCTCCTCCTGGAGGATCTCATCACGACGGATGTTGGTGAGGGAGACCTCGGCCGTCGGGGTCAGGAAGGCCTCTCCGCCGTCAAAGCCGTACATGTCCTCCTCGAATTTCGGCAACTGACCCGTGCCCTCCATGCACTCCCTCCGGACAAGGACGGGAGGGGCAATCTCCGTATAGCCGTGGGAACGGGTCTGCAGGTCGAGCAGGAAGTTGACCAAGGCGCGCTCCAAACGGGCGCCGGCCCCCGTGAAGAGGACGTAACCGCTGCCACTGATCTTTGCGGCGCGCTCGGGATCGAACAGACCCAGCCTGGTCCCGATGGAGACATGATCCTCGGCCCCGGCGGCCGAGGGCTCGCCCCAATGGCGGATCGCGACGTTGGACTCGGCGTCGAAGCCGACGGGGAGTCCGGGAGCGGGGAGATTCGGGACGCGCAGGAGCAGGTCGCGCTGCTCGGCTTCGAGTTCCGACGCGACGCGGCCCAGTTCCTCCATCTCGTCGGCGAATCCCTTCACCTCCGCTTCAAGGGCCGAGGAATCGCCCCCGGATTTTTTGAGCATGCCGATTTCCTTGCTGAGGCGGTTGCGTTCGGCCCTCAGTTGCTGGACCCGGGTCTCGGTCTCCCGGCGGCGGGCATCGCAGGCCAGGATGAGGTCGACGGTTTCGGCATGCTGTCCGGAGCGGGTTGCGAGCCCCTCCTTCACCGCGGCGGCGTTTTCCCTGAGAAGTCGGATGTCGAGCATGGGGAAAGAGAAAGGCTCCGGGGGAAAAAGCGAAAGGGAAAAATCGGACGGACCTCTTTCCCCGACCCATTCCGGATTGGATTCCAGGATTCTTCCTCCTATGGTGGGACGCCATGGCAGCCGTGTTCCGCGATTACTACGAAACGCTCGGGGTTTCCAAGACGGCCACCCCCGACGAGATCAAGTCGGCCTTCCGCAAACTCGCCCGCAAGCACCATCCCGACCTGGCCAAGGACAAGAAGGCTGCGGAGGAGAAATTCAAGGAGGTCAACGAGGCCTACGAGGTCCTGAGCGATCCGGAAAAGAGAAAGAAGTACGATGATTACGGAGCCAACTGGCAGCAGGCGGGCGCGGGATTCCCCGGATCCCAAGGCGGTCCCGGGGGAGGTTTTGCCGGATTTCCCGGCGGCGGTGGCGGTGGCGGGCAGGAATTTCATTTCGGAGGAACCGGCTTCAGCGACTTCTTCGAGCAGTTTTTCGGTACCCGCCGTGGCCGTGGATTCGGCGGCGGCGCGGATTTCGAGGAGACTCCCCAGAGGGGAAGGGATGTGGAGGCGGACATCCTCGTCACACTGGAGGAGGTGCTCAACGGAGCGAACCGCCAGATCTCATTCCGTCGCGGGAACTCACCCGACGTGCAGACCTACACGGTGAAGATTCCCAAAGGGGTGAGGGAAGGGCAGAGGATCCGGTTGACGGGGCAGGGTGAGTCGGGAGGCGATCTTTATCTCAGGGTGAAGCTCCAGCAGCATCCCGATTACCGTTTTGAGGGGGCAGACATCCATCACGACGTGGAGGTTCCCGCATGGCGCGCCGTTCTCGGAGGGGAACTGACGATCCCGACTCCGGACGGCCGTGCCAAGCTCAGGATCCCGGCCGGCACCCAGAACGGCCGGAAATTCCGGATCCCGGGGCGCGGCCTTCCCGAAAAGGGCGGGGGACGTGGAGACTTCTACGCCGAAATCGGCATCGGGATTCCTGAAACGACGACGCCCGAGGAGAGGGCCCTCTGGGAAAACCTCGAGAGGTTGGCCTCGCAGGGGTGATTCGGCGGTTTCCCCCGCTCAGAGAGGGAGTTCGGGATCCTTCGGCAGGGCGGGCTTCGTGACCGGCGAGACGGGCGTAACCTGTTCGGCAATGCCGAGGGATTGCTGGATGGGGACCGGTGTCGGTCTGTCCCAGAAATAGCGCCGCAGGAGCACTTTCAGTGTCGCTGTGAGCGGTATGGCGAGGAGCGCCCCGAGAAGACCGCCGAGCAGGATCGTCCATGCCAGTACCGAGAGGATCACCGTCATCGGATGCAGTCCCACGGAGGATCCGACGATTTTCGGGGAAATGAAAATCCCCTCCAGCCAGTTGGCCGCCGTGAAAATGATCAGGACAAGGGCAGGATGGTACAGGTCTCCGAACTGGGCGAGGGCGATCAGCATCGCCGGGACGAGGCAGACAAAAAAACCGAAGTAGGGGATCAGGCAGAGGATCCCGAGCATCAGGCCGATCAGGAAGGAAAAATCGAGCCGGACGAACGCAAAGAGGGCGATTCCGACAATGGCCCCGTCGATGAGGCTCACGAGAAGTTGTCCGCGGAAAAAATGAATGAGGTAGTCGTTGATCTCGTTGAACAGGGAGACGATCTCCTCCTTGAGGGGGGAGGCCCGCAGGGGGAGATAACGGCTCCAGTTGGAGGCTATCCTCGGCGACTCGATCAGGAAAAAGAAGAGGAAGACCGGCACCAGGATCAGGCTGAGCAGGAATCCCAGGATGCCAAAGACCCCCCCGATGCTCTTCTGGAGAAAGAGACCGGCGTTGCTGGCGATTTCGGGCAGCTTTGCCTGAAGCCAGGCGATCGCCTTGCTGGCGACCTCCACCCCGTAGAGCTTCATATTTTCGGGGGAAAAGTCCTCGATCGGGGAGTGGCGTTCCGGTTGCTGGGAACGGAGGGCCTCGAGTCTCTGGAATTCAGAGGCCGTGTCGCGGGCGAGGTTGGCGATGCTCTGGCTGTAGGAGGGGATCTTGCTGGCGAAGAGGGAGCCCTGATGCTCCAGGGAAGGGGCGACCGTGATGCCGATCAAGACCAGTCCGGAGACGAAGAGGAGGAAGACGATCACGACGGACCATGTGCGGGGCACACGCCAGCGGCAGAGAAGGCCTACGAGGGGCGTGAGGAGGTAGGCCAGGACCGCAGCGATGGCCACCGGGGTCAGGACAGGCTTCATGTAGCCGCAGGCCAGGATCACGCCCCATCCCGCCAGTCCTGCCACCAGAACAATGGCGAGAGCGGAGAGGGAGGAAAGCGCCGCCCAGCAGAGTTTTTTCTGGAAGGGGCCTGGAGAATCCTGCGAAGGCATCTCTCCCGACTACAGGCTTTTGGGTTCCTTGTCCAATACCCGCGCGGGATCCAGGATCCTCGATTCGGTGACAATCAGGTGGACCGGAACGTCATGGGCCTCCCTCGGGACCTCCGGGACGATCCGATCCTCCCAGGTGATGCCGATCCTGATTCCACGGAAGCGCGGATTCCCGAGGAGTCTGTCGTAATACCCCCTGCCACGTCCCAGCCTTCCCCCGTTGACATCGAAGGCGAGCCCCGGAAGGACCGCGCAGTCGAGTTTCTCAAGAGGCCACGGGGTCCAGGTCTCCGGATCGGGTTCCATCAGGCCGAACGGACCGACGTGCCATTCCGAACCGGGTACGGGAGAGTACAGGCCCAGGCTCTCCCCTTGGATCCTGGGGTAGAGGAAGCGGGGCTTTGCCCCCATCGCTGCCGTTGCAAGAAAAGAGGTTTCAGGCTCTCCCGGAAGCGGGCTGTAGATCAGAACGGAGGAAAACCCGGACCAGAGATCCGTCAGGAGAAGTTTGGAAAGCGGTCCCGCATGGCCATCCCCGGAGGAGCGGATCGCAAGCCGGCGCATCCGGTCACGCAGGCGTTGCTTTTCGACGGTTGTCATCCACTATTTCCGTAGCACAAGAAGCGGACTCATGGTGAAAAAACTCCTCAAAGGCAGGGTCGGCGCTGTGCGGGGGATGGCCCCGACGAAGGAGAGGCCCGAGAACCATGTCTCGATGAAGCTCGGCGAGGGATGGCACCGTAGGAATTATCTCACCGAGATCCTGCTCCCCTCCCTGTTTTCCCAAAGGGAAAAACCGGAACCGAAAGTTCTTCCCGAGATCCCCGGGGGGGCGGTCGGGATCACTTGGATCGGGCACGCCTCGTTTCTGATCCGCACCTCCAAAAGCGCGGTTCTCATCGATCCGAACTGGGCCAGGTGGCTGAAGGTGGTCAAGCGCCTCCGTGAGCCGGGTCTCTCCGTCCACCAACTCCCCTCCATCGACCTTGTCCTGGTGAGTCACGCTCATTTCGATCATCTGGACAAAAAGTCCCTGCGTGCCGTCGCCGCGGAGCAACCGATCGTGGTTCCGGAGCATGTCGGCGATCTCGTTCACGGGCTCGGCTTCGACAGGGTCCACGAACTCAAACGCTGGGAGCATCTCGATTTCGGGGTGCCGGATGATGTCCTGAGGATCACTCTGACCCCGGCGCATCACTGGGGGGCCAGGGTCCTGCATGACGATCACCGGGGCTTCGGGGGATTCGTCATCGAGCATGCCGGAAAGACCGTCTTTCACTGCGGTGACAGCGCCTGGTTCGAGGGATTTGCGGAGATCGGCGAGCGGTGGAGGATCGACGCTGCCCTCCTGCCCATCGGTGCCTATGAGACCCCATCGGGACGGGACGTGCACATGAATCCGGAGGAGGCCTTGCGCGCTTTCCTCGATTTGAAGGCTCAGTGCATGGTGCCGATGCACTACGGGGCCTTCCGGCTCGGATTTGAATCGATGGGGGAGCCTCCCGACCGTCTTCTGGGAGAGGCCAGGAACCTGGGGCTCGAGTCACGGCTCCGGATGCTGGACGAAGGGGAGACGCTGGTCCTTTGAGAGAACCGGCGCTTGAATTCATGGAGGAAACGATTAGTTTCCAAGTTATGGAAAAAAGCCTCCCCAGGGCCGTCATTTCTCCATGGAACTGGGGAAGGATGATCTTTTTGGCGGTGGCTGCCCTCGTTCCGTCGCCGGGGGTTGCGTGGGGCACGACTCTTCAGGTCCCGTCACTCCCTTCGGTCTTCCCCCTTCAACCGCAGGAGACCAATCCGTTCCATGCCATAGCGTGGGGGGCGAACGGCGATCACCAGACGAATGCGCCGTCGGGATTCACAAACCTGATCCAGGTCGCTTCGGAAGCCGACGCCTATCATGCGGTCGGGTTACGCACGGACGGGACCGTGGTGGCGTGGGGGAGGACAAACGAGCGCCAGTGCGACGTTCCTCAGGGACTCACCAACGTGGTGCAGGTGACCGCCGGTCTCGACTACAGTCTCGCGCTACTGGGAGACGGGACCGTCCGCGGATGGGGGAAGGATGCTGTGACGAATATCCCCGCCGGACTTTCGAACGTGGTCCAAGTGGAGGGCGGGGATGCCCATGCCTGCGCCTTGCGCTCGGACGGGACCGTCGTGGCCTGGGGGGACAACACCTATGCTCAGACGAACCTCCCGGCCAACGGGCTCAGCAACGTCGTTCAGATCGCCTGCGGGAATAATTTCACCGTCGCGCTTCTTGCCAACGGCACCGTCCAGTCCTGGGGCAGCACCTTCGACACGAACAATATTCCGGTGCCGTTCACCAATCCGGTCGGCCTGACAAACATCGTCCAGGTCGCGGCGGGAGCGGCCCATGCCGTGGCGCTCCTGAAGGACTCCACGGTTATCGCGTGGGGGGATGACTCCTCGGGGCAATGCGACATCCCCCCCGGCATCACCAACGTTCTTCAGGTTGCCGCCGGTGCCTTTCATTCCGCCGCGCTTCTCTCCCCCGGAGGCTCCAATGGCGGCTCTGTGCTCGCGTGGGGAGAGGACGGAAGCCACCAGTGTGACGTTCCCAGAATCCTTACGAATGCGTTCCAGATCGCGGCCGGTTCGGATTTCACGGTTGCCTTGGCCTCGAAATTCGCCCAACCGGCCCCCACGCCCATCTATGTGAATCTCTCCAACACGCCGATGCTGGCCCTGACCTTCACCAACCAGAACCAATCGTCGTCGGATTCCTACGGTTTCGTTTCCGGACCTGCCAGCTTCTCCAACAATATCCTGACGTTTACCGGGACCGGGACAGTTGTTCTCACGCAGACATTCGCCGGAAACGGGGCCTACCTGCCCGCAACCAATCTGACCTCTTCCGTCGTCATCACGCTTCCCAAATCCCAATCCAACGTCTCCTTTTCCTGTCCCTCGACCCTCCCCTACCAGACGAATCCCCTTCCTGTTTCCGCCAGGTTTTCCTCCGGCTTGGATCCCGTCTTTTCCGTTCAGGGGACCAATGTCGTGAAATATTCCACCACTTCCAAATCGCTGGTCTTCGTCGGTATCGGTTCCGCGACCCTTACGGTCACCCAGCCCGGCAACTACTCCAACGGCTTGACCGGTGATGTGAGCGGAAAATGGCTGCCCTCCTCCGTCTCGAAACAAATCGTGGTCACGCCCGGGCTAAATGCGATCTCTCCCGTCTCCCTTGGCGTTCGGGCGGGTCTGGCTGCCGGACTCCCTTTTGTCCTCACCAACTCCAACACCTCCGCGGGGTTGCCTCTGAATTACCAGCTGATCTCCGGAAACGGAACATGCTCCAATAACGTTCTCACGCCGTCAGGAAGCGGAACCCTCGTTCTCGTGGCCACCCAGAGAACGGCCAATCCTCTCTATCTGGTTCCTCCTGCAGTCACCTCGACCATCACGGCCGTGCAGGCCGGGCAGCAAACAATCACCTTTCCATCCCTGGGACTTATCGATTTTTCGACGAATCCGATCCCGTTGAGCGCCGTTGCCGGATCAGGGTTGCCGGTCGTCTACACGATTTCCGACACGAATCTCGGGTTCATTTCCAATAACCAGCTCTTCCTGAACGGCGCCGGCACGGCCACCATCACCGCCTCCCAACCCGGAAACTACATCACCAACCTGAACGGATCCCTTCCGGTTTACTGGCTCCCCGCCCAACCCGTGACAAACACCCTTGCGGTGAGGTTCATCGGATCCCAGACCATCACGTTCCCCGCGCTGGGCCAGATCTCCTACGGCACCAATCCCGTTCCGCTCACGGCCTCCGTCAATTCCGGACTCCCCATCACGTTCTCCGTCTTGGATTCCAACATCGCCTCCGTGCAGGGGTCCAATCTTGTCCTGAAAGGCGTGGGTACGACGACCGTCGCGGCCAGCCAGTCCGGAGGTCAGGTCACGCTCGCCGGGGGACAGCAGTTTCTATGGAATCCCGCCGATATCGTCACCAACACGCTGGTTGTGATTCCGGGCGCCCAATCGATACCCGCTCTCACCCTTCCGGGCATCCTGCCTGTCGGGACTGCCTACACCCTCCCGCAAGCCTTCTCCAGCGCGGGGTTGCCGCTGGTTTATAAAATTCTTCAGGGCACCAACCTCGCCACCCTGAGCAACGGGGTTCTTTCCCCCACCGGCACGGGGACGGTTGTGATCGGTGTCGATCAGTCCGGCAACGGGGTCTACTTGCCGGCGAACGAAAGCACCTACTCGTTGAATCTCAAAAAAGCTCAGACCATCGCCCCCTTCAAAGGAGTTTCCAACGTGGTCTATGCGCCGAATCTTTCGCTGGCGATCAAGGCACCCGTGTCCTCCTCCGGGTTGCCCGTCACCCTGTCGGTGCTGTCCGGACCGGCTTTCTTCAACAGAACCACGCTCTTCATCACCAACGCCGGCACGGTGACGATCGCCGCCGATCAGGCGGGGAACACCAACTACGCCTCTGCAACCGAGGTGCTCGCGAATTTCACCGTCTCACAGTCCCGCCAATCGTTCAAAACGCCTCTGATACTCCCCAAAACTGTGACCTTCACCACCAACGCCATTCTCCTGACCAATCTTCCTGCGGCCACCACGGGCCTTCCGGTCGTTCTCTCCATCGCCCCCAACAGCCTTGGAATCGCCTCCCTCTCCGGGAATGCGATCACCCTTCTCGGTGCGGGAACAGCGACCGTTGTCGCCACGATCCAAGGATCCTCGTCCTATCTTCCCGCGAGCACGACGGCGTCAATGGTTGTTCTTCCCGTGGCCCAGACGTTCAAAACAGGACTCCTCCTGCCCAAGACAAACCCCTTCACGACCACACCCATCACGATTCCCGTTCCCCAGGTTTCCACCGGAATCGTTCCCGTGCTCAGTCTCTCGACCAACAGCACCAGGATCGCCTCGCTTTCGGGAAACCTTCTGACCCTTCTCGGAACCGGGACGGTCACGGTCGTGGCAACGGCCCCCCGCTGGGGGGGATATCTTCCGGCCACCACCACCGCCTCCATGACCGTGGTCAAGGGAACGCAGACGATCTCCTTCGCTCTCCCTGCGACGAATGCCTTCCAATCCAACGGGGTCATTCCCCTGAACGGATCCTCGTCCTCGGGGCTTCCCGTTACCTATGTCAGTGCGGCACCGGCGATTCTGACGATTTCGGGAAGCAACGCCTTGATCAAGTCCAGAGGTTCGACCACCGTAACGGCCTCCCAGGGTGGGAGTGCCAACTGGCTTCCCGCCGCCTCCGTTTCGCAGAAAATCCAGATCAAGTGATCCGTGGGATCACGGCATCATCCGCCAGACGTAGGACAGCACGAAAAGCGCAAGCAGGATGAAGGCGCCTCCGGTCAACAGGACGCTGCGGAAGCCGTAGGTCTCTTGGGAATCGTTCCGGATCCTGCGGGTGGTGACCACGAAGCGCGCGGTGGAAAGGATCATCGCCGCCAGTCCCACGATCACCATCACGATTGCGGCCTCACCGCCGATGCGCGGGGGGAGATGCAGGGAAGCCTTGTCGCCTGCAAATGAGACGGCGAAAGTCCGGAGCATCAGGTCGAACCGTTCCAGCAGGAAACCGAAGGCAATCAGGGCAAGGGCCGTCCGGATCCACGCGAGGTAGGTCCGCTCATTGGCGGCAAGGTCGCTGTAGCGCGTGATCATGACATGAAGGAATCGATGGTCGGAAGGCGCTTGCGATGATCGCCCAGGCGAGGGATGCAGGCAATGAGGGCCTTGGTGTAGGGATGCTTCGGTGAACGGAGCACCTGATCGGTTTCACCGTATTCGACGACCTCACCCCGGTACATGACGGCCACATGGCGGGCGAGTCCGCGGATGATGGCGAAGTTATGGGTGATGAGCATCACGGCCATCCCGAGATCGCGCTGGAGTTCGCGGAGTTTGTCGAGAATCTGCCTCTGGATCGTGACATCAAGCGCCGTGGTCGGTTCGTCCGCGATGAGCAGATCCGGGCGGGCCGAGAGGGCCATGGCGATCATGACGCGCTGCTGCATCCCGCCGCTGAGTTGGTGGGGGTAATCGTGGAGACGCTTTGCCGGATCGACGATCCCGACGGCATCGAGCCAGCGGATGATCTCGGCATCCCTATCAACAACATCCGGACGGTGGAGCGAGATCATCTCGGCGATCTGACTGCGGATCGAGTAGACGGGATTCAGGGAGGTCGAGGGTTCCTGGAAGATGTAGGCAATCTTCCCTCCGCGAACCTTGCGGAGTTCCGCATCGGGGGTCTTGAGCAGGTCCTGCCCCTGAAACACGATTTCCCCGCCCTGGTAGACCGCCGGAGGTGAGGAGAGCAGTCGCGTGATGGCCAGGGCCGTGACGCTCTTGCCGCTGCCGCTCTCGCCCACGACGGCAAGCGTTTCTCCCTTCCCAAGTTCCAGGGATACGCCTTTCAGGGCCGGGTTCAGGGAATCTCCCGAACGGAAAGCGATGTGAAGGTCTTTGATGCTGAGCATGGTCAGTTGCGTGATTCGGCGGCCTCCCTGAGGGCATCTCCTGCAAGGTAAAATGACAGCGAGGCCACGAGGATGGCGAGGCCGGGAAAGAGAATGAGCCACCAGGCGTCCAGCAGATAGGTCTTTCCGTCTGCAATGATATTCCCCCACGTGGCCTGAGGAGGTTGGACGCCGAAGCCCAGGAAACTGAGTCCCGCTTCCGAAAGGATGGCGTCGGGAATGCCGAGAACGGCTGTCACGAGGATGGGGGCCGCCGCGTTGGGCAGGATGTGCCGGATGATGATCGTCCACGCCCTTTGGCCCAGCACGCGGGCGCTTTTGACATACTCCGTTTCGCGCAGGGTCAGGAATTCACCCCGGACGAGCCTGGCCGTGCCGGTCCAGCTGACCAGGCCGATGACCACCACGATGTTGATCAGGCTCGGCCCGAGGAGGGCCACGGCGGTCAGGATCAGGAAGAACGTGGGAAAGCAGAGCAGGGCATCGACCGACCGCATCAGGATCTGGTCGATCTTGCCGCCGAAGTATCCCGCGACCGCTCCCGCAAGGACACCGATCCCGAGCGAGACCGCGACGGCAATGAGGCCGACGGTCAGCGAGATCGACGCCCCGTGGAGCATCCGCGAGAGGACGTCGCGGCCGAGATTGTCCGTTCCCAGCCAGTGGGCCGGGGAGGGGGGGAGGAGTTTCTGCTCCAGGACCGTGAGGTTCGGGTCGCACGGCCAGGGGATTCCTAGGGCCGAGAGGAGGGGGGTGATTCCGGCCAGAAGGGCGAAAAGGACGATGACGGCCACGGAGGCGCGGGCCATCGGATCCGCGCGGAACCGGCGAAGGATCCGGGCCACCGGGGATTCGTCGAGGGAGGTGGGCACGCTGCTCATTCGAGACGGACCCGCGGATCGACCGCGGCGTAAAGGAGATCGGAGAGAAGATTGCCAAGCAGGACAAGCGCCGCCACCACGAAATTGAGAGCCACGAGGGTCGGGTAGTCGCGCTCCAGCACCGCCTCGTAACCGAGGCGGCCCATGCCGGGATAGGCGAAGATATTCTCCACGATGACCGCCCCGCTCAGCAGGGCTGGCAGAAGCATCCCGATGCCCGTGACGAGGGGGCGGACGGAGTTGCGGAGGGCGTGCTTGTAGAGGACGGTCTCCTCGGCGAGTCCCTTGGAGCGGGCCGTGCGGATGTAGTCCTCCCGCAGGGTCCCGATCATCGTGGCCCTCAGGTAGCGCGACTGGGCGGCGATGCCACCGATCGCCAGCACCGTGGCCGGGAGGAGCAGGTGCCAGAGGGTGTCGAGTCCGGCCGCAAAGGCATTCGGAAAGCCGATCCCGTAGCTGTGCGTTCCGAGGATCGGAACATGGAATCCCTTCACCAGCACGATCGCCAGCAGGTAGGAGATCCAGAAGGAGGGGAGCGCAATGAAGAGGAAGGCCACGAAGGATCCGGTCATGTCCTGCCAGCGCCCCGCATTCCGGGCCGCATAGACGCCGAGCAGGGTCCCGAAGGAAAGGGAGATCAGAATGGAGGTGAAGTTCAGGGCCAGGGTGGCCGGTAGACGCTCCAGGATCCGTGAGAGGACGGGGCGGTCATCCTTGATGCTCCGGAGATCCCCCGTGAAGAGATCCCTCATGATGAGGGCGTACTGCTCGGGGAGGGGGCGGTCGAGGTGGAACTTCTTCCGGAAATTCGCCTTCACTTCGGCGGAGATTTTCGGGTTGAGTTCCCCCCACGGGTAGGGGCTCCCCGGAGTCAGCGTCACGATGAAGAAGCTGATGATGCTGATCAGGAAGAGGAGTGCCAGGCTCAGACCAAGACGCCGGAGAATGAAGAAGGTCATCGTGTGATCGAGTTTGCCTTGGCGGTGGGAGGATACTCCGGACGATAGAACCACTCCATGTCGTAGCTCCAACCGGCCTTGGTCATGCGGACCGGTTCGTCGATCCAGGCGCCGTCTGGACCGGGATGACGCAGGCGGTAGGCCCCCTTCCACATCACCTCGCTCCCTTGGGGAACAAAGAGGAAGAGATAGGGCTGCTGCCCGTAGATCGTGCGCTGCAGTTCACCGGCCAGGCGGATGATTTCCGGCCGGGCGTATTCCTGCCGGAGATCGGTGAGCAGGTGGTCGACCTTCGGATCGGAGAAGCCGATGAAGTTCAGTTCCTCGGGATGGGTCTGGCTCGAGTGCCAGATCCCGTACTGGTCGAAGTCGTAGCCTAGCCCCCAGCCGAGCACGATCGCGTCGAATTCCCCCTTGTTCACGAAACGCTTCAGCAGGACGGCCCACTCGTAGATCTCGACCTTCACCTCGATGCCGACCCGTTTCAGGTCGTCCTGCACGAGGGTGGCAATGTCACGGCGCACCTCGTTGCCGTTGTTGGCCAGCAGGGTGAAGGAAAAACGCCTGCCGTCCTTCACGCGGATCCCGTCGGGTCCCGGTCTCCAGCCCGCCTCGTCGAGAAGGCGCTTGGCGGCTTCGGGGTCGAAGGGAAGGGGCTTCACCGAGGGATCGAAGAACCACATCTGCGGCGTGAAGATCCCGGTCGACTGCACCCCATGCCCGTAGAGAATGTATTTGATCATCTGCGGGACATTCACCGCCTGGGCGAGGGCTTGGCGGACCTTCAGGTCCTGAAACATCGGACGACGGAGGTTCCATCCGATGTAGTTGTAGGCATTGCCCGGGGAGGTGAAGAGGGTGAAGCGGGGATCGTCCTGCAGTCCCTTCACGGACCACGGATCGACGGCCCAGAAATCGACCTGCCGTGTCTGGAAGGCCAGCTGCAGGGTCAACGGATCGGGCAGGACGCGGAAGACCACCGAGTCGAGCCACGGCGATCCGAGAAAGTAGTCGGGGTTCTTCTTCAGGCGGATGAACTCGTTGGTCCGCCACCCGCCGAAGCGGAACGGTCCCGTGCCGACAGGGGCGCGGTTGTACAGTTCGGGCCACTTGGCCGGATCGAGCTTGCCGAGGAGATGCTCCGGAAGGATGGCCGTCATCCAGGCCAGGAGGGCAGGGGAGAAAGGCTTCTTGTACCGGACGACAACGGTGCGGGGATCGGGTGTCTCGACCGAATCGACCAGATCGAAGTCGGAGCGGCGGGGGGAAGCGACCTTCTCGTTCATGATGGCCCGCCAGGTAAAGGCGACATCGGCCGAGGAGAAGGGGGCCCCGTCGTGCCAGCGCACCCCGTCCCGCAGGGTGAACCGGATGACCGGCTCGGCCTTGAAGGGGCGCTCCTTTCCGTCGGGTTCCAGCGGAGGGAAGGGAATGGGGTGGAGATCAGAGGAGGCAAGCGCCTGAGTCATATCCTCCGAATCCTTCAGGCCAGGTTGACTCAGGGTGACGATCAGGTTGGTCCCTTTTGTGAGGAGTCCGATGATCGGCCAATTCGAGAAACCAGACGTGGCGGTTAAACCCGGACGAGCACGATTCGTGTTCAGCGTTTCAAGGGCCTTTGCCGCCGCCTCATCCGTTGCAAACCGGAACGTCGTTTCCTGCGAGAGTTTCCATCCGGTCGCCAGATCCCCGACGACCTCGAGATCCTGATTGTATTTGATCAGGCCATTGAAGATCAGGGCACCGACCTGCGAGGAGGCCGAGTCGGCCTGCTGGATGGGATTGAGGGTCGAGGGCTCTCCCAGCGTCCCGATCGACATCTCGTTCTTCTTGGCCACCGAGAGGAAGGTGGCGTTGATGAAGGCCGCCGCCAGCAGGATGAGAAGCGCCGCAGGAATGCCGTAGAGAAAGAGGCGAAGCGTGCGCATCAACGGGAAAGGATGAAAACCGGATTATGATGGATGATGCGGCGTCTGGAAAAAGGAATCTCAGAGGCCTTTGCGGCACCATTCTGCAAAATGCTCCTTTGGAGGTTGTCCCCCGGGATGGGCCCTGCTTATATCGACAATCCGCCATGAAAGTCACCACCGAACAGAAAGAGACCTGCATCGTCGACCTGCACATCGAGCTGCCCCCGGAGCGGTTCCACTCCGAGTGGAAGTCGGTCGGAGAGGAGTACCGCGGCCAGGTGACCCTGCCCGGATTCCGCAAGGGCAAGGCCCCGCTCTCCATCGTCGAGAAGCGCTACGGCCGCGAAATCGAGCAGGAGGTGACCCGCAAGCTGATCGACACGGCCGTCCGCGAGGCCTTCACCGAGCAGAAGCTGTTTCCCATCCAGAGCCCGAGTGTGCGGGACGTGACGCTGGAGGGGGACCGCTCGCTCCGGTTCAGCGCGACGATCGTGACCCGTCCCCAGGTGACCCTGCCCGAGTACAAGGGGCTGGAGGTCTCCGTGGAGAAGAAGGAGGTGACCCCTGCCGATGTCGACCAGTTCCTCGACGGTCTGCGCGGCGATCTGGCCGACTTCAGGACGGTCGAGGGGAAGGCCGCGGCGATGGGTGACTTCGTGGTTTTGGATTACGAGGGCACAATCGAGGGGAAAGGGCTCGCCGAGACCTATCCCGATCTCCAGCCGACC
>Ga0007827_10000283_pt1 | contig 17027 bp, 14 predicted proteins | sample CryBogCBE16Jul07_FD_60332 | JGI IMG/M metagenome (GOLD analysis project Ga0007827, IMG submission 60332) | Freshwater microbial communities from Crystal Bog, Wisconsin, USA - CBE16Jul07 | ecosystem: Environmental > Aquatic > Freshwater > Lake | place: Crystal Bog, Wisconsin, USA | collected...
GGGAAAGGGTCTGGAGAAGGGGCAGGTCCTCTCGGAAGGGAACCGTCTTTGCAAGACCGTAGACTGATGAACTGGAGGCAAAAAGGACTTTCCGGCAGCCCGAGAGTCGCGCGGCTTCAAGCACATGGAAAGTGCCGGTCACATTGGTATCGATGTAAAGTTTTGGGTCTTGGATGGAGGGGCGGACTCCCGCTCGCGCAGCCAGATGAATGACGGCATCAGGTCCGATAGCTGCAAACAGTGCACGGACAGGCTCCCACTCCCGGAGGTCGATCTCGGCCACGTTCACCGACTCGGGGAAGGAAGCAACATTGGTCCGCTTGATGGCGGGATCGTAGAAATCGTTGAAGTCATCCAGGACCGTGACGGCATGACCCTCCTCGATCAGGGCGGCAACCACATGCGAACCGATGAACCCGGCTCCCCCCGTGACGACGATCTTCATGGGATGAAGGTTAAAGGAAGTTGAGGGCTTAAAAAGGTGAAAAACTCCCGTCCTTGACTCATACTTCTTGAATGCAGTCCAAAGATCCCGTCCTCCCTGACCGCACGTGGGTCGAGATCGATCGAGGTGCCCTACGGCATAATCTGAGAGCCGTGAAAAAACTGGCTGGCAAGGCCGGCATTATGGCGGTCGTGAAGGCCAACGCCTATGGACACGGCCTCGAGGAGGTCGTTCGCGTCCTTGACGGGGGAGTGGAAGTCTTTGCCGTCGCCTCGCTGGGCGAGGCGCTTCAACTCAGGCGGATACTGAAGCGGGTTCCGATCCTGCTGCTCAGCGCAGCCCTGCCGGAGGAATACCCCGAAATTGCCCGACGCGGATTCATCCCCACCATCTCGACCTCCAAGGAAGCCGCTCTTTATGCCTTCACGGCCCCCAAGGGAGCGCCCGTCCACTTCAAGGTCGACACCGGCATGGGCCGTCTCGGGGCTCTCCCCTCTCAAGCCGTTCCCACCCTCAAGGCCATTTTGAAAGCGGGACTGACTGTCCATAGTCTCTCAACCCATCTTTCCTCGGCAGACAGCGATCAGAAGACAACGAAACGTCAGTTGTCCACCTTCGCAAAACTCTTGGACGAACTACAGCAACTCGTGCCGGAGGCTGCGGTCCATGCGCTGAATTCCGCAGGCACCATGCTTCATGCCTCCGAGGAGGGAGACCTTGTGCGAGTCGGCCTCGCGCTGTACGGAGTCTCCCCCCTGACCGCTTTTCAAAAACTGTTAAGGCCCGTTCTCTCCTGGAAAGCCCGGATCACGTTTTTGAACGATATTCCGAAGGGTCACAGGATCAGCTATGGAGGAATATTCACGGCGCCGAAGAACATGAAAGCAGCAGTGCTACCAGCCGGTTACGCAGACGGCTATCCAAGACAAGTCTCGGGAAAGGGGGCACAAGTTCTGATCCGGGGCAAACGTTGCCCCGTCATTGGCCGAGTGACCATGGATCAGATCATCGTCGATGTTTCGAGCGTCCGTGGAGTGCGGGTTGGCGACGAGTCTGTTTTGTTGGGCAGGCAGGGTCGTGAGGAACTGACCGCAACGGAAATCGCTGCAAAAGCAGACACCATTCCCTGGCACCTCTTCTGCGGAATTACAGGTCGAGTCACCTATAAATACAAAGGCTCATAAGCCATTAAAGAGTCGTCTTTTAGCGACTTAGCCGGGAAACGGATGAGTGCAAACCTGTGGTCAACACAGGTAACTCCTGAATGGTAACCGAGGTCGAAAGCAGGTTGTTTTAATATCTACGGCACGTGTTGACTCACGCGGCTGCTGGCAAAACTCACGCGCTCCTGTAGCCGATGCAGGAGTGAAGAATCCTCTCTCCTGCATAGCGCTCACTGGAGCTGATCACGACGTGCAGCTTGTCCTGGGCGGCACGTCCGGACTTCTCGAGTTGTTCGGCGAGTCCTGAGATTTGCTCCACCTGTTGGACAAAAGCAGCATCTTGCCCCAAGACCACGGGCTTTGATCCGGGCACGAAAAGCACGCTGATCGGAATGATTGCGTCTGCGACAGCGCCATGGATCTCGGGTGTTCCAGCGGCAGCCTCCGCCTCGGCATGCCTGACCTCGAGGTGAATCATCCTGGCCCTGGCCTCGGGAGTTACAGACTCGATGGCATGGGTGATGGCATCCAGGAGCGCATGACGGACATCGGAAAGTTCCGACAACTCCTGGAGTTTCTGGAGATCCTCGTTCTGATGGATTGCCTTTGCGAGTTGGGAGATCTCCTTCAGGTACGTGTTCCGTTCGCAATCGGGCACATAGTACATCACCATCAGATGGACCGGTTTTCCGTCCGGAGAACCGTAGTCGATTCCCTGGGGGCTCCATCCCACGGCACAAAGAAGTTCGCTGTCAGCCTCGGTGGTGGAATGGGGGCAGGCCCATCCCCTGCCGATACCGGTATTATGCAGCTTTTCCCGCTCCAAGGCCCCCTCGGTCACGCTCTCCTCACCCGAAACCTCGGGAATTGCCTCGATCAGCGTTCCCAGAAATTCGATGGCATCGTTCTTGATGTTATCAGGAAGTTCGACGAGGCGACCTTCCTGGAGGGCGTTGAGAAGTGCTTTCATGATCGTAGGCGGGCGTCCGTCTTAGTTGATCCCAAACCTCTTTGCAAACCACGCGTTCACAGAATGAGTCAGCGTGACGTAGCAAAGGACGAACACGGCGATGAAGGCCCAGTAGACCGGGGGGAGCGGAACCATTCCCAGGAAGCGCGCCACGCCGGGGATATAGGGAATCATCGATCCAGCCGCGATGATCGTAATGGTGGAAAGCAGAAGCGGTATGCTCGGGGCACTCTGGAGGAAGGGAATCTTCCTGGTACGGATCACGTGGACGATGAGGGTCTGGGTGATGATCGACTCCACGAACCAACCGGTGTGGAACAGGGATGCCGCGTAGGTGTTGTCGGGAGCCACATGGGAGCCGCCGGGAAAGTAGTGCAGGAGGGCTGCGGGGGCCTGAAGAGCCAGGTCCTTGCATCCGAAAAACCACCACATCAGGGCGAAGGTGCAATAGTCGAAGATCGAACTGGTGGGGCCGACGTAGAGCATGAATTTCCGGACATTTCCCAACTCCCACTTGCGCGGCTTCTCGAGATACTCATCGTCCACGTTGTCGTAAGGAATCCCGAGTTGGGAGAAGTCGTAGAGAAGATTGTTGGTCAGGATCTGGGGGGGCAGCATCGGCTGGAACGGAAAGAGAAGACTGCTTCCCGTCATCGAGAACATGTTGCCGTAGTTGGAACTGGCACCCATGCGGATGTACTTGATGATATTGGCGAAGACTTTTCTACCCTCGAGAATCCCGTCCTCGAGAACCATCAGGCTGCGCTCCAAAAGGATGACATCTGCGGATTCCTTCGCGACATCCACGGCCGTATCAACCGAGATCCCGACGTCGGCGACACGCATGGAAAGGGCGTCATTGATCCCGTCCCCCATGTAGCCGACGACATGGCCCCTCTTCTGCAGGGCCACGATGATGCTTTCCTTCTGTGCAGGTGAGAGTCGGGCGAAGACGTTGGTCCGCTCGGCCAGTTCCCCGAGTTCCTGCTCCTCCATTCCCACGATCATGTCCCCGGTAATGATCACGCCGGCGTCGAGATTCACATCCTTGCAGATCTTTCGTGTGACAAGGGCGTTGTCGCCGGTGAGGATCTTCGTCTGGACTCCGTAGTGGGCCAGCGAGGCGATGGCGGCCGCGGCGGATTCCTTCGGGGGATCCAGGAATGCGATGTATCCCAGAAGGATCAGATCGCTTTCGTCGGCAATGGAGAAGCTTCCCTTCTCCCTGGGGAATTCGCGGTAGGCGATTCCGAGCACACGGTATCCGTCCCGGCTGAGACGCTCATACTGCTCCATAAGGTCGTTCTTGATAAGATCAATCATCATGTAGACCTCCTCATCGACCTGATAGTGGGTGCAGCACTTGAAGATATCCTCGACGGCTCCCTTGCAGATAAGGACATGGTCTCCCTCGTAATCGACAACCACGCTCATCCGCTTCCGCTGGAAGTCGAACGGGATTTCGTCGACCTTGCGGCATCCGCGGTCAACGTCGATATCGGTGTGGGCAAGGACAGAGTTGTCGAGAAGGTTGCGCAGGCCCGTCTGGTAATAACTGTTCATGTAGGCGTAGCGAAGGGCGTCCTCGCTGGTGCGCCCGGTCACGTCGACATACTTCTCCAGGATCACCCTGTCCTGGGTAAGGGTTCCCGTCTTGTCGGTGCAGAGGATGTCGATTGCGCCGAAATTCTGGATCGCCTGGAGTTTTTTCACGATGACCTTCTTTTTGGACATCGAGATGGCTCCCTTGGAGAGATTCACGGCAACCATCATGGGCAGCATTTCCGGGGTAAGCCCCAGGGAGACGCTCAGGGCAAAGAGGAAGGCGTCCTTGAAATTGTGTTTGGTCACGTAGTTGCAGAGGAAGACAACCGCGACCATCACGAACATGAAGCGGAGCATCAGCCAGGTGAAGCCGGCGATTCCTCGGTCGAAGCTGGTCTCCACGGGGGCGCTGCCGAGTTTCTCGGAGATCGAGCCGAAGTGCGTGCGGGTGCCGGTATTCACCACGATGGCCTTGGCCGAACCGCTCACGACGTTGCTCCCCTGGAAGACGGCGTTCGGCATCTCGATGACCGCCGAGGAGGGATGCGCGGGAGTCTCGGCGAATTTTTCGACCGGCATCGACTCGCCGGTGAGGGAGGACTGGCTGACGAAGAAGTCCTTCGAGGAAATCAGTCGCAGATCAGCAGGAATGATGGATCCCGCCTGAAGGATCACAATATCGCCGGGCACGATCTCGGACATGGGGACCTCGCTCTCCTTTCCGTCGCGGACCACGTGGCAATTGGTCTGGACCATGGCGCTGAGTTTTTCAACGGCCTTGCCGGATTTGTTCTCCTGATAATAAGCGAGCCCGACGGAAATGAAGATCATGAGTCCGACCACGATTCCCCCCGCATAATCGGAGGGAGTCTCGGCGGTGTAGAGCATGACGCTCATGATGACGAGAAGCTGGATGACCAACGGGTTCTTGAAGCGCAGGAGGATGTCGACGAGGAACCCGTGCTTCTTTTTCTGATTCAGGTCGTTCGATCCCCATTCCGCCCTGGAAAATTCCACCTCCGAGGCATTGAGACCCGTTTCACGGCTCTTCATCCGGGCGAGAGCCTCTTCTGGTTGCTGGCAACAGATTCTCAGAAGTCTCTCCTCGTGTTCCGTGACACTCTGGGAGGCTTCCTGTTTTGCCTTGGTTAGTCCCGCAGGCGTGATTTTTCCAAAGAGATTCTTCGTCATGGCAGCCTTCTTCTGTGCCAGTTCCCGGAAGGGTCGGGCAAGCTTCAACTCCCCTCCCCACGGTTTATGGAGAAATTGTTACAATGAGAATCCGGCAATTCCCTTGACAACGGGTCAAACTAATCAGGCCGAATAGGCCGATTCGGAGGCATGCCGGCCGCAAATCACACGATCCGTACGGCATTCCGACGGTCCAGCTTGAGGACTCCGGATTCACCTGCAGGGATTAGGGCCTTGGGATCGGAAACCTTCTCCCCACGCCATGAGACACTGCCTCCCTCGACGAGTCGGCGCAGGTCGCTTTTGGACTTCTTCAACCCGAGAACCCTCTGGAAAGCATCGACCCCGAGTGTGACGATATCACGTGCCAGATCGGCCGGGGGTTCGTAGGCGGGCAGATCCGCTGACTCGAGGTCCTTTTTGGAGAAGCGGAGTTCGAATTCCTCGCGGGCCCGTTTTGCCTCGGCCAAGGAGTGAAATCTGGCCGTCAGAAGCTCGGCTAGTGATTTCTTCGCCTCCATGGGGTGGGCATCCGCCGGGATGACATCAAGCAGAAGAAGGCGATAATATTCCACCATCTGGGCATCAGAGATGCTCATGAGTTTCCCGAACATTTCTCCCGGTGCCTCCGTCACCCCGACGGCATTACCGAGGCTCTTGCTCATTTTCTGCAAACCGTCCAGACCCGTGAGGATCGGGAGCATCATGGCCACCTGCTGATGCATGCCCTCCTCATGCTGCAGGTCGCGGCCAACGAGGATGTTAAAAAGCTGATCGGTGCCGCCGAGTTCCACATCCGCCCGGATCACCACCGAATCCCATCCCTGCATGATCGGGTATTGGATCTCATGAGCCCGCACAGGAAGTCCCTTGTCCATACGCTCGCGGAAGTCCTCTCGCTGGAGCATTTGCTGGAGCGTCACCCGACTGTCGAGCTGCATCACTTCCTGGAACGTCATCTTTCCGAACCATTCCCCATTGTAACGGATTTCGGTTTTTTCCGGGTCCAGGATCCGGAAGGCCTGTTCCTGGTAGGTCTTGGCATTCTCCATGACCTGCTCGTGAGTCAGATGGGGACGCGTCGCGGAGCGTCCGCTCGGATCACCGATCATCGCGGTGAAGTCCCCGATGATCAGGACAGCCTGATGGCCGAGTTCCTGAAACTGACGCAACTTTGACAATCCGACAGTATGCCCCAGATGGATGTCGGGAGAGGTGGGATCCACGCCGAGTTTCACGCGGAGTGGACGCCCCAAAGCGAGCTTGGCGGCCAATTCCTTCTCGCTGAGGACCTGGGCGCATCCGGAAAGAAGTGAGTCTAGTTGACCCTGAAGAGGTGAGGCTGTCATGAGGCCGATGAGAGGAACAGAATCAGGGACCCTTGTTGAGCAGATTCCTGACATCGTCGAAGGAAAGCCCCTTGCGGACCGCCTCCTCGAGCTTCGGGTCATTGTCGAGGGCTCCCTGAACCTTTCCCTTCAGGGCGATCTCACGGGTTGCGTAGGTAGATTCCCCCCCGGAGACGGTTTTGCCCGCACCGGAGAATTCCTGCGTGGCAAAGTTTCCCGTCGGGAATGCCTTTCCGGAAGAGGGATCCTTCTTGAGGAATCCCTCGGGAAGGGTTTTACCCGCCATGTTCCTCCTGCCGAGAACGGCCTCCCTGACCTGATCAAAGGAGCGGACAATGAAGGATTTGTCCTTGCCCATTCCCTTGCCCCCCGTGGCGTACTCCGAGGTCGCGAAGGTTTTCGAGGCAAACGAGGGACCTTGGGAAAAGATCTTGTCCTGAAAAGGGCTCCTCAACCTCGCCTTGGCTTCAGGATGCATCATCCGTTCCAGTAGATTGGGGTTTTTCACCGGGGCATCCCGATCCGCTCCCGAAGCATGGAGGGATCCCCAGAGAAGGGAGATCATGAACGCGATGGTCACTGCAATTCTGGTTCCCGGGAAATGCATCCACCCAAGGTACCCGTAAAGGATCCCTAGGGTTAAGTTTGTTTTGCGCTTGGAGGCGATGGGGATAGAATTCAATCAATGAACCACTCAATGCTGGCAACGTGGATCCCACAGGGCTGGGATCTCATCATCCTTCTGGTGATCGTGCTCATCCTTTTCGGAGCAAAGCGCCTGCCGGAGCTGGCGCGGGGCCTCGGACAGAGCGTCAACGAGTTCAAGAAAGCCAAGGAGGAGTTTGACAAGGAGCTGACCAAGCCTTCGCAAGCATCCTCTGACAAGCCGGCCGAAGCCCTTCCCCCCACGACCGTTTCCGGAGATTCCCAGAAACAGGCCTGAATGACGCCCGGGGCGTCCCTTGTGAAAGTCCCCGGAAGTTGGGCTGGCCCGTGCCGCTTTCGTGTCCGTTGCATCGCGATTGCCGTCATCACTCTGCGCTTGGCGATCGAGGCAATCTGCGCTTCAGACTCATCTCCTGACCCTGCCGCCTCGAGGGCCCCGACTGCGCAAAACAGGAGGATCCGAATTGCCTCCTACAATGTGGATAACTATGCCGTGATTTCCCGCCCGCAGGGAGACGGCACCCGTCGAGATGCGGGGAAAGAGGAGGCCGCAAGGGATGCCGTGGCCAGGATGATCGCCGTGTTGAAACCCGAAATCCTAGGCCTGATGGAAATCGGTGATGCGGCCCAGTTCGAGGATCTCCGCGCTCGGTTGAAAAAGGCCGGGATGGATTATCCTTACTCGGAGTATGTCCAGGGAGCCGATCCCGTGCGTCATGTGGCCCTGCTGAGCAGGTTCCCCGTGACGGCTCGAAACTCAGAACCCGATATCACGCTCCCTGTGGATGGGATCCCCCTGCACAGCCCTCGGGGGATCCTTGATGTCACCATCGAACCCTCCCCCGGCAAGCCCCTCCGTCTCCTGTGCGTACACCTGAAGGCGAAGCTCGGGCTTCCCGAGTACGACGAGACCAGACTCAGGGAGGCCGAAGCCGTCCATTTGAGAAAAAGGATCCGTGATATCCTTCGCTCGTCCTCTGCAAAACACCTGGTGGTGATGGGGGACTTCAACGATACGCCCGATTCCAAGACCTTGCGGGAAATCGAGGGGAAACCTGAATGGAACGACTCGCTCCATCCCCTTTCGCTGACCGATGATCGGGGCGAAACCTGGACCGAGCACTGGGAGTCGGCCGATGTGTACTCCAGAATCGATTACATCCTGCTCTCACACTCGCTGGAAAAAGCTGTCTTAAGCCAGGACTCAGGGGTCTTCCGCCCCTCGTTCTGGAAAGAGGCAAGTGACCATTGTCCCGTCTTCACCACCCTGACAACCACGGAATGACCCCCATGAAACCCCTTCAGATACCGCCACTCATTTCTATGGTTGTGGCATTCCTTGCCGGCCACTCCTCCCTTTTGGCAGCCACCCCTGCCTGGGATGCCGTCCTTGCACTCGATGCCCCCCTGCCAAGGGTCTCCGGCGACGAAGGCAAGGCCAAGGCTAGGTTTCGGGATCATCTGGAGCGCCAGTTGGCCGTGACAGAACGCTTTCTGGAGGAAAATCCCGGAGACGGGCACACCTACGATGCCCGGGTCAGGATTGAGGTGATCCGTGCACGCTTGGCCTCGATGGAGGGGAACGCCCCTACGGTGAATGCCGCCCTGACCCGACTGATGGCCTTGGAAAAGGAGGCTCCCGATCCGGACCGGAAGGCGGATGCCACATTCCGCCGCATCTCCCTCCAATGGCAGAATCTCGGGGATACTCCCGATCTGCGCCGCGAGAACGCCGTGGCCAGCGCCGAAAAATTTGCCCTGGAATTCCCCGGAGACCGCAGGGCACCCCGCCTCCTGGCCGAGGCGGAATCCCTCTGCGACAATCATCCGGAGGAAAAGGCCCGCCTCGTCGACCAAGCCCTCGCCCTTTCCCACGATGAGCCGATGACCAAACGGCTGCTTGATGACCGCAGGCGACTGGATCTCCTCGGAAAAGCGCTTGATCTCTCGTTCACCGGCATCGATGGAAGGAACGTTAACCTTGCCGCCTGCCGGGGAAAAGTCACGGCCCTGGTCTTCTGGTCTGCGGAATCCGCCCCAAGCCTTGTCTGGATGAATTACTTTCGCAAATTCGCCGACGGGATACCCGGCCTTGCGGTCGTTACCGTAAGCCTCGACACCGATGAGAACGATCTCCGGGCGGCCATGAACTCCCTGGGTATCGGGGCATGGCCAGTTGCCTTCGATGGCAAGGGTTGGAAAAACACGATTGCCCGCCGTTTCGGAATCAACGTCCTTCCGACTCTTTGGCTTCTAGACAAACAGGGACGCCTGCAGGCCCTCAATGCCAGGGAGAATTACGAGAACAGGATCCGCGAACTCCTCCTCAGGAATTAGGGAACCATGGGAATCCCGCAATGATCCACTGGGCGTGACCTTCTCCACCTTCGGGAAAACTCGTTGGCAAAACTCCATGGGGTCACACCATCAGAAGACCTTGATGATCTCTGCCTTAGAATCGATTCAAGGAATGTTTGAACGTCTTCAGAACAACTTGAATGGAATGATGACCAATCCCTATCCCGGCTTTTTCAAGTGGGCCTCGAAGCCGAGAATTCCCAAGCAGACGTGATGTATTATGGTGTTGCAAAAACCTAAATACGTATTGTTCAGACCGCCTCCACTGCTCGTACCGGATTCCTTCATGCCACATTGAATCGGGTGGATTCTGGCCCGAAAGTTGCTTACACGTATCACCATGATCCTTTGCTTTCCCTCCCGCCATGCTTTTTGACCGATACGAAACCGGGGATTACTTCGACGAGATGTTCGACGGTAACGGCGGCGTCAGGGACCATTATCACTTGGTCTCGGAGCGCCTGAACGGGATCGACCGTGCCGAACACCTGAGAAAGCAGACAGCCGTCGACCTAGCCTTTATGCGCAGTGGGGTGACCTTCACCGTGTACAACGACGATCAAGGCACGGAGCGGATCTTTCCCTTCGATCTCGTCCCAAGGGTGATACCCGATGCCGAGTGGACGCGCATCGAGGCAGGGTTAATCCAGCGGATCACGGCTCTGAACCTCTTCCTTCACGATATCTACCACGATCAGAAGATCCTCAAGGAACGGGTGATCCCACCCCACTACATCCTCGGGGCAAAACACTTCCGGCGTGAGTTCATGGGATTCAACGTTCCCAAGGACATCTATGTGCACATCTGCGGCACCGATCTGATCAGGGATAGGGAAGGCACTTATCTCGTTCTCGAGGACAACCTCCGCTGCCCTTCGGGAGCCAGTTACATGCTCGAAAACAGGGCCGCCCTGAAAAGGGCTTTCCCCGACCTCTACCGCTCCGCCCAGGTCAGGCCCGTCGATACCTATGCATCGGATCTGAGGAAGGTCCTGCAGTACGTCTCCCCTCCCTCTCTCGGTGGCGGATCCCAGCCAAATGTCGTCCTTCTGACTCCGGGTGTGTTCAACAGCGCCTACTTCGAGCACGCATTCCTGGCACGCCAGATGGGCATCCCGATCGTGGAGGGACGGGATCTGGTTGTCCGTGACGCAAGGGTCTACATGCGCACCATATCGGGTTTGGTCCCAGTCGACATGATCTACCGCAGGATCGACGACGATTACCTGGATCCCACGGTCTTCCGTCCTGATTCGCTTCTTGGCGTGCCGGGCCTCGTCAACGCCTACCGCTCCGGAAATGTCAGCCTTGCAAACAGCATCGGGACGGGAGTGGCCGACGATAAGGTCGTCTACTATTTCGTTCCCAAGATCATCAAATACTATCTGGGCGAGGACCCGATTCTCTCCAATGTCGGGACATTCCTCGCCAGCGAACCCGAGGACAGGGTCTTCATCCTTGAAAATCTTGAAAAACTCGTTGTCAAGTCGGCCAACGAGGCCGGAGGTTACGGCATGCTGATGGGCCCATGGGCAACGAAGGGAGAGATCAGCGAGTTCCGCGAACAGGTCCGCGCCAACCCTCGCAATTTCATCGCCCAGCATCCGGTATCCCTCTCCCGACATCCCACCTGGTGCCGGGGGGACGGCGATGCTGCGGGGGATGGGTTCGAGGGGCGGCACGTGGACCTGCGGCCCTACATCCTCTACGGGGAGAAGGTGACCGTGAGTCCCGGCGGACTGACCCGAGTGGCTCTCCGCAAGGGATCGCTCGTCGTGAATTCCTCCCAGGGTGGTGGCTCCAAGGACACTTGGGTCCTGCAATCGCGCTGACCCGCACATCCCGAACAGGCCCGATGACCGATACCGACAACCAGACCTTCAGGAAGCCCGTGACCCAGCGCCGCCAGTCGCAGGTGATGCTGTCGCGGGTAGCCAATTCGCTCTACTGGATGAGCCGTTACATCGAACGCGCGGAGAACGTGGCGCGCATGCTCGACGTGAATCTCCAGCTCATGCTCGATTTTGCGCATCTCGATGACAACCAACTCAAGGAACACTGGATACCCGTGCTGAATTCGGCCGGTGACCAGGAAACCTTCTTCAAGCTCTACGACAGGGCGGGGAGCGAGACCGTCACGGAGTTCCTGACCTTCCGCGCGGAGAATCCGAACTCGATCCTCTCCTGCATATTCGCCGCCCGCGAGAACGCACGCCAGGTCCGGGACCAGATTTCGATGGAGATGTTCGAGGCTCTCAACGAGTGCTACCTCTTCCTCCGCTCCAGGAATGCCCGCGAAGTCTGGAGCACCGGGGCCCATGAGTTCTTCGAGCAGATCAAGAAGTCCTCCCATCTGTTCCAGGGCCTCACCGACGCCACCTTCACAAGGAACGAAGGGTACGAATTCATCAATCTCGGCAAATATCTCGAGCGGGCGGACAAGACCACCCGTATCCTCGACATTAAATACCATATCCTATTGCCGAGCGTGGCAGACGTGGGAGGAGCCGTTGACACCGCCCAATGGAGGGCTGTGCTGAGGTCCGCCAGCGCCTTGGAGGCCTACCGGCGCTTCCATGTGGAGGACATCATCCCGAAAAAAGTCGCCGAATTCCTCATCTTCTCGACAACTTTTCCCCGCTCCATCCGCTTCTGCCTGCAGCGGCTTGATACGGAGCTTCACAGGCTCTCTGGCCGTGAGAAGGGTGACTACGGAAGCCCGGGGGAAAAGGCCTTCGGAAAGATGCTTTCCGACCTGAACTTTTTGACGGTGAACGAGATCCTTGACCGTGGACTCCACCAGTTCCTGCAGGAGATCCAGACAATCCTGGATCAACTCGACGACCACATTTATCTCGAATACATGTACCATCCTCCGGTCGACCTCGAGGCGGAGATTTTCCTGCAACAACAGCAGATGCAGCAGCAATGAGCACCCTCGACTCACCGGAATCCAAGGCCCGGGGGCAGGTTCCCTGGACCGAGTCCCTCCTTCTCGAGATCTCCCATCTCACACGCTACACCTATTTCGGCCATGTGAAGGACAGCTTCAACGAGGCCCGACTCCAGCCAGTGAGCGACCATCTCCAGGATTGCGTGGAGTTTCGTTTTCGCACCGATCCCGATGCGACCGTCCGGGACTATCCAGATCTCTACAGCAACTGCGTCCATTACTTCGATGTTCCGGACCTGCACGAGTCCCTCGAGGTGCAGTCCCTTTCGAAGATCCGTACAGTGCCGGATCCCCGGGGGCCGGTTCCCACGGTTGACCTGGAGACACTGGAGAAGTCCTCCGTAAGGGAACACCTTTTTGATTTTCTGTGCGCCTCCCCTTTTGTCTCACTCGGAAGCGATGTCTGGAGGGAGAGTGTCGACGCGCTGACCGGGGCCGCCCCGGGAGTCTGGGAAGCCGGATTGGCCATCGGGGAGCACATTCACCGGAACTACAAGTACACCCCCCTCTCAACCAACGTGAACACTCATGCCTCCGAAGTCATCAAGAAGAAGCAGGGAGTTTGCCAAGACTTCGCCCACTTGATGCTCGGCCTGTGCCGCTCGAGCGGCATTCCATCAAGATATGTGAGCGGATACTTCCTGAACCAGCATCGTCTCCCTGGGGAGATCGAGGCCAGTCACGCCTGGGTCGAGGTCTATGTTCCGGGATACGGGTGGAAGGGATACGATCCGACCCACAGGAGGGAGAGTGACACGCGCTATGTGAAGATCGCCGTGGGCCGTGATTACACCGATATCCGTCCTGTTGGAGGAACCTTTCGGGGCAAGGGCACCCGTCAGATGGTTGTCGAGGTCACCGTCAACCGAGTGACGACGGATGGGCCGACCGCCTGAAGACAAGCTTGCAAAAAACCTTACCCCTCCTCTCGGGCGAAGAGGATTCAGCAACCGCCCCGACTCTCACGCTTCTCAGCGAGGACCTGATCCATCACGGAGAGGGTCTCCTGAAGATTTCTCCCAAGGGTGTAGGCTTTGGCAAGGGAGACGCAGGCCTCACTGACCATCGGGGCGTCCTTTGGATTTTCAAGGATTGCAAACCATTCCCTCAGATGGCGGGAAAGAGATGCCGTGTCGTCGGGTGACTCCAGAACAGTTCCCTCAAGACCCTGCGTCATGATTTCCGAAACCCCGTTGGCGGCCGTCGTCAGGACGGGCAAACCTGCACCGAGGGCCTCCAGCGCTGCGAGAGGAAAGGGATCGAACAGTGTTGGGAAGAGGAGGAGGTCCGAGGCGGCATAGACAGGTGCCATGTCCCGTACAGGCCCCAGGAATCTCACGGAGGAGTGGGCGTAGAGGGATCGGTTCCCCTCTCCCGCAACAAGCAGGATGAGCGCAGGGTCGCCCAGCGAGGCAACGGCATCGACGGCATAACGCAGTCCCTTCCGCTCCCAGCCCGTTCCCACAAAGAGGGCTACGCGGGCCCCTTCAGGAATGCCCAGTCTTTTTCGCGCCTCGGATTTCAGGAAGGGAGACGCCCTACCTGCGGCCGCAACCCCGTTCCGGATCAGGGTGATCCGTTCTGTCGGATAGCCGTAGTAGGAAACGATTTCCCGGGAGATTTTTTCGGAAAGGGAGATGACCCGACGTGTCGAGCGTGCTGAGAAGAGCCGCGCCTCCTCTCGCAGCTTTTCACGGTGCTTTGGATTGAGGCGCTGGAAGATTCGGGCCGGGAGAGTGAGAAATCTCTCCCTTTGGTCCAACCAGGCAGCATGTACGCCCTCATCCGTCCTGTAGAGATCGCACCCCGCGATTTTTTCCACCGAGAGGGTCAGGTCACAGCGTCCCTCAGGGGTTTCCAACATCCGCTTCACGGAGGTCGCATATTCGCTCAGGCCTTCGCCGGGGCATCTCAGCACGCCCCCTCCGGGCCAGTCCTCGAGCGGCCAGTCGGGTGTTCCGAACAGGACCGGACGGTGCCCCATGTTCAAGAGACCGGAAGCCAGTCCCTTGAGATAGGCCTCGACTCCACCGGTCCTCGAGTATCCCCTGCGAAGAAATCCTATGGTAAGCCCTGATGGGAGTGGTGGAGTGAGATCGGTCATCCGGTATTTCCCATGGGAGAGGCTTCGGTTTTGAGATACTGCAGGGGGATCTCCTTGCCATCAACCGAACTTTCCTCGAGAGAAATCTTCCGAACCATGCCGAGAATCGCCGTTTCAAAGCTCCTTGGAGGAAAAAAGGATGCTCCGACCGCCAAGGGGAAGGGCGATTCGATTGCAGCACCCCGGGCCTCTCTCCCTGAACAGGATTTCCTTGTCGACGGATTCCTCGACCATCTGGGCGACGGGAAAAACTATTCCGCACAGACCCTTCGCGCCTACCGTCAGGCGCTTGCGGGATTCCGATCTTTCAAACCCGGCGTGGAGTGGCCCTCGGCCACCGCCGACCACTTCCGGGCCTACCTGTTCGACCTGATGAAGAAGGGACGCTCCAGGGCGACAATCCGGTTGCAGTTCGCTGCGCTCCGCAGTTTCTACAATCACCTCGCAGAAAAGCGCGTCGTTCCCTCGAACCTCCTGAAGCTGGTTTCCCTTCCCAAGCTCGAGAAGAAGCTGCCGCAGTTCCTCACAGTCCCGCAGGTGGGTGCTCTGATGGAAAAACCGAAGGTCAGGGAAAAGACCAAACAGGCCACCTCTTGGATGGCTGCGAGGGATGCGGCGATCCTGGAGCTTTTCTATTCCTCGGGACTGCGTCTTGCTGAACTCGCCGCCCTCGACGTGAAGGACATCGATCCCATCGGTGAGACAGTCCGGGTCATGGGAAAGGGCTCCCGCGAGCGGATTGTCCCGGTGGGGGATATCGCGCTCGAAGCGATTTCCCGCTACCGCAGCGAGGCGAATGTCCAGAGCGGCCCACTCTTCCTGAACAAGAGCAGAAAACGCCTCGGACACCGGTCGATCTGGCTGCTGCTCAAGCACTACGCCCGCGAAGCCGGTCTGCCGGCGACGCTGAGTCCCCACAAGCTCCGGCATTCCTTTGCGACCCACCTGCTCGATAACGGTGCGGATCTCCGCAGTGTCCAATCCCTGCTAGGCCACGCCAGTCTGGCCACAACGCAGATCTACACACATGTCACGACGGAGAGACTGAAGCGGGCCTATGAGGCAGCTCATCCCAGAGCGTAGTCCTGAGTGATGCAGCAACTCAAAAGTTGAAGAGTTAACAGATCCATCAATCAGAACAGTTGCAAGGAATACCACGATCTTAATGATCGTTGTATCTCTATAAATCCTGCTTTTTTTCTAGCAGCAAAGGGTCTTCCTGATAAAATTTCTCTTTTCTGAATGAAAACTCTTTGGATCGATCTGTTTCATCAATGCTATGGGTTCAACAAACCCTTAGATAAAACTACTTTCTAAGTCGTCTTTTTAACGCTTCAACCCATTCAAGTTTCACGTATCCGAAAACCCATGTCCACCGATCCAAACACCAAACCCCTCGCCGCCAACGAGACCTTCAAGATCAACTCGCACCATCTCCGTGGCAACATCGCCGCCGATCTTGCCGATACCTCGACGGGCAACATCTCGGAGGAGAGCAACCAGCTTTCCAAGTTCCATGGACTCTACATGCAGGACGACCGCGATAAGCGGAACATCCTCAAGAAAGAGGGGAAAGAAAAGGCCTTTGCCTTCATGTGCCGAGTCCGCCTCGCCGGAGGCAAGGCCACGTCGAAACAGTGGCTGGTCCTCGACAAACTCGCAGACGACATCGCCTCCCCTTCCCTACGTCTGACAACCCGTCAGACCTTCCAGTTCCACGGTGTGGTGAAGGGCAACATCAAGCAACTGATCAAGGGGATGCACCAAGCCCTGCTCGATTCCATCGCCGCCTGCGGCGATGTGAACCGCAATGTCATGGCCCCGCCCAATCCGGAGCGCTCTGATATTCTCGAACAGGTTTACAAGCACGCTGCCGATTGGAGCAACTACGCCCTCCCGAAAACCCGCGCCTATCATGAGATCTTCCTCGACGAGAAACTCGTGGCCGGTGGCGAACCCGAGGTGGAACCGATGTACGGCGATACCTACCTACCCCGCAAATTCAAGACCGGCTTCGCCATTCCTCCCTCAAACGACGTCGACATCTTCTCCCAGGATCTCGGCTACATCGCGATCGTCGAGAACGGCAAACTCGCGGGTTACAACGTCACCGTCGGAGGCGGCCTCGGCATGAGCCATGGCAATGCGGAGACATTCCCTCGTCTGGCGGATCTCTTGGGCTTCATTCCTTCCGACAAGGTCAACGAGGTCGGAGCGGCCGTCCTGACAACCCAGCGCGACTTCGGCGACCGCACCAACCGCAAGCACGCCCGTCTCAAGTAC
>Ga0007827_10000306_pt1 | contig 16433 bp, 17 predicted proteins | sample CryBogCBE16Jul07_FD_60332 | JGI IMG/M metagenome (GOLD analysis project Ga0007827, IMG submission 60332) | Freshwater microbial communities from Crystal Bog, Wisconsin, USA - CBE16Jul07 | ecosystem: Environmental > Aquatic > Freshwater > Lake | place: Crystal Bog, Wisconsin, USA | collected...
CCCTCCCCCCATCCCGTGGTCCGCGCCCTCGTGATCGCCCCGACCAGGGAATTGGTCGTGCAGATCGAGGAGAACGCGAGGGCCTACTCCTCCCATCTCCCCCTGCGCGTGGCGACCATCTTCGGCGGGGTGAGCGAAAAACCCCAGATCAAGGCGCTGCAGGAGGGGGCCGATCTCGTCATCGCCACCCCCGGACGCCTGCTCGACATCATCCGGGGCCGCGAGAAAGCGTTTTCGGGCCTGGAGTTCCTCGTCCTCGACGAGGCCGACCGCATGCTCGACATGGGCTTCATTCCGGCCATCCGGCAGATCGTCAGATTGCTTCCCTCCCGAAGGCAGACCCTCTTCTTTTCGGCGACCCTCTCCCGGGAGATCGAGCGGCTCACCGGAGAGTTTCTCCGGGATCCCGAGACGGTCGAGATCGGCCGCCGCTCCAATCCGGCCGACACCGTCGTCCAGTCCGTTCACGAGGTCTCCCAACACCTCAAGACCCCCCTGCTCCTGCACCTGCTGGCCGATCCGGCGTTCGCCTCGGTTCTTGTCTTTACCCGGACCAAGCACGGCGCGGACAAGGTGATGAGAAAGCTGGAGCAGTCCGGGATCAGTTCGGCGGCCATCCACTCGAACCGCTCCCAGAACCAGCGACTCCGTGCGCTCAACGAGTTCCGGGACGGCAAGATCCGCGTCCTGGTGGCCACCGACATCGCGGCCCGCGGCATCGACGTGGACGGCATCACGCACGTCATCAACTACGACTTCCCGCCGAACCACGAGGACTACGTCCACCGGATCGGCCGGACCGGCAGGGCCAAGGCCGCCGGCGAGGCCCTCAGTTTCGTCTCACGCGACGAACAGGACTCCCTCCGGGATCTCGAACGCAGGACCCGGCGCGGAGTTCCCCGCGTGAAGGCCCATGGCTTCGATTACGCCGCCGCCGCCCCTCCGAGGGACAATGCCGGAGGCAACCGCCGCCCCCCCCGCCAACCGGGTGAGGTCAGGGCTCCCCGGAACGCCCAAGGAGGGGCATCGAGGAACCGGCGCGGCCGTTCCGACGGGAAGCCCCGGGATGTCTCCATGAGCGGTGAGGCCAAAAAGGAGGCCGGGAAAGGGATCGGTCGCTTCTTCGGATTCGGTAGAAAGCCCTGATGCCGCCTCGGCGGAAACCGGCAGGCAATCGTCCGGGGAACGGGGCGGCCTATTTCAGGCCCTCGACGATCGTTCCCACATTATGGCGCATCATCGAGAGGTAGGTGCTGCCTTCCGTCTCCCCAAGTCCGTCCGAATAGAGGGTTCCGCCCGTTCCGACACCCGTCTCCGCGGAAATCTGGGTCATCGCCCGCGGGTTCTCGATGCTCTCGAAGAAAACCGATTTCACGCCCTGCTCCCTGATGATGCCGATGATCTCCTTGACGTGAGCGGAAGAGGGATCCTCCGTCGTGCTGACGCCCTTCACGGGATGGATGGTGAAGCCGTAGTCGCGGGCGAAGTAGCCCAGGGCATCGTGCGAGGTCACCAGCTTCCGCCGGTCATGGGGAAGATCCGCGAGCTTTACCCGGATCCAGCGCTCCAGATCGTCGAGGCGGGAAAGATAGGCGGTGGCGTTCGCCTCGTAAGCCGTGGCATGCGCGGGATCGGCCTCCGCAAACGCCTTCGCCACCGTGCGGGTTGCGGTCTTCATGTTCGTGACGCTGTGCCACCAGTGGGGATCCTCGACGGTTTCCCCTTTTTCGGTCATTGCCAGAGAGGGAATGTTCGAGCCGACATTCACGAACTTGCCGGGACTTCCCGAAGCCTGCTCCAGCTTCGGAAGATACCCCTCGATCCCCTTGCCGGTGAGAAGGACCAAATCGGAATCCGCCACTTTTTTCACATCGCCGGGCGTCGGTTCGAACTCATGGGGATCGATCCCCGGTCGAATGATCGGATGCACGGTGACATTCGTCCCCCCGATCTGGTGAGCGAGGTCCGTCATGACCGTCGAAAGCGAGGCCACCGTCAGATCGGCGCGGGCTCCGCATAGTGCGGAAATGAGGAGAAGGCAGAGCAGTGGAGGAAATGTCCGGGATTGCATGGCTTGGCTGGTTTCTCCATCAACCCTTCTGGCAAGGGCCCGGTCAAGTCGCCGTGTGGCGGATCCGCCACAGGAACGTTCTTGGAATCTTTTCAAAAACAGTGAACAACACCACCTCGCCCATGAAATCCAAGCCTTTCTCCTGGCGCGCCTCCAAAACGTTTTTCCTGCCGCTTTGCCTCATGCTTGCGGGGACGGCCGGAATACGTGCGGGAAGCTCAGGGACAAACGCGCAGGACGGATGCTTTCTCCCTGCCTTGGCCGAGTCCGATCACCTCTTGGGCGACATTCCCGGTCGCAGGTCGCTGGCCGACTCCAACGGCGTCACCCTCAACGGACAGCTCATCAACGACATGCTCTGGAATACCACCGGCGGCAATTCGCCGGGCGGTGCCGATATCGGCCTGCTTCAATTCGGGATGGATGCCGATCTTCAGAAACTCATCGGTCTGCCGGGGGGCACCTTTCACAACTCCTGGCTCTGGATTTACGGGAGAAATCCCTCCGGTTACGTCGGTGATGCCTTCGGGGTGAGCGGTCTCTCCGCCAGTCCCGCCCTCCGTTGCTATGAGCTTTGGTACCAGCAGGCTTTTGCCGGAAACGCCTTCTCGCTTCGTGCGGGGTTGCTGGCGGTCGATACCGACTTCGTCCTTTCCGATACGGCGGCACTCTTCGTGAACAGTTCCTTTGGTCTGGCAAACCTTGCCAGTTTCAATCTCGCCAACTCCGGGCCCATTTACCCGATGGCTACTCCGGGTGTCCGTCTGGAGATCAATCCCACCGGGTGGCTGACTCTCCATAGCGTCTTTGCCCAAGCCAACCCCTTCGGCCAGCAGGAGAACCTGCATAATTTCAACTGGAACTTCGGTTCCTCGGGCGGGCTTCTCAGCATCAACGAGGCCAGGGTGGATTGGAAAACGCTTTTCAGGACGGGGCTTCCGGGCACGGCCAAGGCCGGATTCTGGATTCAGAATGGACCCGCGCCCATGCTTCCCGAGGAATTTTCCTTCGGTGCACCTTCGAATCTCCAATACAGCACGGGATTTTACGGGATCCTCGATCAGGCCCTCTACCGCGTGCCGACCGGCGCGAGAAACTCCCGTGCGGGAACGGCGTTTCCGGCTCGAGACGAAGCAGTGGTTCCCGAGCCGGACGATGCCGCGCCGCTCGGTCTCAACGCCTTCACCCGCGCCGGTTTCTGTCCCCAGCCGGATAATCCGATGTCCCTTTTTGTGGACGGCGGATTGGTCTACACGGGCCTTTTTCCGAGCCGTAAGGCGGACCGACTCGGGCTCGCCTTCGCCTACGGGCAGGTCAGCTCCGGATACAGGTCGCTGGCGGCCCAGGAGGGACTTCCGGGGGCTTCCTTCGAGGCGGTTTCCGAACTGACCTACTCGATCCAGATGACGCCGGCGGTCACCCTCCAGCCCGACCTTCAGTATGTCCTGCACCCGGGAGGGACCCAGCAGTATGGAAACGCCTTGGTTGCGGGATTCCGCGCCACGGTTACTTTTTAAGGCCATGCCGGCGGAGATCCAGACTGACGACGCGATCGCAGGTGGCAGGGACGCCGTCAGGGAATTCTTCGACGGGTGGAATCTCTACCGCCGGATCGTGGACCATGATTATCTCCACCACCGTTCCGTGTCCGGATCGCTCGCCCGGTGGCTTGACGGCAGGGAACCTGGGTACTCGTGGCTCGATCTCGGGTGCGGCGACGCCGCTTTCAGTGCGGAGCTTTTGGCTGGTCGTCCGCTCCGCTCCTACACCGGGGTAGACCTCTCGTCCGTCGCCCTGGGATTGGCTCGGAAAAATCTGGAGAGCCTTGAGGTTCCCGTGACCCTGCTTGAGGGGGACTTCACCGAGCGTCTGGACCGCGTTTCCGGGGCCGTCGATCTGGTCTATATCGGGCTCTCTCTCCATCACCTCCTGCGCCGTGAGAAGGAGCGGTTTTTCGAAGCCATCCACGGGAGGATCTCCCGTGGCGGGGCGCTCATCGTTTACGATCCCGTTCTGAATCCCGGCGAGACCAGGAATCTCTATCTGGGGCGCTGGGTCGACAATGCCCGATGGTCCTGGAACGCACTGACCGAGGGGGAACTCGACGGGGCCGTCGGCCACGTCACCTCCTCGGACCATCCGGAGGAAATCACCACGCTGAACCGCTTTGCGATCTCGGCCGGTTTCCAACCCGCGGAGATCCTCTTTATGGACCGCACGAATTTCTACGCCCTGATGGTCTTCAGGGTTCCCTGAACTCTTGAGGCCGGTTGAAAAGATTGTGCCGACGCTTAGCCGGGGATTGCGTGGAGCCGCCGGTTGAGGCTACGGATCGGGAATGATCCCTGTGTTCCATCTCCGCCGTCTGATGATCGGCACGCTGTTGGCTCTGGCATGTTCCACCGGAATCGCGGCAACGGGGCCATCCTCCGTGAAGAAAACGCCTCCACCCGTGGCCGAGTCCTCCGGATCGCCCGAACTCGTGGAAGTCGGGTTCTGGCCGACGGTCATCTACAATCTCGATGTCCATTCCAACACCTTCTACACCACGGCCTATGTCTGGTTCCGGTGGAAAGGGCCGCTGGATCCGAGCGAGACCGTCGAGTTCGTGAACAATGTCGAGTCCTGGGGAATGACGAAGGTCAAGACGTACCCGAAGCCGATCACCCTTCCCGACGGACGCCAGTACCAATGTCTCCGGATCGAGGGCCGTTTCTTCCAACCCTTCAGCCTCAAGCGTTTTCCCCTCGAGCATCACCGTGTCTCCATCTCGCTCGAGGACAACACCTATGATGCCTCGCACATCGTCTACTCGTTTGATCAAAAGGACTCCGGGATCGATCCCGGAGTGGAGATTCCCGGATGGAAACTCCGCGGATCCTACGGACAGGCGGGCATCCATCACTACACGACCAATCTCGGCGACCTGACCGTGGGCCAGGGAGGGGCGGACTACGGATCCATCCGATTTGAACTCGAGGTCTCCCGCCCGGTGAATTTCTTTCTCTGGAAGCTGATGCTTCCGGTGCTGATCGTGCTGACCGCCAACTGGACGGCCCTGATGCTACATCCCAACCAGCTGGCTTCCCGCGTCGCCATGACCGGCACGGCGCTCCTGACCACGGTCTTCCTCGAGCAGAGCTACTCCTCGAACCTCCCGGAGGTGAATTATCTCGTCCTCATGGACAAGATCTACGTCGTGGTCTACCTGCTGATCACCGCCTCGCTGGTCCAGGTCGTGATTCAGGGGGCCCTGGACAAGAAGCACCTGGGCAATGAGTACCGGACCGCGAAGGTCGTCGACAAGGCGAGCGTGGTCCTTCAGGCCGCGGTGTTCGTTTTGTCCGTCTTCGGGATCATCGCGACATCGCGCTGAGGAAGGAACGGACGAATCAAAAGTCCCACCGGAGTTGACGGGGCTCGAACCCGCAACCCCCGCCGTGACAGGGCGGTGCTCTGACCAATTGAGCTACAACTCCAGGGACTGGTCCCCGGAAAATCCGAGGGAGTGACATCATCCATGCATTCCCGCGCGGGGCAATCTTTTTTGTGACTTTCCCTTTCGCAAAGGGCATTCTTTCGGAACCCTGCTATGGCCTATCCATCCTATGCCGCCTTCCTGAAGGCCCTTGAGGAGGCCGGAGAACTCCGGCGCATCTCCTCACCCGTTGCCACGGAACTCCAGATCACGGAACTGGCCGACCGGGAGATGAAATCCCCCGGCGGAGGCAAGGCCCTCCTGTTCGAGAAGCCGACGATCAACGGTCGGGTCTCGGACTTCCCCGTCGCGATCAATGCGCTGGGATCGAAGCGGCGCATGGCGATGGCCCTCGGGCTCGACTCAGTGGATGACTTGGCCTCCCAGCTCGAGTTCCTCATGAAGGCCAAGCCCCCGAAGAGCTTCAAGGACGCCCTCAAGCTCCTGCGCAACGGCATCGACCTCATTCACGCCCGCCCGAGGACCGTCAAGGACGGTCCCTGCCACGAGGTGGTCCACCGGATCGGCGAGGGGAGCGCCGGGGAGCCCTTCTCGCTCGATCATCTGCCGATCCTCAGGTGCTGGCCCCAGGACGGGGGACGCTTCATCACCCTGCCGACCGTCTACACCAGGGATCCCGACACGGGGGAGAGGAATGTCGGCATGTACCGCATCCAGATCTACGACGGCCGGACCACCGGCGTTCACTGGCAGGTGCACAAGGTCGCCGCCCGGCATGGCAAGCGCTACTACGATCGTGGCGAGAAGATGCCGGTGGCCATCTGCCTCGGCGGAGATCCAGCCTTCACCCTCGCCGCCACGGCACCCCTTCCCGACGGGATCGACGAGATCCTTTTCGCCGGGTTTGCCAGGAAGAAGTCGGTTGATCTCGTCAAGTGCGTGACCCAGCCGCTGGAGGTGCCGGCCGAGAGTGACTTCGTGATCGAGGGCTATGTCCAGCCGGGGGAGATGCGTCCCGAGGGGCCTTTCGGCGATCACACCGGATTTTACACTCCGGTGGACGACTATCCCGTCCTCCATGTGACCGCGATCACCCACAGGAAGGAAGCGATCTACCCCTGCACGATCGTGGGAGTCCCGCCGATGGAGGATTTCTACATGGGGGAGGCGAGCGTCCGGATCTTCCTGCCGATCTTCAAGATGAACTTCCCCGAGATCGTCGACATGGCCCTGCCAGCCGAGGGGACGTTCCACAACCTCGTCTTCGTCTCGATCAAAAAGCAGTACCCCTGGCAGGCCTTCAAGGTGATGCACGGACTCTGGGGGATGGGGCAGATGATGTTCGCCAAGTACATCGTCGTCGTCGACCACGACTGCGACGTTCAGAACACCTCCGAGGTGCTCTTCCGCTGGATGGCCAACACGGACCCCCAGCGCGACAGCATCCTGACCAAGAACCCCCTCGACAGCCTCGACCACGCCCCGACCGTTCCCAACATGGGCGGTCACATGGGCTTCGACGCCACCCGGAAACTTCCCGGCGAGGGCTACACCCGCGGCTGGCCCGATCTGGTCGTGATGGATCCCGCCGTGAAGGCCTGGGCGGACGGATTCGGGGGCTAGATCGGGGGCTAGAAGGGGCCGGTTTGTCCCTTGACGTCGTGGGACGGGAGGTGCAGAAGAAGGCGTGTCCGGTGACAGGCCGGATCCCGCCCTTTCCCTTTCCCCTTCCCATGAACCCTTCCTCCCTTCCCAGCTGCCTCCTCCCGAAATGCGGCCTCTTTCCGAGTCTCCTGCTGCTGACACTCGGGGGGCTGATGCCGATGCGGGCGGGATCGACGAATGATGTCCCGCCGGCACTCTCCGGAGTCCATGCCTCGGGCAGCCTGAGCATCACGGCCTCCAAGGTCGTGACCGTGGACAGCATCGTTCCGACGCTCGGGGTCTTCACGATTCCCGCAAAGGTCTACGGGAGTGCGCCCTTTGCGATCAAGCCGCCGACCTCCCCCTCCAAGGGAGCGTGGGGATATGCCAGTTCCGATCCCACGGTGGCGACTGTGAGCGGGAGCCAGATCACGATCGTCGGAGCGGGGAGCACCCTGATCACGGCGACACAGGCCGCTGCCGGAAACTACCTCTCAGCATCGACGAGTGCGATCTTCACGGTCACGCCTGCCGTGCCGAAGCTCGGCACCTTTGTGATCCCGACAAAGCCCTATGGGAGCGCTTCCTTTTCTATTGCTCCGCCGACTTCGACGTCTACGGGATCATGGGTCTATTCCAGTTCTGATCCCACGGTGGCAACCGTGAGCGGGAACACCGTCACCATCACCGGGGTCGGTAGCACAGTCATCACAGCAACGCAGGTCGCGACGCAGAATGAAACCAAGGCCGCCAAGACGGCCACTTTCAAAGTGACCCCTGGCAAGCCGGTTCTGGGTCCCTTTGTGATCCCTGCGCAGTATCTCGGGAACGGTTCCTTCACCCTGACTCCCCCACAGTCCTCCTCCACGGGATCGTGGAGCTATGCGAGCAGCAAGCCCAAGGTAGCGACAGTCTCTGGAAGTACCGTGACCCTCTTGGGTGCCGGTACGACCACCATCACGGCCAAGCAGGCGGCTTCGGTGAACTACCTTGGGGCAACGACCAATGCCCTCTTGCTGGTAACGACCTCGGCCCCCACGACGCCCCCGATCACTTCTCCCACGACCGACACCTTCGGAACGGGAAGCAATCGGTTCACGATCGACTTCGTGGGGATTGGAAATCCGGGGAACAGCAACGACAGGACGGGATATGGAGGGGTGCCCTATGCCTACCGGATGGGGAAATACACGATCTCCCAGAACCAGATCGATGCGGCGACTCGTAACGGTCTTCAGAATGTCACGGCAGGTGCCTGGAGCGGTGATAAGCCAGCAGCCTATATCAATTGGTATGAAGCAGCGGCCTATGTGAATTGGCTTAATACGAGTCAGGGGTACCAACCGGCCTACAACCTGACCTGGACCAATGGCGCTTGGAGCATGGCTCTCTGGCCGACGACTCCTGATAGCAACGGGAATGTTGCTTGGACCAACGGAGGGACCAATCTCTACCGCAATGCCAACTGCGTTTACTTCCTTCCAAGCGAGAACGAATGGTACAAGGCCGCCTACTACGACCCGGCCAAGAATGGCGGTGCGGGCGGCTACTGGCAGTATCCGACGGGGAGCGACTCCGCCCCCACAGCCGTGGGAAGTGGCACGAATTCGGGAACAGCGGTCTACAGTCAGCCCTGGGACAACGATCCCGCCTCCGTCCTCCAGGCCGGTGGTCTCTCCCCCTACGGAACGATGGGACAGGGAGGGAATGTCTACCAGTGGGAAGAGGGTGCGTTGGATGGAAACAACGATGTCGCACAAGAGGCCCGCGTGGTCCGCGGCGGCGGTTGGTACTACGGCGCCGGCGGCCTGCAGTCCTCCACCCGCTACTGCTACAGCCCGGACTTCGACTACAGCGTCATCGGTTGCCGCGTTGCCAGGAAGCCCTGAAGCGGAGGAAATACTGAAGGCTGTAGGCTCAAACTGGGGAGAATTCCTGAAGGCGGAAGGACTTCGAGGAGAAGTGAGGTGCGGTGAGGTCTGATCACTCACCCGTTGTGTCCCTTGGCGTCCATTGCGTGAGGAGCAGGGGGCCGAAGCCGTCCACGGAATCCTTCCTTCCCCGGCAAAAATCCGGAGACAATCGACCTCGGGATGCTATCGTAGAAACATGAACTACTCGGTTCTCTTGGAGTCCTCCACGGTTAGGGAGGAGGAGGGTATCTACTATGCCCATGTTCCCTCCCTCGGAATCACAACACATGGCGAGGGAATCGAGGGAGCCATGGCCGCCGCCCGTGATCTCATCCGCCTCTGGGTGGAGGAGAAAAGGGAGCACGGAGAGACTCCTGTGGCTGTCCGGGAGTCCATCCTGGCCTCGGTCGAGGTTTAGTCTGGGTAAAGACCGGCGCAGTCAGTCTCCGGAGATCATTTTTCATGCCCTTTAAGGCCAAGGAAGTCCTCCAGAGGCTCCAGCGAGGTGGATTCATGATTCGCAGGCAAAGCGGATCCCATGTGATCCTTCGTCACCCGGATGGGCGTCAGACCTACGTGGCCATGCACACGAAGGATGTGCCGACGGGAACATTCCGCTCTATCCTCAAGCAGGCGGGAATGACGGAAGAGGAGTTCAAGGCTCTCTGAGTTCGTGACTCCCATCGACCTCTTATCCCCCTTCAGCCCAACAGCCTCTCCCCCCAGCCCCCTACGGCTCCGGATGATCTTGCGCCCCCTGCGGATGGGACCCGATCACGTGATGGTCGATATAGGCGTGGCCTCTCAGGTGTGCCAGGGCGGCGCAGAGGCATCCTCCTAGGATGATGATGACCCCGGCAACGTAGACCCAGAGGAGGAGAAACATCATCGATCCCATCGCGCCGTAGATGGCGCTGTAGTTGACGAGATTCGGGACGATGTTGACGAAGAAGGCCTGCCCCACCTGCAGGAGGATGGAGACGAGCAGGGCCGGGATCCAGATGTCGCGGAATTTCGTCCGATGACGCGGTGCGAGCATGAAGAGGATCGAAAAGGAGTAGAAGAGGACAAGGGTGCCGACCAGATACCGGCTGATGTCGACCAGGGCGAGAAGCTGATCCAGGTGGAGGCTTGGAAAGGATTCCGTGACGAGTTCCTCCAGCGAGTGCAGAGCCTTCGCCGCCCCCTGGAGCAGGGCGGGAACGACCGTTCCGATCAGGAGCGTCCCGGACATGGCCAGGATCATGGCGAGGTTCTTCACCGGCATCTGCCACCACGGGAGGCGGCGGGTACCCCAGGCGTGGTTGATCGAGAGCACGAGCGAATGGAAGAAGCGGAGCGAGGCCCACATCAGGATGAGGATGGAGACGATGCTGACGCTGCTGCGTGCCTTTTCCAGGCCGCTCACCATGCTCCAGAGCAGTTTCTGCTGATCCTCGCCGAGGGGAACGAAGCGGTGGATGGTTTCGGTCACCGAGTCCGCGGGGAAGACGTAGGATCCCACTGTCAGCATGAGGGCAACGAGCGGCACCAGGGAGAAGAGCGCGTAGTAGGCGAAGGAGGCCGCGCTCTCACCCCCCCCGATCCGGCCGTAGATCGCGGCGGTCTCGCGCACGATGCGCCAGAGGAGTGCCAGGCGGGCGCGCAGGTGAAGTCCCTGGATCGTGGCCATCGGGGTGGGTGTGCCGAGATCGCTCAGCCCTCAGGGGCTGAGACGGTCGATCCGCCAGACTCCTCCCTCGGTGCGGTAGCGCAGGCGGTCGTGCAGGCGGTTGGAGCGGCCCTGCCAGAACTCGAGGCTCTCCGGGACAACGAGGTACCCGCTCCAGAACGGCGGGGTCGGGATTTCCCGTCCCTCGTATTCCTGCTCGAGTTCGGCCGAACGGCGGTCGAGGGTTTCGCGATCGGGGAGGACTTCGCTCTGGCGCGAGGCCCAGGCACCGATGCGGCTGCCGCGGGGCCGGGAGGCGAAGTAGGCCTCGGTCTCCTCCCTCGGCAGGAGCGAGGCCGTTCCGTTGACCTGGATCTGCCGCTCGAGGGGTTCCCAATAGAAGAGGAGGGAGACGCGGGGGTTCTCGCGGATCTGGGAGGCCTTCCGGCTGCCCGTGTTGGTGAAGAATCGCAGGCCCGCGCGGTCGTAGCCCTTCAGCAGGACCATCCGTGAGGTGACCTCTCCCGAGGAGGAGGCGGTGGAGAGCGTCATGGCGTTCGGTTCCACGATGGCGGGGCAGGCGGCCGCCTCGGCCAGCCAGCGCGCGAACTGCCCGAAGGGATCGGGATCGGCGCCGTCGCGGCGGAGTTCCGAGAACCGGTAGTCCCTCCGGAAGGAGGCGACGTCGAGGATGTCGGGCCGGGGGTCGGGATTCACGGGTGGGATACTGACTCAGCGGAAACGGGGCCGCATCCCTAAAATTGCTTTTGACAGCGGGGGGCGCGCGCAGCATTCTGATCGTCCGCTTTTTTCAGGAAGGCTTCCGCGCGCTCGCAAGGCGGGCGCGGGGATCATGCCTTCGAGGGGAAAGCGGATCCGGTCCGAGCTCCGCGCGGAGGCCGTTGTTCTTTGCAACTTGGCCGGTCCACGGACCGGGCAGGCCCATGTAGCTCAGTTGGTAGAGCACGTCCTTGGTAAGGACGAGGTCACCGGTTCAATCCCGGTCATGGGCTCCAGAGGAACGAATCACCAAACAAAAACCCAAAACCCAGCACAACCCACCCATATGGCAAAAGAAGCCTTCAAACGCGAAAAGGACCACGTGAACATCGGCACGATCGGGCACGTCGACCACGGCAAGACCACCCTCACCGCCGCCATCACCACCGTGCTGGCCAAGGCCGGCAAGGCCCAGGCCCGCGCCTACGACCAGATCGACGCGGCCCCCGAGGAAAAGGCCCGCGGAATCACCATTTCCACCGCCCACGTCGAGTACGAGAGCGACAAGCGCCACTACGCGCACGTCGACTGCCCGGGTCACGCCGACTACGTCAAGAACATGATCACCGGAGCCGCCCAGATGGACGGCGCGATCCTCGTGGTCAGCGCCGCCGACGGCCCGATGCCCCAGACCCGCGAGCACATCCTCCTCGCCCGCCAGGTCGGCGTCCCCTCGCTCGTCGTGTTCATGAACAAGGTCGATCTCGTCGACGATCCCGAGCTTCTCGAACTCGTCGAGATGGAGGTCCGCGATCTCCTCAAGTCCTATGACTTCCCCGGCGACGAGATCCCCATCGTCAAGGGCAGCGCCAAGAAGGCCCTCGAGGGAGACGCCGAGCAGGAGAAGAACATCCTCGCCCTCATCGAGGCCGTCGATTCCTACATCCCGATGCCCGAGCGTCCGAAGGACCAGCCCTTCCTCCTCCCCGTCGAGGACGTGTTCAACATCGAAGGTCGCGGCACCGTGGCCACCGGCCGCGTCGAGCGCGGAATCCTCAAGAAGGGTGAGGAAGTCGAGATCATCGGTCTCCGCGACACCCAGAAGACCACCGTCACCGACATCGAGATGTTCCGCAAGCTCCTCGACACCGCCGAGGCCGGCGACAACGTCGGGATTCTCCTCCGCGGCGTCAAGAAGGAGGACATCGAGCGCGGCCAGGTCATCGCCAAGCCCGGTTCGATCAAGCCTCACAAGAAGTTCAAGGCCGAGGTCTACGTCCTCAGCAAGGAGGAAGGCGGCCGTCACACGCCGTTCTTCGCGAACTATCGTCCCCAGTTCTACTTCCGCACGACCGACGTGACCGGCACCGTCACCCTCCCCGAGGGCGTCGAGATGGTCATGCCCGGCGACAACGTCGCCATCACCGTCGAACTCATCACCCCGATCGCCATGGAGAAGACCATCCGCTTCGCCATCCGCGAGGGCGGCCGCACCGTCGGTGCAGGCCGTGTTTCCGAGATCCTCGACTAAGGGGATCGCGGAAGCGGTCACAGAAATCCGAGCCTAGGCCAGTAGCTCAATTGGTAGAGTAGCGGTCTCCAAAACCGTTTGTTGGGGGTTCGAGTCCCTCCTGGCCTGCTCCATTCGTTTCAGTCGCATCACTCCCCCCTCGGGGGACTCACAGGAACATCATACCCATGGCCAACGGCATCGGCACATATCTGAAGGAAGTCCGAGCGGAACTGGGCAAGGTCCAGTGGCCCTGGAATGACAGCGAGCGCGGCTTCAAGCGCTACAAGGAACTCTGGGACTCCACGGTCGTGGTGATCATCGCCATGCTCCTTGTCGGCGGTTACATCTCCTTCTTCGATTTCATCACCATCAACGTCGTCGGGTTCCTGACCCGGCCCTGACCCTTTTCCCTCCCGCTTCATGTCCCTCGCTCCCAAAGATCAATGGTTTGTCGTCCACGTCCTCTCCGGACAGGAGCAGAAGGTCCATGACGACATCGTCAAGCGGATCAAGCGCGAGGAGATGGGCGAGCATGTCTTCGAGGTCCTGATCCCCAAGGAGCGCGTCCAGGAGATCAAGCGCGGCAAAAAGACCGAGACCACGCGCAAGTTTTTCCCCGGCTACCTCATCGTCAACATGCACCTCCTCGATGACAAGGGGGAGCTGATCGACAGGACCTGGTACTTCATCAAGGAGACCAACGGCGTCATCGGATTTGCAGGCACCAAGGACAGGCCCATCCCGATGCGGAAGAAAGAGGTCGACGGAATGCTCGCCCAGATGAAGGAGCGCGAGGACACCGTCACCGCCAAGATCATCTACGAGGTCGGCGACAAGGTGAAGGTCTCCGACGGCCCGTTCCAGAACCAGCAGGGCATCGTCGAGGAAGTCGATCCCGAGCGCGGCAAACTCCGCGTGTCGGTCAGCATCTTCGGGCGGGACACGCCGGTGGAGTTGGAGTACTGGCAGGTCGAAAAGGCCTAACCCCGCCGGGTTGGTCCTTTGGTAAATTGCAGTGTTGAACTGCGTTTGCCGTTGATTTTACTGCGGCTAGACCTACTCGCCTCGACCTTCATCCAAAATCCCTTTTCCAAGAGGGGATGTTGAAGGGGGCGGTTGTTGCGTTACTGGTCGCTTGCGGTCTGAGGATGCCGCTGAAGCCCCAATAACCCTCGTCATACCCCCGGGATGATCTGTTGCGTACGGTTGTGCTGAGGTTTGCTTTCCGTGTCACGAAGCACGGAATGCCCCGTCAATCAGGAGGCAATGCTTGCAAGGATCATGGCGGTCGCCAACCGGATCCGGGCATGAAAAAGGCGGCCCCGTCAGGGACCGCCTTTTCCTGTCAGTCTCACCAAAGGGTTTACTTCATCAGAAGGGCCGCACGGGAGCGCTTGATCTCGCGGGTGATCTTGCGGTGGAGATGGGCGGCAAGTCCCGTCATGCGACGGGGAAGAATCTTTCCGGCCTCGGTCGTGAACTTTCGGAGGAGGTCGGTGTTCTTGTAATCGATGGCCTCGACGGGAACGTCCAGGCGCCTGCGGGGCATGGAACGGTTGGCCTTGCGGAAATTGCGGCTGCGCTCCGGGGTCTTGGGTGTGCTCATGATCGTGGGGAGTGGCTGTTACTTGGTCTCCCGGTGAAGCGTGTGGCGCTTCAGGTTCGGGTTGTACTTCTTCTTCTCGAGACGACCGGGCGTGCGGAGGCTCTTCTTGTTGCGGGTGGAGATGTAGCGGGAAACCGGCTTTCCTTCGGCGGCGGCTTCCGTGCACTCCAGAATGATGATGTCGCGTGGCATGGTTGGTTGGTGATGGGGACGTGGGTCCTAGGCGTTGTCTGCGTTTTCCTCCTCCTCGTTCTCCTCTTCTTCCTCGGTCAGTCCGAAGAGCGAGGTGATCTGGGGCCTGGCTGCGGTGTGGTGCTGGCGTTTCTCCAACTCCGACTGGCAGTCCACCGTGTAGCGGGTGAAAGGCAACGCCTCGAGCCGCTCGTGTTTGATGGGCTTCTGGCAGTTGTCGCAAATACCGTAGTTTCCATCCTCGATCCTTTTGAGGGCCTCGTCAATCTCGTAAAGCGAACCCTGCTCCTTGGAGAGCATGCTCAGGGCGAAATCCCGGTCATAGGCGTCGCTGCCGGCATCGGCCTGATGCATTCCGAAGGCGGACGTGTCGGTTCCGGAATGAAGATTGTCCCGGGCCACACCCCTCATCGAATCGAGGAGGGAATCCTTCAGTTCCAGAAGACGCTGGCGCTGTTTCTGGAGAAAGGGAGTCAACTGCACGGAGGACTTGCGGGGAGCCGTGACGAATTCCTGTCGGGAACGGGAAGGAGCGGCGGCAACGGCAGAACCTTTCTTGGCGGAGGCGGGCGCCTTTGCGGCCTTTTGAACCTTGTCGGCCACGGGGGGCTTCGCCTTCGGAGCCGGTGAGGATTTGGGCGCCGGCTTGGCTGCCGCCTTCACCACGGCCTTCTTCGCGACGGGTTTTGCCGCAGGCTTGACGGCGGACTTCTTGGCGACCGGAGCCTTCGCGGCGGGTTTCTGGGGCGCGGCCTTGATGGCCTTGGGGGGAGTCTTGGTAACGACCTTTTTGGCCGGCGCCTTGGGGGCGGGCTTCTTGACAGCTGCCTTGGCTGCAAGCTTGGGAGCCGGTTTGACGGCCTTCTTGGCAGGCTTGGCGGCAGGCTTTTTCGAGGGTTTCGAGGCCATGGGGAGGATCGTGTCTGGGGTGGGTCTGAAAGAGGGGGTTGGGTTTGTTAAGGCCGGACCGGAGAGTCGGCAAGACAAAACTCCGTCTTTTTTTCGGCAAAGAGAGGCCTATCCTTCCACCCGGGTGGCCAATAGGAGCAGAAGAAGCATTCTGAGCGTCCAGAAAAGCGTCCTGATCCAGTTCGTGGAGACCAGGGATTTCATGGCCCCAGGATCGGCTTGTCCCGTGAGGAGACCATGCAGCGGGACCTGCACGAGAAAGGTGCTTGCCCAGATGAGGAGAAGGCACCCGAGGGCCGCAAGGTGAAGGCGGTCGGCTCCCGGGCCCGAAGGATGTTTCCCGAATGCAACGAATGTGAGCAGGAGGGCGGTTCCGAGTTCGGCCAGCATCAGGGGGGCCACGACCCATCCCGTGCGGAGCGTGTGGGAGGCCTCATAGGAGGTGAAGGCCTCCCTCGGGATTTTCAGGAAGAGAGGGTAGTGGACCACCTGAACGAACCAGATGATCCCGGTCATCATGGCGGTGAGGGCGAATTCGATCAGGAGGAGCGATCGCGGGGAGGGGAGCGGGGTGGTCATCGGGGGATCCTATCCTCGAACCAGGGGATTGTGGAGCGGGGAACGGTTGTCTAGGGTCTTCGACCTGCCCACTCATGAAAGCACTCCCCGGATTCCGTGACCTCTACCCCGGGGATTTCGCCCGCCGGAATCACATCACGCGGCTCTGGAGGAGCGCCGCCCGCCGCTACGGGTTCGTGGAGTTCGACGGGCCTAC
>Ga0007827_10000307_pt1 | contig 16424 bp, 14 predicted proteins | sample CryBogCBE16Jul07_FD_60332 | JGI IMG/M metagenome (GOLD analysis project Ga0007827, IMG submission 60332) | Freshwater microbial communities from Crystal Bog, Wisconsin, USA - CBE16Jul07 | ecosystem: Environmental > Aquatic > Freshwater > Lake | place: Crystal Bog, Wisconsin, USA | collected...
GTCGAAGACCAGACAGTGACAAATGATCAGACGATTCAATCCGCTGCCCCATCCAGAGTTTGAATCATGGAGCCGAGTCCCTGCCAAGCCCATCCGCCCGGAAATCTGCCCCGCTTACATTTAAAAAATAGGAGTTCCCAGGTGGCGGAAACCAAAATCGTGCATCTCAGGCTTACCGATGAAGAGCTGAATCTGCTCAAGGAATTGTCATCAAATGCGGGGCAGACCCATTCCGCTTACGTTGCGAAATTGCTCCGCCAGGCATCTGTGAACGAGGAAGGTTATCTTCTGCGTATGGCCGCCAATCAGTCATTCATAGCTGCCGTGGTCGTCAGCCAACTCGCCCTCAAAGAGTTTGGTGATGAGAAGTTTCGAGCTCTGCAGGCCTTCGTGAAGAAGAACTCCAATGGCCTGTTCGTGGCGCACCCCACCCCACCGCCGAGCAGGAATCCGATGGAGACATCCGACGACCCGACAATTGAGGCGCTGTTGAAACTTTTCCAGATGTGAGTGATTTTCAAAAGCTGAACGGTCTGAACAACAAGACAGCCGATTGTCCTGCGGGTGGAGTTTGTCATGAAGCATGAACTGGAGATGAGGGATCGACCGGGCCATTCCTTTTTTTCGGCTTGGCTGCGAGGCTCACAAATCGGCTGGCATAACGTCGCGATGTCTTGGGAAGTAATCATCAAGCTCGCACTAGTCGCGGTTGTCCTGCCGTTCCTTCTGATGACATACTCTATTTATTCCAGGAGTTCCAAGACCGAACTGGACGCATTCTATACGTGGGCAGAGGCCGGAATTCTCTCGCATATGGACTTTCTTGCGCCGAAGAATATGGCGGTGACACTCACTTCCGATGACGGCTTGCCTCCTTTAGTTGTCGCAGAGCCGACCCGTGAAGTGCAGCGTGATCCCTATATCAAATATAAGACGGGAAGCTTCTTTCGCCGTGTGAGAGCGGGCTACGCTTTCTCACTGAGCATCTCCTTGATGATCATTGTGCTGTACGTGATGTGGACCCAGAAGTTCGGTCGAGAAACCGTCAAGGCGATCCAGTTACGGGGCCAGGTCATCCAGCCGCAGGAAGTGCTGGTGAAGGAGGTCGAGGCATATAACAGGGCGGAGATGAAACGGCTCGGCACGCCATCATATAGGGCGATGGTCATCGCCGGCGTGCCCCTGCCTGTAGGGACAGAGCGGGAGCACATCATATTCAGCGCCGCTACCGGCAGCGGAAAGAGCCAGTTGATCCATTCAGCGCTTTTCCAGGTTCGCCAGCGAGGGGAGCGGGCGATCGTCTTCGATCCGGACAGGGAGTTCATCAAGCATCACTATGACCCGCGGGTCGACAAGATCCTGAACCCCTTCGATAAGCGGTCTGTCCACTGGAGCCCATTCGCTGACGCCTCCAGCCTCGAGAGCTGGGACCAGTTAGCGGCCGGGCTGTTCAAAGATTCGAAGAGCGGCGACCCATATTGGGTGACGGCCGCGCGCGAGATATTCGTCTGGACCTGTTATCTCCTGCAACAAAAGTATGGCGACGCGGTCAATATCGAGACAGCGCTCCGCCTGATGTTCGGGCCGGTAGACGCAATCGCCGCCCTGGTCGCCGGTACGCCGGCGGCTCCGCACCTGGCCGGGGCTGACTCTGGACGGGTCTCGAGCCTGCACTCGTCTTTGATAGCTGGTCTGCGCCCCATGATCTATCTCGCGGGGAGCAAGGGTGATTTTTCGATCAAGAAATGGGTCAATGAGCCGAACGCAAACGGCGGCTTCCTCTTCCTCGGCTCGGCCGAGAACCAGAAGGCGGCGCTGAAGCCGTTCATGTCCAACTGGATCGAGATCGCTCTGAATACGATCCTGTCGCGCACGGGTGACGGCCAGAAAGAAACGCTCTGGATCGTCGTCGACGAAATGCACAGCGCGGGACGTATTGACGCGCTGGCGGATGGCCCTGAGCGTCTGCGGAAGTACGGCGGCGCCATGATCCTGTCATTCCAGCAGATATCTCAGCTCAACGAGCTGTATGGCATTGAGAAAACCAAGACGATCATCGGCCAATGTCTAACCAAGGTCATCATGCGTTCCGCGGATGTCTCAACTGCTCATACAGTGGCTGAGATCATAGGTCGGCGGACGGTCCGAAGGATGGAGGAAAATACGTCCTTTGGCGCAAACTCATTGCGTGATGGTGTGGGGCTCACTCCCAAGGAAGAGCTCGAATTCATCATATTGCCGGAGGATGCTTTGAACTGGCCGGCCGGGTGCGGTGCGATCCGCGTTGCAAACGCGCGCAAGTCGAAGCCCTTCCCGGTCGCCCTGATCAATGTGGAGTTTCGCAACTGGCCCATACGCGCGAAGGATATCGAACCGATCGAGGGTGATCCGATCAAGGAGTTCCTGGCGCGGCGTAACCAGGGTGCGCAGCCGAAGGGCGATGGCGCCGCAGAACAGACGCCGGCTGCGGCAAAACCCGTCGCAGGCCCCGGCGAACAGGCCGTCCCAAAAAGCCCTGCCAACCCAGAGCCGGGCAATTCAGCACCGGCGGGATCAATTGCAAAGCCGACCGCTGATGGTGGCGGTAAGGCTGAGATAAATCAAACGCCTGCGCCATCCCAGGCCCCAGAACATATTGATGAAAAAAACAATGACGTTGCTGGAGATAACAATTTTCGGACTTTGCACGAGAGCGAAATTACAAACAGTCCCGTCGGAACAAATGCTCTTCAGGGTCCCCCAAATACTGAGGCTGCCAATCATCCGGTTGAGAAAGACAAAGGTGTGACTGACCCGAATTCCGGCTCCAATGAGGCGAACCTGGAACCTCATGAATCGGAATTGTCCAACCCCCCCCGCCGAGTGGACCTGCCAGACGAGGAGGCTGCTCGCCTGGTGAAGGCCGAGGAGAATGCCCGGGCCGCCGCCGCTGAAAAGGCCAAGACCCTCAGCGAGGCCGAGATGGAGGCGGATAAGCTCAAGCCATCGACCTACCAGAAGTCAGCGGTCATGCGGGGGATGTCCGCCCCGGGGCAGGGCGAGGAGTCTCAGCCGGCGGAGCATCTGGGCGGGCTGGAAACCGCCGTTCAGGCGGACATCGTTCAGGCGATCGCTGATCGCGGCCACAGCACCAGCCAGCTCCTCGAGGGGCTCTTCCTCGCGATCACCGGCGTCAATCTCGACATTAAACCAGACGCCCACGGACATACGCAAAAGGACACCCACCGGGGTCATCAGCATCCCCATCAATGGGACGGCCGCAAGCACGTCGATGCGTCTCTTGACCAGAAGATCGCCCGCCTCGAGCCCTATGCCAAGGTGCTGGAGCGTCTGGCCGAGGAAAGCGATGTCACCCGGTTGGTCTATGAACTCGTCCTGGACTACCAGCACCGCCAGATCCTGCCTTATGAGCCCTCGCATATAGAGAGTGCCGCTCCCGAAGTTACGAAGGCGGTCGACCGGGATCGCCTGACGACCGATCATGCCCCGGCGCAGGAAAAGCTGGCGACCCCGTCAGCCGACGTCACGCCAGAGCAACCCGAGCCCGAGAAGACCATCAAGGACCTGGAGTCGGATTTCCTGTCCGCCCGGACCATCGACGAATTCAATCGGCGGATGGATGAGTTGCAAGCCAAACTCAGCCAGCGCCCGCCCAATGAGATCAACAAGGGGATGAGCCGGGACCGGGGGTTTGAGCGGTGATGCCGGTGGGTTCTGGTGCGGACGACCGGATTTGAACCGGTATGGGTTTTCACCCGACGGATTTTAAGTCCGGTGCGTCTACCAGTTTCGCCACGTCCGCATGCTGGCGCTCTATAATGGGCGAAGGTACCGCAGCCAAGGCCTGGATGGCCGCGCAGCGGAGTTCGCGGCGGCTCTGGCTCATTGCATGAATTCCCTATTTCATGCATTATATATGAAATGGGGAGCAGGGCATGACGACAATGATGAGGGTTTCAGCGGCCGAGTTTCAGCGCAACATTGGCCGGTACCAGGATCTGGCCCTGACCCAGCCCGTTGCGGTCACGCGCAATGGGCGTGAGCGTACGGTCATGATCTCCGTTGAGGAATATGCTCGACTGAAACGTCGCGACCGGCGCGTGCTGGAGCTTGACGGTTTTACCGATGCGGATATCGCCGCCCTTGAAGCCGTTCGCGCGCCCGTGTCGACGAAGGCCTTTGATTACGAGATCGAGTCGTAGGGTCTTGTGGCTTATCCCAATCCGGTTCCGGGCCTGGTCATCCGTTACAGCTATCTATGGGCGCATGAATACCAACGTGGATTGGAGGAGGGGCTGAAAGATCGGCCCTGCGCTATTGTTCTTGTCGCGACCGACACAGGTGATGGACAGGAAGTGACGGTATTGCCGATCACCCACACGCCGCCGTCTGACCCTCGGCTCGTCGTGGAAATCCCTATGTCAGTCAAGCAGCGTCTCCGGCTTGACCATGAGCGCTCCTGGGTCGTGCTGAGTGAGGCTAACCGCTTTTTCTGGCCTGGGCCGGACCTGCGGCCTGTGGCGATGGGTGATATGGCGAGCGTGAGCTACGGCCCTCTCCCTTACGCACTGTTTGAAGACATTCGCCAAAAATTCATTTCGGCCATCAGGGCGAGGCGCGCGCAGCGCATTCCGCGGAGCGAATAGCGCAAATCCTGGCAGGGCCGGGACGGCTCGTACGCCAAGTGGCGGATTCCACAGCGTCGGTTTTGAGCTAATGTCTGTGTGTCTGTCACCCTCCACCGGGGCCACGCCATGCTGACCGTGTCCGTGATCAAGAACGCTCGTCATGCCGAGTATTACGAGAAGGACGACTACTATTTCTCGAAGGGGGCAGGGGAGGGCGGTTCGGACTTCGACGAGATGGGCTCCACCTCGCTCACCTGGTGGGGGAAGGGCGCGGAACGCCTGGGTCTGACCGGCGAGGCCGCCAAGGCGGATTTTCGGCTGGTCATGTCTGGCGTCAATCCGGACCCCAATGGGCCGGCTCTATCCAAGGCCCAGCGCAGCGGCATGGCGGATCCGGACGGAAAGCCCTCGCCATCGGAGTCGATGTGGTGGCGCGAGCAGGGCGGTGTCGATGCGCTGACGAAGGCTCAAAAGGAAAGCGCGAGGGAGTATTTTGAGGTATGGGCCGGCGAGAACCCGGACGCGGCACGCAAGCATGGCTTCGAGGGCTATGTGACCTATGTCCAGGGGCAGGAGGCCGAGCGCCAGAAGAGGGGCGAGCCATCCCAGTTTCCTGAAATGACCGGTGGCGGTGAGCACCGGCCCGGCCTCGACCTCACCTTCTCCGCCCCCAAGTCGGTCAGCATTGCAATCCTGGTGGCCGGGGACAAGCGATTGCTCGAGGCGCACAATGCGGCCGTCGACAAGGCGCTTACCTGGGCTGAGGAGAAGTACGCCATCACCCGTGTCCGTGACGGCAGCGAGCACGGCCGTGACATGGTCCGCACGGGCGAACTGCTCGTAGCCCGAACCGTCCACTGCACCTCCCGGGCCGGGGACCCCAATCTGCATACCCACGCCGTGGTGGCCAACGCCACCTGGCTCAATGAGAAGGGCCAGATGCGGGCCCTTGAGAACAGCGAGTTCTTCGAGAACCAGAAGCTGATGGGTCTGGTGTACCGGACCGAGCTTGCCAGGTCCGCGATGGCGCTCGGCTATGATATCCGACCACACAAGGATGGCATGTGGGAGCTGGCCGCATTCCCGAGGAGACTGCTGGACCATTTCTCCAAGTCTGCAGACCGGGTGAAGGAGAACCTCGATCGCGAGCAGCCGGAGACCGCCGCCGCCAAGGCCCTGGTGAAGACCCTGAACCGCCCGTCCAAGGATGAACTGGCCCATGACGCCGCCCTGGCGAAGTGGGAGGCGGAGTGCCAGCAACTCGGTATGGACCCGAAGTCCATGCTGCCGCTCTATGACGCCAAGCGGGATCTGCCGCTGCTGGGCCCGGGCCGAAGATTGGAGACGCCCTTTGGCGGCTTCAAACATCAGCTGATGGTCAAGAAGGCTGAACTGGAAGACCGCATCCACGAGTGGCTGCAGGGAGGCAGGAAAGACCCCTATGGCTACGGAAAGGGCGAGGCGCCCAGCGAAGCGGCTCTGGAGGCCCGCCAGGCCGTCTCCTATGGCCTGCAGGTGTCCGAGACGGGCAAGGCCGTGTTCAAGGCGGGCGAGCCCCTGAAGCTTGCCCTGCAGGAGGCCCCGGGGGCCGATATCAACGCCCTCGACCGTGAGCTGTCCGCCCTGGCCGCCCAGGGCAAGGTGCGCCATGCGGACAAGGTGGTGGTTGATGGTCTCACGACGGCCCGCTCGGTGGCCATCGAAAACAAGGTCGTGGAGATCATCAAGGACGGGCTGGGCCAGTCCAGACCCATCATGCACCTCCAGCACGCGCTCGAGCGCGTGTCGGATCAGGGGATGCTGGCGGCGGGGCATTCCAAGGCACTGACCGATGGCCAGAAGGCCGCCGCCGTTCTGGCGCTCTCCTCCACCGACCGGGTTGTCGCCATTCAGGGGTCTGCCGGGGTGGGCAAGTCGACCCTCTTCGAGGCTGCCGCCGCGGCGACGCGCGAGGTCTCCGGCGACCAGAAGGACCAGACCGAATGGTCCGGCATGTTCCAGGTGGTGGCGCAGGCGGCCCTCGACCGGGGCGTCGGCATGGTGGGTCTGACCCCGACGCATACGGCGCGGGAGGAGTTGACCGTCAAGACGGGCATGAGCGCCTATTCGGTCGCCCACTACCTGGCCCGGCATGACCATCTGGCCAAGGACTGGGCCCGGGCGTCCGATGAGCAGAAGGCGGACTGGAAGGGCAAGACCCTGATTGTCGATGAGTCCTCGATGATCTCCAATGTGGACGCGCTGCGGCTCCTGCGGATCAGCAAGGCGCTGGAGGTCGAGAAGGTGGTCTTTGTGGGCGACTATCGCCAGCTCGGATCGATCGAGGCCGGCGCCATATTCAAATACGCTCAGGAGAACGGCGCGCCGCTGGCCGAGATCAAGGAGATCGTGCGTCAGCGCGCGAGCCCCGAGTTCCTGAAGACCGTGGAGTTGCTGGCCGAAGGCAAGTCATGGGCGCCGACCCAGGGCGCCGGCATCACCTTCCGGGAACTGGGAGACCAGGCTGGAGATGTCAGCCTGTGCAACGCCGCCTTCGGCCTCTGGTCCGAAGGGCGGGATGCGGGTGTGACGCGGCCGATCATCACGGCCACCCAGGCCCAGCGCACCATGGTCAACGATCTGATCCTGGACGAGATGAAAGCCCGGGGCGAGATCTGGGCCATAGGCCCTGACCGGGACCGGCTGGTCCCGGTCTTTCTGTCCGGGCCCGAGCAATATCGCGCCAGACACTACGAGGTCGGGAACACCCTGATCTTCCATGCAGGACTGCGGGGCGGGATCGGCTCTGCGGCCATAGCCCGCAACGCGCATGTGGAGATCGTGGGGCGGGATCTCGCCGCCAACATGCTGGTGGTCAAAGACCAGAACGGCCAGACCGCTCACCTGGATCTCAAGGCCTTCGGTCGCAACGGCAGGACGCCGTTCACGGCCTGGCAGTCCGAAAAGGGCGGTCAGCTCCATGTGGGCGCCGACATGGTCTGGGAGCGCAGCGACAAGGACCGCGGCTTCTATGCCGGCGAGACGTTCACCCCGGTCGGCGAGAGGGACGGGGAGGTCCTCGTGCGCACGGCCAAGGGCGATGTCGTTGCGATGTCCTGGAATGACCCCCAGCTGGCTCTGGTGGGTCCCGGCTACGCCATGACGACGCACAGAGCCCAGTCAGCGACCATGGAGGTCAATCCCATCGGCGTCATCCAGGCGCGCCAGGCGAGCCACGCCATGGTCTATGTCCAGGTCTCCCGGGCCGTACACGGGATCGATCTGGTCACCGACAGCCGGGACCGGCTCGTTGGACAGATGTCCGCGAAGGACGGAATAAACCTGATCGCCAACGAAAATCTCAGAGATGGCGCCCGTAGCGTCGAGCGGACCCAGGAGACCAATGAGAGACGGGCCGAGCCAGGGATGAGCGAGAATCCGGACAAGGAGCTCAAGCTCGAGCGCGGGCGGGAGAGGACGTTGCCTCGCTGGTCGCGGTGATAATGCGGGGGCGAAAATCACGGGATTAGGGTATTGCTGCGGCATCAAAAAAGTGCAAAGGATTGCAAGAAGCAGCGCCGTTCGTGTTCGAACCGGGTGGCGTGAGGGTGCTCCCCCTTGCTATTCCCTCTCGGAAATCCGAGGGGTAAGGCCGACCTTCGCCCGAGGCCCGACAAAAAAACCAACGGCGGCCTTTCAACCAGCGCCCTCCACCAGGTCGCTACTGCCTGAAAATCAACCCCCCACAGATTGCATGGCTGTGAGGGGGTGATTTTCCATGTCTGCATCATGGGTTAGGATCAATTTCTTAAATATTGATTTTGAATTTGAAGTCAACCGACAATGGTTACCTGGGTATTCCAGCATTGAGACGCTTCACCGCCGGCCATCAAAAGATGTCCCCTTTCACCTTTCGAACTATCTCCACAACACGTCCCGTTATTGACCACTTGTCCTTATCGGTAATCATTAAGGTCCCGTAGAGACCTTTCTCACCTTCACTTTGTAGCGCCTCCAGTCGAGGTGGATCACTCCGCCACACTCGGATAACGGCCACGCCCCTAAACCGAAATAGGTAAATTCTGCCGTCCAGTAACTCTTTGTCGGCATAATCTATGAGGGCTAATGAGCCCTGAGGGGCGAGTTCAGAAATTGCCCCGTCTTTTACGGATATGAACAAGTGCTTGCTGTGCGGGAGGTCGGAAAAGACTCGCGGCAAATCCCTCGGGACCTTGTTTGCTTCCAGATCCCGTATCGCACGGTCAGCTTCGTCAGGATTTGAAATGTATAAGGCCGCTTTACGGTCCTGAGAGATGCTGCCCTCAAGCAACCAGGATGGGGTGGTCTCAAGCGCTTCTGCAAGAGCGACTAAAGAGCGAGTAGTAACGCTCGACCTTCCAGAATCATTTTTCTCTAAGAGATGAAGGATGCCTGAAACTGCGTTGTGTGGAAGACCGGCGCGGAGACTGGCTGCTCGCTGCGACAAGCCGAGCACGCTTAGACGTTCCTTAATTCTGAGCCCAATTTCACTGATCATGGGAGCCACACTGCATGACGTGTGCCATCGCCATGATTCCAGATCAGGGTTGATCCTTTTTAAAAAGGGCATTAGTAAAATTGGACAGACAAATGAGACGAGTGCGACGTGAACATCATCCAAGACATTTTGGCGTTATGTGAGACGTTCATGGTCTCCACGAAAACGCCGAGGACGGTTTTGAGCGCGAAGGTCTTCGGCGCGTCGCAGAAAATCGACGAGATCCGTGAAGGCGCAGGAATCACTTCGCGCAAGATCGATGAAGCGTTCGAGTGGTTCGACCGACATTGGCCGGCTGACGTCGACTGGCCCGCCGCAATTCCTCGCCCATCACAGCAGACCAAGCCCTCCAGGTCGGCCTGATCCTCAGTCCCCTCATTCAAAGGAGAGAGAAAATGCAACTTCGCCAAACCACTTCCAGCTTTCTGGCGGCTCTGCGGTCGCCGGAAGTCAAGAAATCAGCAGAGCTTGCAGCAGCGATCGGGATCGTTGCTCTTGCTGCCTCCCCTGTATTCGCAGGCACGGATACTACATTCAATACTGCCGCAACGACACTGACGTCCTGGACAAATGGCAGTTTGGGCAAGATGGCGGCGATTGCTGCTGTTGCGGTCGGCGTTGTTTCAACAATTGTTCGGTTTGATTGGCGAATTCTGGCGGGCAGCGTTGGTATTGGTCTCGCCGCCAGCGCTGGACCTGGAATCGCGTCTTCTCTGGTGTCCGCAACCTTTTAGTCAACGATAGTGCGCGGGGTTAAAAGTAATCCCGCGCATTTGTTGGGCAATACAAATGAGCAAAAACACCTACATCCCGCAATATTTGCTCGAGCCGACGAGGTATATATTCTTCACGGCTGATGAGTTCGCTGCAATACTCTTGCCAACGGCGATTGTCGGTATTTTCGGATCCATCTTGGGTGGAATGGCTGCCGGCGCTGCATCGTTATGGTGCTTGCGCAAACTGAAAAGTGGTGGGCCGCTGTCGCGAGTCATCTGGAGAATGTATTGGCTGTTCCCTCCAAATGTGTCCCGCACGAAGGCTACGCCACCGTCACATCTTCGATATTTGGCGGGCTGATCAATGAAGATCGAGCACTCACAAATATCTGCTCGTAGTCTCTCAGTGCGGCTGGCGGCAACCAGCGCGCTTCTTGCTGCGTCTGTATTTGCAAATGCCGTCCTTGCTACCGATCTCGTATTTTTCCAGCAACAAATCCTCGTCCCCACGCTGCCTGGTCCTGTGGCGCTGAGCCCGACCGGCGCGGTCAATGAGGACTACCTCGAGTCAATGGCGCGCGACGCCACATATCTGTTTCTCAACCGGACACCGGATTCCGAAGATCAATTCAATAGCGCGCTTCTTAAAATTGCGGACCCGCAAACATACCAGGCAATCCGGGCTGCGCTGATTGATCAAAAGCACAAAATGCCATTCGCCCATGCGTCCCAGACCTTTTTTCCGGTCGACTGGTATTACGATCCAACGAAACTCTACGTCGAAGTCGCCGGCAAACTCGTCGTGACCTCTGGGTCATCGACGGTAGAGAGCTCAAATTACTACGCGATGCGGTTCCGCAAACTTGGCGCCTCGCTCCGGTTACTGTCGTTTGAACAGATCGACCATGACCACGCCGTCGGGCCGAAGGTCCCGATCACGCGGCCAAAACCTGTCACTGAGGGTGGTGGGCAGCCATGATCAAACGTCTTCGTGCCCCATTTATTGTTTTGCTTTTGGCGAGCGTCGCCTCGAGCGCTCTTGCCGCCCCCGTGGTGGTGCGCGGCGGGAAATTTGAAGCCGACGTCTCCTCGAGTGCAGTGAACCGGATTTCGGTCACAGGCGAAAAAGTCGTCACAGTCAGGTCCGCCTCAGATGGCGGCCAGTCCAAGATGGTGGCTGAAGCTGATCCTGCCGGGGATGTCTATGTCACCTTCGACGGCGATGTGACCGGGCGGGAGTTCACGGCCTTCATCACAATGGGCAGCGGCCGCACTGTCCAGGCCATCATGCACCCGCGGGAACTCGGCGCGCAGAACGTCGTGGTTTATCTGCCACCCACCGAAGCGCCAGCTCCATCAGCCGCAGGAGGCGACGATGGGGGCGGGATTGATCCAGACGGAAGCGGGTCGCCGGGCGCCCGCCGGCGCGAGGGTTATACAGAGATCCTGACCGGCCTTATCCGGACCATGGCGAATGGCGTAGCCGTGGAAGGCGTGGATCGCGTCCAGCTGCAAGAGCGTCCGCATGGCGCTGGCATGTTCGAGATCCAGCCCCTGGAGAAATACACTGTGGGCGATCTGGTCGGCACAGTCCTCTCCATCAAGAACACCAGCAAGGTCGCACAGCCCTTGGCCGCGAGAACCTTCCTGGTCCGCGGCGTGCTGGCGGCCTCATGCAGTCACGAGATCGTGGAGGCGTCGGGCTTTGCCCGCCTTTACATCATCGAGGAGGCGCGCAAATGAGCGATGAAAACAATCAGCAAGACCCGGGCGCCGCGAATGATCGCGCTGAGCCTGAGCGTAATGCCTTCCCTGAATCGCACCGGGAGAAGGAAGCGACGATCTCCGATCAGAATACAGAGGCTCGCAATGGTGGCGAGCCTATCCCCGTGCTTCCGCGCAAAGGGGGCGGAAAAGAAGACGAGCGGATCGACGGCGTAAATAAAAAATCGCTGATAAAGCAGAATATTTGGTGGGTTGCCATCGTTGCGTTAATCACTATAGCCGTGTTGGGGTTGGGTTGGGGATACTTTACTTCTTCGCCGAGTAATGGCGGACAAATACCCAATCAACAAAAACACATTGACGGAACGGCGGCCGCTTCTATCCCCGGCCAAAATGCGTTGGCTGAGACGCCATCCGATACACTCCTGTCTACGTCCAGGGTAGCGGAAGGACGGTTAAAAGCTGAACAGAATGCCAACCAGGCTCTCCAGGACGAAATTGCGCAGCTCAAGGCCGCACAGGCGGCCGATCGCAGCGACGCCACGAAGACCATACAGGCGCTGCAGTCTCACATCGATACCGGCCAGCCTGTCCCCAACTCTATAATTCCGTCCGGTGCGGGACGCGGTCGACGCGTGGCGTCCAACGCTGCACCCGGATCCCAGAAGTCTGACCTGCCGGGCGCAAATGACCCCGCGCCCGCATCAAGCGGTCAAGCTGCGCCGGCCCCGACGCAGGAGTTCCACAGGACAATCGTGACTGTGCATGCCGGCGACGGCCCTGTGCCGATCTCCATGACAAGCCCGGGCTCGCAAGGCGCTGGACCGGGGAGGGCGGGCGGTGCGGGACCTGCTGCAAAGCCAAGCCCGGGATCATCGGCAGTTCGGGCCGGATTGGAGGTCTACGACGATAACAAATTCGTCCCGCCCAACGCCTACGCACCAGCCAAGGTATTGGTCGGCGTCGACGGGGCAACAGGCGCGACCTTCAGCGCCGACCCCAAGCCCGTGCTCTTGAGGATTTTGGGACCGGCCGTTCATGTCGACGCGAACGGTGTGAAGCAAACAACCGACTTGACAGGGTGCCTGGTCAACGGCGCCGCTAGCGCCGAACTCCCGAGCGAGAAAGTCTACATAAAGTTGCAGCGGATCACCTGCCCGGCGGGGCGCGGGAAGTTCAGCGTGGCGTCTGTCGAAGGCTATGTGTCGTCCCGTGGCAAGGCCGGCGTGCGCGGGCAAGTCATCTCAAGAGACGGTGCGCTGACCCGCAACGCCTTGGTCGCCGGAACCCTTAGCGGGCTCGGAAATGGCCTCAGCAAGAATGTGCAGTCCGCTCAAAACGGGCTGACCACAGTGGTTGGCGCCGGTGGCGCGCTTGCTGCGCGCGAGCTTAGCGCCGGTCAGATCGCTGAAGGCGCGCTTGGGTCCGGCGTGGCCAGCGCATCGAGCATGTTGGCCGACTACTACATCAAGCGAGCCGAGCAGTACCAGCCCGTCATTGAGATGCCGGTCGGTATTCAGGTTGAGATCGTCTTCCTGTCCGGTTTTCAAATCAAATAGGTGAGCGCTGAATCATGACGATTATTGATGATATGGTCTCAGGTCATTCAATCGTAGCGGCGGCGCATCTGTTTTCTATCGCGGCAAGCGTGGCCGTGGTTGTGTGCTGCGTCTTCCTGGTCCTTCGATTTTGGGACGGTATTTCCGACACCTCCTTCGCCGCCACAGCGACTGTCTGGGACAGGATCAAAGGCTCACTTCGGCAGAAATCCTTCATCAAACTGGCCGTCGCAGTTGTCATCGCAGTCAGCGCCTCGGTCATCGGCGACTATTCGTGGATGGCCTTGTTGCGCTCGGCCGTGCAGGTGGATTTTCCAAACACCAAAATCGCGGGCGTGACCTGCAAAAATGTGACTGCCGGCCTGTGCGAGGTCACGGCTGGCAAGACCGTCTTCTACGTCTCGCACGACGGACGTTTTGCCGTGGTTGGCGCCATTCTCGACCTCCAGAAGCGGGTCGATCTGACCGAGGAGAGGACCCGCCAACTTGGTGATGTCGCAACCGTGGCGGATCGCCTCGCTGGAGGGACGCAAGCCGCTGTGGCGCCTCCCCCTGCGGCCCCTGTGCAGTCTGGATTGTCACCGTCCCTGAAGGTGGATTTGCCAGTCGCAAATGCAATCGTGCGTAATCCCGGCGCGCCGCTCAAGCTGACCGTGATCAGCGACCTCAACTGCGGCTACTGCCGCATGCTGTTCGACGCTCTGAAGTCCGTCACAGATATCGAGGTTACAGAATATCCGATCCAGCTCCTGCGGCCGGACTCCGCCGACAAGGCGAAGCTGGCGCTGTGCGCATCCGATCGCCCCGGCGCCGCCAACCAGATCTACTTCGGGGGCGAGGTGAAGGTCGCCGGCGACTGCGCCGCCGCCGCCAAGGCTGTGGCGCAAAACACAGACTTCGCCCGCGCCCATGGGATCCAGGGCACACCGACGCTCATTCGGCCGGACGGCCGGACAAACGCTGGTTTCATGCCGATCGACCAGCTGCGCGCCTGGATCAAGGCGGGGTCCTGATGACAGCGCTCCACCACCCCTTCAAGGGCCACGCAACCCCCCACTCGGCAGGGCTCAAGGCCATCATCGCGCCAGCCCTCGCCGTTCTCGCCCTCGGCGGATGCGCCTCCAATACCAAAGGCTCCTGGTCGTGCCCGGCCCAGCGTGGCGCGGCCTGCGCCTCTGTGGCCGAGATAGATTCATCAGATGGGCGCGACACCAGCTCTGCGAAGACCAGGGCCTCCAGCCATGAAACCCTGAGCGCCGTCATCGACGGCGCCATGCGCGCCCGCAGTGTCTCCGAGGTCGGATTTCGGCCCGGTCAGGTGCTCGATGGGCCGGTTCGGGAGCCGGATGTCTACGCCCGGATCGCCATCGCCCCATGGGTCGACGCGGCCGGTGACTACCACAACCAGAGCGAAGTCGTGGCCCTGATCCGGCGGGGAACCTGGCGCGTGCCCGATGTGCGCCCCACAGCTGAGCGCCGCGTCGATCTGGCGGCCATGACCACCATATCATCGCCCGCGCCGGCCGCGCCGCCTCCCGTCGTGCCGGACCCCCCGGCGCCGACACCCGTGATCACGTCATTCATAACGCCAGCAACCGTCATGGCCCCGGTGGCCAATCCGGCGCCCACGCCGAAGGCTGCGCCCAAGCCCATCAAAAGGCCCGCACACCGGAAGGCTCCCGCTCAAAACTGCAAGTGCAGCGCCGACGGCATCCGGCCTGACATACCGCGCGGGCCGACGCCCGCCCCCCCCGCAAAACCTGCTCCCGCCAAGCCTGGCGCGCCTGCGCCACCTCACCTGACCATCAACGCCCCGGCAGGACCGGCAAAGGCCCCTGCGACCAACCCAGCAGCTGCGCCCCAGACCAAACCCGCACCCGCTGCAGCTCCCACAACCCCCGCAAAGCCGGCCGGCTCCAGGCCGCCCTCGGCGCGGCCCGCAGGGGAGGGGAAGCCATGAGCAGCAACCGTCACCGCCGCACCGTCGAGCGGATCCTGCAGAGGATGGGTCGCCACCTCTGGGACGAGACGCCGCCGGTGGGAACCCACCAGGGCGCTTTCACCCGGGCGCGCCTCTCGGACCATCTGTCAGTCAGGCACTATGATGACGTGCACGAGATCTACTACATGCACGACACCGTCGGCTTCGTGCTGGAACTCACCCCGCTCCTCGGTGCGGACGATACGACGGGGCGCATCCTCACCGAACTCTTCACCAACGCCCTGCCGCCCGGCGCCTGGTGCCAGGTGATCAACTGGGCAGGGCCCAAGATCGGCGACACGGTCGACCAGTGGGCCCTGGCCCGCCGCGACGCCGCCATGATCTACCGCCAGCTCGCCGCCGAACGGCGCGAACACTACCGGCGGGGCGCCTTCCATTCGGCCTCGAAGAACGCGCCGTTTCATTTCCGGGATTTCCGCATCTTCGTCACCGTCGAGCTCGAAGGCGAGATCGATCAGTATCTGATCGACCAGCTGAAAGAGATCCGCTCCAAGTTCGTCGCCAGCTTCTCGACCATCCGCGCCTACGCCACGATCCTTCACCCGGCGCAGCTGATCGGCTTCCTCACCGATGTTCTGAACCCCACCAGGACCATCAGGCCGTCCAATCCGGTCTACGATCCTCACCGCTACATCAGCGAGCAGGTGGTCCGCTCGGACACCCGCTGGACCCGGTTCCGCGACCGGATCGTCATCGAGGCGAGGGGCGTCGGCGATCAGCTGGACGCCACCGACTGGCAACGGGAGATGAAGGCCAGGGACGACACCTTCGAGATGAGGGGCTTCTCGGTCGCCCGGTTCCCGCCTCACTGGACCCAGGCCTATATGAGCCGGGTGCTGGGGGACGCATTCAACGACCAGCTTCGACTGGTGGGCTCCACCCTCACCACCCTGGTCTTCAAGTCCAGAACCGTCGCCGAGACGAAGACCACGACGGAGTTCTCCAGGATGCGCAGCGATCAGGCCGCATCCAATCCCCTGACCAAGGCCTTCCCTGCGGTGCGCCGGAAGGCCGAGGACTGGGCCATGGTCGCCGAGGATGTGGCCGAGGGCGCGCTCCTGGCCGATCTTGGCATGTTCGTCGTCTCGATCGCGCCGGTGGAAGATTCCGAGCGGGCCGAGCGGGCCCTGCGCTCCATCTGGAACGGCGCAAGGTTCGAGCTTGCCCGCGACGACGACATTCACATCCAGACGGTGCTCGCCTGTCTGCCCCTCTCCCTGGGCGGGGGCCTGTTCGAAGATCTGAAGACCTTCGACCGCCTCAAGCTGATGCCGACCA
>Ga0007827_10000312_pt1 | contig 16318 bp, 13 predicted proteins | sample CryBogCBE16Jul07_FD_60332 | JGI IMG/M metagenome (GOLD analysis project Ga0007827, IMG submission 60332) | Freshwater microbial communities from Crystal Bog, Wisconsin, USA - CBE16Jul07 | ecosystem: Environmental > Aquatic > Freshwater > Lake | place: Crystal Bog, Wisconsin, USA | collected...
CCGATGAGTCCAAGCAGCACTGAGATCGATCCGATCGGGATGACGAGCCCCTGTAGGAACCGGGAGGGATCCACCCCCTCCCTCGAGAACCACCAGCAGAGGAAGAAGAGGGCTCCGATTTTTCCCAACTCACTGGGCTGGAACGGCATGATCCCCAGGTTGATCCAGCGGTGCGAACCATTGATCCTCATCCCGACATGCGGCACGAAGCAGAGTGCCAGCAGCACCATCGAGAGCATGAACCAGATTTTCCAGGTTCGTTGCCAGAAGTGGTAGTCCGTCAACGCACCTGCCACGCACGCACCCGAGCCGATGACGAGCCAGAAGGCGTCCTTCTTGACGAAGTAGTAGATGTCCCCATGGCTCTCCTGGGCAAACGCACTTGTACTGAAGAGCATGACCACGCCGAGCGCGACCAACCCCACCACCGACAGGAGGAGCAGGTAGATGCCTTGGCGTTGCATGATTCCTCCGGACCGCGGAACGTGGCGTTATTTGGCAGGCTTGGCCTTTCCAGCGGAGGCGGGAATTTTCAGAACCTGCCCGATCTGGATCTTCTTCGGATCGGTGATGCCGTTGGCCTTCATCAATTCGTCGGGAGTGATCTTGAATTTCTTGGCGATCCTGTAGGGGCTGTCCCCCTTAACCACCGTGTATTGGGTGGACAGAATCGAGCCGGCATCAGCCACCCCCATTGGACTTTGGGTGGTCAAGGAAGCGGGCATGGGCTGGGATGCTGCGGCGGCTTCACCGGGAAGCTTTGCAACCGAGACCCCAACTTTGCCCTCCTCGTTCTGCACGACCGCAGCGGCCCGGGCAACCGCCTGGGCGGGAACCTTCAGGATCTGGCCGACCTGCAGGACCGCATTGCCGGCCAACCCGTTGACCTTCTCCAAATCAGGGGTCGTGACGCCCAGCGAGGAGGCGATCCTCGTGACGGTGTCACCGGACTTCACCGTGTAAGTCTGCGAAGCACCCTCCGGCGCGGGCTGGGTCGTCGTTGCGGGCGCCGGTTCCTGGGCGGCGAGTCTCGAGGATCCTGCCGCGGCCGCACCCCCGATGCCGACCTTCCGGAGCATGCCGCGCGCACTGGCAAGCAGTCCCCTGGAAGGTTGGGCAGCCTGCTCGGATGACTCGGTTTTTCCGACAGACTTGGAGACCTTCGCCACGGGGGCGGGCTTGGACTCAAGGGGAGGACGATTGTTCCCCTGATCTCCCGATCCTCCTGCTCCGTCGTTGGAAGACCCATCATCCCCGGAGGGCATCGCCTTTGCCACAACGGGAGCGGTCTTTGCCTCGGCTTTTGTCACGGCATGATTGCCGGCCTTGATGGTGTTGAAGGCGTAGAGCCCTCCGACGGCGACCACATGGAGAGCCAGCACCACAAGGAATGCGTGCGAGAGCTTCATGTTGGGCTCGGGGCCATAGTCGTCGAATTCCTCGGCCGAGTTGTTCATTGTGGCGGCCCGTGCGAGCAGCCGGCGGGTGCGTCTGGGTGTCGTCGGTTTCATGGCAGGGATGGGTTGTCGGTGATGGTTGTTGCTGTCAGTTGGTCGGGGAATCTTCGGCAAGGGCAAGAACGAGCCGGCGGAATTCCTCCCCACGCCGGACATAGTCGCGGAACATGTCAAAGGAGGAGGTGCCCGGGGAAAAGAGAATCGTGCTGTCCGGCTCCGCCACGGCGGCTGCGGCGGCGACCGCTTCGTCGAGCGTGTCGGCCACCACTGTCGGAACGGGTGCCCAGTCGCGGGCGATCCGGTGACGCATCTCCCCGATCAGGAACGCACGGGATACCCGCTCCCTGACCAGCGGCGCGATCGGTGAAAATTCGAAACCCTTGTCCTTGCCCCCGGCGATCAGCAGGAGAGGACCCGTCACAGAGCGGATCGCCTGCTCCATGGCGTCGAGATTCGTCGCCTTGGAGTCGTTGATCCAGGTAATGCCGCGTTTTACCGCGATCGCCTCGCATCGATGGGCCGGCGGCGCGTAATTTCCCACGGCGGCAGCCATGGCGATCGGATCGGCCCCGAGGGCGATTCCCGCTCCGAAAGCAGCCATGAGATTGGCGGCGTTGTGGGGACCACGGAGCTTGGTCGACTCCATGTCGAGCAGGAGCTTTCCCTGATGAAGGATCTTCGTTCCCTTCGAGAGGGTGAGGTCGGCGTCGGGATCCGTGGCACTAAAGGTGATCGTGCGTGCCATCAGGGTGGGAAGATCGGATCCATACTGCACGACCGCCCAATCCTCCCCCGTCTGGTTCAGGAAAATCCTGAGCTTCGCCTCGCGGTATTCCGCCATCGAAGGATAGCGATCGAGATGGTTGGGACTGAGATTCAGCCACAGGGCGACCTTCGGTCGGAACGTGCGGATCGTCTCCAATTGGAACGAACTGACCTCCGCGACGTACAGGCCGGGTTCCTCCCCGAGCAGAAGTTCGGACATCGGGGTGCCGATGTTGCCGCAGGCCTCGGCCCGGAAGCCTGCCTCGCTCAGCATCCGCGCGGTGAGTTCGGTGGTGGTCGTCTTCCCATTGGTTCCGGTGATGGCGATCACGGACGATGTGGCCAGCGTGAAGGCGAGTTCCAGTTCCCCGATCAGGGGAGTTCCCTTGGACGTGACGTTCACGACCAGCGGAACACTCTCCTCGATGCCGGGACTCAGGACCGCAAGGTCGTGGCGGATCGGATCCTTGGCCGCATCTCCACCGGTCACCACCGCGATGCCTTCTCCCTGCAGGAGTATCGCGCGTTCCGAGAGGAGGGATGATTCCCCGCTGTCGAGCGCCGTGACGGAAGCCCCGCTACGCTTCAGCAGCCGGGCCGCGGCCACGCCGCTGCGTCCGAGGCCGAGGACAGCGATCCGGAGTCCGGCGTAGGGGTTGGCGGCGGGAATCATCGTGAGGGTGCTGACGGTTGGATCAGCGGAGTTTGAGGGTTGCGATACCAAGAAGACCGAAAACGATCGCCATGATCCAAAAGCGCACGGTGACCGTGTTTTCCTTCCAGCCGGAGAGTTCGAAGTGATGATGAAGTGGCGACATCTTGAAGATCCGCTTTCCGGTGAGTTTGAAACTCGCGACCTGAAGGATCACCGAAAGCGCCTCCGCGACAAAGACACCGCCCACGACGGCCAGCAGCAGCTCCTGCTTGCAGCAGATGGAGAGCACCCCGAGCAGGCCGCCGATAGCCAACGATCCGGTGTCTCCCATGAACACCTTGGCCGGATGGCAGTTCCACCAAAGGAACCCTAGCGCCGCCCCTGCCAGCGAGAGACTCACGATGGCAAGCTCCCCGGAGAGCGGGTAGTAGGGGATCTGCAGGTAGCCCGCCGTCTTGATGTTGCCCGCGAGGTAAGTGAAGACTCCGAAGCACGTACCGGCCATGACCGTGCAGCCCGCGGCCAGGCCGTCAAGCCCGTCGGTGAGGTTCACCGCGTTGGAAGATCCGACGATGATGAGCAGGTAGAAGAGATAGGTCCAGAGACCGAGGTTGAGGACAGGTCCCTTGAGAAAGGGGATATAAAGTTCCTGGGCCTGCTTGGCGAGAGAGGGGGTGAGCAGGAAGTACGCCGTGATCCCCGCAGCCAGGATGCACTGGAGAAAGAACTTCTTCCGGCTACTGATTCCATCAGAGCTCTTTTTGGTGATCTTGAGCCAGTCGTCATAGAACCCGATCGCCCCGTGGAGGAGGACCGTCAGGAGACAGATCCAGACAAAGGCGTTGTCCGGACGTGCCCAGAGCAGCGTGGAGAGGACGACCGCCGCGATCATTAGGATTCCGCCCATGGTCGGCGTCCCTTTTTTGCCGCCGTGCAGTTCGTTGAGCCGGTGAACCTCCTCGGCGCTACGGATCGGTTGCCCCAGTTTCAACTGGACGAGGCGTCGGATCAGGGCATCCCCGAAAAGAAGGCAGATCAGGAAGGAAGTGAGCCCGGCGCAGAGGGCACGGAACGAAATGTACTGAAAGACATTCAATCCCTTCGCACCGGGAATGCCGTGCAGGGTGGCCACGAGTTGGGAGAGATAGTAGAGCATGGGAAAAATCAGGCGAGATGTCGAAGGGCCTCCTCAAGCCGCACGCTGCGGCTTGCCTTGAGCAGGACAGTGACTCCGGGAACAAGCATTTCCGAGAGAAGGTCGGCGACGGCTTTTGCATCGGGAACCAGACGGACCTCAGCAAGGCCGGCCTGCGTCGCTGTTTCCCCGATTGCGGCCGCTTCCTCGCCGACGCAAATCAACAGATCGAGCGATGAGGCGGCCTTCACACCGACGCGGCGATAGGCTTCCCCCGCATGGGTTCCGAGTTCCCCCATACGCCCGAGCACCCCGATGCGACGCCCCTTGGAGATGCTTAGCGTCTCAAGCGCGGCGATCATCGACTCGGGATTGGCGTTGTACGTGTCGTCGAGAATGATCGCCCCGTTTCTCTCCAGAATGGCAAGCCTGCCGCCCGACAAGGAAGCTGATCTGAGCGCCGCGGCGCACTCCCCCAGAGGGATGTTGAAGAGAACTCCCGCGGCGATGGCCAGCAGGGCATTTCCGACCATGTGCCGACCGGGAACGGGCAGGAAGGCCTCCGCGTTTCCGAACTCTCCCTCGATCTCGAAGCGGGTCCCGGCACTTTCTGTCCTCAGGTTCACTGCCTGGAGATCGCCACTCCCGATTCCTACTTCGATCACTTGGGCGGACGTTCTGCTCCGGAGTTCGGTGATGAAATCATCGGCTGCCGGAAGAATGGCATGACCGTTTGAGGGAAGGCGCTCCAACAGATCGCCTTTTTCCCGGGCAATCTCCTCGCGCGATCCGAGATATTCGATGTGCGCACTGCCGATACCGGTGATGATCCCGATCTCAGCGCGGGCGAGTCCCGCAAGCGGAGCGATCTCCCCGCGGTGATTCATTCCTATTTCCCAGACGGCCGCCTCGTCGGACGAGGAGGCCGAAAGGATGGAGAGCGGAAGACCGATGTGATTGTTAAGGTTTCCATGTGTGGCGGTGACACGGAACCTGGAAGCGAGGACCGCCGCGGTGAAGTCCTTCGTGGAGGTCTTTCCACTGCTCCCAGTGATCACCACGGAACGGAGATTCAGGCGCTTCCTCCATGCCGCCGCCAGCAGGGTGAGTCCGGCCCGGCTGTCACTCACGGAGAGAATGCCGAAACGGGGTGGCAGACCGACCGGCGGCTCCGCATCGCAGAACGCGGCGACCGCGCCCTTGGAGGCCGCCTCGGCAAGAAAGTCATTCCCGTCGAAACGCTCCCCGCGCAGGGCGACATAGAGGTCCCCGGGCAGGATCTCTCGCGTGTCCTTACAGACGCGTGAAACAACGGCCGAGGGATCCCCCGCAGCCAGCAAGGCACCTGTCATGCTTGCTATCTCGGAGAGGGCTAGAGGGTCCATGTCATCGGTCCTCCCTGATTTCGCGCGAGGCCATCGCGCGGACCGTCACCTTGACATCGTCGAAGGGATGACGCTCCCCGTTGATCTCCTGATAATCCTCATGCCCTTTTCCGGCCACGAGGATCAGGTCCTCCGGTCCGGCAAGTTCCACGGCGCGGCGGATGGCCGACTCGCGGTCGACATAGACCTCGTGCGAGGTGCCGCGGAATCCCTTCTCCACCTCGCGCAGGATCGCCATCGGTTCCTCATCTCTGGGATTGTCGGAGGTCACGATCACCTTGTCGGAAAGCCTCTCCGCGACAGAGGCCATCATGGGGCGCTTCGAGCGGTCACGGTTTCCCCCGCAACCGAAAACCGTGATGATCCTGGAGGGAGCGATCTGACGAAGGGAACGCAGGACGTTTTCCAGCGCGTCGGGCGTGTGCGCGTAGTCGACGAAGGCTTGGAAATTTCGCCTCGCCGGAACCCGCTCCAGCCTTCCGGGAACCTGGGGGATAGTGGCGGCGGCGGCCACCGCACGCCGCAATTCGATCCCCATGACCGAGACGGCAGCAAGCGCGGCAAGCGTATTGTAGACATTGAAGAGACCGATCAACGGCGTGCGCACCAGATAGCTCCGGCCCTTGGCATCGAGTTGAAAGGTGGTCCCCAAGGGGGAAAATCGAACCGCACTGGCACGGAAGGCACTGTTGCTTCCCTGGCCGAAGGTGACGACCGGCACCGATTTGGGAATCCTGTCCAAGAGACGCCTTCCGTAGCGGTCGTCGACATTGATGACAGCCTTTCCTTTCTTGGCCGTCTGGGCGGGAAGCCCCGTGAAAAGCCGAGCTTTGGCCTCGAAGTAGTCATCCATCGTCCCGTGGTAATCAAGATGATCCTGTGTCAGGTTGGTGAAGACGGCCGCGTCAAACTCAAGCGCCCTCACCCTCTCCTGCACCAGGGCATGACTGGAAACCTCGAGCGATACGGCACGGAATCCCCCGTCACGCATCGCGGCGATCATCCTTTGGAGATCGACCGATTCCGGGGTCGTCCGTGAGGCCGGTTCCGAGAGACCGGGAAGTTCATAGCGGATCGTTCCAATCAGACCACAGGGACGGCCGACCGTCCCGCAAAGATGCCGGATGATCCAAGCCGTCGTCGATTTGCCGTTAGTCCCGGTGACTCCCGCCACGGCGAGCGTCCGGGAGGGATGGCCGTAATACGCGGCGGATGCAGAGGCCATGGCAGCGCGCGCGGAGGGAACCCCGATGACCGGAATCCCGTGCGAGGAAATCTCCCCTTGGCAGACCACGGCGACGGCCCCCTTGCACGCCGCCTCCTCCACATGCCGCGCGCCGTCATCATGGCTTCCCGGAAGGGCAAAGAAGAGATTGCCGGAAACAACCTTGCGGGAATCGCAGGTGATTCCCGTGATACCTCTCCCCGCCAACTCCGCAACAGAAATCACAGCAATTCCCGATAGCAGGCCGCCGAGCGTTGTCTCGGGGCGGGAGGAAGTCCTGGTGGTCGCAGCGGTCATCGGTTGGAAGCTTGGTTGGAAGCAGAAGCGGCCTGCGCCACAGTATTCTCCTGGGGCATGTCGAGGTAGCGGGCAGCCCTGCCCCCGATATGCGAGAAAACGGGCGCGGCGACGAGGCCTCCGTAGTTGGCGGCGGCTCCGATCCTGGCATCATCGACAATCACGAGACCTGTGATGCGGGGATGCTCGGCCGGGAAAAACCCTGCAAAGGAGACGATGTACCGGTCGTTCAGATAGCCGCCGTGCGGCCCGACCTTCTGCGCCGTCCCAGTCTTTCCGGCGACGGTAAAGCCGTCGATCGCAGCCAAGGGGGCCGTTCCCTCCTTGCTCACGACCTTTTGCAGCGCGGTGGCGATGAATTTTGCGGTCTCCTCACGGATCACCTGGCGCGGCGGTGCCGTTTCGCCAGGTGCACTTCCCTCCCCGCGGCTGAGGACCAGCCTTGGTTTCATGAGTTTGCCACCGTTTCCAACGCTCGACATCGCCATAATCATCTGGATCGGCGTCACCGACACCGATTGCCCGAAAGCCATGCGGGTCTTGGTCAGCATATCCCAACTGCGGGGCGGGTTGACGCGCCCGGAGATCTCACCCTGCAGGGGAATCCCGGTCTTCTCGCCGAAGCCGAAGGCACGAACGTAGTCATAGTAGACCTGATCCTTCATCATGAGCGACATCTTGGCCGAACCGATATTGGAGGAATACTGGAGGATCTCCGCCAAGCTCATATCGCCCGCCTTGTGGTGATCCTTGACGGTCTTGCCCCCGTAATGGAAGAGGCCGTTCTCACAGAAGATCCGTGTCCTGTCGTTGACAATCCCCTCGTTGAGAGCCCCTGAAGCCACGACGATCTTGAAGACCGATCCCGGCTCGTACATGTCGGTGATGATGCGGTTGCGCATCTCCTCCGGCTTGGCCTCGTTGAATTTGTTGGGATCGAAATTCGGGCGGTTGGCCATGGCTAGAATCTCGCCGGTTTCCGGATCGACCAGGATCGCGGCTGCACCCGCCGGATGGAGTTCCCGGAAAGCCGCGTCGATCTCGTTCTCCACGATGGCCTGGAGTCCCATGTCGATCGTGAGGCGGATGTCGGAACCGTTTTCCGGAAGCTGTTCCTGCCCGCGGTAGGTGACGATCTCAAGCCCCTTGCGGTCGTGTTCGATCCAGCGGAAGCCATCCTGCCCGCTCAGTTCCGCATTGAAGGACTTCTCGATCCCGTCCGCGCCGTGCCCGGTGTGGTCGACGTATCCGAGCACGTGGCAGAGCATCTCACCGTTCGGATAGCTCCGTACGGATCCTTCCTCCAGATAGAGCCCGCGTAGTTTGGCCTTCTCCATCGCGGCAATCATTTCCTGAGCCTTTTCCTCGGCCACTTCCTTCTTGATCACCACGTAGGGTCGCTTGGTGGAAAGCTTCCCGGTCAGTTCCCCGATCGGCATGTCGAGAAACGGTGCGGCGACTGTTGCCAACGCGGCCGGATCCTTGATGTGGGTGCCGTCCGCGGTCACCGTGCGGACGGGGATGTTCACCGCGAGTTCCTCCCCGTTGCGATCGAGGATCCTGCCGCGCTTCGCCGGAATGGTTTGACGACGGAGATGCTTTTCCGCGGCAAGCTTGGAGAAATAATCGTGCTGGAGAACCTGCAGGTGAATCAGCCTCCAGGCAAAGGAGGTGAAGACCAGCACAAGCAGGGCGCAGACAACGCCGATGCGCCCCGTCATCCCCCTCATCTCCTGAGAACGCGCTGGGGCGCCCCGGCGATCACCCCGGAACCGGGTTCACGCGAGGCGGTGCGCAAGACCCCGTCGGATTCGGCGGCAACGGGAGGAGTGATGCGGGCCACGGCGGTGTCACGGACCGCCTCAAGACGGATGTATCCCTCGTCGAGTTTTCTCTGCAGGTAGCCGCGCGAGGTCATCGAGGTGATGCGCGCCTCGAGGGCCATGTTTCTGGCCTCGTATTCATGGAGTTGCTGCTCGACGAGGCGCGATCTGTCGCCCACGGCATGCTGCTGATTCTTCAAATAAACGAAGAATAGCGCGGCCATGCCGGCCAAGAAGCCGAGCACGAGCATGCGGGCGACAAAATCGACCTCGATCGCGTTGGTAGCACGGCGACGGTTCCCCTTCATCGGGACACCCCCTTGGCGGTCGCAAGACGCTCCGCGACCCGGAGTCGCGCACTCCGGGAGCGTGGATTGGAGGCAAGCTCCTCCGGGGAGGCGGTGACCGAGCGGGCGGTGACCAGATCAAGCATCCTGTCGGGATTGGGACGCGGGGCCGGCCAAGTGGGATTGTCGATCTCGGCCATCGAATGCTTCCGGAAGAACTGCTTCACGATCCGGTCCTCCAGCGAATGGAATGTGATCACGGCCAGACGGCCGCCCGGCGCCAGCATGGAGACATAGGCGGGCAGAGCACGTTCGAGCGAGCCGATCTCGTCGTTGACGGCGATGCGGAGCGCCTGGAAGACTCGGGTGGCCGGATGCCGCGGCCCCGTGCGTCCTGCGGCGATCAGATCGGCCAACTCCAAGGTGCTCGAGAAGGGCTTCTTCTCCCTGGCACGCACGATCCTGACCGCAAACTGGATGGCGCGCGGCTCGTCCCCGTATTCGCGGAAAATCCTCGCGAGTTCCTCGACAGACGCCGTGTTGACCAGATCCGCAGCTGTCATCCCGGAGGAGCCCATCCGCATGTCGAGCGGCCCCTCGCGCTGGAACGAAAAACCACGCTCCGGCGTGTCGAGCTGATGGGAAGAGACACCGAGGTCAAGCAGGCCCCCGTCGATGGCAGTGATCCCCATTCCTGCAAGAACGCCGGGAGCCTCTGCGAAGTTCCCCTCGAGAGCCGTGAAGGATTCCGCATGGGCGGAAAGAACCCCGCGAGCATGCGAGAGCGCCGCGGGATCACGGTCGAAGGCAATAACCCGTGCCCCACCCTTCAACAGCAGACTGCTGTGGCCTCCCCCCCCCAGAGTCCCATCGATGATGGTACGGCCGGAGGCGGGGCGTAGGAACGTGACGACCTCCCCGGCCAGGACAGGCTCGTGGCGGAAGGAGGTGCTCATGACGGGAAAGGAAAGCGGGATGTCGCGGTTGAGAGAGGCGAGGTCGTGATGTGCCCGGAGAAAGCGGTTGCGGCGGCGTTGGAGTTGGAGTCGGGTCATGGCGTCGGCATCGTCAGAGACCGATCATTCCGGCCACCTGCAGGTAGGAGGCCGACTCCTCGGCGCTGACCTTCGCCCAGCGCTTGGCGTTCCAGATCTCGAAACGGCTTCGTCCACCGACGAGCACCACCTCGCCCTCGAGTTTGAGGGCATCGCACTGTTCCTCGGGCAGCAGGATACGTCCGTTGCTGTCGGCGGCGACGGCGCGGGCCTGGCTGTAGAACTGCCGGATCGCCTTGCGCTGCATGTCAGAGGGAATGCCGCTATGCTTGATGCTCGTCTCGACCGAGTCGAACTCCTCCGGCGGCATCACCATCAGGAAGTCACCGCCGGGATGAGGGATGGAATGGAACTCATCTGGCCCGCCGTTCAGCCACGAAGCCGGGATCGTGACGCGGTTCTTCGCGTCCATGGACCTCTCAAAGGTCCCAGCGTAGCTGATCGGCTTGGGAGTGGGGTTGGGCATTGGTTTCGCGGCAGGGATTTTCATCCACTATTCCCCACCACTCCCCACTTTTTCCCACCAAAAGATAACGCGGTCAACGCCAAAAAAGAGAAAACCTCGTGATTTTTTTCATGCGACGAAAAACATACCGCCAACACCCTGACAAAAACGCCCTGTAAACCTTGAAAAACACGATTCCAAGCAGCCTTCATCCACCGGATGTTTGGGCTATCAAATCAGCCGACTTTTCAGACTAACCTCGCCTTAACTTAAAACGCTCCCACGGACCTTTTCCCCAACTTATTCACATGCTCCAGCAGCCCACCGACCCTGCATGAAATTTGGATACGTCTCCTAGCACAAATAGGCTCGGGGATTTTTGATGCGGGGCTAGGCGCCCAAGCGGCAGCCGTAGCTAAACCTACGGCAAGCGCAGGGCAACAACGCCCCGCGCGAAAAGCCCCCCGCCTATCCGGGGATGTTTTTGAGGAGTTCGCTGTTCGTCGGATACCGACGAATGAAGAAAAGAAGGCGCTCGATCGCCTCGATCGGTTTGTGACCGGCGAGACCGCGGCGGATGATGTTGATCTTGTGCATCTCCTCGGGGGTAAGAAGGAGTTCTTCGCGGCGGGTGCCGGAGAGGAAGATGTCGACGGCGGGGTAGATGCGCTGGTCGCTGATCTTCCGGTCGAGGACGAGCTCCATGTTGCCGGTACCCTTGAACTCCTGGAAGATGAGATCGTCCATGCGGCTGTTGGTCTCGATGAGGGCGGTCGCCATGATCGTGAGGGATCCGGCCTCCTCGGTGTTGCGGGCGGAGGCGAAGAGCTTGCGCGGGATCTCCATGGCGCGGGAATCCATACCGCCGCTCATGGTGCGGCCGCCGCCGCCCTGCGCGTTGTTGAAGGCGCGGCCGATGCGGGTGAGCGAATCCATGAGGACGAAGACATCCTTGCCCTGCTCGACCAGGCGCTTGGCGCGGTCGATGGCGATCTGTGCGATGCGGGTGTGGCTGCGGAGGTCGCTGTCGTTGGAGCTGGCGTAGAGTTCGGCCTGCGGAACGGTCCGCTTGATCTCGGTCACCTCCTCGGGACGCTCGTCGACGAGCAGGATGACGAGCTTCATCTCGGGGTGGTTCTTCACCACGGCGTCGGCGATGTGCTGGAGCAGGGTCGTCTTGCCGGTGCGGGGAGGCGCGACGATGAGTCCGCGCTGTCCCTTGCCCACCGGGGTCATGAGGTCGATGACGCGGGTGGTGAAGCGCTCGGGGACGGTCTCGAGCTTGATGCGCTTGTTCGGGCTGATGGTGGTCAGCTCCTCGAAGAGCGGGATATTCACGTACTTCGCGGGATCCTCTCCCTCGATCTCCGTGGCGCGGAAGAGCTGGAGTCCGCGGGGACCGCGACGGGTCTCACCCTTGATGAAGACGCCGTCGCGCAGGTTGTGCTGCCGGATCACCTCCGGGGTGATGAAGATATCGTTCTGGGTCGCGGCGTAGGCGCGCTTGGCCTCGCGAAGGAAGCCGAATCCCTTTCCAGAGACCTCGACCACGCCCTCGGCGTAGGTTGGCTCGGGCGGCGGGCCGTCTTGGACGGGGGCCTCGCCTGCCGCGACCTGTGCGGGTTCGTTGAACTCATCGGGGCCGGGACCGTTCTGGTCACCCCCCTGTTGTTCTCCACCGCGGTCATCCCGGCGGTTGCGGAAAGGACGGCGGCCTCGCTGGAAGCGTCCTCCGCCCCGGCGATTATTGCCACCTCGGCGTCCGCCCCCCTGCTGGGAGGTGTTTTCCTGAGAAGAAGATCCCTCGGGGGCTCCTCCTTGGGATGGAGCAGGGGCTTGGGATTCGGGTGATGGGGACTGGGTTTCGTCACTCATGAGAATAGGGGAAAGAGGGGTTTAAGCTGAAGACTGAGGGCTGAGGGCTGTTAGATAGGAGTGATTGCGACTGAAAGGTGAAAGGATGCACCTAGGGAAAGGGCTCCGTTAGCGGAGAGGGTGGTCGAGGACCGATCGGTGATCACCGGATCATGCCGGTACTCCGTCGGACGGACGGCCAATTCCCTGTTGGAATGGGTGACTGCTGGAATGCGTTGGGGTTGGTGGATCTCGGAAACCAAACAACCGGGGTTACTTCAACTCACCGGCAACCGTGTGGGGAGAGATCCTGAAATACCAAAACGTTCCACGAGCAAATCACACGGCTCGTCGATGTCAACCAGCTTTTTTCAATCTAACCTCAAAACGTCACCGATTCCCTGATTCCCGGTAGATGGAGCCTAGCCCCCTTGAGTTCGAAGGCCTGTTTCGCAGCCTCCCGATCGATCGTGATGGGGGGAAAGGTGTCGTAATGGACACCCAGCACCTCTTGGCACCCGAGCCATCCTGCAGCGGTGGCTGCATCCCGATATCCCATAGTGAAATGATCCCCGATGCAGAGTGCGGCGAACTTCAGTGGTCCGGCAGTGGCAATGAGTTCCATGTCCCGGGTCAGCGCGGTGTCGCCGCTGTAGTAAAATGCCCCCTCGACCGTCTCGACCCTGAATCCTCCGGGTTGCCCGCCATAGGAACCGTCAGGAAGGCTGCTGGAGTGGATAGCGGGGGTGAAGGTGACCCTTCCGAAATCGGTTGTGCACGAACCTCCCGAATTCATCGGGATCCTGTTCTCGATCCCCTTTGTCCCGAACCACTCCACCACCTCGTAGCATCCTACGATCGTGGCACCGGAAGCCCGGGCGATCGTCTCGACATCGGCGACATGGTCAAAATGCCCGTGCGTCAACAGAATGAAGTCGGGCTTCAGTGAAGCGACATCGACCGAGGCGGCCAGCGGATTCGGCGTGATGAAGGGGTCGAAGAGAAGCGTCTTGCCGGCTGTTTCCACCGCAAAGCAGGAGTGTCCGTAGTAGGTGACCTTCATCACGTTAGGATCACTCAGGGAGGAGCTTTCAGGAAAGGATGAATTAAGAGGGATGAACCAAGCCCGTTGGAACGGGCGCGGTGGATGAGCGAAGCGAGCCCGCAGGGTACCATGGCTTGCCGGGAGGCAAGTGGCGTCAAACCTGAGAGCGGAGGGAGGGAACTTCACTTTCACTCTTCACTTTTTCCCTGACGGCCCCACTCTGGTATCAGCGTCGCCCTCATCCATGACCATCGACCCGGAAAAGAAAATCGCAGGTCTTCTCGTCCCGCTCTTCGCTCTGCGGGGGCGCCACGATCTGGGGGTGGGTGACACCGAGGCTCTCTCCGAGGCGGTGGAATGGGCGGCCGGGAACGGCTTCGGTGCCGTGCAGATCCTTCCTGTCAACGAGACCGGAGGCGACCACAGCCCCTACAATGTCCTGAGCGCCTTCGCAATCGATCCTTCGACAATCACGACTCATCCCTCATGGCTTCCCGACCTCACCCCTCCGGAATACCGCAGAATCACCGAAAAGGCCGACCTTGGGACGCTCCGTGCCGGCCCCGTCGACTACTCCGGGGTGAAGACCCTGAAGCGGGAACTCATGGAATCCGCCTGGAAGCGTTTCCGGTCCGGCGACGGTCGGGGCGGGCGGGCCAAGAGGTTCTCCCATTTCCTGGAACAGCACTCCTCCTGGCTTCCCGATTACACGCTCTACAGGGTCCTGCTGGAAAGGAACGGCCTCGTTGAGGACCCCTCCTCCTGGCCTTCGGGCCAGCGGAACGCCACCGAGGCACACGCGTGGCTGGCAGGACTCCCCGCTGTGGAACGTACCGCGTTCGAGGAGAGTCGCCTTTTCTTCGCCTACATCCAGTGGATCGCCTTTTCACAATGGGCAGCGGTGGCTGATCTCGCGGAAGTCCTCGGCATCGCGCTGATCGGCGATGTCCCGGTCGGCGTGGCCGCCGGCGGGGCCGATGTCTTCGCATGCCCCGGTGAGTTCGATCCCGAACGATCCTGCGGCGCACCGCCGGAAAAAGTCTTCAAGTCTGATCCGTTCACCGAGCAGTGGGGACAGAACTGGGGATTCCCTCTCTACCGTTGGGACGTCATGGCCCGGAACAACTTCCTCTGGTGGCGCCGCCGTCTCCGCCTGCTCCGTTCCATCTTCCACCTCCTGCGGGTCGACCACGCGCTCGGGTTCTTCCGGATCTACAGCTTTCCTTGGCCCCCGCGGCGCAACGCCGAGTTCACCGAACTCTCCGAGGAGGCCGCAAAGGAGAAGACCGGCGGCAGGTTGCCCGGATTCGTCGAGCACGACGACTCGACCCCGGAGAACCGGGCCGCCAACGAACGCCACGGCGAGGTATTGCTCCGGATCCTCGATGCCGAACTAGGCCCTCACCGGCTGATCGCCGAGGATCTCGGCGAAGTCGCTCCCTACGTCCGGCCCGTCATGGCCCGGATGGGCCTGCCGGGCTTCAAGATCCCGATGTGGGAGAGATATCCCGACGGGTCGATGCAACCAGGCGGCGACTACGCCCGGATCTCGGTGGCCACCTATGCCACCCACGACCATGCCCCCCTCAAAACCCAATGGAGGGAATGGCAGGAGGGAGTCATCCGCGGAGGGGACGAGGGCGAAGGTTGCCGCAGGATTCTTTCCGAGCTTCTGGCCTATGCCGGACGTCCCGATCTCGACCCACAGACCCCCTTTGACGGGGAGGTGCACCGAGCCCTGCTCGCGGGACTGCTAAAGTGCAATTCCTGGATCGTGATCCCGCTGATCACCGACCTTTTCGGCACGGAACAGCGCTTCAATGTCCCCGGGGCCGTGGGCTCGGCCAACTGGACTGCGCGGATCGAGCATCCGGTCGGCGAGTGGACCGTGCGCCACGCCTTCCTTCTGGCCGAATGGCGGGGCATGGTTCAGTCCTCCGGTCGAGCCTGATGCCGGCCGCGTTTCTTTCTTTCAGAGAGCTTGCAGGGAAAGGCTTTTTCCTGTAGGACATCCTCTTGGTCTGGCCCCCGACAGAACCTGTTCCATCCCTATCTTCACCTTACCATGGCCAACCTGACCAAACGCGACCTCGTCGTTGCCATCAGCAACGAGACCGGACTCATCCAGAGCGATGTCTTCAATGTCATCCAGCGCACGCTCGATCATATCACCGACGCCCTCGCCAAGGGGGACGGCGTGGAACTCCGTAATTTCGGTGTGTTTGAGGTGCGCCTCACCCGTTCCCGCGTGGGTCGCAATCCAAACCAACCCGACGTCGACGTGCCGATCCCTTCGCGTGCCACGGTGAAGTTCAAGGCGGGCAAGGTGATGCGCCAGCGCGTCCTTCTGCGAACCGAGGATCTCAAGAACTCGGGCACCGACGGGAAGACCCCGTAAGTTTCGCTGGATATCCCTCCCCTCCCAGATCGGTGCCCGACCAGAACAGGATACGCCTCCGCGGCGTCACACAGAACAATCTCAAGGGCATCGACCTCGACCTGCCCACAGGGTCACTCATCGTCCTCACCGGTCCCAGCGGGTCGGGCAAGTCGAGCCTTGCCTTCGACACGATCTACGCCGAAGGGCAGCGGCGCTATGTCGAGACATTCAGCCCCTACACGCGACAGTTCCTCGACCGCATGGACAAGCCGCAGGCGGAGTCCATCGAGGGAATCCCCCCCGCGATCGCCATCGAGCAGAGCAATAGCGTCAAGACCACCCGCTCCACGGTCGGTACGATCACAGAAATCAACGACTACCTGAAGCTGCTCATGGCACGGGCGGCCAAGGCCACCTGTCCCGGATGCGGACGCACCGTCTCGCCCGAGTCCTCCGAATCGCTCGTCTCCACCCTGCTCGCCTCGCTCCCAGGACGCCGCCTGCTCGTCA
>Ga0007827_10000314_pt1 | contig 16256 bp, 15 predicted proteins | sample CryBogCBE16Jul07_FD_60332 | JGI IMG/M metagenome (GOLD analysis project Ga0007827, IMG submission 60332) | Freshwater microbial communities from Crystal Bog, Wisconsin, USA - CBE16Jul07 | ecosystem: Environmental > Aquatic > Freshwater > Lake | place: Crystal Bog, Wisconsin, USA | collected...
AACGGCGCCGTGGTCTTTCTGTCCAGCTCCGCGGCAAGCGGCTTCGTGACCGGCATCGACCTGAAGGTCGACGGCGGCTTCCTCTGCCAGACCATCTGATTCCGCTGTCATGGGCACCACCCTCTCCCAAGACCGGATCTCCGGGATCATCGCCTCGGCACTCCCGGCGGGTGATCTGTCCGGAAAGCGTCTTCTTCTGATCGTTCCCGACGCCACCCGCAGCTGCCCGCTTGGAACGGTCTTCCGGGAGGTGCATCGCCAACTCGCAGGCCATGTCGCCGCCCTCGACGTGATGATCGCCCTCGGAACGCATCCCCCGATGAGCGAGGAGGCGATCTGCCACCGCCTGGAAATCACCCCGGAGGAGCGGGGCGGTCGCTTTGCCTCCGTCGGTTTCCTGAACCACGAGTGGGACAACCCCGCGGCCCTCCGCAGGATCGGCACGCTGACAGCACGGGAGACCGAGGAGCTCTCCGGCGGCCATTTCTCGATGGAGGTCCCCGTGGAGATCAACGCAAGGCTGTTCGACTACGATGAGATCGTGATCATCGGACCGGTCTTCCCCCATGAGGTCGTCGGCTTCTCCGGTGGCAACAAGTACCTCTTTCCCGGAGTCGGAGGGCCGGAGATTCTCAATTTCTTCCACTGGCTCGGAGCCGTGGTGACCAATCCCATGATCATCGGCCACAAGTGGACGCCCGTCCGCAAGGTGGTCGACCGCGCCGCCGCCCTGCTGACGATCCCGAAGCGCTGCCTCTGCATGGTCGTCGACAAGGGGGGTCTTGCCGGCCTCTTCGCCGGGACTCCCGAGGAAGCCTGGGACAGGGCCTCCGAGCTCTCCCGCGAGCTCCACATCACCTACAAGCCGCGCCCCTTCCACACCATCCTCTCCTGCGCCCCGGCCATGTACGACGAGCTCTGGGTCGGGGGGAAATGCATGTACAAGCTCGAGCCGGTGCTGGCCGACGACGGGGAGTTGATCATCTACGCCCCGCACATCCATGAGATTTCCGTGGTCCACGGCAAGCTGATCGAGGAGATCGGCTACCACTGCCGGGACTACTTTCTCGGCCAGTGGGACCGTTTCAAGGATTACCCGTGGGGCATCATCGCCCACAGCACGCATGTCCGGGGAATCGGAACCTACGAAAACGGCGTGGAGAAATGCCGCGCCCGCGTGACGCTGGCCACCGGGATCCCCCGGGAGGTCTGCGAACGGATCAACATGGGATACCGCGATCCCGCCTCGATCAACCCGGCCGACTACGCCGGCCGCGAAGAGGAGGGGGTCCTGCTCGTTCCCAAGGCGGGCGAGATGCTCTATCAACTGGAGGAGCCCGCGGCGTGGGCCTCCGGCGTCCGATAAGGCTCCGATGAACGTCACAGGGCAGTTCGTCGTGATGGGGGTCTCGGGATGCGGCAAGAGCAGTGTCGCCGAGGAACTGGCGAAGGCCACGGGCGGTGACTTTCTCGACGCCGATGACTTCCACCCTCCCGCCAACAAGGCCAAGATGGCGGCCGGCATTCCCCTCTGTGATGAGGATCGCTGGGGGTGGCTCGACGCCCTGAATGCGGAACTCCGGACCCGCTCCGCCGCCGCATCACCCCTTTTTCTGGCCTGTTCGGCTCTCCGCAAGGTCTACCGCGGGCACCTCTCGGCGGGACTTCCCTCCCTCCGCTTCCTCTACCTGCGGGGATCGAAGGAGCTGATCCGCTCGCGGATGGAGGCCAGGAGCGGTCACTTCATGCCCCCCGCGCTTCTCGACAGTCAGTTCTCCGCGCTGGAGGAACCCACCGACGTCGAGGCCGTGGTGATCTCCATCGATCAACCCCTCGACGCCGTCGTCGAGGGACTCCTGAAACGGATCCGCTGACCCTTTTTTCCCCTGATCATGCCGGCACGCACCTACATCACCGACGATTTCCTCCTCGAGGGAGAGACCGCCCGCGAACTCTACCACGGTCACGCGGCCGCCCAACCGATCCACGATTACCACTGCCACCTCCCGCCGAACCAGATCGCCGACAACCACAGCTTTTCCGATCTGGCTGCGATCTGGCTCGACGGCGACCACTACAAATGGCGCGCGATGCGGGCGAACGGCATCCCGGAGGATCTCGTGACGGGAAAAGAGGAGGGATACGGCCGCTTCCTCGCTTATGTCCGCACCCTCCAGTACGCCGTCGGCAATCCCCTCCACCACTGGAGTCATCTCGAGCTGCTCCGTGTCTTCGGCATCGATCTCCTGATCAACGAGGAGAACGCCCCCGCCATCTGGGAACAGGCCAACGAGCGCCTCTCCACTCCCGAGTTGTCCGCGCACGGGATCCTGGCCTCCAACAAGGTCGCCGTGGTCGGCACGACCGACGATCCGGTCGATCCGCTCGACGATCATGCCCGGATCGCGGCCATCGGGATCCCCACCAAGGTCTACCCGACCTTCCGTCCCGACAAGGCCCTGGCCGTGGATAATCCCCCCCTCTTCAACCCCTGGTGCGACCGTCTCTCCTCGGCCAGCGGCATCGCCTGCAACGACCTTTCCGGTCTGATGGCCGCGCTTCAGAAAAGGCATGATGATTTCCATGCCGCGGGGGGAAGACTCTCCGATCACGGCATGGAGTCCTGCTTCGCCGCGGAGTGCTCCGACGAGGAGGCCGCCCGGATCTTTGCAAGGGCCCGCACGGGGGAGGCCGCCTCACGGGAGGACCACGCACGCTTTGCCTCCTGGCTGATGATCCGCTTCGGCAGGATGGATGCGGCCAAGGGATGGACCAAACAGCTCCATCTCGGGGTGATCCGCAACCTGAATTCCCGTCTCTTCCGCAGGGTGGGGCCCGACACCGGATTCGACTCCCTCTCCGACGCCCCTCAGGCCAAGTCTCTGGCCGCCTATCTCGACGCCCTCGACGCCACCGGGGAGCTTCCGAAGATGCTTCTCTATAATCTCAACCCGGCCGACAACTACGTCTTTGCCACGATGGCGGGCAATTTCATGGACGGCAGCATTGCCGGCAAGATCCAGTGGGGAAGCGGGTGGTGGTATCTCGATCAGCGTCAGGGGATTGAGTGGCAACTGGAGGCCCTCGCCCAACTCGGACTGCTCCGCCGCTTCGTCGGGATGCTCACGGACTCCCGCAGTTTCCTCTCCTACACCCGACACGAGTACTTCCGCAGGATCCTCTGCAACAGGCTCGGCTCGGAGGCCGACCGGGGGCTCATCCCCCGTGACATGGGGCTTCTCGGTTCGATGGTCCGCGAGATCTGCTTCACCAACGCCCGCGACTTCTTCGGCCAACCGGTCGGATACGACTCGGAACCCTCCTGACGATCAGATCGACTTGGCACGCCCGAGGATGGCGGTCGTCGAACGGCCGGGAACCAGCTGGAGGATCCGGATCTCCGCACCGACCTCGTCGAGCGCCCCCTTCTCACCGGGATCAAGGGTCTCCGGGGTGTAGTCCCCGCCCTTGGCATAGATGGAGGGCCGCAGGGCGCGGATGACATCGGTGACCCGCTTGCCGGTGAAGATCGTCACATGGTCGACGCAGCGCAGGGCGGCAAGCACCTCGGCGCGGTCCAGTTCCCCGTTCACGGGACGGGTGGGTCCCTTGAGTTCCCGGACAGAGGAGTCGCTGTTGACGGCCACCAGCAGGGCATCGCCGCAACGCCGGGCCTCCTCGAGATAGCGGACATGACCCGTGTGGAGGATGTCGAAGCAGCCATTGGTCAGCACCAGGCGTCGCCCCTGCGCGAGATACTTCGCTCCCAGGGCCCCGAGATCACCGTGCGCAACCAGTCGTTCCATCCCCTCATGGGATACAGATCAGGGAATTCAGGGAAGCCGTTTTCTCCTGTTGTCCGGGCAGACTCTTTCCCTAGCCTCACCGGCATGAATGCCGGCGAAAACCTCTCCGTTTTCCAAAGATTCCGCCAAGGCTGCTCACGTCTGCTTCCTGCCTACGCGCCGAGGGCACACGCGATTCCCGGCGAGGAGGAGCAGGAGGAATGGCCGTTCATGGCGGCCCTGGCCTCGGGGTGCCTCCTCTTCGGAATCCTCGGACTCTTGGCCGAGTTCCTGCATTTCGGACGTTCGGTCTCCACGGGATGCTTCCTGCTGGCCTACCTCTGCGGGGGATGGGATGCGGCGGGAGACACTTGGGAGAATATCCGCAAGGGACGGCTCGACATCCACTTCCTGATGCTGGCGGTGGCTCTCGGAGCCGGAATCATCGGGGCGTGGCGCGAGGGAGCCCTGCTGCTCTTTCTCTTCTCGGCCTCCGGGGCCATGGAGCACTTCGCCATGGGTCGGACAAAGAAGGCCATCTCCGCGCTCTTCCGCGGTGCACCCAAGACAGCCCGGATCATTCAGGAAGGCCGCGAGGAGGAGATCCCCGTCGAGCAGGTCGTTCCCGGAATGAGGGTGCTCGTGACCGCAGGGGAGCAGATCCCGGCTGATTTCGAGGTTCTGAAGGGTGAGAGCGCCTGCGACGAGTCCAACATGACCGGAGAGGCGGTTCCGGTCCCCAAGCACCCCGGCGACACCGCCCTTTCGGGGACGATCAATCTCTGGGGAGTGCTCGAGGGAAGAATTCTCCGGGCGGCCAGCGAGAGTTCGCTCCAGAAGATCATCCGCCTGATCCAGAACGCCCAGCACCTCAAGGCCCCTTCCCAGAGGTTCACCGACCGCTTCGGAACCGGCTACACCTGGACCATCCTGATCGTCTGCACCGTCATGTTCTTCGTCTGGTGGCTGGCTCTCGGTCTTCCCCCTTTCCGTTCGAGCGCCGGCGAAACCTGCGCCTTCTACAGGACCATGACCCTGCTGGTGGTCGCCTCTCCCTGCGCCCTTGTCCTTTCGGTTCCCTCGGCGATCCTTTCCGCCATCGCCAGCGGTGCCCGCAGGGGTATCCTGTACCGCGGCGGTGCCGCCATCGAGACGCTGGCCGATGTCGGCGTCGTCGCCCTCGACAAGACGGGAACCCTGACCTCGGGGAACCTCACCCTCACGGCCACCGAGATCCTGGAAGGAGACGAGGAGCGTTTCCGTTCGGTCGCCCACTCGCTGGCACGCCTCTCGGAGCATCCCCTTTCCCGAGCCATCCGCAAAAGTTCCCTGCAATGGGGCTCCGAAACCTCCGAGGTCTCCTCCCTTGAGACAATCGCCGGCAAGGGTGTCCTGGGGGAAATCGGAGGGGAGCGCTACGTGATGGGCAGCCGGAAACTCGTCCTGGGACTCGACCGCTTCCGTGACCGTGACCTCCCTCCCGCCGCTGAAACCGACGGTGCGGTCGTCTGGGTTGCGGGCGATCATCTCCTGGGCAGGATGATTTTCCGCGACGAGGTCCGGAGCGAGTCGGCCCCCACCCTCAGGGCGCTCCATGCCAACGGGATCCGGACCGTCATGCTCACGGGCGACCATGCTGCCGCCGCCCGCAGCATCGGCGAAGCGGTCGGAATCGGTGAGATTCAGGCGGAACTCTCTCCCGACAGGAAACTCGAGACAGTCGAGAACCTGAAGGAAGGAGGCAAAGTCCGTGTCGCCATGATCGGGGACGGCGTCAACGACGCCCCGTGCATCGCCGCCGCGGATGTCGGCATCGCCATGGGAGCCAGAGGATCGGACGCGGCCCTCGAGCAGGCGGAGATCGTCCTGATGAACGACCGCCTGGAGAACTTCCTGCTCGCCCGCATCCTGAGCGTCCGGGCCCGGGCCATCATCCGTCAGAACATCGTCGTGGCCCTGGGCACGGTCTTGGTGATGGTCGGCGCCGCCTTCCTCTTCCCCCTCCCCCTGACCCTGGGAGTCGCGGTCCACGAGGGAAGCACGCTTCTGGTCGTCCTCAACAGTCTTCGCCTCCTATCCATCTCCCTTCCGAACGCGGCGAACCGTCCGAACGCTTAGCATCCAGGAACAGGATGGCGAGCCGGCTATGATCGCCCCGAAAGCGCGGGACAACGGCGTCAGGACCCAAAAGCCCCCGCCGGATCACCACTCGACCACGGAAGAGGCCCAGGTCAGCCCCCCGCCAAAGACCACCATCAGGATCTTGTCACCACGCTGGAAACGACCGGTGCGGTTCGCCTCGTCGAGGGCGATCGCGACCGCGGCGGCGGACGTGTTGCCGTAGCGGTCGAGATTGATCATGAAACGATCCATCGAGACATCAAGTCGTCCGGCGATGGCCTCGATGATCCGGAGATTGGCCTGGTGGGGAATGAAGCAGGCGACCTCGGAGGAGGTCACGCCGGCATCGGCAAGGACCTGCTGGGAGGCCTCGACCATGGCGGTGACGGCATGCTTGTAGGTCTCGCGGCCGTTCATCCGTATGGTCACGGGATTCTCGGCCGAGGTGGGACCGCCGGCGGGATGGGCGCTGCCGCCGCCGGGAATGTAGAGGATTTCGGCCAGGGCGCCGTTGCTTCCCATGCGGGTGGCCATGACACCGCGCGATCCCTCGCGATGACGGAGAATGGCGGCACCGGCACCGTCCCCGAAAAGGACGCAGGTGTTGCGGTCCTTCCAGTCGACGATGGAGGAGAGCTTGTCGGCGCCGATCACCAGAACGGTGCCGGCCGTGCCGGCGGCGATGTAGGAGCGGGCCGTCTCGACCCCGAAGAGAAATCCGGAGCAGGCGGCGGAGAGGTCGAAGCAGGCGGCGTTCACGGCACCGATCCTGGTCTGGACGAAGCAGGCGGTGTTCGGGAAGAACATGTCCGGGGTGACCGTGGCGCAGATGATCAGGTCGATCTCCTCGGGCTTCACCCCGGAGTTTTCCATGGCGGCCAAGGCGGCCCTGGCGGCCATCTCGCTCGTGGGCATCTCGGGACCCGCGATGCGGCGCTCCTTGATGCCGGTCCTCGTCGTGATCCACTCGTCGCTTGTCTCGACGATTTTCTCGAGGTCGGCGTTCGTCATCACCCGTTCCGGGGCAAAGCTGCCGGTCCCGATGATGGAGGCGGTTCTCAGGATTTTCTCAGGCGGCATGGGCGTTCTCCGCGGGAGCGGCGGGGTTGCGGAGATTGTAGAGACGCACGGCCTCGACGATCTTGGGGTTGACCTGCTGCTGGATGAATTCGGTGGCCACGCGCACGGCGTTCTTGATGGCCAGGGGACTGCTCGACCCGTGGGCGATGATGCAGATGCCGTCCACCCCGAGCAGGGGACTGCCGCCGTAGTTCTCGTAGTTCGTCCTGCGGCGGATGGCGCGGAAGGCGTTGCGGGCGATCCATGCGCCGAGGATCCGGAAGGGGGTCTTCCTCAACTCGCGCTTGAGCCAGCGAAAGACGGCGCTCGCCGTGGCCTCGGCGGTCTTGAGGACGACGTTTCCGGTGAAGCCGTCGCAGAGGACGACTTCCACGGGATGCTCGAAGAGGTCATGCCCCTCGATGTTGCCTCGGAAGTTGAGGGAGGAGGCCTTGAGGAGTTTGAAGACCTCCTTGGTGAATTCGCTTCCCTTGGCGTCCTCGCCGCCGATCGACATCAGACCGATCTCGGGGTCACGGTATCCGAGCACCTCGCGGGAAAGGACCGAACCCATGATGGCATACTGCAGGAGATGAAAGGGCTTGGCGTCGATGTTTGCGCCGGCATCGATGAGGACGCAGACGTTCTTTTCGGTCGGAAGGTAGGAGGCGATGCCGGGGCGCTCGATCCCCTCCAGGGTGCGGAGCTTGATCGTGGTCGCGGCAACGGCCGCTCCCGTGTGGCCGGCGCTGACAACGGCGTCGGCCTGGCCGTTCTTCACAAGATCGACGGCGCGGGAGACGGAAGAATCCTTCTTGCGGCGGACGGCCTCCACGGCCGCGTCACTCATCTCCACGATCTGGGTCGTGTGAACGATCTCGATCCTCGGATCGTTGCAGCCCTGTTTCCGCAATTCGGCCCTCACCAGGGCTTCATCACCGGTCAGGAAGAGTTTGGTAATCCCTGGGTACTCCCGGAGTGCCATCACGGCACCTGCCACGGTGTTCGCCGGGGCAAAATCCCCACCCATGGCATCGAGGGCAATCCTCATGATCCTGTCGTCATCCTTCCGTTCTTACCCGGTTTACCTCAACGGCTCCGGGGCGGGGATTCGAGGAGGCTTCAGGCCACCTCGACATCAAGGACCTGACGGCCGCGGTAGGTTCCGCAGGCGGGACAAGCCGTATGAGCGGGAAGGGAGGCTCCGCACTGGGAGCATTTGGACAGCTTGGGGGCATGCCAGCGGTTGGCGGCCTTGCGGGTACGCAGGCGCATCTTCGAGGTTTTGCGTTTAGGGACTCCCATCGGATGGTGGTGTTTTGAGTTGGTCGAGCGCTTGCCAGATCGCGGGTCGGGCCTTGGCCTCCATTGGCATGGGAGAGGTCGCGGCACCCGTGGGGAAATGGGCGGGGCATGTCTTGTCTCCACCCTGGTCGCATTTGGGATGCGGGGGCAGAAGGAGATGAATATCCTCCCTGACCTCGGGGGTCAAGTCCAGGGTTTCGGGTCCCGGCAACTCCATCTGGAGGGCAAAGGGGTCGGCCTCGATCAGTCGCTCGAAGGGTTCAAGGCAGGAGACGCAGGTCATCCGGACAGGGACGGCGAGCCTGCCGGTGGCAAAGAGCCCCCCCTCCGAGAGGCCGACATCGAGGGAATACTCCAGCGGGCCGACCGGGACGGCCCCGGCTGTCTCCAACTCCAGGGGGGAGGCATCCTCCTCTCCCTCCAGATGAAGGGTTTCTCCCTGCGGGATCTGGGCCAGATGGACTTTCATGATATCACCTTACCCGAAAATTCACGGGGATGAAGGGGATAAAAGGGATGGGGAGAAGAGGAGCGAATGATCCCGCACGGCTCAGCCCCCCGATCATGTCAATCTTTGACGCTTCCTCAGGGGCTGGTGACCGAAACCTCGGCTCCGTCGTAGGAAACGATCTGGTCGGGCTTGGCCCCGGCCATCCCCGTTCCATGATCGCGATCGACCCAGACGATGCGGAATGTTCTCTTGGCAAGCATGCCCGGAAAGGATCCCAGACGGACGCCGATCGTGAGTTTCCGGCCCGCTTCCTTCCAGGAAATCGGGATCACGGCATGTGCACCCTTCTCGTAGTCGTAGCCGTCTCCCGAATCCTCATAGAGACTGAGGAACCCGTCGGCTCCGGGATAGATCCTGAGCTCGATGGGGTCGCACGGCTTCTGGTCACTCCACTCCATGGCCGGGCCGAGCGGCAAAATCGCCCCCGCCTTGGCATAGAGCGGGATTCGCTCCACGGGGGCCGGAGCACGGACCGTCGTTCCTCCCTGAAGGGCCTTGCCCGTCCAGAAATCGATCCACTCGACACCCTCCGGGAGATAGACATCCCGTTGAACAGCCCCTGGCACGGTAACCGGGGCCACCAGGATCGAAGGTCCGAAGAGGCACTCGTCATCAATCGCGAGGGTTTTCCGATCCTTGCGAAAATCAAAGACCAGCGCCCTCATCATCGTCGATCCCGCCGAGGTGACTTGCCAAGCGGCGGAGTAGGTGTAAGGAAGCATCCGGTAACGGAATGTGTCGTAAGCCTCCAGGACCCGCTGTGTCTCGGGCAACCAGTTCCAGAATTCCGTCTTGGTCTTGTAACCGTGAATCCGGAGGATCGGGCAGAAGGTGCTCCACTCAAACCACCGGGCTTGCAGTTCATTGTAGTCGGTGGATTGATACTGGTCCGAGGGCCTGAAGAATCCGCCGCAGTCGGTGGTCCAGTAAGGAATGCCAGCCATGCAGAGATTCAGGCCGGCCGGGATCTGCCTCCGGAACGTTATCCAATCGCCCCTGATATCCCCCGACCAGACAATGGTTCCGTAACGTTGCTGGCCGAGGTAGGCGGAACGAGTCAGGTTGCAGACCCGCTTGCCGGGATCTGCAGCCCGCTGTCCCTCGTAAATGCATTCGCTGTGAAAGAGGGGGTAGGCATTGCGCCAGAGGTTTCCCGCCCCCAGAAACGTCGTCGATTTTTCCATCGGGTTGCCGTCATCGAGCGGCTCGGCAGCATCCTGCCACCAGGCATCCGTCCCGATCGAAAAGAAAGCCTCATTGATGAATTGCCATCGAAGCGCGCGGATCTTCGGGTTCGTAGCATCATAGACCCCCTTGTCGATGAATCCATTGGCCGCACTGAAAGCATCCCCGGCCTTGCCATGGGGATTGGGCCAGATGGAGATCATGAACTTGGAATGACGCTCATGCAGTCCCTGAATAAGGGCCTTCGGATCCGGATAGTCCTTTTCCTCCATGTGATAGGCACCCCAGCCGTATTTCCCCCAGTAATTCCAGTCTTGGACGATAAGATCCATCGGAAGATGGCGGCTGCGATAGCCGTCGACCGCATCCAGCAGTTCCCGAGAACTGGCGTAGCGCTCGCGGCACTGCCAGAAACCGTAGGCCCATCGGGGCAAGAGTGGCGCGGTGCCGGTAGCCTCACGATAACCCGCGATCACATTATCGAGATCCGGGCCGAAGAAGACCGTGTAATCGATCAAGTCTCCCTGCGTGGAACGGAAAACGGTCCGGTCAACACCCGCCCGGACCCGCAGACGCACCGACTCATTCTGGCTGCGGACCGTGAGTTTTACAGGAACGTTAGCCTTTAAATCAGCCACTCCCGAGATCGCATAGGGAGTCCACATGTTTGTAATCCCGGAGAGTGCCTGCCCCTCCAGAAGCAGGGAGAGTTCCTGTGACCGGTTCCCCTCCAGCACATGGAAAGCATGGATGCCGGATTCCTTGGGAACGAATGTTCCGTTATGATCGCTGACAGGGGGCTGTTTCGGTTTTGGGGCCGGGGTGGCGGATGAGCCGGGCGAAGCCGAAACAACGGCTCCCTGCAGTTCCTCGGTCGCCTTGGGGCCTTCCTTGCCCGCTACGTTGTCATTGTGCGAAAGCAGGATCTCCTCGTCACAGGGATTGAGGAAAGACCAGGAAGCATTGTTCCACAGCACCCCGTATCCCCGGCTTGAAAGGAGCAACGGAACAACGACCTGGGTGTTCTGTTGGCGGAGTTCCAAGGGCATCCCGCGCCAGTTCCACACGCCTTCCTGATACTGCCCCATCCCGTAGAGACACTCATCGGGTGCGACCGCAAAAGATTGCTGGATTTTCCAAGGAGGCATTCCATCCCCAACCTGCCGCACCGTGCGTGATCCGGCAGCGGCTTCCGCAAGGAAGGGATGGCCCGCCGCATCCGCAAAAGAGAGCACCCCGTCCGATTTTCCGATGGAGACCGTGACCGATTTTGTTTTGAGCAGAAGCCGCTCCGGTTCCTCGGTCACCTCAAATGGCACGAGATCCCAATGTTTGGTCTGGATGATGTCAGGGGGCGGCTTGAGCGGCCCCTCCTTGGCATAGAGAACGCGGATGATCCTGTCGTCGCAGACCAGAAGCCTGAAGACTCCTTGCTTCAACGCGATCGAAATTCCACGAGCATCTTTCGTCCAGGAAGCCACTGGATCCGCCTGCGCATGGAGCATTACCGGCGACGCTACGGCCAGAATGGAGGAGAGAAAGAAACCTCGAAGACCTTTCATGGAGAAGAGCAGGGCTTCATCCCTGATGAGGATCATCTCCTCAAAAACTCGAAAATTTTTCCTTCAGGGCTTCCAGAACGGGAGGCGCAACAAAGGGGGCGACATCACCGCCGAGGCGGGCAACCTCTTTGACGATCCGCGAACTCAGGAAGATGCAATCCTCCTTGGGGGTGAGGAAGATGGTCTCGATCTTCGGCTGAAGCCGGCGGTTGGTCAGGGCCATCTGGAACTCGAACTCGAAATCGGATACAGCGCGCAGTCCCCGGATGACGACGAAGGCCTCGCGACGCTCGCAGAAATCAACGAGCAACCCATTGAGTGGCTCGACCGAAAGTCCGGCTTGGTCACCCACGCTGCGACGGATCAAGTCGACCCGCTCGGCAGTCGTGAAGAGGGGGCTTTTGGCCTCATTGTCCGCCACCCCGACGATCACCTCGTCGAAGAGTCCGAGCGCCCGGGTGATCAGATCCAGATGACCGTTGGTCACCGGATCGAAGCTCCCGGGATAGATGGCGCGGCGGCGGCTCATGGCAGGCCTACTCCCACTCGATGGTGGCCGGCGGCTTGCTCGAGACATCGAGCACGCAGCGGTTGACCCCCTTCACCTCGTTGATGATGCGGCTGGAGATCTTCGCAAGCAGGTCGTACGGGAGACGCACCCAGTCGGCGGTCATGCCGTCCTGACTCTCCACGACGCGCAGGGCGATCGTGTAATCATAGGTGCGCTCGTCGCCCATCACTCCGACCGACTGGACGGGAAGGAGGACGGCGAAAGACTGCCAAACCTTGAAGTACCAGCCCGACTCCTTCATCTCCTCGAGCACGATGCGATCGGCGTCGCGGAGGATACGGAGACGCTCGGGCGTGATCGCACCGACGATGCGGACGGCAAGACCGGGACCCGGGAAGGGCTGACGATCAACGACCTCCTGCGGGAGACCAAGTTCACGACCGACCTCGCGGACCTCATCCTTGAAGAGCTGGCGGAGCGGCTCGACGAGCTCGAACTTCATGTCCTTCGGGAGGCCTCCAACGTTGTGGTGGCTCTTGATGAGCGAAGCAGGGTTGCCGGCGATCGGCACGCTCTCGATGACATCGGGATAAAGAGTTCCCTGAGCAAGGAACTTGAAGGGATGCTTCGATCCCTTGGCCGACTTACGGAGATCCTCAGCCGCCTGCTCGAAGATCCGGATGAACTCCGTGCCGATGACCTTGCGCTTCTTCTCCGGATCGGTGACTCCCTTGAGCTTGCCAAGGAAGCGACTCGTTCCGTCGACGATCTTCAAGCGGATCTTGAAGTTGCGTCCGAAGAGCTTGTCGACCGCATCGCGTTCGCCGAAGCGGAGGAGACCGTTGTCGACGAAGATGCAGCTGAGTTGATCGCCGATCGCCTTGTGGATGAGGGCGGCCGCGACGCTCGAGTCGACGCCGCCGCTCAGGCCCAGGATGACACGGCCGTCGCCGACCTGCTCGCGGATCTGGGCGCAGATGCGCTCGATGAAGGAGCCCATCGTCCAGTCACTCTTGCACCCGCAGATGCCGTGCAGGAAGTTCTGGAGGATCGCCTTGCCCTTGGGGGTGTGGTGCACCTCGGGGTGGAATTGCATGCCGTAGATCTTGCGCTTGGCGTCGGCAATGACGGCGTGCGGGGCATTCTCCGTGGTGCCGATGGCGGCGAAACCCTTCGGAAGCTTCTCGACGCGATCGCCGTGGCTGTTCCAGACATCGAGCTTCTTGGGCAATCCCTTGAAAAGCGGTGAGGCGCCGACCGTCGTGAGGACCCCTTTGCCGTATTCCCTGTGAGTCGAGCGGGCAACCGAACCACCGAGGTCGCGGGAGAGCAGCTGCATGCCGTAGCAGATGCCGAGGATTGGCAGACCAAGCTCATAGATCGCGGGATCGACCTTCGGAGCCTTCGGGGCGTAGACGCTGGCGGGACCGCCCGAGAGGATGATCCCCTTCACGGTGCCGTCGGCGATGATCTCGCACGCCTTGGTGGTGTGGGGAACGATCTCCGAGAAGACGCGGCACTCACGCACGCGGCGGGCGATCACCTGCGTGTACTGCGAGCCGAAATCCAGGATGACGACCTTGGAAGCCGCTTTCCCGGCCCCGGCTGGGGCTGCAGCTTTCCCCTTGTTGTTCGGGGAGACTTTGAGGGAAGAAGGACGGGGTTGCTTGCGGGCGGGCATCGGAAAATCGGTTGGGAGTTTAGTTGAAATCATTTCCCATGTCGTCCTTCATCACCTTCTCGTTGTAGAGATGCCCCTTGCCCTCGAGCCCTTGGACGGCCGTGTTGGCAATCTGGTCGGCATCCTGTTCGGCCGGGGCGCATCCGCCCAAAAGAAGGAGGACGGGAATCAGCGCAGGCATGAGAAAGAGACGCGGCGGAATCATTCCCACGAACCTAGAAGATCCCCCCCGGAAGGCAATACGGGAGGATGGACAGGCTCGTGGAAAAGCTGAAACCTGACCGTGATGCCCCGAGATCTGAAATCCTTCCAGCTTTTGGAAGCATATGCCTCGGGGGTCTTCCCGATGGGGATGGAGGACGGGACGATCCGCTGGTTCTCCCCGGATCCCCGGGGGATCCTGCCGCTCGAGGGATTCCATGTGCCGCACGGACTGAAGCGCGCCCTCAAGCGCCCGGGGTGGGAGCTTCGCACCGACACGGCCTTCGACGAGGTCGTCGGGGCCTGCGCCGACCGAGAGGAGACCTGGATCACGCCGCTGATCCGGAAGGCTTACCGGGAGCTGTTTGAGGAGGGCCACGCCCACAGCGTCGAGATCTGGAGGGACGGATGCCTTGCCGGCGGGCTCTACGGCGTGGCGCTCGGTGGCGCCTTCTTCGGAGAGTCGATGTTCCACCGCGTCACCGACGCCTCCAAGGTGGCGCTCTGGCATCTGGTGCGGATCCTGCGTGAAAACGGTTTCACCCTGCTGGACACGCAGTGGACGACGGAACATCTGGGGCAGTTCGGAGGCATGGAAATCCCGAGGGAAGATTATCATGGGCTTCTTGGGGAAGCCCTGTTTCTCGATGTTTCCTTTCCCACTTCCCGAACGGATAGGCACTAAGGGAGGAGCCCGGGGGATTTCGGCGAAAGGGACTCCCGTTTGACTTGGAGTCGGGTCTTCCCGATCATGACGAAATGATCCTCATTTCAGATTCCGCAGCTTCGAAACTCAGGGATCTCGCCCTTGAAAAAGCCGTTCCCGGACTGGGATTGAGGCTGGCCGTCGAAAAGGGGGGATGCGCCGGGCTTCAGTACGCGATGAGCTTGGGGGAACCCCGCCCAGGTGATCACCGCGTGGAAAAGGAGGGGGCTGTCGTTGCCATCCCCACCGAAAGCCTCACCTATCTGGAGGGATGCACGATTGACTACGAGGAGGGGCTGACAGGGGCGGGATTCCGCGTCGTGAACCCCGCCGCGGCCCGCAGTTGCGGGTGCGGAACATCCTTTGAGCCATCCGGGCCAACCGCCCCCGCCGCCGATTCCCGCTGAAGAGGCTCTTTTCGTTTGCCACGGTGCCTTCCCGGGGGTTTGCTCGTGGGATAACAGCATGTCAGGGAATCGTTACTACGGGTATCACGGGGTTCCGGGCAGGCGCCGCGGTTCGGAACGCGAGGAGGGGCTTTTCGGTTGGACCGTCTTCCTCTTCCTTCTGGTCGGTTTTGTCTTCCTCTGCTGGATGGGCAGTTACTACATCTTTGCCAATCCCGAAAAGCCGGCGAACTACAGGCTGCTTCTTCGCCTGAAAAAGATCGATCCACCCCAGCGGTTTGAGGTCACAACGGCACCCCGGGGGGAATTCCTCAAGCCCGGCCAACTCCTTGAGCATTACGGCTCGATGACCTCTTCGGAACTCAGGCGCGCCAACGAGGCTCTCCTCCGAAATTTCCTCCGCAACTATCATCAAAACCGTGATCTCGTGCCGTATGCGGTGGGAACCTACCGCGTGCTCGGCTCCGTCCCCCTCGGACGGGACACCTTTTGCCCATGCGGACTGGCAACCCTGCTTCAGGCCGTCGAGCAACCGGAGATTCTGCTCGAGCAGGTTTTCACCACGGACGAGGCTTCCCTGCAGGCACTCACCGCGGCGATTGTCCCGGGACTGGAGATCAAGTTGGAAAAACCGGTCGATCTCTCGGCCCTCATCCACGTTGCCAGGCTTCCCGACAACCGCCTGGTTCTGACCACGATGCCCTTGCTGTACGGCAGCTACGGAGCAGGGCAGGGACACAAGGCCTTTGTTCTCGCTCCTCCATCCTCCCCGAACCTGGAGGGAAGCCTGCCGGTGGTCACGCAACGGCAGATCGGGGAATTTACCGCGGGAAAATTCCCAGCGCGGGGAAATTCCGGACATCCATCCGAGGAATCGCCCTCCCCGCTTCGGAGAATCACCGAGGAACCCCCTGCTCCCATGGCTCCCGCCGACATGACGGAACACGCCCCTCCACCCCTCTCCAAACCGACTCCCGCCACCCTTCCCTCGCCCAAGACAAGCGCTCCCTCCGTCCCGGCAATGGCGATTGCCCGTGCCATTCCCGTAAACGCCCCGGCGATTCTCCCCGCTTTGCCCGTGGATGCCGGAAGGGAATCCAATCCGTCCGCAAGCGCGGGAACAAAACCCGTTTCCGTGGCCCCGGCGCCGCCGAAGGCATCCCCGACGAACACTCCCGAGCCTCGGATTGCCCGCGCTCTTCCCGCCGGAACACCGTTACCG
>Ga0007827_10000318_pt1 | contig 15997 bp, 5 predicted proteins | sample CryBogCBE16Jul07_FD_60332 | JGI IMG/M metagenome (GOLD analysis project Ga0007827, IMG submission 60332) | Freshwater microbial communities from Crystal Bog, Wisconsin, USA - CBE16Jul07 | ecosystem: Environmental > Aquatic > Freshwater > Lake | place: Crystal Bog, Wisconsin, USA | collected...
CGGATACTGCCCTGGGCAGCGGAGTGGTTCTCCTCCCGTGCCTTCCTGATCCATCCACGGAGCATCCCCGCCAAGAGTCCCTGCTTGCTGGGACCCGAGTGGCTGGTCGGATGTTGGGGAGGGATGGCAGGGGCAGGGACTTCCTCTCGTAGAAAGCTTCCTTCGTGGAAGTTGGGGGCTTCCTCGAGAACCTGACGCTCTTGGTCACGGAAGGCGAGGAATGGCATCCGGGCGGGCCAGGAGTCAGTCAAGACGGCTGAAGATGATTCGGTTTTCATGGTGAGACCGTTCAGGTGATGGGTGGGCTAGATCCGGCGCTCCCCCGGAGCATTTTCAGGAGCAGGCTGCTGGATTCGGAGAGAGAGCATGGGGGAATGCATTAATACGACCATAGAGGTCGTGTAAACAAAAAACCCTCGCAGAACCTTGGTTTCCTGCACCTGCGGGTTGCCGCACTCTCTCGGTGCGGTGGATGGGTTTCGGGTAGTGAAGGGACGCATCGCCTTCATTCAATGAATGACCAAGAGGGCGGGGGCAACTGCGGCAATGTTACGAAATCGTGACAGGCCTCGATCAATCCGTGCATGTAAGAGTCCTGCAACGGAAGCGAGGAAAACCAACTTGGGTGGGAAGAGGCGATGCACGTCGTCTTGGGAGACGCCGAACTTGTAAGGTGCCGAGCATCCCATCCTCGGGCCTCCCGGCAACCATGGCTGTGGATGGCTCCATGGATTCTTGACACGATGCCTGATTGCCAAAATCGTTATCTCCTATCCGACGAAGGCAGCGGAGATCGGTTCGCACGCCATGCAGTCGGCCGCCTCCTCGCTAGGGATCGCGGATGCTGCAGGGATGATTTTTCGAGCCTAGCGCTGATCGAACCGGTCCGCTAAAATTGCTTTTCGAGGCAACCCTGATGACCTTGTGGGATCAACCTCTCGCGACACATCCGCCAGTGGATTACGGGGGGGCTGACAAAGGCCGAGAAGGGTGGGATTGTGTCCTTGCCCATGCTGTGGTGGGGGGAGGTGAGTCTCTTTTTGAAAAAAATCTCACTGCAATCATGGAAAAATGGGTTTCAGCGGAAGCCTCTCAGGCCGATTCCATGGGCCTCCGCGGGTGACTTTGTGAATGTGACGAACTTGTGACATTAAACAAGTGGCGGTCCCTGCGGGGGTATGGGAGTAATCGCCTCGTCCCAGGACATCCTGGGCGACCAAACCAACAAACACACACCATGATCAAGCAAACTACATTTGCGTTGGCGCTCGCGGCCCTCGCTGTCACGTCGGCTAAGGCCAGCGACGTCTACGTTGCGGGCTCCACCGCCTTCCGCAAAAACTTCGAGCTCGGCATTCAGGCTGCCGGCTATACCCTCATTGCTTCCCAGGGATCATCCCTGACCGACAGCTCCAAGTGGACCGGTGCCAACCAGAACCTCTGGAGCAACAGTGGCATCATCGTCCACACCTCGTGGGTCGGTTCCGAGGCTGGCGTTCAGTCCGCCCTCTCTCCTGGGCTGGGCTCTGCCAATGGCAACGGTTACACCAATGGTCAGGTTCTATTCATCACCAATACCGCAACCGGGACAGGGGTTTCACCCACTCAACTCGCCTTTGCGGATATCGCCGGAACGGATTGCAGTGCCGCCCTTTCCCGTTTCCAGAAGCAGACAGTGAAATTTCTGAACGGTGCGTCCGTTAAATTCCCGAGCACTGGCTACAGGGACGTTCAGGTCGGAGTTCAGGCCTTCTCGTTCATGGCAGATCAGTCCTTCACCAATACCGGAGTGGTTAGCATCAATGCCAATGCCGCCAAGGTGCTCTTCCAGAAGGGACACATCCCACTCTCGCTGATCAGCGGCAACGCCAGTGACTCCACCAACACCGTGTGGCTCACCGGCCGTAATGCTGATTCCGGCACCCGCATCACTGCCTTCAACGAAGTCGGCTACGGCGCCCTGAACACCACGACGAACTACAAGATCACCGCCCATGATAGCAACGTCATTACCAAGATTCAAATCTGGCCCACAAACGATTCCAGCGTTGGTATCGTGAATGGTTCCTTGAATGGAGTTAAGGTTCTTCCCGGTGATGGTGGACAGAGCTCCGGCGGAACGCTCGTTTCGACCATCGCTCCGTTGGCCAGCGGCAACAGCCTGCTCATCGATGCAGGAACCAACGTGGCTGTTACGGTAAACTACACCAACTTCACGGGAACGAACATCGTTACCAACAGTGCTGTTGGCGTGGCTGCGACCTATGATGGTGTTGCCAGTGCCACCGCTCCTGGAACGAATTACGTGATTAGCCTCAAGGCTGCCGGTGCTCCTACCAAAAAGGCCACCTTCAGCGTTGTCAGCTACAACACCACCAATGACGTGCTGACCAACCCCACGGTTGCCGCTGTCAAGGCTTACAAGAACGTTTCTTCGATTGCGACCAATGTCGCGTCTGTCTACCTCCCCGCGACGAACTTTGTGCCCAGCGCCACAGGTAGCAACTACCTCATCAGCTACGCATCCGTTAACGATGAGATCAACACCGGCAAGACCAACTTCCTCGGGAATCTTCCGATTCTGCTGAGCTACAATGGCAATGGAGGTGCTGCTAAGGTCGGAACCATCGCTGTTACAAATAGTTATGTAACTTTGGGTGATGTTCCTACCACCAACTATGTTACCAACTTTGTTGTTCAAGATGCTATCGATAATGGTATCAAGAATGGTTCCTACACCTACTGGAACTATGAGCACCTGATCCGTGGCACCTCGGCTAATGCTGCTGCCGATACCGTCTTCACTCAGATCACCAACAAGGTTATTGGTGCTGTCGCAGCTCCGAACCTGAACAGTTCTGACCTGAATGTGACTCGCCAGGACGGCGGTTACACGATCTACAACAAGTAATCATCTCCTGCAAGGCTACCAGCCTTCTCTCCTAGTCGGGATAGAGTGCTGGCCAGTCTTGGGAGTGTCATTCAAGCGGGGCTGGTCGGCGTGATGCTGGCCAGCCCTTGCTTTTTGTTCGAAATTATCCGATGCGCTCTGTCCTTGTCATTACGTCTAGCGATAGGTAAAGGATTGTGATCACCTAGAGAGTGTTTCATTACTGATACTTGCCATGATTGTTTCGTTGATTCAACGAAGAGCGTTGTTGTGGTTTTTACCTGCAGGCGGGATTGCTCTCCTGGTAATCGGGCTCCTTGTCATGGAATGGAAACAATCGGACGATGACATTCGAGCCCAGGGGATCGCTTCCTCTTCTGCTATCAGCAATGGAAGCATGATTCAGGCGACGCCGGTTCCTGAGTCCTCGACCCAAGAGGCTATCCAAGTGCCGCTTGCGGGAGGGAATTCCGAAGCCGTGGTCTCCTCTTCGCACCAACCCGTGCAGCAATCCGATGTGGAAGCTGATCCTGAACCAATGCCACAACCTCTCCCAACGCCTGCAGTCTACGCAAATCCGGAAACTCTCGGGGAGGTCTCCGAGCATGATGAGGAGATGTATCGGCGTGTTGTCGACGGATTGGCTGACAAAATGAGTTCGGTCACCGATTCGCCGGATTCGCCCGCCTACCTCGAGAAGTTTCACCAAGCCAGCGAGGAGGCTGACAACAACCTGAGAGCCCTGATGGGAAACGATGCGTTTCTCAAGATGCAGTCAGCGGCCGCGCACGGCGAGACGGCTCAGTAGGCTTTGTTGGCGGGATGATGACCCCAAGTGGTGGCATCACGATGGGTGGAAGGGTGATGGGTGAAGTGAGGGAATTCCCGAGCTGCAATCAGAAAATGAAGCCGTTTGGAGCGATTCGTTCATAGCTCCTTCCCCTCCCGTTTGTTCGTAAAAAGGGCTTGCCAGGCTGTTGTTTGCAATCTGTTGAGTGTCTTTCCTCCTTTGTCTTCGTGGTGTTTCCTGTCTCTTGTCACCGGAGTGAGCTTGGGATATCCCCGAAGAATACGACCATTCTTATCGAGGACGATACGTCTGATAGATTATTGCAAAATAGCCAAAACAGGCATGAAAAGAATTTTTCAAAAATCGATTGACGATTATAAAGGTCGTGATAAATTCTGAAAACAGACCACCAAGAGGTGGTCTTCTCATCCACAAAATAACGACAAAACCAATCGACAATATGAAACCCATCAAGAAATCTCTCCTTGCCTTGGCGGCACTTGCCACGGCCATCGGAGGCACAGTTCACGCCGACAATGTCTACATCGTCGGTGCTCAAGCAGCCCGCACGACGGTCAATCCGGTGATCAGCGCGCTTTCGGATGCAACCATTGTTGCGACCAGTGGCGCTGATCTCACCCCCACAAACGTCAACAACGCAACCTGGAATCTCTGGAGACGTTCGGACGGAAGCTTCATCGCCGCTTATTGGAACGGTGGAGAGGCTGCAGTCCGGTCGCTTCTGGCAACCAACCCGGCCTTTGCTCAGGTTCCCTTTATTGCCACGAACCAGACCGGTTCCGTGGCGACCAATGCCATCACGGACCTGCATCAACCTCAGATAGCCGTCGCCAACAATGGTGCCGCCTATTCTCGATTCAACGGGACCACGCTGAGCCAGATCGTTCCCGGGAGTACAACGGCCTCCCGCCAAAAATACAACAAGGCGGCGAGTGACACGGTCGTTGATGTTTCCACGTATGGGTTCGCGGCTGACCGCAGCTTTACCAACACCGGTGTAAGCTCGATTTCAGCAGCCCAAGCGCGAGTTCTCTTCAAGTATGGCAACGCACCGCTTTCCCTTTTCACAGGCAACCCGAATGATGATCAGGCAACTGTCTGGTTGCAGGGGCGTGATATCGATGCAGGAGCCAGGGTCAATATTTTCAACTTCACTGGCTACGGAGGACTCAACGCTACCTTCAACCACCAGGCATTCGCCTGGGTCACCAACTCGGGCGTGAAGACCATCTCCGCAATCGGTCTAGTTCCTGCAACCGTGATCGACGGGATCATTCAGCCCGCCGGCAATGGCGGCTACGCACAGGGCTCCGATTCGATCAAAAATGTCTATCCCGTTGTCAGCGGTACCGCTCTCCAGTATGTGACTTCGGGAAATAAACAGATCATCGCTTACCAGACGAACTTCACGGCGACTAATCTCGTAACCAACCCCGCCGTAGGATCAAACAGTGTCTATAGCGGTTCCGCGCTGACACCCGTCGATCCGGGGACAAACGTGGTGTACACCGTCAAGACGCAAGGCACAACTGCTAAACCTACTGTCTTTAAGGGAATCAGCTACTACATCTCGGCGCTTTCGACGAATGTCAACCCGACCAATACTATCGCAAAGCCCTCAAACGGTTATCTCGTCACTAATTCGGTAAATATTACCAATAACTGGAATAAATCCGGCGCCAATTATATACTGACGTATGAATCTCTTGTGAATATCGGCAATAGCAAAAACACCAACGCTAACGGCCAGCTCCCGATTCTGCTCAGCTACGAAGGCGTGGGTGCCAATGCTCAGATAGCCAGTTCTTCGGTTGCTGCGGCGGTAGCCACAAACCACGTGGAGAACGGCGGATACACGGCCTGGAATTACGATCACCTTCTCCTCAACACCAACGGCCTCAACAGTGCTTCCGTGGTTTCCGTGCAAACATGGATCCAGAGTTATCTCGCCACCAATGTGGCACTGCCGAATCTGAAGCTTAGCGACCTCAAGGTCAATAGCACGGGAGATGGGGCAACTCCCTATCCCAAGGGTCTCACCAACCAATAAATTAACTTTTGAGTAAGACGGTTCAGAATCATCTGACGTCGAGCTCAAAAAAACAAACCGAGGGTGGCCCGGAAAATCCGGGCCGCCCTCTCTTGTCAACAGAAAGAAATGTGGCGAAATTGTAACACGCCTTCCCCGTGATCCTTGCCTAGTATTCGGAACTCATCATGCACTTGCCCTCTCTGACTATTGATCGCAGCCACCGGGCCGCGCCGTATGGAAGAGATGTGGAGGGGGCCACGCATCGCAAAAAACTTCGAGTGGGCGTTTATCCCTGGCCGATCCGGGTCTTGGCCCTGATCCTCTCATTTCTCCTCTCGCTGACCGGTTCTTCCCCGCTCATGGCCATCACCATGGGCCAGATCAAGGCCGGGGTCGCCGGAGGCACCGGAGGAGGGCAGGGATCTGCACCCAATCTCCAGAACGCTGGGGCGGCTTCTGCCGCCATGACGGCCGCCCTCACCAAAAAGTCTCAACAACAGTCTGCTGCCGTCGTCGCGGCGATGCAGAAGCTACAAGCTCAGGCGGCCGCTGCCGCCAAGGCGAATCCCGCGACCGTGCTGCCGAATGGTCAGACCGTGAACAGTGATTCTGCTGTCTACAACGGCCTCAAAGCCGGATGGCTTGAGCCATATCTCGGCAAGAACAATGACGGATCATTGAAACCTGGCTTTGACGACAATGGCAATCCAATCACCGATCCAAAGAATGGCGGAACATGGAGTGGTGCGTCCATTGTGCCCTCTTCGGTCCCGGTTCATACCGCCGATCCCAACTACGTCAACATCAAGCAATCGGCCCAAAATGCCTACCTCTACTGGAATCAGTTCAATGTCGGTCCGCAAACCACCGTGAACTTTGATCAGAGTGCGGGTGGGCAGAGTGCCGGGAACTGGATCGCCTTCAACAAGGTGATGAACGCCTCCGACCCCTCCCACATCTTCGGCAATATCACCGCCCAAGGGCAGGTCTATGTCCTCAATCAGAACGGAATTCTTTTTCACAACGGTTCCACCGTGAACACCCACTCCCTCGTGGCCTCCACCCTGCCGATCAATGTAAACTTGGCTGGTGATGCACTCGACAAGGTTTCCGGACGTGGTATCGCCAACAATCCCGCTGCACAGTTCCTTTTTTCCTCGTTTGCCGTTTCTTCCGACAACCAAGACAAAAACGGCTTTGATCCTACCACAACCACCTACGGGGTCAGTGCCGCACCCGGGGATGTTGTGGTGGAGAGGGGGGCCAAGATCGTCTCTCCCGTCAACGAGGCGGGTGTCGGCGGTCTCGTTGCCCTGATCGGGCCAAATGTCCGGAATGACGGTATTCTAAGCACCACTGCGGGACAGACCATTCTGGCTGCTGGTTTGCAGGTCGCCCTGATTCCCCATCCCTCTACTGACCCGAGTCTCCGAGGCATGGATGTTACTGTTGGTTTGGTGAGTGATTCCACAAGCATGGTGAATCCCGTGAACACACCGCTAAACGGCACCGCCGGGTCGGTGGTTAACAATGGACTGGTCTCTGCTCCCGTTGGTGACATCACGTTGGCTGGCAAGGGAGTTTTCTTAGGCTCTCTCGCCGATGACGTCACTACTCCGGTGAACGGGGGAAAGATGATCGGGGCAGTTCTCGACAGTACCACCTCGGTCGCACTCAACGGCCGCATTGACCTGATTGCCAGCTCCGGGGCAACGAAGAACACCAGCTTCGGGGTCATTGGTCCCGCTTACATCCAAGGAAGTACCGGGTTGATCGACATCGGGCAGGGGAGTGTCCTTCAAATTCTTCCAGAATGGTCCGCTAATTCCTCCGTTGTGGGTACCGCACTTTCACTGAATTCGATTGCTGATTTTGTCGGACAAAGCATCCATTTCGGCAGAAATGCAATTCTTGAAATGCCCGGTGCCGCCGTTACTCCCGGCTCTCTCTCCGAGGCAGGTCAATCCCTGACATCCGGCATCTCGCTGCTTGCAGGCCAATGGTTTAATTCCGGTTCCCAATCTTCTTCCTCTTCTCCCTCTCAGCTTCTTGCCACCGAGGGGCAGATCTACATTGAAAGTGGGGCGGTCATCGATGCATCCGGTTCCTCGGGAGTGATCGTTGATTCTTCCCAAAACTACCTCACACTCCAGTTGCGCGGTCCTGAACTCGCGAATAGTCCTCTCCAGCGTGACAACAAGTCCATTCGTGGCAAGGACATTACGGTAGACGGGCGTATCGCCGGTACAGCTGATGGAAAGCTCATTTATTTTCCAACGGTAGCGGATGCTTATGCGGCCTATCAGGCGGGTACGGTTACCTGGATCGGTACGCCGCTTGGTAATGTCACCGGATTTGCAGGGCTAATTCAACGAAGGGTTGGCCAGTTAACCGAGGTCGGGGGATCTGTCTCCCTTTCGGCGGGGGATTCCGTGGTGTTGCAATCGGGATCTTCGATCAATGTCTCAGGCGGTTGGACTCAGTACTCAGGAGGAAATTTTGCAACAACGAAGCTGCTTACAGCCGATGGTCGCCTCGTCGATATTTCCAAGGCAACTGCGGATCAAGTCTATGCCGGGATAATGAAGGATTCCACCTCGGTCAACGAGACTCCTTACATGCAAGGGGCTTCGGGCGGAAGTCTCTCGATTTCTGCCCCTGCCATGGCCCTGCAGGGCGATCTGTATGGCGTTACCGTCACGGGGGCGAGGCAGTTGAGGACTTCTGCGACGACCAGTATGCTGCCGGGACTTTCCTCCCTTAATCTCACCTTTCAAGGGATGGCACTGGTCAACAACCTTCAGGGTGTCGCCGTTCCAGTGAACGCTTCTTCACCACAGGCTCCCAGCGTGACGTTTTCTTACGGTGCCTCGGTGGAAGCGCCTTCCTTTTCAATTGATGCTGGTAGCGGCTTGCCGACCCCTCTCGAGGGAAGCCTTTCGCCCGAATTGAACCTCTCTCCCTCGCTGATTTCCTCCAGGGGCTTCGGAAGGCTCGCTATCAACGATCATGACGGAGAGGTTGTCGTTCCGGCGGGAGTCGCCCTAGATTTTCCCGCGCTTGGAAGTCTCACCGTGAATGCCTCGGTGATCGATGTCTCCGGTAAGATCACCGCCCCCGGGGGATCGGTCTCACTGACCGCGGACCTAGTTCCCTTCGCCTTGGCAAACAATCAGTTGCTCATCCAGGATGGAGTCCTGAGTCAACCCTTTCTGGGTGTGCTGATCTCTCAAGAGACGGGCGATGGATTAACGCAGGGAGAGCAAGTCTTCCAGTACGGCCAACCTGACGAGAATGGTAATCAGGCGGTCTATGACGCAACCGGAACCGAGTTTGTGGTATCCGGAAGCCTGTTAGAATCCTCTCCGGGCGGAACCGTTTCCATTGCACGTGGGTCCTCTATCAGCACAGCAGGACTCTTGGTGAACGATGGTTACCAAACTTCTATAGCGGCAAGCAGTCCTGTGATTCTGAACGGAGGAACAATTGCCTTGTCAGCCTCCCGTGTTTCCTTGTCGCATGGGAGTCTGCTTGATGTTTCCGGAGGAGCCATCCTTCCATCATCTTTGAAGGGGATCTCTTACGGTAAGGGAGGAGCACTGACGATCGCAGGGGGTATCGATCCGGAAAATTCCCAAATGGCTTCAGGGGCGCTTGAACTAGGGGCCAACATGAGGGGATATTCAGGTCCCGGCGCAACGGCAGGTTCCCTTTCCTTGGGGGCTCCCGCGTTCCAGATCGGGGGGGTGACCGCGCCGTCGGGTGTGCTGCTTCTGCAACCCTCTTTCTTTGACCAAGGGGGGTTTTCCTCCTTTTCGCTGATAGGTTCGGGAATTCCCGATGAAAATAATCCAGGCGACTATTTGCCGGGGGTACTAGTTTCTTCCGGAACGTCAATTCATCCGCGGATAATGTCGCAAATTTTGCTCAATACGAGTGGCAATGCATCCTTGGTATCCTATCTTCAGCCCGATGGGCTAGCACCCGCGGTTTCATTGAACCTTTCCGCAACCGGAGTGAAGGATTCCTTTCCTACGGGACAGAACCTTCTTGTGCGAGGAGATCTCGTGATGGCTGAGGGATCTTCCATTCAAATTGATCCTCAGACGATCTTGAATGGTTCTTCGGCATCGGCCCATGGTGGAGTCGTTTCGCTGGCTGGAATGACTGCTTCCGTGCAGGGATCGATTATCGTTCCCGGTGGATCGATCACGATTTCCGGTACGAAGGGGAACTTCCCCGTAAATTATTCAGATCTCTCGGATCCTGCGGTAAATGCACCTCGTGTGACCGTCGATATCGGACCAAATGCTGTTTTGTCCTCTGCCGGGGAACGACTGCTGGTCTCCGATCCACTCGGTTTGAGGCAGTTCTATGGAACTGTTTTGCCGGGCGGTCGAATTACCGTGAGCGGTGACATTCTCGCCGAAGCCGGTGCAGTCTTAGATGCATCGGGAGCCTCTGGAATCTTGGATCTATCTCAAAGTCAAACGGGCGAATCTGGTATTACCAGAGCACGAATCGACAGTGCGGGCGGATCCATTACTCTCGTTGGGGGTAATGCGCTGTATTCAGATGCGACCTTAATTGCCAAGGCTGGCGGTGATCAGGCTCCGGGGGGTGTCTTAACGGTATCTTCAGGTCGATTCTATGATGGTGGTGCTGGGGGAAATCCGTGGGATACAACCCTTGCGTTGAGTCAGTCCGCGTCGGCCGATCCCGCAGAATTCGGTTTCAGCGGCACAGCTTCAATCGGTCAGGCATTGCCCGCTTCGTTTGGTATCCCCGAGGGGGGAGGAAATCTTTCCGTCAGTTCCTTCTCGAGAGGGGGGTTTGATTCCGTCACGATGAAGGGCAATGTTCAGTTTGCCACTTTTGGCCAGGTGCTCTCGCTGAGTGTTCCAGGGAGTCTGAGATTGGCGGATCAGGGGATTTTAAATGCCGACGGCTCCGTTTTGCTTTCGGCCGGGTATGTCGGTTTGGGGGGAGCTTTTCTTCCGCCATTCCAAGCCAATCAAGGAGTTCCGCTTGCACTTCCTGCACCCTCTTCTGGTCCAGGTTCCCTTTCGATCCAGGCACGCCTGATCGATGTGGGGTCACTCTCTCTGCAGGGAATTGATACGGCCTCTCTCGATGCCGGGAGTGGTCTTATTCGAGGCAACGGATCATTGGAGATTGCGGGAGATCTCACCATGCGTGCCGGGTGGGTTTTTCCAGTTACCGGAACCACTTTTCTGATCAATGCCAGTCCGGGGGATGTTTCCTCTGGCTCCATCTCCATCAAGAGTGGGGGAAGGAGTTCCCCACTGCCGCTCTCGGCGGAAGGAAGCCTGGGTCTGTATGCCAATACCATCAGTCAGGGGGGCAACATCGCTGCACCCATGGGCAGCATTGCGTTGGGTTGGGATGGGACTGGTAGTGGACCTATTGATCTTGCTACGGGACAGGCGGTAACGGCGACAACCTCACTCTCCCTTCTTGCAGGATCAATAACCACGGTCAGCGGTATCGATCCTTTGACCGGAAAATCAATCAGTGTCCCCTACGGAACTTCAAGTGACGGAACTGATTGGATTGATCCGTCGGGCACGGCCATCACTTCGACCGGACTTGTTGGAAAGCAAATAAAATTGTCAGCTCAGAATCTTGTCACCGAAGCCACTTCCCTCGTGGATGTATCCGGAGGAGGGGAGATCTACGCTTCTCAATGGGTGTCCGGACTTGGAGGGACCATAAACTATCTTTCGGCCACCTCGGGATCCTATGCGATTCTTCCTGGCGTTCAGGCCTTGGCTGCACCAACACGTTATGGAGATGGAAGTCTTGGTGTAGGTCAACAGGTCTATCTGCCCGGAGTGAGCGGTCTTGCCGCCGGATATTACACGCTGTTGCCGGCCATTTATGCCACGCAGCCCGGAGCATATTTGATCACGCCATCTTCAAAGACTCTTAATGGTGTTTCTTTCGAGAACCCCGATGGTTCTTGGCTAGTGAGCGGTGCGTTTGGCAACGCACTTGATAAATCCTTCAGTTTGGGAGCCATGCGTCAGACGTTTAAGCTGGATCCGTCTGCGGTCGTCGCCGCCGAGGTGCAGTATCAGGTCTATTCGTCAGACGCCTTCTTTTCTGGGCTTCCCTCCTCGGCACGAACTGCCGATGGGGGACATCTTCTGATCCAAGGGGATACTGGGATGACATTGGCTGGATTGATTAAAGGCACCGCAGTGGGTGCAGCTCATGGAGCGGCAATCGACATTTCTTCAAGCGCCCCTATCTGGATTGGGCCCGAGGCCGGTCAAGGCAATGCTCCAGGGGGTGATATTGTGCTCACGGATTCCGTTCTGAGTGGCTGGAATGTGGCTAGTCTGCTTGTCGGAGGTGCTCGAGGTACGCATGCTTCAGACGGGACCACCCCGATTACCGTAACGACCACTTCGGTGACTGTGGATGATGGTTCCGTTCTGAACGGAAACGACCTAATTTTAGCCGCTACCGAGGGAATTTTTATAGGACAAGGAGTGTCGCTGAAGGCTTCTGGTTCGCAAACCGTCCCAGATAAACAAGTGGAGATCTCCGGGAACGGGGTGGCACTTCGGATCAGCTCGGATGGCTCGGTCGGTATTTCTCGATCAGCAGTATCCTCTCTGACATCGCAGGCCGGAATGACGGATGCGAATGGGACGACCTATACACCGACGCTTTCGATTGGGACTTCCGTTGATCCCGACGGAACTTCTCCTGTTCCTTCAGGTGCGGTGACAACTCTTACCGGAGCCGGCATTTTAGCCGATTCGTCGGATCTTGCCTCGATCGGTCAGAATGTGAATCTTAGCTCTTCATCCCATGGTTCTCTGTCCGTGACACTTAATGCGGGATCCATCGCTCTGCTGATGAGTGGGGACGAATCCTCTGCCAATCTGGATGTCTCTGATACTTCGAGTCTGATTCTGCAAGGGACGACTCTACAGAATGCCACTGCCCTGTCCCTCGGCAGTTATTCCTCGATCAGTTTGTATGGTGCCGGGGTGTTCCAGTCACCAGGGCTCAAAAATCTTGCGTTTCACGCAGCCGAGTTACGCGGATTCGATCTCTCGGGTGGTGTGGTTTCATTTGCCTCCTCGGGGGATCTTCTCATTGACAACTCCCTATCCGGAACTTCACTGGGAGCCGCCGCCGGTTCTCCCAATGGAGGAAGCTTTCCAGACGGTTCACTCCAGCTTGGGGCCAAGAGAATTTTGCTCGGGACGGGGGACGTGGCCATCGATCAGTTCGCCTCGATCGCTCTTTCCGCATCTTCCGGGATCTATGTGAATGGCACGGGATCGTTGGCAGTCGGGAGTCAAACGCTGCCTTCCGATCTTGTGTTTGACACCCCGCTCCTCTCGACCGTTGGGACGGCTCCCATCTTTTCCATCAGCAGTTCCGGTGCCTTTCAATTGCAGAATTCCTCCGCCAAAGCACCGGATCTTTCATCCGTCGGGTATGGAGGAAGACTTTCCATCACTGCCGGAAATGGGATGACCTTGGATTCGGCGATTCTTCTTCCAAGCGGCTCCCTAAGCGTGGAGTCCACCGCAGGCAACGTTGTCATCGGCGACGCATCTCAGGCGAATCTTTCGGTGGCTGGTGCCACCAAGACTTTCAATGGGAAACTGCAGACTGCAGATGCGGGACTCATCTCCCTGATTTCGGACGGCGGGAATGTGGTTCTTGGACCCGGTGCGTCGCTTGATCTGAGCGCCCAGGGTGCCTCCTCGGGAGGGTTGCTTAAGGTGAGTGCTCCCTTGGGTTTTCTCTCTCTGGATCCCTCGAGCATCCTTAAGGCAACCGGAGGGACGTCTGGGGGCGGAGGCTCTTTTGCGCTGGATGCCTCGGTGATCAGCAACTCCGGCGAAGTTGTTCCGGGATCCCCGTCTCTTCTCTCTTCGATTGTCCCGCAACTCACCGCTGCTGGATTTACTGATTCCCTCTCCTTCAGGATCCGTAACGGTGATGTCTCGGTGGACACGGTCGTGAAGGCTCATTCGGTGTCGATCACGGCTGACGATGCGAATCAGTCCTATGGAAATATCGAGGTGACCGACACCGGATCCGTCGATGCTTCCGGAAATACCGGGGGGGACATCGCCTTGCAGGCTTCGGGAAGCGTGATCCTCGATCCGGGCAGTTCCCTTTCCGTTCATGGTGTCCACTATGACGCGGCCGGCAAGGGTGGAGTGATCTTCCTGAGTGCCGGTGCCGAGGTGAACGGCCAGATCAATCCGAATGCCGTGCTGGATCTTCAGACGGGATCCACATTAGACCTCGGGGTGACGGCACCCGCCAGGGTGGTCGGAACCGATCCCAACACGGGACTGCCGGAGACAGATCAGTTTCAGGGGACGCTACATCTTCGTGCGCCCGTCAGCTTCGACGAAAATGGTAATCCCACAGGGATCCAGATCAAGGCGTTCGACTCAACGTTGGCTTCCTCAACGCACCAAGTGGGTGGTGGGGACACGGTTTCCTCCGTTTCCTCACTTCTGGGTATCACCACTGTTGAGTTGGTGCTGGCCAACAACTTGGTCACCACGGCTCCCTTGCAGGACGGGATGACGCTGAAGTCGTCCCTCTCGCCGAATGCCCAGACATACACCGTCGATGTGACAAACAATGGCGACACGATCGATTCCGTTGCTGCTACGCTCGGAATCACTCCGTCACAACTGACAGCTTACAATAATCTTCCGGTTTCTCTGACGGTGGGAACAACGCTTAAATCGGTGAATGTCTCCAACATTGCGGTGGAGGGATATAGACTCTACGACCTGACCACTGACGGGTCTCCGGGTGACATTTCAACTGTCTCCTCGCAGGCAGTGACGGACGCGCAGACTCTCCTCGGTTCACCCGGCGCCGATTCCGATACTGCCGCCACAATCCTCTCCAGAATCGGAACCGGACTGAGTGCCGCAGAGAAGAGCGTCGTGAATCTGGCTGCCGGTGTTGAGATTATTAACCGTCAGGGAGGGCTCGTTCTTTCGCAATACAGCGACTGGGATCTTTCTCAGTTTCGGACTGGAGGTAACTCGGCTCCAGGCTTTCTTGCACTGAGGGCTTCTGGAAGCATCGTTCTTAACGCGACTCTCAGCGATGGATTTGCTTCTAGTGACTATGCCGCGCCGCTGCTGTTACGGAATGAGGGGCTTCCCGGAAACTTTCAGTCATGGTCCTACTCGATTTCAGCGGGAGCCGATTTTTCCTCGGCAAACATGAATGCCGTGCTTAGGGGCGCATCCGCAAATCTTGAACTAGGGGTCCCATACGCGGGAGGGGGACCTAATATTCTTCCGAACGGAAGTCTTAGCCAACCTAACGGTCCGAGTGGCCAGACTTCCGGTGCCCTTGATGGCTATTATCAGGTCATCCGCACTGGAACGGGTGACATCGCGATCAATGCGTCTGGTGACCTTCATCTCTGGAATCAATTTGCCTCCATCTATACGGCGGGAACTCAGGTTCTTGATCCCACTTTAGGAGGTACTTTCGATACTCCTATACCCAGTTTTTCCTCCCAAGACCAAGTAGGGCTTGGCGCTGCTCAGCAGTCCTCTCCTTCTGTTCAGTACAGCTATGGAGGGGGCAATATCGCTGTCAATGTCGGTGGCAACATTCAGCATCTTGCTTGGCAAGGAGATGGGCAAGGCAATGTCATCACGGATCCTAATACGGGAAATCCCGTTGTGATTGCCGACTCGGTTTGGCAAATGCCTTCCAATTGGCTCTACAGAAGAGGTGCGATCGATCCATCTACGGGTAATTTTCTAAACATGCCTCTCACAGGTGATTTAGCCTCGACATCATGGTGGGTCGATTTCAGCAATTTCTTCGAGGGAATTGGCGCTCTCGGAGGCGGCAATATTTCGATGAATGCCGGAGGGACGATCGCCAATGTCGATGCGGTCATTCCCACGAATTTCCGGATGCCAGGCCGTGATTCCTCGGGGAATGCCTTGCAGGCCGGCGCCCTCTCCGGGGTGGAATTGGGAGGAGGCGACCTCTCGGTGCATTCGGGAGGGGATCTCGATGCGGGTGTTTATTACGTGGAATCAGGAATAGGGACCCTTCGGGCCGGTGGCAATATCATCACAAACCCCACACGGGATCCCGTCAATCCCACGGTTACAGGTGCGACCCCCAGCCTTCCACAAAGCTATCTGCCGACTACTTTATTTTTGGGAAATTCCTCGTTCCAGATACAAGCCGCTGGAAATATAACATTGGG
>Ga0007827_10000319_pt1 | contig 15914 bp, 11 predicted proteins | sample CryBogCBE16Jul07_FD_60332 | JGI IMG/M metagenome (GOLD analysis project Ga0007827, IMG submission 60332) | Freshwater microbial communities from Crystal Bog, Wisconsin, USA - CBE16Jul07 | ecosystem: Environmental > Aquatic > Freshwater > Lake | place: Crystal Bog, Wisconsin, USA | collected...
GTACAGATGACCATCAAACTGTTGGCGCCTATCGCCATGGAAGAAGGTCTGCGTTTTGCAATCCGCGAAGGTGGCCGTACTGTTGGCGCCGGCGTCGTTGCGAAAATTCTGAAGTAATTTTAGTTAAGTGCGGGCAGGAGTCCTTTAGGGTTCCTGCCTTTTTTAGCAGTGCAGGTATAGGGGCGTAGCTCAATTGGCAGAGCGTCGGTCTCCAAAACCGAAGGTTGGGGGTTCGAGGCCCTCCGCCCCTGCCACCGCCGAAATAAAAAATTAGTGAGTTACACCTTTTTTGTGTGCTCACCTTGAGAAAATGTCGAACACCACGATCGTAACCGTTTCAAGTACTACAGACCGACTTAAGCTCGGCTTGTCCGTTCTTGTCATCATCGCAGGCATAGTTGGATATTCATATTTTGAATCCAAATTGCCGATGGTCGCACGCATAGCGATTTTCGTTGCAAGCCTGGTGCTGGCTGCGTTGATCGCATGGTCTAGTGAGACCGGACGAAGAACGATCGCATTTGCGCAAGAGTCTTATAACGAAGTCAAACGCGTAACGTGGCCAACTCGCAAAGAAACCATGCAGATGACCGGTATTGTGTTTGCATTCGTTGCGATCATGGGACTGTTTCTGTGGATTCTCGACAGGTCTGTCGAGTGGTTGCTGTTCAGTGTACTGCTCGGCTGGAAATAACAAGGACGATCCATGAGTAAACGTTGGTATGTCGTTCATGTCTATTCCGGCATGGAAAAAAGTGTTCACAAGGCAATGCTCGAAAGAATCGAGCGTGCCGGTCTGCAAACTTCTTTTGGCAAGATACTTGTGCCATCGGAAGAGGTTGTAGAAATGAAAGGTGGCCAGAAATCAATCTCTGAGCGTCGTATTTTCCCAGGTTATGTAATGGTAGAGATGGACCTCACGGATGAAACATGGCATGTCATTAAAAATACACCACGTGTGACGGGGTTTTTGGGCGGCTCGGGTAACCGGCCTACTCCCATTTCTGAAAAAGAAGTGGCAAAGATCATGTCGCAGATGGAAGAAGGTGTGGAGAAGCCACGTCCAAAAGTCCTCTTCGAAGTGGGCGAAATGGTTCGTGTCAAAGAGGGGCCTTTTGCAGATTTCAACGGCAACGTCGAAGAAGTCAATTACGAAAAAAGCAAAGTACGTGTTTCAGTTGCGATTTTCGGACGCTCAACACCAGTCGAGTTGGATTTTAGTCAGGTCGAAAAAACCTAATTTTTATTAACCCCGGGGAGCAAGAGCTCTAAAAGCTCAAGCGATTGAACCCGTAAGGAGAAAAGCATGGCGAAGAAAATCGTCGGCTTCATCAAGCTGCAAGTACCAGCTGGTAAAGCTAACCCATCACCACCGATCGGCCCTGCCCTTGGTCAGCGCGGTTTGAACATCATGGAATTTTGCAAGGCATTCAACGCCAAGACCCAGGGTCTTGAGCCAGGTCTGCCAATTCCTGTTGTGATTACTGCTTTTGCAGACAAGAGCTTCACCTTTATCATGAAGACGCCACCAGCGTCGATTCTGATCAAGAAAGCTGCTGGCTTGCAAAAAGGTTCCGCACGTCCACATACAGACAAAGTTGGTAAGTTGACACGCGCACAAGCTGAAGAAATCGCCAAAGCTAAATCACCTGACCTCACAGCAGCTGATTTGGATGCAGCAGTTCGCACCATCGCCGGTAGCGCACGCAGCATGGGCATTACGGTAGAGGGTCTCTGATCATGGCAAAACTTTCAAAACGACTCGCCGCGATTGCAGCAAAAATCGACCGCGAGAAAATGTATCCAGTTACTGAAGCAATCACACTGGTTAAAGAGTGTGCGACGGCTAAGTTCGACGAGTCAATCGATATCGCCGTCCAACTCGGTATTGATCCAAAGAAATCTGACCAGCTCGTTCGTGGTTCAGTGGTGTTGCCAGCAGGTACCGGTAAGTCAGTCCGCGTCGCGGTGTTTGCTCAAGGCGACAAAGCTGAACAAGCTAAAGCCGCAGGAGCTGATATCGTCGGAATGGAAGATCTGGCTGAACAAATCAAAGGTGGCACTTTCAACTTCGACGTGGTCATCGCTTCACCAGACACCATGCGTATTGTTGGTACGCTCGGTCAGATCCTCGGCCCTCGCGGCTTGATGCCTAACCCCAAAGTGGGTACGGTGACTCCTGATGTCGCCCAGGCAGTGAAAAACGCGAAAGCAGGTCAGGTTCAATACCGCACAGACAAAGCAGGTATCGTTCACGCAACAATCGGTCGCGCATCGTTCAATGTCGAGCAGTTGCAGACCAACCTTGCAGCGCTTGTGGATGCTTTGCAAAAAGCGCGCCCAACAGCGTCAAAAGGTATTTACCTTCGCAAGCTTGCCGTTTCATCCACGATGGGTGGCGGTGCGCGCGTTGAAATAGCTTCACTGACAGCAGCTTAATTGCCGCTGTTTGTATTACAAGACTTTGGGCTGCACTCGGATGTATCCGGGTGTTGCTGTCAAAGACCGCTGGAGCAGCGACTGGTTAGACGGAATCCTTCCGTTTAACTAACAATGCTTAATCCCAGGATGTTACTGGATCCAGCGCAGACGGCGCCCTTGGAAGATTTCTAGTTCAGAATTCTACCAGGATCGCCGCATTCGGTTGATGCAAGGGAATTTTCCCAGGCATCTTTTGATGGAGTGTTCAAACCGTGAGTCTCAATCGTCAAGAGAAAGCGATCGTAATCGAAGAAGTCACGACACAAGTCGCGACCGCTCAGTCGATTGTGGTTGCAGAGTACCGTGGTCTGGACGTCGCCTCTGTTACCGTACTGCGCAAAACGGCGCGTGAATCGGGCGTATACCTTCGAGTCCTTAAAAACTCGTTAGCACGCCGAGCAATTGCTGGCACACCTTTCGAGGCTTTGTCCGCAAAACTCACCGGTCCACTGATCTATGGCATTAGTGCCGATCCGGTCAACGCTGCAAAAGTTCTTTCAGCATTTTCGAAAACCAACGATAAGCTCATCATCAAGGCCGGCTCACTGCCAAACAGCCTGCTTGATGCGAATGGTGTTACGGCTCTGGCCACAATGCCTTCACGCGAAGAGTTGCTCTCGAAACTGTTGGGCACTATGCAAGCCCCGATCGCGACGTTTGTACGTACCCTCAACGAAATTCCAACCAAGTTCGTGCGTGGCCTCGCAGCCGTTCGCGATCAAAAAGAAGCCGCTTAATCGCAACTTACGGAATTTTTTTGAACGACAAGCGATACCAACCCCTGGCTAATTATTAAATCTGGAGTTCTACAAATGGCTAACAAAGCTGAAATCCTCGACGCAGTCGCAAACATGACTGTTCTGGAACTGTCCGAACTGATCAAAGAAATGGAAGAGAAGTTTGGCGTATCCGCTGCTGCAGCAGCAGTCGCTGTTGCTGCACCTGCTGCTGGTGGCGCTGCTGCTGCTGCTGAAGAGCAGACAGAGTTCAATGTTATGTTGCTCGAAGCTGGCGCAAACAAAGTCAGCGTCATTAAAGCAGTTCGCGAAATCACCGGTCTTGGCCTGAAAGAAGCCAAAGATCTGGTTGACGGCGCTCCAAAAGCTGTGAAAGAAGGTATTGCTAAGGCTGACGCTGAAGCTGCCAAGAAGAAGCTTGAAGAAGCTGGCGCCAAGGTTGAGTTGAAGTAAGCCTTGCCAGTGATCGCCCGGGGAGAGCTCCAAGCATTCCCCGGGCTTTTGCGCTTTCAGAAAACCCCTCTCGAAAACGGGGTCAATGCTCAGGGAAACCTGAATTAGGACAACCGGTTAGTCGGGTTTTCTGAAGTCGTTAGCAGTACCAGCAGTAAAAATAGTATCAGAAGTAGTACCCAAAAATTTTGTAGACCCTGTGGCCGTGGTTGACGGCCTATGACCTCGAGTCGGAGTGCTCATGCCTTACTCGTTTACCGAAAAAAAGCGCATCCGCAAAAGCTTCGCCAAGCGTGAGGACGTGCAAGACGTTCCTTACCTGCTTGCGACACAGCTTCAATCATACCTAACCTTCTTGCAAGCCGACACCTCACCTTCTGCCCGAAATGAGCAGGGGTTGCAGGCTGCCTTTAGTTCAATCTTTCCGATCGTCAGCCACAACAATATGGCTCGACTCGAATTCGTCAGCTATGGCTTGGGCGAACCCGTGTTCGATGTCAAAGAGTGCCAGCTGCGCGGTCTGAATTACGCATCGCCTTTGCGGGCAAAAGTGCGTCTGGTGCTGCTCGACCGCGAGGTCAGCAAGCCAACCGTAAAAGAAGTCAAAGAACAGGAAGTCTATATGGGCGAAATTCCGCTCATGACGAATACTGGCTCCTTTGTCATCAACGGTACAGAGCGCGTCATTGTTTCGCAGTTGCATCGCTCACCTGGTGTGTTCTTTGAACATGACCGTGGTAAGACGCATAGCTCTGGCAAGCTGTTGTTCTCGGCACGCGTGATTCCTTATCGTGGCTCATGGCTCGACTTCGAATTTGACCCGAAAGACGTTTTGTTTTTCCGTGTCGATCGTCGTCGCAAAATGCCAGTCACGATCTTGCTCAAAGCAATCGGCATGACGCCAGAATCCATTCTTGAGCACTTCTTTGATTTCGATCAGTTCGAACTCAAGCCAGAAGGCGCGATGATGGAGTTCATCGGCGATCGCTGGAAAGGTGAGATGGCGCGTTTTGATATTACAGATCGCAATGGCAAGGTGCTTGTTGAAAAAGACAAGCGCGTCAATGCAAAACATCTGCGTGATATCGCTACAGCGAAAATCGATCGTGTTTCCGTGCCGGAAGATTTCCTTGTCGGCCGTATGCTCGCGACCAACATTGTTGATGCGGAAACAGGTGAGTTGATCGCCGCAGCAAATGACGAAATTACAGAATCCACTCTGACGGCGCTTCGCGCCGCTGGCGTGCAAACAATTCAGACCTTGTACACCAACGATCTGGATTGCGGTCCTTATATTTCACAGACTTTGCGCACCGACGAAACCGCGGACCAGATGGCTGCACGCGTGGCGATTTACCGCATGATGCGTCCTGGCGAGCCGCCAACCGAAGATGCTGTAGAGGCCTTGTTCCAGCGCTTGTTCTATAGCGAAGAGACATACGACCTCTCGCGTGTCGGCCGCATGAAAGTCAATAGCCGTCTAGGTCGTGGTGATGACATCACCGGCCCCATGACGCTTACTGACGACGACATCCTGAAGACCATTGGTATTCTGGTTGAGTTGCGTAACGGCCGGGGCCAGATCGATGATATCGATCACCTCGGAAACCGTCGCGTACGCTGTGTTGGTGAGTTAGCTGAAAACCAGTTCCGCGCTGGACTGGTACGCGTTGAGCGTGCCGTGAAAGAGCGTCTGGGTCAGGCCGAGACAGAAAACCTCATGCCGCATGATCTGATTAACTCCAAGCCGATTTCGGCTGCAATTAAAGAGTTCTTCGGTTCAAGCCAGCTCTCGCAGTTTATGGATCAAACCAATCCGCTTTCTGAAATCACGCACAAGCGTCGTGTTTCAGCTCTCGGACCTGGCGGTTTGACCCGTGAGCGCGCAGGCTTTGAGGTCCGTGACGTGCACCCAACGCACTACGGTCGTGTCTGCCCAATCGAAACACCAGAAGGCCCGAACATCGGCCTGATCAACTCCATGGCGTTGTATGCACGTCTGAACGAATACGGCTTTCTCGAAACGCCCTATCGTAAAGTCGTCGACTCGCGCGTGACAGATCAGATCGAATATCTCTCGGCCATTGAAGAAAGTAATTATGTGATCGCTCAGGCGAACGCCGAGCTCAGCGAGACCGGTAAATTCACCGACGAGTTGGTTGCTTGCCGTCAAGCTGGCGAGACATTGTTGACCGCACCTGCCAACGTTCACTACATGGACGTCGCACCATCACAGATCGTATCAGTTGCAGCTTCACTGATTCCGTTCCTTGAGCATGACGACGCAAACCGTGCCTTGATGGGTGCCAACATGCAACGTCAGGCAGTTCCTTGCCTGCGTCCTGAAAAACCAGTTGTCGGTACGGGCGTCGAGCGCACCGTAGCCGTTGACTCGGGCACTACAGTTCAGGCGTTGCGTGGCGGTCTCGTAGATCACGTTGATGCAGATCGTATCGTGATTCGCGTCAACGATGAAGAAAACATCGCTGGAGAAGTTGGCGTTGATATCTACAACCTGATCAAGTACACACGCTCGAACCAGAACACGAACATCAACCAGCGCCCTATCGTGCGCCGTGGTGACCGTGTTGGTGCGGGTGACGTACTGGCTGATGGCGCATCGACAGACCTGGGCGAATTAGCTCTGGGTCAGAACATGCTGATCGCATTTATGCCCTGGAACGGCTATAACTTCGAAGACTCGATTCTGATCTCCGAAAAAGTCGTTGCTGATGATCGTTACACTTCGATTCACATCGAAGAATTAACGGTCGTGGCGCGCGATACCAAGCTTGGTCCTGAAGAAATTACACGCGACATCAGCAACCTGGCTGAAACCCAACTCAATCGTCTGGATGATTCGGGTATCGTACATATCGGCTCAGAAGTGCGTGCCGATGATGTGCTGGTCGGTAAGGTTACGCCAAAAGGCGAAACCCAACTGACGCCAGAAGAAAAACTGCTGCGCGCAATTTTTGGTGAGAAAGCATCTGACGTGAAAGATACGTCGCTGCGCGTGCCTTCGGGGATGGTCGGCACGGTTATTGATGTGCAAGTCTTCACCCGAGAAGGCATCGTGCGCGACAAGCGCGCGCAGGCCATCATTGATGATGAGTTGCGTCGCTATCGCCAGGACCTGAACGATCAGCTGCGTATCGTTGAAAAGGATACCTTTGATCGTATTGAAAAGCTGCTGGTTGGCAAAGCTGTCAATGGCGGTCCACGCAAGCTCGCCAAGGGTACCGTGATTAGCAAGGAATATCTGGTTGATCTGGATCGCTGGCAGTGGTTCGATATCCGTTTGTCCGACGAGGCACACGCGGTTGTTCTCGAACAGGCCAAAGAGTCACTTGAGCAGAAGCGTCACCAGTTTGATCTGGCGTTCGAAGAAAAGCGCAAGAAACTCACCCAGGGCGATGAGTTACCACCAGGCGTGCTCAAGATGATCAAGGTCTACCTTGCAGTCAAACGCCGTCTGCAACCTGGCGACAAGATGGCTGGTCGTCACGGTAACAAAGGTGTTGTCTCAAGGATTACGCCAGTCGAAGACATGCCACACATGGCTGACGGTACACCTGCTGACATCGTTCTGAACCCGCTTGGCGTGCCATCGCGGATGAATGTTGGACAGGTGCTCGAAGTCCACCTGGGCTGGGCCGCAAAAGGCTTGGGCCAGCGTATCGGCGACATGTTGCGTGACCAGCAAAAGATCGAAGTCAAAAAAATCCGTTCCTACCTTGATAAGGTTTATAACGGCACAGGCACGAGCGCACGTCTTGATGAACTGACCGATGACGACATCGTCGAATTGGCTCAAAACTTAAAGAGTGGAGTTCCATTTGCGACCCCCGTCTTTGACGGTGCGACCGAACAGGAAATCACCAAGATGCTCGAGCTCGCATATCCGCAAGAGGTTGCCAAACAAATGGGTCTGACTGAAAGCCGTACGCAAGCGTGGCTGTATGACGGTCGTACTGGTGAGCAGTTCGAGCGTCCTGTCACGATGGGCTATATGCACTACCTCAAACTGCACCATCTGGTCGATGACAAGATGCATGCACGTTCGACCGGTCCTTACTCGCTTGTGACCCAGCAGCCGCTGGGTGGTAAAGCGCAGTTCGGTGGTCAGCGTTTCGGTGAGATGGAAGTGTGGGCTCTCGAGGCATACGGCGCGTCCTATACGTTGCAAGAGATGTTGACGGTTAAATCCGATGACATCAATGGCCGTACCAAGGTATACGAAAACATCGTCAAGGGTGATCACACGATCGATGCGGGCATGCCCGAATCGTTCAACGTGCTTGTCAAGGAAATTCGTTCCTTGGCCCTCGACATGGATCTGGAGCGTAAATAATGAAAGCGCTACTCGACCTTTTCAAACAGGTTTCGCAAGACGAACAGTTCGATGCCATTAAAATTGGTATTGCCTCGCCAGAAAAGATACGCTCGTGGTCTTATGGCGAAGTTCGTAAACCTGAAACTATTAACTACCGTACGTTCAAACCCGAACGCGATGGCTTGTTTTGCTCCAAGATATTTGGTCCCATCAAGGACTATGAATGCTTGTGCGGTAAATACAAACGCCTGAAGCACCGCGGTGTGATCTGCGAAAAGTGCGGTGTCGAAGTCACCGTGGCTAAAGTGCGCCGTGAGCGTATGGGCCATATAGAGCTCGCCAGCCCCGTTGCTCACATTTGGTTTTTGAAGAGCTTGCCATCCCGTCTCGGTATGGTGCTCGACATGACCTTGCGTGATATTGAACGTGTTTTGTATTTCGAAGCATGGTGTGTGATTGAGGAAGGCATGACGCCACTCAAGCGTGGTCAGATTATGACTGACGACGACTTCATCGCCAAGACTGAAGAATACGGCGATGACTTCCGTGCCCTGATGGGTGCAGAAGCTGTTCGTGAACTGCTGCGCACAATCGATATCGATCGCGAAGTTGAAACACTGCGCGCCGAACTGACCGCCACGAGCTCAGAAGCCAAGATCAAGAAAATCTCCAAGCGCCTTAAAGTGCTTGAGGGTTTCCAGAAATCAGGCATCAAAGCAGAGTGGATGGTGATGGAAGTTCTGCCAGTGTTGCCACCGGACTTGCGTCCTCTGGTTCCGCTTGATGGCGGCCGCTTTGCGACCTCCGATCTGAACGACCTCTATCGTCGCGTGATCAACCGTAACAACCGGCTCAAGCGTCTGCTTGAGTTGAAGGCTCCTGAAATCATCTTGCGTAATGAAAAGCGCATGCTGCAGGAATCTGTCGACTCCCTGCTCGATAACGGCCGTCGCGGTAAAGCGATGACTGGTGCGAACAAGCGTCAATTGAAGTCGCTTGCAGACATGATCAAGGGTAAGAGCGGACGTTTCCGTCAGAACTTGCTTGGTAAGCGCGTGGACTACTCCGGTCGTTCGGTGATCGTGGTCGGCCCACAGCTCAAACTCCATCAGTGCGGTTTGCCAAAACTGATGGCGCTCGAACTGTTCAAGCCCTTTATTTTCAATCGTCTGGAAATGATGGGTCTGGCAACAACCATCAAGGCAGCTAAGAAACTCGTTGAGAGTCAGGAACCCGTTGTCTGGGATATTCTGGAAGACGTGATTCGTGAGCATCCCGTCATGCTCAACCGTGCGCCTACCTTGCATCGTTTGGGTATCCAGGCGTTCGAGCCTGTGCTGATTGAAGGTAAAGCGATCCAGCTGCATCCGCTGGTTTGCGCAGCCTTTAACGCCGACTTTGACGGCGACCAGATGGCTGTTCACGTTCCTCTTTCTCTCGAAGCACAGCTTGAAGCCCGTACACTGATGCTGGCCTCGAACAACGTGCTGTTCCCTGCAAACGGCGAACCTTCGATCGTGCCTTCACAGGATATCGTGCTGGGTCTCTACTACGCGACACGTGAGCGCACCAACGGCAAGGGCGAAGGCATGTTCCTTGCTGACGTCGCTGAAGTGCAGCGTGCGTATGACAACCGCGAAGTCACACTGCAAACACGCATTACCGTGCGTCTGCCAGAGTGGACCAAGGGCGCAGATGGTGAGTGGGTTGAGGGTGTGCAACGTGTCGAGACCACAATTGGTCGCGCACTGCTTTCCGAAATTCTGCCTAAAGGCCTGCCTTTCTCGGTGCTCAATCGCGCATTGAAAAAGAAAGAAATTTCACGCTTGATTAACCAGTCGTTCCGTCGCTGCGGTTTGCGCGATACGGTGATCTTTGCTGACAAGCTGATGCAAGCCGGTTTCCGTCTTGCAACACGTGGCGGTATTTCGATTGCCATGGGCGACATGTTGATCCCAGCTGCTAAGGTCGAAATTCTGGCTGAAGCAACGCGCGAGGTTAAAGAAATTGACAAGCAATACTCGTCAGGTCTGGTGACTTCGCAAGAGCGTTATAACAACGTTGTGGATATCTGGGGCAAGGCTGGTGATAAAGTCGGCAAGGCAATGATGGAACAGTTGGCAACCGAGCCGGTCGTTGACCGCCACGGCGATAACGTTCGTCAGGAATCCTTCAACTCGATCTACATGATGGCTGACTCGGGTGCGCGTGGCTCTGCTGCGCAGATCCGTCAATTGGCTGGTATGCGCGGCCTGATGGCCAAGCCTGACGGCTCCATCATCGAGACACCGATCACTGCAAACTTCCGTGAAGGTTTGAACGTACTCCAGTACTTCATCTCGACACACGGTGCACGTAAGGGTCTGGCTGATACAGCACTGAAAACCGCGAACTCAGGTTATCTGACACGTCGTCTGGTTGATGTGACACAAGATCTGGTGATTACTGAAAGCGATTGCGGCACATCGCATGGCTACAACATGAAAGCGTTGGTAGAGGGTGGAGAAGTCATCGAACCCTTGCGCGAACGTATTCTGGGTCGCGTTGCGGCTGTGGACATCATCAATCCTGATACGCAGGAAACAGCGATCGCCAAGGGCACACTGCTCGACGAAGATCTGGTTGAATATATCGACAAGCTTGGTGTGGATGAGGTTCGCGTCCGTACTCCTCTGACCTGCGAAACACGTCACGGTCTGTGCGCACATTGCTATGGCCGCGATCTGGGTCGTGGTTATCTGGTCAACATCGGCGAGGCAGTAGGCGTGATCGCTGCTCAGTCGATTGGCGAACCAGGTACACAGTTGACGATGCGTACCTTCCACATCGGCGGTGCAGCTTCGCGTAATGCGATGGCAAGTGCTGTTGAAACTAAGTCGAACGGTACCGTGCGTTTTGCAAGCACCATGCGTTATGTCACCAACCCGAAAGGCGAACGCGTCGCAATTTCACGTTCCGGTGAAATCGTCATTTATGGCGACAACGACCGCGAGCGCGAGCGCCACAAAGTGCCTTACGGTGCGACCTTGCAAGTCAACGATGGCGATGTACTCAAAGCAGGCTCACGTCTGGCAACATGGGATCCGCTCACGCGCCCTATCGTTTCAGAATACGCCGGCGCTGTGCGCTTCGAAAATATCGAAGAAGGCGGTACCGTTGCCAAGCAGGTTGATGACGTAACAGGTCTCTCGACGCTGGTTGTTATCACACCTAAAGCACGCGGCGGTAAAGTTGCATTGCGTCCACAGATCAAACTGATCGGCGAGACCGGCGAAGAAGTCAAGATCGCAGGTACCGACCACTCAGTGAACATTTCTTTCCCTGTTGGCGCACTGATTACCGTGCGTGACGGACAGCAAGTTCAGGTCGGTGAAGTGCTTGCGCGTATTCCACAAGAATCGCAAAAGACGCGTGATATTACCGGCGGTCTGCCACGCGTGGCCGAGCTATTCGAAGCACGTTCACCAAAAGATGCTGGCATGTTGGCAGACATCACTGGTACGGTTTCGTTTGGTAAAGACACCAAGGGCAAGCAGCGTCTGGTGATCACAGATCTGGATGGTCTGGCCCATGAATTCCTGATTCCTAAAGAGAAACAGGTTCTGGTCCATGACGGTCAGGTTGTGAACAAGGGCGAGATGATTGTGGACGGCCCGGCCGATCCGCATGACATTCTGCGTTTGCAAGGTATTGAGCGTTTGGCTACTTACGTAGTCGACGAAGTGCAGGACGTGTATCGTCTGCAAGGCGTGAAGATTAACGATAAGCACATCGAGGTGATTGTTCGCCAGATGTTGCGTCGTATCAACATTGCTGATTCTGGCGATACCTCTTTCATCACGGGTGAACAGGTCGAACGCGCTGAATTGCTCAACGAAAATGACCGTATGATTGCTGAGGGCAAAATCCCGGCAACCTACGACAACATTTTGCTGGGTATTACAAAAGCATCGCTGTCGACAGATTCTTTCATCTCTGCGGCTTCCTTCCAGGAAACCACACGCGTACTCACCGAGGCTGCCATTATGGGCAAGCGCGACGATCTGCGTGGCTTGAAAGAAAACGTCATTGTTGGCCGTCTGATCCCTGCAGGTACGGGTATGGCTTACCACGTTGCACGTAAGGAAAAAGAAGCTTTCGAAGCGGTTGAACGCGAAGCCGCCCGTCAGCAGGCCAACCCTTTTGAAGACGCACCTGCGACAGTTGTGGCGAACGACGAAGCGCAAGACACTAACGTTTAATCGTCATAAATGACGGATGAGCGTTAAAGTCAAAGAACCCGGTAGACAAAATCTACCGGGTTTTTTATGTATCGATTCGAATTCTACGGGTTTCAGGTTGACAACTCACATAAGCGTTTGATATGCTGTCTGGCTCAGTCGAATTTTTATTTGGCTGGGATAAGTTAAATTTGTTATTCATGATTTTTAAAGGCCGCGATAGCTCTGGGCTTATCGCTGTGTCGGTTTTAACAAGCAATACCCGCTCTTTTACGGACTTTCCGTTTGATGGTGGGTTTGCGCGAGCTGCCCAGGAACGGGAATGCTGCGAACGCGTGTAGACAACGCAAGTACCAGAGATAAAAGGGAATTAGAGGTTATGCCAACCATTAGCCAACTCGTGCGTAAACCGCGCGAAGTCAGCGTTTCTAAGAGCAAGAGCCCAGCGCTCGAGAATTGCCCTCAGCGACGCGGTGTGTGCACTCGTGTGTACACCACCACTCCAAAAAAACCAAACTCAGCTCTGCGTAAAGTCGCCAAAGTGCGCCTGACAAACGGTTTTGAGATCATTTCTTACATCGGTGGCGAAGGTCACAACCTGCAGGAACACTCAGTTGTGCTCGTGCGTGGTGGTCGTGTGAAAGACTTGCCAGGTGTGCGTTATCACATCGTCCGTGGATCGCTCGACTTGCAAGGCGTGAAAGACCGCAAGCAGTCACGCTCCAAGTACGGTGCAAAGCGTCCCAAGCAGGCTAAGTAAATCAAAAGCAGTAAAGCCCACGCCTTAGGGCAGCAGCTTTGCAGCATGCTGGTTGAGTAAAAGTAATAAGTAGTCGCAGCAAATAGCTGTGCCGTGCAGCCGAAACATTAAATGTGTTTAGGCAACGTAAGTGGTCTATCAGATGGTAGGCCGTGACTGCAGGTTAACTGCGGTTCAACTGAAATGACACAAAGGAATTAATATGCCCCGTCGTCGCGAAGTACCCAAACGTGACATTCTGCCCGATCCAAAGTTCGGCAGTGTCGAGCTCGCAAAATTCATGAACGTTGTTATGCTATCAGGCAAGAAAGCCGTAGCAGAGCGCATTGTCTACGGTGCGCTCACCCAGGTTCAGACCAAGACAGGCAAAGAGCCTATCGAAGTTTTTAACCTTGCAATCAACAACATCAAGCCAATCGTCGAAGTGAAAAGCCGTCGAGTCGGTGGTGCCAACTATCAGGTGCCAGTCGAGGTACGTCCGGTTCGCCGCTTGGCTCTGGCAATGCGTTGGTTGCGCGAAGCCGCAAAAAAACGCGGTGAAAAATCAATGGACTTGCGCCTTGCCGGCGAGCTGCTTGATGCAGCAGAAGGCCGCGGCGCAGCCATGAAAAAACGTGATGACACGCACAAGATGGCCGAAGCTAACAAAGCTTTCAGCCATTTCCGTTGGTAATTTAAGGATCAGCCATGGCTCGCAAAACCCCGATCGAGCACTACCGCAACATCGGTATCTCTGCCCACATTGACGCAGGGAAGACCACCACGACCGAACGTATCTTGTACTATACCGGCGTCAATCACAAAATTGGCGAAGTTCACGATGGCGCAGCCACCATGGACTGGATGGAACAAGAGCAGGAACGTGGCATTACGATTACGTCCGCAGCAACCACTGCCTTCTGGAAAGGCATGGGCAATAACTATCCTGAGCATCGTATCAACGTGATCGATACTCCCGGACACGTTGACTTCACAATTGAAGTTGAGCGTTCGATGCGCGTGCTTGACGGCGCCTGCATGGTGTATTGCGCTGTAGGTGGCGTTCAGCCCCAGTCGGAAACCGTTTGGCGTCAAGCTAACAAATACCGTGTGCCACGCTTGTCTTTCGTCAACAAGATGGATCGTACTGGCGCAAACTTCTACAAAGTCTATGACCAGTTGAAGGCTCGACTGAAAGCTAATCCTGTGCCAATCGTATTGCCGATTGGTGCTGAAGATACTTTTACGGGCGTGATCGATCTCGTCAAAATGAAAGCCATTATCTGGGACGAAGCTTCCCAGGGCATTAAATTTGACTATATCGATATTCCTGCAGAAATGCAGGCGCAAGCTGACGAATGGCGTGAAAAGCTGGTTGAGGCTGCTGCAGAGTCATCAGAAGAAATGATGACGAAGTACCTCGAAGGCGAAACGCTCACCGAAGCGGAAATTCAGCTTGGGTTGCGTACGCGCACCATTGCCTGCGAAATTCAGCCAATGTTATGCGGTACAGCGTTCAAGAACAAAGGCGTTCAGCGTATGCTTGACGCGGTCATCGAGTACCTGCCTTCGCCTGTGGATATTCCACCAGTGAAAGGTGAGCTCGACGACGGCACAGAAACAAGCCGCAAAGCTGATGACACTGAAAAGTTTTCAGCTTTGGCCTTCAAACTGATGACCGACCCCTATGTGGGCCAGTTGACGTTTGTGCGTGTTTATTCGGGTGTTCTGAAATCCGGCGATACCATCTATAACCCGATCAAGGGCAAAAAAGAGCGTATCGGCCGCATTCTTCAAATGCACGCAAACAACCGCGAAGAAATCAAGGAAGTGGTTGCAGGCGACATCGCTGCCGTTGTGGGTCTGAAAGACGTTACAACAGGTGAAACCCTGTGCGATGTTGATTCACACATCATGCTTGAGCGTATGGTTTTCCCGGAGCCAGTGATTTCACAGGCTGTCGAACCAAAAACCAAGGCCGACCAGGAAAAAATGGGTATGGCACTGTCGCGACTTGCACAGGAAGATCCTTCTTTCCGTGTACGCACTGACGAAGAATCAGGCCAAACCATTATTTCAGGAATGGGCGAGCTGCACCTCGAAATTATTGTTGACCGCATGAAGCGTGAATTCAGCGTCGAAGCAAACGTGGGTAAACCACAGGTTGCTTACCGCGAAACGATTCGTAAGGTTTGCGAGGAAATCGAAGGAAAATTCGTTAAGCAGTCAGGCGGCCGTGGTCAGTATGGTCACGTAGTTCTGAAGCTTGAGCCATTGCCACCAGGCGGCGGCTACGAGTTTGTAGACGCGATTAAAGGTGGTGTGGTTCCACGCGAATACATCCCTGCGGTCAATAAAGGTATTGAAGAAACATTGCCATCCGGAATTTTGGCTGGCTATCCAGTGGTAGACGTCAAAGCAACTTTGTTCTTTGGTTCATATCACGACGTTGACTCGAACGAAAATGCTTTCCGTATGGCGGCCTCTATGGCTTTCAAGGATGGTATGCGTAAGGCTAGCCCTGTGCTGCTCGAGCCAATGATGGCAGTTGAAGTTGAAACACCTGAAGACTATGCCGGTACAGTGATGGGCGATTTGTCCTCACGTCGCGGTATGTTGCAAGGTATGGATGACATGGTTGGTGGCGGCAAAGTCATTAAGGCTGAAGTCCCACTGGCAGAGATGTTTGGTTACGCGACTAACCTGCGTTCATTGACGCAAGGTCGTGCGACATACACGATGGAATTCAAGCATTATTCCGAAGCACCCAAAAACGTAGCCGAAGAAATTATCGCGGCTCGCGGCAAGTAATTAGATACAGGAAAATATCATGGCAAAAGGTAAATTCGAACGTACCAAACCACACGTCAACGTTGGCACTATTGGTCACGTTGATCATGGCAAAACCACATTGACAGCGGCTATCACAACCGTGTTGTCGGCAAAGT
>Ga0007827_10000327_pt1 | contig 15818 bp, 16 predicted proteins | sample CryBogCBE16Jul07_FD_60332 | JGI IMG/M metagenome (GOLD analysis project Ga0007827, IMG submission 60332) | Freshwater microbial communities from Crystal Bog, Wisconsin, USA - CBE16Jul07 | ecosystem: Environmental > Aquatic > Freshwater > Lake | place: Crystal Bog, Wisconsin, USA | collected...
GACGGTTTCGCCTCCGTCGGGGCCGTTGTTGATCACGATCCGGTAGCCGTTTGCGGCCAAGCCGAGGGATCGTGCGGTCGCCGCAGCCGCGGCCAGGAGCTTTCCGAGGAGGGGCTGATCTTCTTGCTTCGCCTCGTTCAGGCGGGGAATGCAACGCTTGGGCACCACCAGGACATGGACCGGGGCCTGCGGGGCAATGTCACGGAAGGCGATCCACTCATCCCCTTCGGCCACGATGTCGGCAGGGATTTCCCGGGCGGCGATCTTTTCAAAAAGCGTCATCTGGGGGAGGTCCGCGTCAGCTGAGCTGGATTTCCAGTGCCATCCCCGAACGGTTTTTCCCCGCCGCTTCGCCAATGTCACGGATGAATCCCACGATCTCCTCGCGGAGTCCCCGGACCGTGCCCCGCCGCTTGCCGATCATCCGCACGCATCCGGAAAGATCCCGGATCTCGAGGCGGGAAGCCTTGGTTCGCGCCAATCGACGCATCCTGTCCCCGAGGAGTCCGAAGAAAGCGAGTTCATAGCCATCTCCTGCCTGAGTTGCGATTTCCGAAAGCGAAAGGACCTCGGGTGGGTCCATGAGTTCGAAGGAGGCGCCGATTTCAGGAAATCCCAATGTTTCCAGCACCCTGACGACGGCCGAGGTCAGTTCCCGGGCATTCACGGCCGCACCATCAAAGTCATCACGAAGATAGAGGGCCACGCTCTCGGCAATGTGCCCGGCCAACCACCAGCGGCCGTGCCCGGCTCGTTCGGCCGCGATTTGGATCGAGTCGATGATCCAGCGTTTGTCGAAAAGGCGCGTCCCGCCGTCAGGCAGGGATACCATGGGCATGCCGTCGATGAGGGCGATCATGGAAGTTTCTGGAAAAGTTCTTTCTGATCCTCGGAAAGGGGGGCTCTCCTTTCCAAGGACTGGATTTCCTCCAGGAATTCCCCAATGTCCTCGAACCGTCGGTAAACGGATGCAAAGCGTACGTAAGCGACCGAATCCAGACCGTGAAGTCGTTCCATCACGAGGGCTCCGATTCTTTTGGTCGGAATTTCCCTCTCCTGACCGCCCTCCAGGTCGGTCAGGATGGACTGGACTGAATTTTCCATCTGCTCCAGCGATATCGGACGTTTCTCGCAAGCCTTGATGAAACTCCCGAGCAGCTTTTGCCGGTCAAACGGTTCGCGGCGACCATCCCTTTTCACGGCGAGGAGTTCGACCCGCTCGATCTGCTCATAGGTGGTGAACCGGGCTTCGCAAGCCAGACACTCACGTCGGCGGCGAATGCTGGTGCCGTCCTTGGAGAGGCGTGAGTCGATCACCTTGTCATCGACGGAGGAGCACCGGGGGCAAAGCATTGTGGAAGAAGGGGTGTCTTTTCTAAGGACACCACAAGATATAGTGGCAGGGAAGAAAAATCCTCCCTGGGATCAGGGATCCATCCCTTACGGGGGAAGAATCTTTCGGAGGAGAGAGGCTTGTCTTCTGGAGAGAGGGAATTCCTCCCCCCCAGGCAAGCGGACCATGAGACTTCCCCTCAAATTGCCGGGAAGGATTTCCGTGCCGGCAAGGTTAATGATCCTGTCCCGGGAGGCATGGAGAAAAAGGGAAGCATCCAGTTTTGATGTCAGTGTCTTCAGGGTTTGCGCACACTGGCCGGAATGGACAACCCCACCCGAGACCCATGAAATCCTCGTGCCGTTCCGGCCAAGGGATGAGACAGTCGTGATCGTTCCCACTGGAATCAGGCGGCATTCCCCATCCAGTTTCAAAAGGATCACGTCTTCGGGTCCGTATGGTTGATGATTGTCCGTGTCGCCAAGTCGAGAGAGAGCCCTTGCAAGTCTCTCCTCGCCGAAGGGCTTGAGAAGGTAATCGACAGCCCCAAGGGAGAAGGCGCGAGTCTCGAATTCGGAATGGGCCGTTGTGAAGATCACGGGCGGAGCCTTTGTCCCGAGGGACTCCATCAGGTCGAAACCGCTTCCACCCGGCATCTGGATGTCGAGAAACATCGCGTCCGCATGATTCTCGCGCAAAAAGGCCCTGGCCGTTTCCACAGATTCGGCTTCCTCGAGGCGGTGTGACCCCGCAACCTCCCCAAGCATTCTGCGGAGTTCTCTGCGAGCCAGACGCTCATCGTCGATGATGAGAAAAAGAGGGCTGTTCCCAGACATCAGCAATAGGTTGAGATAGCACGGGGAGGGAATCCGATCAAACGTTCTCGGACCGTTCCGCGGGGGGTGGTTTGACACGGCTGTGCCCTTGCGGCTAACTGACCTGATGAAACCAAGCCTGCTCCGTTCCCTTCCTGCCCTGATTCCCCTCCTTTTTCTCGGGGGGTGCGCCCAATTCCAGACCCGCCCCGTGTATGATCAACCCGCCCACAAGCCGAAGGATCCCTCGAGGGTCGTGGTGAAGGTCTCCCTCTCCAAGCAGATGGTCTACGTCATGGAGGGGAGCCGGCCGTTGCTTGTGACGGCCTGTTGCGTGGGCGTTCCGGATCATCCCACGCCGAAGGGCAACTTCTGCGTCACCTCCAAGAAGCGCAACAAGCGCTCCGGGGAGTACGGCTTCGCCGTCCTCAAGGATGCAATCATCCCCTGCGATGTCAGCCACTGCAAGGGTGGCCGCTATGTCGGCTATCCGATGCCCTACTGGGTGGAATTCTGCCCCGGATACGGCTTCCATCTCGGATGGGTCTGGCCGGTTCCGAAGAGCCATGGCTGCATCCGACTCCATGCCAACGACGCGGGCAAGTTCTTCGAACTCGTGCGCGAGGGAACACCGGTACGGATCGCCTCCACGCAACCCGAGGACGCAACGCTGGGGGCAAAGGCCCCACGCCCGCAGGATTACAATGATCCCGACCTTCCCTCGGCGCTTCTGACGGCCGAGAAATACTTCCAGCAACTCAAGCCGGTCTTTCTGTTGCAGTAGACCGGTGAACGCGGATCCGGAGAAGCCCCAGAAAGTGAACCTCCGGACACCGGAGGTCATGGAGGCCGTCCAGCGTCAGGTCGAGAGACATTTCCACAGTTCCCTCGTGGAGAGGGTCAGGGCGGGGGGAGGCGTTCTTGCATCCGGAAAGACGGTCCTGCGTCTCGCCAAGCAGTTCGGCTTCTGCTACGGGGTCGAGCGGGCCATCGACCTTGCCTATGCCGCCCGCAAGGTTTTTCCCGAGTCCCGGCTTTTTCTTATCGGGGAGATCATCCATAACCCAGAGGTCAACGCCCAGATCGCGGCGCTCGGTATCAGGAATCTGCTGGACGAAAAGGGACGTCCCCATGTCGAGGACCTGTGTCCCGAGGATGTCGTCATCGTTCCGGCCTTCGGAGCCACGGTGCCTCTGGTCGAGGAGATCCGGCTGCACGGATGCCGGATCGTCGACACCACCTGCGGCGACGTTATGAGCGTCTGGAAGCGTGTGCGCCAGAATGCAGCCGAGCAGGTCACCTCCATCATCCACGGAAAGGCCTCCCACGAGGAGACCAGGGCTACGGCCTCCCGTGCCCTCGGTGACGGGAGAGGTCATTATCTGGTCGTGCTGGATCTCAGGGAGACCGCCTTGGTCCGGGATTTTCTGTTGGGGAAGATCGCGCGCCCCGATTTCCTGGAGGCTTTTCAGGGACGGTTTTCCGATGGCTTCGATCCCGATCTCCACCTTCTCCGAATCGGGGTCGCCAACCAGACCACGATGCTCCGCGAGGAGACCGAGGCGGTTCAGGCGATGCTCCGGGAAGCCGTTGTGGCGCGCGACGGGAACGACGCCAATTTCCGGATCTTCGACACGATTTGCGGAGCCACGCAGGAGCGTCAGGACGCCCTCAGGCAGCTTCTCGACGGACCGCTCGACCTCCTGCTCGTCGTCGGCGGCTACAACAGTTCCAACACCACCCATCTGGCCGAAATCGGGGAACAGAAGGTGCCGACATGGTTCGTGCGGAACCAGGAGTGTCTGGTCTCTCCGCTGGAGATCCGTCACTATGATCTCCATCGGAAGGAGGAGGTGACGACCCGGGGCCCATGGCTCCCGCTTGCCGGCATCCCCGCCACGATCGGCATCACGGCCGGCGCATCCTGCCCGAATAACCTCATCGAGGAGGTCATGCTCCGCATGCTTAACCTGCGGGGGGAACCGCTTCCCGGAACCGCCGGGCCCCCGGTGGAGGCCTAACGATCGGGGCCCGATCAAGTCCCTTCGGAAATCTCCGAGACGATCTTTGCGTAAGCTTCCCGGGGGCTCTCCGCGGCTGTGACAGGGCGGCCTATCACCAGCCAGTCCGAGCCTGCCTGAACGGCTTCCGCAGGGGTCATGACGCGCTTCTGATCCCCGGCGGCCCCCCAGGCAGGGCGTACTCCCGGAGTCACGATCCGGAGGGCGTTTCCAAGAGACGAGCGGATGACTGCGACTTCAAGGGGGCTGCAGACGATTCCCCCGATGCCTGAGGAGAAGGCAAGGGAGGCAAGTCGAGCAACGTGTTCCTTGGGCTCCACGGGAACTCCAGTGGAGGACAATTGGACGGAGTCCATGCTGGTCAGGACGGTCACGGCAAGCAGGAGGAGATCTGGATTCCCCGATTTCCCCGCGGCCTTGGCCGCGGCCTCCATCATCACCGGTCCTCCGGAGGCATGGAGGGTGGTCATGGCGACCCCAAGTCCCGAGGCGGAGGCGACGGCATGGGCCACGGTGTTGGGAATGTCGTGGAACTTCAGGTCGAGGAAGACACGGCTGCCGCGATCCAGGACGGCTTTCACGACGGAGGGGCCTTGGGAAGTGAAGAGTTCGAGCCCGATTTTCACGATCGAGGGCGCTTCGCCCAGGGAATCGAGAAGGCGAAGCGCACTGTCCGTGTCGGGAACATCGAGGGCGATGATGATTTTGTCTTGGGGACGATCGGGAGGTTTCACACGATGGAGACTCAGATGGATCGCATCACACTCGCGGCTCATGCCAAGATCAATCTTTCTCTCCGAATCCTCGGGAAGCGCCCGGACGGGTTCCATGAACTCGAGACGCTCATGGCCCCGATCGCCTTGGCAGATACCCTGGAGATCGCCCATGCGTCCGGAACCTCCGTCTCGCTGACCTGCAACGATCCCGAGATCCCGGATGGGGAGGGGAATCTCTGCGTCAAAGCCGCCTCCCTGTTTCTGGCGGAGTCGGGAATCACGCACGGCGTCACGATTTCCCTCATGAAACGCATTCCCCACGGGGCTGGTCTCGGCGGGGGGAGCAGTGATGCCGCCGCCGTCCTGTCGGGAATGAACGAGTTGTTCGATTCGCCGCTGGTCACGGAGGAATTGATGATCCTCGGGGCAAGCCTCGGATCCGATGTCCCGTTCTTTTTCCATGGCGCCCCGGCACTCTGTCTCGGCCGTGGCGAGGAGTTAGCGGAAGCCCCTCCGATTCCGGATCGAAATCTCCTGCTCGTGAAACCCCCGTTTCCCGTCCCCACGGCCTGGGCTTACGGCAAATACGAGAGGTTCAGGGACCCGGCAATGCCGGTCCCTCCCTCTCGGGAGCGTTTCCTGGGCGGGATTCCGATCGTGAACGATCTGGAACAGCCGGTCTTCCGAAAGTATCTCCTTCTCCCTGTGATTCGCGAGGCCCTTGAGCGCTCGCCTTGCGTCGAGTGTGCGTTAATGACGGGATCGGGTTCGACAATCGTGGCCTCCCTCCGTCCCGGGACATCTCCCGAACGGATCTCGGAGCTTCGGGGGATGCTTTCGCACGAGTTCGGTCCGAGCCTCTGGATGACGGAGACTTCCTTCGCATGAGCCGCTTGCGCTACAGGGCCGATGTGGACGGCCTGAGAGCCCTTGCGGTCCTCGGAGTGATCGCTTTTCATGCCGCTCCGGATTTCCTTCCGGGAGGATTCACCGGAGTCGATATCTTCTTCGTGATCAGTGGCTACCTGATCAGCGGCATCCTTTACAGGTCGGTGACCGGAGGCCATTTCTCGTTTCGGGAGTTTTATGCCCGAAGAATCCGCCGGCTCTTTCCGGCGCTGGTGACGATGCTGGTTCTCACCCTGGCCTATGGTTGGGTCCTGCTGCTTCCGGACGAGTTTCGTCGCCTCGGCAAGCAGGTCGCTGCGGGAACCGTCTTCCTGCAGAACTTCGTGCTCTGGCAAGAGAGCGGATACTTTGATGTTTCGGCGAATCTCAAGCCTCTCCTCCATCTCTGGTCTCTCGCGGTTGAGGAGCAGTTCTACATCCTCTTCCCGCCGGTGATGATCCTCCTCTGGAAGAAAAGGTTGCCGTTTGTGCCTGTCATTGGAGTCCTTCTGATCGGATCGTTCGTTCTGAATTTGGTGATGTCCCATCAGGATCCGGTGCCCGATTTTTTCCTGACTCCGTACCGCTCGTGGGAGTTTCTGGCGGGAGCACTTTTGGCCTGGCATCACTTCGGCAAGGGGCACGAGGAGGATCGCCACGGATTCTGGATGGCTCCCCTGGGAGTCATTCTCATGGTTCTGGGGTTGATGCTCCTGCACCCGGGGCGGCCTTATCCCGGATGGCGCGCGTTGCTCCCGGTTGGCGGTTCCCTGCTTGTCATCGGTGCGGGGCCTTCCTCCTGGATCAATCGTCATCTTCTTTCACAGAGGCCCGTTGTCCTGATCGGTCTGGTGAGCTATCCGCTCTATCTTTTTCACTGGCCCCTGCTTTCGTTCCTTCACATCGTCCGAGGCACTCATCCTCCGGCACACGAGACGATCTCGGCCCTGCTTCTTGCGACGATCCTCGCCGTGGCCACCTACCTCCTGGTCGAGAAACCGCTCAGGCATCATCCTTCCCGTCTCACGATTCCCGCCCTTTTGATTCTCTTTCTCCTCTGCGGGGCGGTGGGTGCCCTTGTCTGGAACGGCATCCTTCCGGCAAGGCCGATCCCTGCAGAAGTCTCCAGGATCCGGGAGGCGCTTGCCGACAACGACATCATGGAGGGACTGCCCCAATCAGGTCGTGTCTGGATCAACAGGATCGGGGGATCCGGGCCCCAGACCCTCCTGCTCGGGGATAGCAATGCCCAGATGTACATCGCCCGCATCAAAAAACTTCTTGAGACATCTTCCGCAGGGAACCGCGGCGTTGTTCTGGTGACAGCGGGTGGCGTGCCTCCCTTTCCCGACATCGGGAATTCCGTGAAGAAAAACTGTCCCTTCCTGATCCCCTCATTCAAGCAGGTCCTGGCTGCCGATCCGAGGGTCGACCGCGTTGTCCTGGCGGCGCTCTGGAACCAGTACTTCTTCAAGGGTTACGGGTATCTCTACAAGGATGAACCGCTTTCCCGTCCTGAAGTCAGGAAGAAGGCGCTGGAGGCCTTTTCCGGAATGATTAGGGAACTGGTCGCCTCCGGGAAATCCGTTGTTGTCGTGCTGGATATTCCATTCGGGGAGAAGTTCGATCCCAAGGGAATGCTGGGCAGGAATTTTTTCGGACGGTGCCGAGTCACAGCCGATGCCCCGCCGCTTGAAAACTACCTTCAGGAATCGGGGGGAATTCGTGATGAAATTGCAACCGCGGCTCGATCCGCCGGAGCGACTGTCGTCGACCCGCTTCCTTTCCTCATCCAAGGGGAGCGCTGCATGATCATGGATGGCGATGGGCCTCTCCGGTTCGATCAGGGGCATCTGAGGCCGGGATTCGTGCGAAGCAAGGCGACGTGGATCGATGATGCGATCCTGCCTCATCGCCCCTGACGGGTTTGATCAGCGCAGAAGAGGTGCAGGATCGACCTCCACGCTCCCGAAACCGCTGGCGGAGAGGGCGGCGATGACGGTGGGGCGGGTCTTCTCCAGCAGGGGCATTTCCTCCGGTGACACCTGCAGCCTGGCGCCGGGGCGACTGTCTTCCGGGGTTGTCAGGTAGCGGACCCGGAAGACCCTGAATCCGAACTGCCTCACGATCGCCTCGCCCCGTTCCACGAAGGCGAGGGCCTCGCGCGTGACAGGCGTGCCATGGGGAATCCGCGAGCTGAGGCACGGTTGGGCGGGGGATTCCGCCGTGGGCAGGCCCATGCTCCGCGAGAGTTCCCGGACCTCGGCCTTGCCCAATCCCGCGTCTTTCAGCGGTGCCAACACCGAGAACTCGCCGGCGGCGAGGGATCCCGGGCGATCATGGGTCGGATCATCCGCATTTTCGCCGTAGGCGATGGCGGCGAAGCCCCGCTCGCTTGCAATTGCGTCCATGCGACGAAAGAGTTCCGCCTTGCAGAAATAACACCGGTTCATCGGATTCTCCGCGTAGCGAGGATCCTCGAGCTCCGAAGTCCGGACGACCTCGACCGTGACACCGATCCCATCGGCCACTCGAAGGGCCTCCTCCAGGGCGGCTCTCGGAAGGCTGGGTGAGTCGGCAATCACACCGGTCACGGAATCGCCGAGCACGCGATGTGCGGCGGCCAGAAGCAGCGTGCTGTCGACGCCTCCTGAGTAGGCGACCAGCAGGGGAGAATGCCTCCGCAGGATTTCCGCGAGAAGAAGGCCCTTGCCCTGAGGTCCCGCAAGGGAATCCCGTGTCGCCGGCATCAGAGTCCGATCCGGTTGCAGAGATCGCTCGGTTCCATGCGGATCCCGATCAGGAATTCCCCGAACTCGGCATACCGCGCGCTGACTTCGTCGAAGCGCATCTCGTACACGATCGCCTTGATCTCACTGGTGTTCTTGGCCAGCAGGGTCACGCCCCATTCCATGTCGTCGAGTCCCGTGGAACCGGTGATCAGCTGAAGGACGCGACCGGCATAGGTGCGGCCGATACGGGCATGTCCCGCCATGAGGCGCTTTCTCTCCGAAAAGGGAAGGGAGTACCAGTTTTGGCCCGTGTCGCGCCGCTTCGACATTGGGTAGAAGCAGAGGACGGGCCACTCTTCCTCGCCGGGAAGTTCGGGCTCGACGCGCCTGCGCATGTATTTCTCCATGCGGTCGTGGAACTCCACGATCTTGGCCGGGAATTCCGCTGAAGTTTCCGTGATCCCCTCCTCGCTGAGCGTCTGGACATACTCCTCCTCGCTCATCGTGTATTCGCTCCGCTCCGTCAGCGACAGCCACGAGAAGACAGGGGTGAGAATCCCGGCTCCCAGAACCTCCCCAAGGCGCTTGGAAAAGCGGTCGGCATCCTGCAGATCGGGGGTGATCAGGAGGAACCCGAGGTCGGCCTTTGGACCAACGACACTGAAGGGGAGGACCTGGGTGTTCTTCACGCTCCGGATCTCTTTCACCAGACTCTCCAGAGCATCTCCGCGGGAACGGCGCTCGGAGGCCTCCAGGTATTGCCACGGTTCTTTCTCAAAGCGGTAGTAGAGATGGAGGGCATGCCACCCCTCGGTCGGAAGGATGGGGGGAGGGGATATCTGATCGCTCATGGCCCGATTCTGCCGGATTGGTGGTTTTTGGCAACGCGCGGGGAAAAAACCGTTGGCAATGCGGTCCGGCGCTTTTACCATCGGCAGAACTATGGCTGACGTATCCAACAAGTATCCCGAGAACGTTTCCGGCGCCTTTTATTGCGACGACCAGTGCATTGATTGCGATCTTTGCCGCGAGACGGCTCCCGCCAATTTCAAGAGGAATGAGGACGGAGGTCACTCCTACGTCTACAAGCAGCCCGAGACTCCCGAGGAGGAGGCCCTCTGCAAGGAGGCCATGGAGGGTTGCCCCGTCGAGGCGATTGGTAACGACGGGGAATAAATCTCTGCCCCGGGTGTCACGGCCATCCCGAGATCCCGGGGGGCGTTTCCCGGCCAAGTGGACCCCGGCACGCCACCTCCTTGAGGAATGGAGGGGTTTGCCGGAAGGAGAAAGACCTGACCGGGCTCTTTCCATCTCTTCGGTTCTCGGGGAGCTGATCCCAAAACTCGGCCTTCAGAACAGCATCCGGGAGGCTGATATCCTGGCGGCCTGGAGAGGGGTAGTCGGGGATTTCATCTCCGCCCACTCCCGTCCGGAGAGGCTGGTCGGGGGCGTCCTCTCCGTCCGCGTCCTCCAGTCGAGTGTCCGCTATGAACTCGACCGGACCTGGAAGCCGAAGATCCTCGAAAAACTCCGTGCGGAGTTCGGCGAGAAGTCGGTTCGAGAAATCCGTTTCATCCTATGAAGGGTTCATCGGAACGCATTCTCTCGGTGAAGGGACTCTCCGTGACATCACGCATCGGGGTTCCCGACTTGGAGCGTTCGGCACCACAGGCGTTGCTGCTGGACCTCCGTTTTGCCGGAGTCAGGGAACCCTCTGATCTCAAGGATGACATCGCGTCCACCGTTGACTACCATGCCGTCGCCGTCCGTGCGTCCGAAATCGCCGGAACGGGAGAAAGGCGCCTCATCGAGACCTTGGCCCAGGATCTTGCGGCGGCACTGATGGTGGAATTCGTTCTGCGCTGGATCGAGGTGAGGGTGAGGAAATTCATCCTTCCAGACGCCGAATGGGTTTCCGTGGAGATCTGCCGGAGCTCCGAGAGCCAGGAGCCGTTGCCTTAGTCGAACATCAGGACGATGTAGGCAATGAAAAGAAGGAGGTGGACGAAACCCTGGAGAATATTCGTCTGTCCCTGTCCGAAGGTCACGATGCAGCTTCCGAGCGTCACGGCAAGCAGGGTCATGTAGCTCGGTGAGAGGCCGAGTTTGAGCGGCTTTCCGCAGATAAGACTGATGGCGAGTGCCGCCGGAACCGTGAGACTGATCGTTGCCAGAACCGATCCCAGAAGCACGTTCACGGATCGCTGCAGTTGGTTGCGGGCCGCGGCCTGGATGGCACTCAATCCCTCGGGAGCAAGGATCAGGATGGCCACGACAAGGCCGACGAGTTCCACGGGCAGTCCACCTTGATGCACCCTGTAGTCCAGAAGGCGTGACATCTGCTTGGAGAGAATGACGATCGGAAGCATGTTCAGCGCCAAAAGGAGCGAATCCCCCGTGATTCCGCCATCTTCCCGTTTCCCATGGCTCTCCGGCGGATTCCTTCCGGCCTCGCTGAAAAAATCCCTGTGGACCCGTGTCTGCACGGCCAGAAAGACCCCGTAAATCGCCAGCGAAAGAAAGATCAGGCAGACCGAATGAAGGGGGGAGAACATGCCGTCGCCACCGGATTCGGTGAAATTCGGAAGGACAAGGCAGAGGAGGGAGAGGGGCAGGATCAGCCCGAGAAAGGAATTCACCCCCTTGAGATTGACGTTTTGTTCGTGAAACCTGAGTCCTCCGAGCAGTAGTGAGACTCCGAGCAGCCCGCCCAACACCACCATCACCACGGAAAACATGGTATCCCGCGCGAGAGCGGGATTGTTTCCGTTGAGCATCAGGGCCGAGATCATCATCACCTCGATGCCCGTGACGGCTAGGGTCAGGATAAGGGTGCCGAGAGGCTCCCCGAGTTTCTCGGCAAGGCTGTCGGCGTGTCGCACGACGGCAAAGGACGAGGAAACCATCACCGCGAAGAGCCAGAGAAAGAACAACCATCCGAGAGCAAGCCCGGGATTGGTTCCGAGCCATTCCTTACCTTTCCAGAGAAAAGCGCCCGTCGTCCCATAGCCGGCAAGCAGAACGAAAACTTCCCTCAGAAAGACTTCCTTCGAAGATCGGAGAGAACACGGCTGAAGGGCGGGCATGGCCGGAATGGATTTTAAACTGAAGCCGGCGCAGCCGGTTGGGGATCAGGAACGCTGATCGATCGGGATGAACGTCTTGCCGACGGCCGGCCCGACATACTCGCTGAGAGGGCGGTAGAGACGGTTGTCGACGAGTTGCTCGAGAATGTGGGCGGTCCAGCCCGATGTCCGCGCGATCGCGAAGATCGGGGTGAACATATCCGTGGGAAGACCCAGGGAGTAGTAGACCGTGGCCGAATAGAAATCGACGTTCGCATTCAGGCCCTTGCGTTCCTTCATGAGTTCGGCGATCCGCTCCGACATGCGGATCCATTTGCCCTCGCCGAGTTGCTCGCACAGCTGGACGGCCATGGAGCGGAGATGGGGGGCGCGGGGGTCGAGCGTCTTGTAGACGCGGTGGCCGATGCCCATGACCTTCTTCTTGGCGGAGAGGGCCGCCTCGATCCATCCGTCGACCTTGGACTCCTCTCCGATCTCCTGAAGCATGTGGATGACTCCTTCGTTGGCGCCGCCGTGGAGAGGGCCCTTGAGGGTTCCGATGGCGGAGGTGACCGCGGAATAGATGTCGCTGAGGGTGGCGATCGTAACGCGGGCCGAGAAGGTCGAGGCGTTCATGCCATGGTCGGCATGGAGCACGTAGGCCACATCGAGCGTCTTGGCGGCCTCCTCGGTGGGCACCTCGCCATTGAGGAGGTAGAGGAAGTGGGCGGCCTCGCCGAGATCCTTGCGAACGGGGGGGAGATCCTTGCCGGTGCGGGCGCGGTGGAAGTAGGCGGCGATGACGCCGACCTTCGCGGTGAGGGAAGCGGCACGGCGACGATTTGCGGCTGGATCGATGTCACCTGTCGACACCTTGTCGGTGAGGCCCAGCATGGAGACCGCCGTGCGGATCACGTCCATCGGGTTGGCATCCTTGGGAGCGGACTTGAGGAAGTCGATGACGCCCGCGGGAAGTTCACGGAGGGAGGAGAGTTCCTCCTTGAGGCCGGCGAGTTGGGCCGCATTGGGAAGCTCTCCATGCCAGAGCAAATACACGACCTCTTCGTAGGAGGCCTTGCCGGCCAGCTCGTTGATGTTGTATCCGGCGTAGATCAGGACGCCTTCATCCCCGCGCACGTCGCTGATGGCGGTGGAGTTGGCGACGATTCCTTCAAGTCCTTTGGCGATGACGGTCATGGCTGGATGGTGGGTTGGAGCTTTTTGGTATGGGAAGTGTGGGGGATCAGGCGCGCTTCATCCGGCGGATGAGGGCATCGGCCATGTCGGAGGGAGTCTCGGCGACCTCGATGCCGGCTGCACGGAAGGCCGCGATCTTGCTCTCGGCCGTGCCCTGTCCGCCGCTGACAATGGCACCGGCGTGACCCATGCGGCGACCCTCGGGAGCCGTGGCTCCGGCGATGAAACCAGCGATCGGCTTCTTGCAATGCTGGGCGGCCCATGCGGCGGCCTCCTCCTCAGCGGTGCCGCCGATCTCGCCGATCATGATGATCGCCTCGGTCCCGGGGTCCTCGTTGAACATCTTCAGGACATCCAGGTGCGAGGTTCCGTTGATCGGATCGCCGCCGATTCCAACACAGGTGCTCTGTCCGTAGCCGCGCGTGGTGAGTTGCCAGACGGCCTCGTAGGTGAGGGTGCCGGAGCGGGAGACCACGCCGACGTTCCCCTTCCTGTGGATATAGCCGGGGGCGATGCCGATGCGGCAGCCGCCATGGGAGTTCTCACCGGTGCCGGGGGTCACGAGGCCGGGGCAGTTCGGGCCGATCAGGCGGGTCTTGGATCCTTTCATGGCATGCTTCACCTTCATCATGTCGATGACGGGTATGCCCTCGGTGATGCAGACCACGAGATCGAGGCCAGCCTCGACTCCCTCCAGGATCGCGTCGGCCGCGAAGGGAGGGGGTACGAAAACGGCGGAGACGGTCGCCCCTGTCTCGCGGACAGCCTGATCGACGGTATCAAAGATGGGGACCTGGCTCTCGAACATTTGGCCGCCCTTGCCCGGGGTGACGCCGGCGACGACCTTCGTGCCGTAGTCGAGGCTCAGCTTGGCGTGGCGGGCTCCGAAGCTGCCGGTGATGCCCTGAATGAGGACCTTGGTGTCGGGAGTGACGAGGATGGACATGGGAAAGGAGGATGGAAGGCTGGAGGGTGAGGGGGACGAATCAGGCGGCGGCCTTCACTGCGGCGACGATCTTCTGGGCTGCATCGAGGATGTGTTCGCCGCTCTCTAGCTTGAGGCCGCTGGATGCAAGGGTCTTCTTGCCAGCGTCGACATTGTTTCCCTCGAGACGGACGACCAGCGGGATGGAGAGGCCGGTTTCCTTGGCGGCCTCCACGATGCCGTGGGCGATGACATCGCAATCCATGATGCCGCCGAAGATGTTGACAAGGATGCCCTTCACGAGCGGATCGGCCAGAATGATGCGGAAAGCCGCTGCGACCTGTTCCTTGGTGGCGCCGCCGCCGACATCGAGGAAATTCGCAGGGCTGCCGCCGGCATGCTGGATGATGTCCATGGTGGCCATGGCGAGTCCCGCGCCGTTGACGAGGCAGGCGATGTTCCCGTCGAGGCCGATATAGTTGAGGCTGTGCTTGGAGGCCTCGACCTCGCGTGGATCCTCTTCGGTCACGTCACGCATCGCGACGATGGAGGGCTGGCGGTAGAGGGCGTTGTCGTCGAAGTTAAACTTGGCATCGAGCGCCATCAGGCGCCCGTCCTGGGTGACGACGAGAGGGTTCACCTCCACCATGGAGCAGTCGCGCGCGACGAAGAGGTTGTAAAGGTTGGTGAAGAGCTTGGAAGCCTGGTTCATCAGTGGCCCGGTGAGGCCGAGAGAGGCGGCGATGAGGCGAGTCTGATAGGGCATGATTCCCAGGAAGGGATTCACCGGGAGACGGAGGATTTTATCAGGTGTCTTCTCGGCCACCGTCTCGATGTCGACGCCACCCTCGGTGCTGGCGATGACGACGGGAGCCGAGGTGGCGCGGTCGATGAGGATCGCGAAGTAGAGCTCTCGGGCGATGTCGACTGCCTCGCCGACGAAGACCTTGCCGACTTCCTTCCCCTCGGGCCCCGTCTGATGGGTGACCAGGACCTGTCCGATCATCTTCTCTGCGAGATCCTTGGCCTCGGCGGGGGAGTCGCAGAGATGGACGCCGCCCTTGAACCCGTTCTTGAAGGTTCCCTTGCCGCGACCACCCGCATGAATCTGGGCCTTCACCACGAGTTTGCCACCCGCCAGTCCGGAGGCCACGCTTTCAGCTTCCGCGGGAGTATTGGCAACCTTGCCGGGTTGGGTGGAGACGCCGAATTCGGCGAAAAGTTCACGGGCTTGGAATTCGTGGATGTTCATGCGACGAAAGGTATAAGCACGACTAATACACGGCGATTTTTGGAAGGGAAAGCTCTCCCTGCTGGAAAGAGTCGAAAAGTCTCCGCAGGCTTGAAAAAACAGGGAAAGGTTACCCTTATCTCTTTCAAATTGCCTGAGATTTCAGGGTAAGGACACGGCCGGGTAGCGATTCGAGGCTGCAGATGCCATCACATCGACCCAGATCGGGAGGGCCAGTTCGGCGCCGTAGCCGCCGTGCATGATCGTCTTGGGTTTGTCAAAGCCGACCCAGACGCCGCAGGTCAGGCCGCTGGTGTAGCCGAGGAACCAGGCATCGACGAATTTGTCGGTGGTCCCGGTTTTGCCTGCCGCGGGTTTCCGGAGTCCCAGCGCCGCGGAACGGGCCGCGGTGCCGCGCGTCATCACCTCCGTGAGGACAGCGGTGGTCGTTCGTGTCGCCGCCCGGTCAAGGACGCGGAGCTTTCCGCGGGTCGCTCGGAAGAGAACATTCCCCTCGGGATCGGTCACCTTCTTGATGATGTGCAGTTGGAGGCGGTTGCCGCATGTCGCCAGGGCCGTATAAGCGGCCGTCAGCTGTCGGAGCGTGGATTCAAAGGAGCCGAGGCAGATCGAGGGATAGCGGGGAACACGATCGGCAAGTCCAAGCCTTTCCATAATGGAAGCCACGGTGGGGAGTCCGGTGGCCATTCCGACGCGGACGCTCATGGTGTTGCGCGAATGCACCAGTCCCTCGCGGGCAGGAAGCATTCCTCCGAAGGTTCCATCGCTGTTCTGCGGATCATAGGCCTGCGAGCGGGCCGGAAGATCAGCCTGCGTGAGCCGTGCGTCGTTGACCGGTGTATCCGGGGTGATGACTCCCTTGCGGAAGGCCTCC
>Ga0007827_10000333_pt1 | contig 15515 bp, 13 predicted proteins | sample CryBogCBE16Jul07_FD_60332 | JGI IMG/M metagenome (GOLD analysis project Ga0007827, IMG submission 60332) | Freshwater microbial communities from Crystal Bog, Wisconsin, USA - CBE16Jul07 | ecosystem: Environmental > Aquatic > Freshwater > Lake | place: Crystal Bog, Wisconsin, USA | collected...
TGTGACCATCAAAAAGATGCACTTTTTCAATCTTCACCCCTAGGTGGACCACATCATCGGGCTTAAGATTCACACGCCCCTGGGCTACCAGAGTTAGGGTGTCACTTCCTATCTTCAAAAGAACCTCTGTTTCGGCACCAGTTGGCTCCACAACAACCACCTGTGCGCTGATGCCAGAGTTTTGCTCAGCAAAGTAAATATCAGTCGGCCTTACACCGTAATAAACATCTGCCCCAGCTGCTAAATTCACACCCTGAGGTAGTGGCCACATTGAATCAGCAACACACACACAGGGTTGTCCAGACTTGTCTAAACCCACAGCGCCTTTAACAACATTCATTGAGGGTGAGCCAATAAACTGAGCAACAAACAAGTTACTGGGCGCGTCAAATAGCTCTAGTGGACTGCCTATTTGCTCAACGATACCATCGTGCATAACAACGATTTTGTCCGCCATCGTCATCGCTTCTATTTGGTCGTGGGTTACATAGACTGTGGTGGTTTTTAAGCGGTGATGAAGGGATTTTATTTCAGCCCTCATTGCCACTCTTAATTTGGCATCCAAATTTGACAAAGGCTCATCAAATAAGAAAACCTTTGGATCCCTAACTATCGCTCGCCCCATAGCGACTCGCTGACGTTGTCCACCAGACAACTCCTTGGGATAGCGGTCCAGCAAGTGATCAAGGTTGAGTATTTTTGCAGCCTCATTGACCCTCTCATCCGTTAAAGCAGTTGATGCACTTCGAAGTCTTAAACTAAAGGCCATATTCTCACGCACAGTCATGTGTGGGTAAAGAGCGTAACTTTGGAAAACCATTGCAATATCTCTATCTTTGGCCTCCAAATCGTTGACTACACGACCATCAATTTGAATCTCACCCTCTGTGATTTCCTCAAGGCCGGCGATCATTCTAAGGAGCGTTGATTTACCGCAACCCGATGGCCCAACTAATACGACAAACTCACCCTCTGCAATATCAAAGGTAATGCCGTGAATGATCTTGGTTTTACCGTAAGATTTTTGAATATTTCTAAAAGCAACTTCTGCCATTTTCTTCTTTCACTAATTAGGGAGCTTTAGGATGGGATTAATTTGGGTAGTCAATTAATACTCAAGACTTGACAGCACCCGCTGTCAAACCAGACACCATGTAGCGTTTAAAGGTGTAATAAATTGCTGCTGGCGGGAGTGCATATATAAGGCCGGTGGTCATTAAGAGTTCCCAGGGGGAATCATCTGCAGATAAAAAGTTACCTAGTGCAACGCCTACTGTAAAAGAGTCCTCTTTAGAGAGCAACAAAAAAGCATACAAATACTCATTCCAAGCAAGCAACAATGAATAGGTTCCAACTGCAACGAGGGAGGGAACCATTAAGGGTAAATAGACCAATCGAAACAACTGCATTGGGGTCGCACCGTCCATTCGAGCAGCCTCATCTAGTTCAAGAGGTAATTTATCTGAAGCCTGCTTTAAGACCCAAATTGAATAAGGAGAAGCAATCGTTATCATCGCCAAAATCAGGGACAACTGATTATTCAGCAAACCGTATTGCCCCATTGTTTTGTACATTGGGACTGCCAAGAATGCTGCAGGAATAAAGTACGTGAATAAAGCCAAATTAAGTACCGTGCGCCCACCCCTCACTTTAAGTCTTGATATTGCAAAAGCAGCAAACGTAGAGATCAGCAGTGTAAAAAATCCGACCATTAAAGCAATGAATAAGGAATTCCACATTTGAATCCAAAAATAATTCAGATAAAAATGCTTTTGCATTAATACAAACTCAAAATTTTGAAGCGTTGGGTGAACAGGCCACAAGTGGCCTGAGGTAGCAGAATCCTTAGTTGAAATAGAAAATAAGAATAAATGATAAACAGGAATTAAAGTCCAGATAATCAAAGGTATCCCTATTAAAAGCAGTTTTGCCTCTGTAGCTATGTTTTTTAGAGTGAATTTTTTCATGCCAGCTTAGGTTATTTGGAGAGTCTTTTCATCATGAAAAATACGAGCGGCAACACAAAAGGCATTGCAACAACGATGGATGCCATAGCCAAATCTACCTGGTCAAGTCTAAGATAACGAATACCAAGAGTGGCCAATACGTGAGTCATATCAGCGGGTCCACCTCCAGTGAGCAAGTACACACTATTGAAGTCGCCCAAAGTCCAAATCATGGAAAGTATGGTTGAAGTGAGATAGATTGTTTTCATGGAGGGCCATGTAATAAATCTAAATTTTTGCCAATTGGTAGCTCCATCAACAGAAGCGGCCTCATATTGTTCACCAGGTATAGAGAGCCGAGCGGCCACTAAAATAAGAGTCCAAAATGGCAAAGATTTCCAAATATGCATCACCATTGCAAGACAAAGGGCAAGCACAGGGTCGTTGAGCCAATTTGGACCATCAGCACCCGTTAATTGAAATATTTGTGTATTGATGATCCCCCACTCCGGATTCAACATAAATCGGACAGAGAGAATGGTTGGAATGGAGGGTAGCGCCCAAGGCAATATGAAGATCATTGAAATAATGCTAATCCACCACCTCTTTTGAACAAAGAAGCCTGAGAGCATTAAAGCTATGACCATTTTTATATTGATACCAACAACTAAAAATACCAAAGTGTTGATAACAGTTCTATAAAAAATAGGGTCTGCAAAGAGTCTCTCGTAGCTATCTGGGTGCCTCGCGAGCCATAGACCGTAACCAACAGGATAGACAACGAAAATAAAGAAAATTAGCAAATAAGGCACGACCATGACCCTGCCCCAAAACTCCCATTGTGTGGTTGTGCTTTTGGCAGAAACAGGCCTATCGCTGATAGCTTGTGAGATAGTATTTGTTGGATTCACAATTATTTGTTACTTTCAAGCCTTAAATAAGGAAAATGAGTGCGATATGAATCAGCACTCATCTCCTAGAGATCACAACTTCTAAGTTAAGTTATCTTAGTTTTACTTAGCAATTGTTTTAATACGATCAATCATCTCGTCAACTGCTTTGTCAACGGGAACTTTTTCGTTAATTACACGGTTCATTGCTTTTGCCCAAACATTTTCATTGTTGATTTGAGTAAAGTGAAAGTTTTTTGTAAATTCAAAAGTTGTTGTCCCTGCAGAGTACTGATTAAATACGGACCTTCTGTGTGCATCCTCTTGCCAAAACTTTCTCTTCTGGCCTTCTGTCGTAACTGGGAACCATCTTCCTAATGAGCCTTCAACGTAGGGAGTTAAATTCTCCTCTTGCAACAAGAAGCTCACAAATTCTTTGGCGGCAGCTTTGTTTTTAGCATCTTTGAAAATTACCCCTGTTTTAACAGCCGTACGGTACTGCATCTTTGATCCATCTGGCTTCAAAGGCCAACCCGCTGTACGAATATTCTCAGTGTAGTTTTTCTTTGCAATTGCTCGTTGTGCATCTGTTAATGCGGCATTGTTCATGTCATCCATCCATTTTGCAGCGATTGAAATCGTAGCGTTGTGTGTCATGATGGTTGTTTTGTTGTGAAAAGCAACGTTGTTGTCGGGATCTTTCCAGCTTGTGGATGAAGGAGGTGTGCAGCCCTTTGTATAAACGGCTGTATAGTCAGTCAATGCAGAAATGAGTCCTTTGCGAACGTCTGGGTCATCAACCAATAACTTTCCTGATTCACTTACCAACTTGACGTTGTAGGCATCCATATAGGTCAAAAAGGAAAAGAATGAGTCTGTACCGTCAACTCCCATGGGCTGTCCGATGCCAAATACACGTGTACCTACCTTTTGACGATAAGCGGGTTGAGCTTTATCACACCAAAAACTCCAATAATCTTTCCAGTTTGTTGGAACATCTGACTCTTTGAAACCAGCATCAGCCAACATATCAATCCAATACTCAATATGCATAGTTTGTTGCTTCAGCGGGAAAGCATAGTAAGCACGTTTATTTTCTTTGTTGTTAAATAGAAAAGTTGTTTCAACCGTGTTGGGAGCAAAGCGTGAGCGGATTGGATTGATCACGCTACTGATGTCCTCTAACTTGCCCTCATAAGCCCAATAACCAGTAACTTGGAAATCATAAGGATCAGCATAGGCTACGTCAGGGGGGTTACCAGAGTCAAGTGCTGCAACGGTCTTGGGAATCATGTCTTGGATTGAATACTGAGACAATTCAACTTTTATGTTTTTGTGCTTCTCTTCAAATTTCTTGATGGCCGCAAACAAAGCGTCATCCTCAGATTTGTAAAAACCTTTTACCCACCACACATTGATTTTCTCTTGCGCCAAAACAGTCCCTGTAGCTAACAAAGTAGCCGCGAAAATCGAGGTGGTTATTAAATGTTTCATTTTCATTTTTATCTCCTTTTTCAAATTATTTTCTGCTCTAATTACGGGGCTTGGCATTCAGGGACAAGTGCAGGAATCGGTGTTCCAGAAAAATAAGCAGCTAAATTTGCTAGCGCTAAATCTGCCATTGCACGCCGGGTCTCAAAAGTCCCACTGGCCATATGAGGGGTCAATACAACATTTGGCAAGTGACGCAACTCAGGTGAAATTCTTGGCTCATCATAATAAACATCTAAACCAGCACCGGCGATAACCTTATTCTCAAGCGCCTTGATCATGGCCGGTTGGTCAACAACTGAGCCCCGCGCAACATTGATAAAGAACCCCTTAGGACCTAAAGCTTCAAAGACCTCTTGGTTAATCATCCCCCGGGTTGAATCCCCGCCGGGAGTGATTGCCAACAAAAAATCCACCTCTGCGGCCAATGCTTTAGCGCTGGGATAATAGGGAAAGGGTAGATCGGCCTTTTTGGAACGAGCGGTGTAAGATATTTTCATATCAAAAGCAGACGCTCTCTTGGCAATGGCCTGACCAATTCTCCCCAGTCCAACGATACCCAAGCGAGCACCTGTTAATTTCTTGGTCAAATTAAATGGCCCATCTACCCAGTCCCCAGCACGCACAAATTGATCTGCACGTGGGATCTGTCTTGCAACGCTGAGTAATAAACCCATCGCAAGGTCTGCGACGTCATCATTCAAAACACCTGGGGTATGAGAAACTGAGATCCCCTTCTCCACCGCAGCAGCAACATCGACTCCATCATATCCAACGCCAAATACTGAAATCATTTTCACATTTGGCAAAAGTGCCAGCAACTTGCGGTCGATTTTAGATTCGCCGCCACCCACAATTGCAACAACTCTTTTGAGCACATCAGGATCTGTGATGTGATTGTTGTCATGCATGAGGTAAGCCTTATGCAAATCGTCCACCAAAAAGGGGGGTAGATTTGAAACTCTTAAAATCTCTATGGGATCCATTTTTGTCTTTCGCCTGGTTTTTCCTGATAACACTACATTAATTCATGCGCTAGTATAGGTAGATTGTTAATTTTTTACATCCCTTTATTCCCTAGGATTGATGGTTTTAGGATCTATTTTTGATGTTATTTATCAATAGATCAGCAATCAAGATCTTAAATCCTGTAATTTCTTTTTATACGACCAACAAAGTTTTTTAGATTCATTTTTCTTGTCACAATTTTTTCACGCACCTAGCAGATTAACATTTATGAGTTCAACACCCAAAAAAAACCCCAAAGATCTTCGTAGTCAACAATGGTTTGGCAGACAAGACAGAGACGGCTTTGCTTACCGAAGTTGGCTCAAAGGCAAAGGTATTCCCCATGATCAATTTGATGGCAGACCAGTCATCGGGATTTGCAATACCTTTAGCGAATTAAATCCCTGCAATTCTCACTTCAGAACCATCGCCGAACAAGTCAAAATAGGTGTGTATGAAGCAGGTGGATTTCCACTTGAATTCCCCGTCATGTCACTTGGTGAAGTGTTACTTAGACCGACAGCGATGCTTTACAGAAATTTAGCAAGTATGGATGTTGAAGAAAGCATCCGCGGCAATCCAATAGACGGCGTTGTTTTGCTGATGGGTTGCGATAAAACAACCCCATCCCTTTTAATGGGTGCTGCGAGTTGTGACCTACCAACAATTGGAGTGAGCGGAGGCCCAATGCTCAACGGCAAATGGAGGGGTCAAGAACTAGGTTCAGGCACAGGCCTATGGAGCATGAGTGAGCAAGTGCGTGCGGGAACATTGAAGTTAGAAGAGTTTTTTGAGGCAGAGAGCTGTATGCACAGAAGTCACGGTAGTTGCATGACCATGGGAACTGCCTCTACGATGGCTAGCATGGTTGAGGCTTTAGGAGTAGGGTTGCCAGGAAACGCTGCCTACCCGGCCGTAGACGGAAGAAGAAACGTGTTGGCTCGTATGTCCGGTAGAAGAATCGTAGATATGGTTCACCAAGACCAGACCCTATCTAAAGTGCTGACCAGAGAGGCCTTTGAGAATGCAATCAGAACCCTGGCAGCAATTGGTGGATCTACAAATGCAGTGATTCACTTAACAGCAATTGCAGGTCGAATTGGAGTTCCATTAAAGTTAGAAGATTTTGACAAACTAGCCAGTGAGTTGCCTTGTTTGGTAAATCTACAACCTTCGGGTGAACATTTGATGGAGGACTTTTGTTATGCAGGAGGGCTGCCAGTTGTGATGAAAGAGATTGAACACTTACTTCACAAAGATATCATCACAGTTTCTGGAAAGTCGGTTTCTGAGAACATTGCAAACGCAGTTAATTATGACCCCCGCGTAATCAAACCCTTTGAAGCACCATTTAAGGAAAAGGCGGGTATTGCGGTATTAACGGGTAACCTTGCACCTAGAGGGGCTGTCATAAAGCCCAGCGCTGCAACTGAATCTCTAATGGTCCACAAAGGTAAAGCAGTGGTGTTTGAGGACATCGAGGATTTTCATAAGAGAATTGATGATGAAAATTTAGAAGTAGATGAGAACTGCATACTCGTACTCAAAAACTGTGGTCCCAAAGGCTACCCCGGAATGGCGGAGGTTGGCAATATGCCATTACCTCCAAAGATTTTAAGAAAAGGCATTACAGATATGGTACGAATCAGTGATGCCCGAATGAGTGGAACAGCTTATGGCACGGTGATCCTGCACACGGCCCCCGAGGCCGCGGCGGGTGGACCATTGGCACTCGTTCAAAATGGCGATCTCATTGAGCTCAACGTTCCCGCGAGAAGTCTACATCTGCATGTAAGTGACGAAGAACTGGCCTCACGCAAATCAAAGTGGACGCCTCCCGTTCCTAAACTAGACTCGGGCTACTGGAAACTCTACATCGACCATGTACTCCAGGCCGATGAAGGTGTTGACCTTGACTTTCTTAAGGGCAAGAGGGGCGCCTTTGTTCCAAGAGACAACCATTAAGTGTAAATTTTAAAATTATTTACAAATAGCTCTTTAGTCCCGAAAGTGAATGGACTAAAGAGCCCCGAATTAATTACTTTTCTGATCTGCTATATATTCTTCAATTACGCTTTCAAAGTTCTTAGGGCTATGAAGACCAAGGCGGACCGCTCTTGTTGAGTTTGTACCTTTAGGCCAATTTGAAACAATGGATGCGATACGCTCATTGAGTTCAAATTTAACCAGTGAACGAACGCTCTTACCTGCCACATTTTCCAGAGCCTGGAGCATGTCTTTAACGGTCACATTAAGGGCGGGTAAATTCATACCGCTGCGCCCCAAAAAACTCTCTCGACTTGCTTCATATACTGCCTTTAGCCCTTGTATGGTCAGTGAGGGAGTTGATACCGGATGTGAGACCGAATCTAGAACTGGACAAATTGCTGTTTCTCCGTTTAAGGGTTCACGAATAATGCCACTAAAGAATGAAGAAGCGGCTCCATTGGGTCGACCGGGACGCACTGTTACCGTCATCAGTCTTGCACTTCTGCCGTCTATAAAGCCCTTACGCGTGTAGTCTGCAATTAAATGCTCGCACATGAGTTTATGGGTGCCGTAAGAAGTCTGGGGCATCGGTAAGGTATCGTCGGTTACGATGTCGGGCATAGGATGAGCTGGATCGGGACCAAAAACAGCGACTGAGCTTGAAAAGACCAATCGTGGGGCATTACCCGCTTTCCTCAGACCATCTAACAATGCACGAGTGGTATCTAGGTTTGATCTTAAACCCAATTCAAAATCTTCCTCACACTCACCAGAAACTGCAGACGCCAAATGAAATACACCGTCAAATCTATCCTCGTGAATTGACTGACACTGAGTTAAAAGAGGGGAAGTACGGCACTCAACCCTTGGGTCATTCAATAATGAACTAGGGGGGGCAAACTGATCAGAGATCACCAATTTGTCAATCTTTTGGCCATTGAGTTCTGCGTCCTTCAAAATTCGAGATGCTAAACGAGATCCCACAAATCCAGCGCCACCAGTAATCAATAATTTCATTTCATAATCCCACTGTAAATTAATTCGACCCTCCATCCTACACTCTAAGTCTTAGGGCTCAGACTAAGGATTACGTTAATGAGCGCACACCAAAAAATACACCGCATAGATTGTCTATTCTGCGTTGCAAAAGATGCGAAAATTAGTATTATTATTCTCGGCTCTTTTGCCCATCTTTTTGGGTTGATAACCGCATCATTATGGAAAACACTTTAAATTCTAACTTTTCGAGAAATCTTTCATTAAGCCGCCCCTTAATTGCAGTTGACTGGGGAACAACTTCCTTGCGAGCGGCTTTCATAACAAATGAACAGGTCCAAGAGGAGAGGAGCAGTGAGCAAGGGATAATGAGCGTCCCACCCGGCGAGTTTCCAAATGTACTCAGCCAAATTTGCGCACAGTGGCTAGACAACGAGGATGTACTAATTCTCATCAGCGGCATGGCCGGAAGCGCTCAAGGATGGCAGCTCGCACCCTACTGCCCTTGTCCCGTCACTCCGCAGCAATTAGCGCATCAATTGCACTGGATCAACCCCAACAAAATTGCAATTGTTCCTGGCCTAAGCATCAGACTCGAACACGCGCCAGACGTGATCAGGGGCGAGGAAGTCCAAGTCATTGGTGCACTATCATTGCTTGGAAATCAAAATGCTCGTCTTGTATTACCTGGGACCCATAGTAAATGGGTGGATGTAAAAGAAGGGCGATTCGAGAGTTTTTCAACATTTATGACCGGTGAGTTTTTCTCCATCCTCAGAGAACACTCCATTTTGAGCAAGACCCTACCTTCATTGCTTGAGGAAACTGAATTCGATGAAGCCGCTTTCAACGAGGGTTTAGATCTAAGCTTGGCATCTCAAAAGAGTAAAACATCTAAAACCTCGGATCTAAAGAGCTCTAGCAAAGCAAAAACCACCTATAAACCCAACCTTTTACATGATGTTTTTGGTATTCGGACCTTAGCTTTATTTGAGGAGCAAACAGCAGCTCAACTTCTCAATAAATTATCCGGCCTTTTGATTGGATATGAGCTTCAAACCCAGCAGTTTAAGAAAAAAGAGGAGATCATCGTCGTAGGGGCTCCAGCTCTTCAAAGGTGTTATTCTCACGCTCTTAGTAGTCGCGGGGTCAAGGCAGTAGCCCTTGGATCGGAGGCTACTTGGCGTGGTTTTCAAGTACTCGCAAAAGAATTAGAAAAAATAACTCAAAACTAGATCGCTAGCCCTAGTCGAAGAAATGGAGCCTGTTTGTTTAAATGTAATTGCAATAGTGCTAATTCCAAAACCAAAATTAAAAATACGTATCTCAAGATTTGGGTTTTAAATCCAAAAGACTGCGAAACAGTTAGCTGAAATGTCATACATAAAAATTTATCCTAAAAAATTAACTCTATCTCATTTAGAAATATCCCCAGTACAGGCTAATGATAAAGAGTCAGCCCAATGGGTAGGGAAGGTTTTTTACGATATAGAGCAATATGGTCAACTTCATCAAAACAGATCCTTTGATGTTTTACTCCTACCCGAGGAAATTCAGCTTAGGACATGGTCACTACAACCCACCAAGGAGCATCCAGAAATTAAGAGCTTTGATGCCTTTCTTAAGTCTCTAAATCAATACCTCTTTACTAATCTCAAAATCCATATCGAGTCCCCTGAGAACTCAAAAAATGTTAATTATAAAGAGGTTAGTTTAAGGGAGGTTTATTTCTCCCTTGACACTGAATCAAAAAACGATACAAGAGAATATTCGTATTCCCTTGCTCCCTAGACTTTCTTAATCAAACTCAATCTTGGAGAAGTCATATTTCGCTTTGGGCACCTCTAAATTCATTTGCTCCAATGTTTGAACCAATAAACTGGCAAGACAAAAATCTCTATAGTGCTTGGAATCTGCGGGAATGATGTACCAAGGTGCCTCAACAGTAGAGGTCTCTTTAATTGCGTCTTGATAGGCGTGTTGAAATTGGTCCCACAATTTACGATCTTCAAAATCTGATGGCTGTAGTTTCCAGCGTTTGTGAGGATCATCTAGTCTTTCCTTTAATCTTCTCTTTTGTTCATTTTTAGAGATATTTAGAAAACACTTCAAAACCTTAACCCCTTGTCTTTCTAACAAGGTCTCGAATGCAATGATATCTTGGTATCTTTGTTGACAAATTTCCCTAGTTACAGTTCCTCTTACCCTTGTCACCAATACATCCTCATAGTGACTTCGGTTAAATACAACAATCTCTCCAAGCGAAGGAGTTTTGGAATGAATACGCCAAAGAAAGTCGTGTTCGAGCTCCAAAGCGCTAGGAGGTCCAAAAGCTTCTGCCCTCACACCCAGTGGGCTAATATGACTAAAAACCCTGCGAATAGAGCCGTCCTTGCCTGCAGTGTCCATTCCCTGCAACACCAAGAGGAGTCCCCTTTTTTTGCCTGAATATAAAAGCGTTTGTAGCTTATCTAGTCTGTCGCCAAGTTTTTGGATAGTTAGCATCAGTTTCTCATCCTCAGATGCATCATTTTTGGGCGCTTGAGAGTCAAGGTCTGAGAGGATAAACTCCTCTTTGTGCTTGACCCTTAGATGATCTAAATCTCTATTGCTCATCAATTTTTCCAGTTTTTTCGGTATCGATATCCTATCACTGGAGTAATTAAACCTGCGGGTAGATAACCCTCCCATGCTCTCAACTTATACGTAAATCTCATTTAGTTTAAAGCTCTAGCCAACTGAGCGAGGGTTATCTAAACCCATATATTTTGGTGCCTCCAAGCCAACAAAAGTGCCCGACACCCTTGTCAGCAGCTCCCCTCTCGGATCCGCATAATTCCTGTCATGACCGAGGTAGGATGCCTCTTTTGGGTGCTCAACCTTGATTAATCAGACCACCATGGTTGGCGGGAGTTATTTGAGTTGGATATGTAAATTATGACTTTTGGGGCGGGACCTTGTTTACAATAACCTTCTTCTTGGATGTCCAAGTAGCCAAGATAATGGATTAACTTTTTACTGGAATTTAGTTATGTCAGAACTCAAAAAGAAACTCTTAGAACATCTCAACAAAGAGGTTTATTGCCGCTTAGGGGTCTCCAAGGTTCACGGTATTGGAGTATTTGCCATCAAGCCTATTCCCAAGGGTGTAAACCCATTGAAGAGCAAATTAAAGTTCAAGGATGTACCGATAAGCCATAAAGAACTGAAGAGCGTTCCTCAAAGCGTAAAAAAGCAAATGAAAATATTTTGCTACTTTGATAAAGACAAGTTTCTTGTGCCCTCTATTGGATTAAATTCAATGGATATGGCTCTTTATTTGAACCACTCCAAAAAACCAAACGTTGAGTTCAAAAAAAACGATAAGCTAATTACTTTGAGGGCCATCAAAACAGGTGAGGAACTGGTGATGGACTACGATATTAATTTTGGTGAAAAGCACACTTTCTAAATTAATTTGCCCCTAGAAAGGGGCAAATTAATTTAAAGTCTCTATGTAGTTGATTAACTCGCGCCGTTGGCGTACTTTTTCTCAGGCAGAGTTCTATAAATCTGGTTCAACTCATGGGGCTTAAAGTCAATATTAATGGGTGAAGTTGGATCCAGCACCAAGGGATGATCCATGTCCGTAATCGCCAAGGCGTATATGGGTTCAAACTCGGTCACGAAAAGTGATTTATAGCCGTAATCATCAACGGGTCCTAAGTTATAGAACTTGTACCCATTCTTGGCTGCCCAACGACTGGCTAATAAACAGGCATAAATGCCTGGTGACTTATTTTTAAACTCTCTGTTCCATTGACAAAAGCTTCCGTAAACCTGGTTGTATTCAGGCAATAAGATGGATACGTCGGTCAGCACCAACTCTCCATTACTGTCATGGACTCTGAGGATCAAAACATCTAATTTGCGAATGTAATCGATGAATCCCTCGACCTCTCGGTCGTCAATACAGTAATTTGCGAAATGTTCCCCACCCATCTCAAAGATGTCGGAGACGGAGAGCTCATACCCGGGGATGACCTCCTCAGAGTACTCAAATGTCCGGTAAAGCTTGTCCAATTCTTTGAACTTGCGAGTTCTGCGCTCGTCGGCCCAAAAGCCCTCATCGGCCACATTAACTAAGCCGTACTTATCGTTGATAGGTACACCAAATGGACTGTCTGGAGGTATTGCATAGACAACAAATGGTTTGGGAGCCATATCTAGCATTTCTTCGGTGACTTCAATATAAGGGCAAAGAGCATCCCAACGGGTCGTGTAATAGCGTATGTTGTTGTGATCGCTCTTGACAACCAAATTCTTGGATGTCCAACTCTGATTACCGACCTCCTTTACCCTTAATGCTGGCTTGATGCGCTTGACTTTGGTAACTGTCTCTTTGGCAATTGTCTCGCTACTAATCTCCATGGATGATATGCTAGGTTGACCGGTGGAGTCCGTAGAGCCGCTTATATTGGGCTTGGTTGAAACGTTAACAGAGGATAAAACTTCACTCATTTTTGGAAACTCCTATTGAGAGGTTTTGTGGGCAATTTTTTAAGGTCAAAATAATCAACGTCTATTTCGTAATTGGTTTGAAGAAAATTTGGGTCTTGCTTTTCCAACTTTTCAACCTTATTTGTCATTCGAGCTAAATGCTCAGAGGCATCGCTTCCAGGAGTGCTCAACTGACCAAAGTAAGTATCCATCAATGGGCACTCTGTATCAAACGAGAAACTGCGAGATTTAGGGTTATATGAGAGAGGATAAAGGGAGCAGCTGAAAGGCTTTTGCTCGCCTAAAGTACAGCCAGAATTGCCTAGGTATTGGCAATTGCCATCTAGGCAAAATTCACCTAGTCGCTTAGATTCAGAGGCTGTTAGAGTTATTTCAAGGGGAGCTTGTCCCTGCTCGGTATGGCAACAACGTCTACATTCTGCGCAGTGGTCAAACAGCACGCAATACCCTAACAACTAAGAAGATCAATGTTCTCTGCCTTTGAAACAAAATTAGCTTATCAAAAAGTGGATGAAACTAAATAAAAAAATTTCAATTCCATCAACTTGTCGATGCGCTTTGACAATTATTTATTTTTATAGTCAAAGACTGCTCATGCGATTTTTGAAGTGTAACAAATTATTAAGTGAAACACAAAAAAAATCAAGAGTTTATTTTTAGAAAAACAACACCTCAATAAATCACACTGAACTTAGTGATTTGAAATATCAAGCTGCAAGAATTAATCTTTATCAAAATGCAATACAGATTAAACTTTTCAACAAGAATTTTTCAAGATTAAAAAGTGTGAGTCGAACTAAATACCCGCTCTGAGTTCAGATCTCATGAACGCAGAAAATTCATTGAAATCAATTGTTTAAAACAACTATGTTCATTTAATTTTAAGTATCTAAATTCATCGGCATCTAGATATCAAGAAATAGCAAGCCTAGATTTAAACTGCACGGACAGCAATACAACCCCTGTGATACAACCAAGCCCCAAATTACCCTGGATCGTTCAAATCCTAAGGATAACCCTTAAAAAATCAAAACGAAAAATCTTTCATCTTCGATGAGATGTATGCATATCCAAACATACATCAATCCATATGATTAAGCAGACGGTGTAAGTTCCGTTTTGGCCTAAAAACTCTACTTTCATGCTTGCTTTGGGGAAATAACAAAACGCCTTAGGCTAAGAAAGAGTAATATCGATGTCCATGAACTCCAAAATATATTTAGTTAAACTCAAGTCTGTCCATGAAAAGGAATACCTTAAGGCCGCTCAAGCCAGCCTTAAGTCCATTGAGCCCTGGATTGAAATCCCCAAGACCCGTAAATCATTTCTAAAGTTTATCAAGGAAGTCTCCACTAGCTCGGATAAAGCATACCTTGTGCGTCGGCTAAGCGATGACGCGCTTATTGGAGTTGTTGAAATCAGAGATATTTTTATGGGTATTTTTAAATGTGGCTATTTAATTTACTATGCTTTTGATGGATACAGAGGACAAGGCTACATGAAGGAGGCAATTCAAGTGACAATTACAAAAGCATTCAAAAAATTAAAGCTCCACCGCCTAGAAGCCAATATACAGCCCAATAACAAGAGCTCTATAGGCCTTGCCAAGTCTGTTGGTCTTCATTATGAGGGCTATAGTCCTAAATTTCTAAAAATAAACGGTGAATGGCGAGACCATGAGAGATGGGCTATCATTAACGAAGCAGTAGATTAGTTTCTATTTTCATTCTAAACATCAGGTTGTTTTTTAAAAAATAATTTAAACAACTTCACCAGATAAATAATCCTTAATTATTGTGCTCCCCCTAGCTTTTGTAGACATAGAGACAACTGGCTCCAATTTCGACAGAGATCAAATCACAGAGGTAGCGGTTGTGACGCTGATAAACGGAGAAATTCAGTACTATGAGACCTTAATTAATACCAATTCTTACCTACCTGTGTATATCCAAACATTGACGGGGATCACTCCTGAAATGTTGCACGATAAGCCTGTATTTGCAGATATTGCACCCGAATTACACGAGCAACTCAGTCAAAAAATATTCATAGCTCATAACGCAAGGTTTGACTACGGATTTCTTAAATCGGCGTTTCATCAAGTTGGGCTGGAATTTAGGCCAAAGGTGGTTTGTACCGTTAAGTTATCGAGACTGCTTTTTCCTTCAGAGAAAAAGCATAATTTAGATTCAATCATCAAGAGATGTGGCCTCATTAACGCCTCACGGCATAGAGCGATGGGAGACGCCCTAACATTGCTTCAATTTTGGCAGCACTGTGAGCGAAAATTTGGTACTCAAAGAGTAATTGAAGCGGCGCAGTCTATTTTAGGTAGGCCTAGCCTCCCTCCCCACATCGACGCACAACTCATCAACTCCATACCAGATAGTCCAGGCGTCTACATTTTTTATGGTGAAAACAATGAATGTTTATATATTGGAAAATCTAAAACGATTAAAACTCGCGTACTAAGCCACTTTCAAAGCGCCACAACCAACAGAAAAGAGGCAAAACTCTCGATGCAAATTAGGCATATTGATTGGATTGAGACCAGTGGCGAGTTGGGTGCTTTACTACTTGAGTCTGATTTAATTAAGAAAAGACTGCCGCTGCTCAATATTCGCCTCAGAAAAACATCAACTTTATTTGCTTGGCAATTAAATAAGACCTCGAGCGGATATTTATCTCCAAACTT
>Ga0007827_10000336_pt1 | contig 15469 bp, 12 predicted proteins | sample CryBogCBE16Jul07_FD_60332 | JGI IMG/M metagenome (GOLD analysis project Ga0007827, IMG submission 60332) | Freshwater microbial communities from Crystal Bog, Wisconsin, USA - CBE16Jul07 | ecosystem: Environmental > Aquatic > Freshwater > Lake | place: Crystal Bog, Wisconsin, USA | collected...
TAGAGCCACTATTTACCGGCCTGAAAAAGTAACTGAGGCCAATTTTGAAGTGGTGCGCGATACAGGGTTCGAACCTGTGACTCGAACCCATCCATCTTAAAACGCTCTCTACACTGTAAACATGAGGGTCTAGGGCGGTAGTTTTTCTAAGCGTTGTTATGACTTTGTTATGACTTTTTGATTGTTTGAGGGGTTGTTTTCGAGATAGTTCTGAAATCGGATCCCCATTCTCTTCCTCAAAAACTGCTATGCCATCGCTGCACAAAGACCCCAAAGGACGATCCCCTTTCTTTTATTGCGCGTACACGCTTGCCGACGGAAAGAGGAAGTTTCGAAGCACCAAACAAAAGACAAAGGACAAGGCATGGAAGGTTTGCAACGGATGGGCTGATGCTGCCATGGAGGCGGGGGGCGATCTTCGAGATCGGGAGCTTCTTGATAAAATGCGGGAGGCTCGTGGAAAAAAGCCTCTTCAGGTCCCAACGATCAGAAAGTTTTTTGCGGATTGGCTCGAAGGTCAAAAACTACACCTCTCCCCGAGCACCCATCAGCGATACTCCTCGAGCATTCGGAAGCTTGTCCTGTTTTTGGGAAAAGAAGCTGATCATGACCTCCCCATGCTGACTGCTGAACAAATCGAGGCATTCATCCGGCATGAACAGGAGGCGGGTCTAGCCCCCAAAACCTTGAATTTGGATCTCAAGGCAATCCATGCAGCTTTGGGCAAGGCATTCAAACGAGGACAAGTGAAGTTGAATGTTGCAGGCACGGTGGACACAAAGCCCAATAACAGCGCCGTCAAAAAGCCTTTTTCTTTCCAACAGGTTCAGCAACTCCTCAAGGTTGCGGATGATGAGTGGTACGGCTTCATTCTTACGGGATATTTCACTGGATTGAGGCTGGGGGATGTAGCCTCTCTGAAGTGGAAAAACATCAATTTCGTTTCCAAAACAATTTCTGTTCAACCCCAGAAGCGTCGAGAGGGGGCTCTCCGACCTCCTCTTCAAGTGCCCATTCATAAAGACCTTTTCAATTGGCTCCGACTTGAAAAAGCGTCCGAGCCTCCCAAGCAGGAAGAAGAGTATATTTTTCCCAATCTTTCTCTGTGCAAAGTCACAGGATCAACGGGCCTCTCAAATACCTTCACGCGGCTAATCCAGACGGCAGGTATTGAGAATCTCCCTGTGAAAGCAAAGGATGGGTCATCCACACGTGGTCGGAATGTTCTCGCGTATGGATTTCACAGTTTGCGTCGAACCTTCAATACCGAACTTGAAGCGGTTGGGGTAAGCGCCGAGGTCCGGATGAAACTTTCAGACCATTCCAGCAAGGATATCAACTTGCTTTACACAAGACCGGAAGCGTCACGGCTAGCCTCGGAATTGTCCAAACTCCCCTCTCCTCTTGGGACAAATAAAAGACCTAGTAAAGGGTGATAGGTCAGGTTGAAGGATCTCCCCCGGGCTAGATGATTCATCAACACCGGTTCCAGATACGTCTTCCACAAGCCGGAACCAGCGAAGATCCCTCTTTTTGGTCAGGGAGGAGTTGTGTATTCAACCCAGCAGGAGAAATGGAAGCTAGGCGGCTGCAAGTAGCATCATCATGAACACATAGTCTGCTTGAGTTACAAGATTGTAGGTTAAGGATTGGCCATTTGAGTTTTCGTCTATCACGAAACCATTAAGATTTCCACTTAGCCCGTCTGTTATATTAATTCGATTGGAGTGGGATATTCCGTTTCTAATAATTCTACAAAACTGGATTTCTGGAGGGAAAAATTTCTTCCCTCCATATTTTTTTACAAGATTCTCATGTTTGCTCTCATAAAACATGCAGAAAGTATTTTCAAACTGCCCCATGTATAGTTGTTGATACGTATTAGTTGGGTCAAATGAAGGGGACGTTTTAGTTGCCTGTACGATTTGGAAATCTATCTGATCCGGCCATGTGTTGAAGAATGCATTGTGGATTGATTGACCAGGATCGAACTGGATTGCATAGTCAAAAACCGCAGAACATAAAGTAAACCCACCTAACTGCGGATTAAAGACTCTCTGATTTAAATAATTTTTCACATAGGTTACAGCTATTAATCCACCGAAACCTTTAAGAAGGGGTAGATATAAATCGCTTCCTCTAACAATTGAATATGTAGTCGGAACTATATTCATGGTCATCTCTGATATAGGTTAGACGATAGGTGATTCAATCAACACCGGTTCCAGATACGTCTACTGAGGAAGACACCTTCATTTCCTCAGCAATGAAAGATGTGAACGAACCGATCTTGCCTTCGATCGAGGCTTGCTCCAGCGCTGCCATGTATTCCCTGCGGCGTTGAACCCGGATAACGGTCCAATTGTAACCTCCGGAGGCAAGCATGGCATTCATGAGGAAGCGACCGATACGGCCATTGCCATCGGAATACGGATGGATGAAGACAAAGATAAAATGTCCTAGAATCGCACGGACTGCGGGTGACTGCTCCGAGGTGAGGAGATCGAAGAAGCTGTCCATGAGGTATGGCACAGCGTGGAGTGCGGGGGGAACATGATGAGAACCCGTGATAAACACGCGTCGATCCCTGTATCCGGCCAAGGCTGATGCAGGGAGGATGTTGGCTTTGACGGAAGGACTGAAGAGGGCGCGGTACCATGCCTGAAGATCCCGTGAAACAACTTTACCAGGAGATTCCCCGTTCAGGATGCCCTCGATGCTTTGGAGAACGTGTTTGAAAGATTCATGATACCCTTTGGCCGCCATGGCAGCTATCTGAGCTTTATCAGAGGCGTTGGCATCTGGATTCCAAACACCCGTTGCAATTTTCTCAATGAGTTCAGGCGTTACCTGGTAACCCTCAATGGAAAGGGAGTGGTAGGCATCGTGGGTGTAGATCTCGGACACCCGTGCCAGGTAGTTTGTTGGATCGGGGGGAGTTTCTGGAGTGGCAGGAAAGAGTTGGATCACCTCTTCTCGCATTTTGGTCCACATTGCCTGAATCCTTCCCCTGTAGGGTGAATCCAAGACAATTCCTGCAGGAAGGCTTGCGAGCTCTTCAAAGGGATTTTGAGCTTTGGTCTCGATGCCTGCGGCGGCGAGATCAGATTGGAGCCGTTGTGATGATTCCGTGAGTCCCAGATGGAGCAGGCCGCCGATGAGCCGCTGTGCTGCAGCCAGATTCACATCACCCGAGAGGAGGGCTCGTGACAGAGCTTCGGAACGCACCATACGGAGGGCTAGCTCTGCATTGGTGGTGGAACGGGAAAAATAGGATGGAGATACTTTTGTGAGCGCTACGGCAAGGGGCATGACTTGGATGCCTTGTTTGGTTTCACGCGTAGAGGGAATGCTCTTCTTGTTGGGATAGAGCAGTAGCGAAGTTTTATTCGGGAGGTTGAGGGTAAAGACCCCTCCCTTTTTGGTGAGAACAATCAATTGCTTTGGTGTTTGGGTGCCTTCTGTCCAAAGGTCGAGAGAGTGTTCCGCTGAGAGGCAATACTCTTCCCCGTGACGGAATTGAAGGTAGGCAGCAACGAAGGCCCAAAAATGAAGATGCCAGAATGTCGTATCACCGGGCTGGGCTTGGGGAGTGGTAAGCGCGTACCATCCACGGATAATCTCGACGAGGAAGCCCCTTTTTTTGAGAATCTCACGGTCGGTTCTTGAGAGTTGACGAGCTTGCAGGATATTGGAAGGGGCTACGGTATGGGCTCGCTTGAGGGCTTCTGCCAGTTCTTGCTGGGGGTTGAGGGCCATGCCAGAAGAATGCATTACTTTGGTTTCATGTAAATATTTACTTTGGTTTCATGCTGTAGATTTGTTTGGTTTGGTGTAGGGAAAGATCTCAAACAACTCGTCAAAAGGGGAGGATCTAGGTGGTGATAATTCTGTTAAAATAGATTGAATTAATTCTAGAGAGGAAGGACATCAGTAAGATGCCCCCTGATCCTCCACCAGTGCCTCGACGCAAAATTCTCTTCGAGACGAAGATTGTACCGATACCCGGACTTCACGATTCGAATCAATTTGCTTGGCCTTGGATGCGGGAGATTTTTGATGACGAGTTTCCAGGGGAGCCAACAGAGAGTGATTTTTCAGATATTACTAACTTGATAATAGAGAACAGACCAAGTGATTCAATTGTTGAAAAAGCAAGGGGGCTTTACCGGTATCTGCCAAGTTCAGAGAGGGAAGTAAAAGAGTTAAGGAAGAACACGAGAGACTGCATACTCTGGTCCTATAGAGGAGAGTCTAGGGGAGGAGATGCAACCCGTAGAGCACTTCATCCTTACAAAGAAGAAATGTGGTCTTTATTACTGGCAATCAATATCAGGTTAGCCAATCACTTAACAAATCCAAATCAGAATAATTGGGATGAGAGGGTGTGCAATCTGTTCTTAGAGATACAGAAAAACCTCTCTAGTGTTCGCCCTCTCTATTTTGCGTCGATGACATTCTCACGAAACCTCACTTTTGAACAAGTGAGAGAGAATCTCAAAGCTTTCCGAAACAACACTCTGAGGAGGGAAGGGTTTAGATCGGTGGGACTAGTCGCTTTTCATTATGTCTCAGAAGAGAAATGGAGACGTCGGCGATACCGCGGAAACCCCTCAAAGCCAAGAGAGCAAAGATTGCACTGTCACCTCCTCTTCTGGCCGGAGGACGGGAGGAATCGGGCTGATATATGCCGAGGTCTGAAGAAGCTCCGATGGGCTTTGGATCGAGGGAGGCATGGGTTCGGCTGGTACAGATTTTCAAAAATCAAGAACATCTTGGATTTCATGAAGCGAGCCCGCTATATGGCGATCAACTATTCTGAAAGTCTGAAATACCAGAGGGGCAATGATTGGAATCCAATTCCTAAGAGGTCAAAGCTGCTGAGTCTGCCGAAGAATGAACATGGCAATATGCGATGGTTGCGGGTGGAAGATGATCGGATTTCAACATCAAAGAGGGCATGGGAGAAGGCTGTGGAAAAATATGCAGACATGATGGGATATGACTACCGGGGTTATTGGATCAAGATGTATGCAGACAGGATTAAGGAATTGATCGAACCGGAGGATTGGCAGGAACCAACGGTGTCGGGATTGGACGGATTCGATTATCAGATTACTCCGATTAACCCAGGGTTGGAGGAGGGACAGCGGTACATGCTTTCAAATCCAGTGCGGCCGGATGTCATCATCACCGAGGAAGAGCTTAAGCTGTTAGGAGGGCTTGAAATCTATCCTGGGGCCCTCCCAAGAAACCCTGAGTTTCATCCAGTGCAGGGTGAGCCTCTACCACATACCAGACAAGAAACTACAGCGGGGACAACACGGATCGGTAAACTTCTTATCGGCATTATCGGAATCGCCTTTATTGGCTTTGCCTTCTGGCAACTTTTTAAAAGAAAGCGTTAGAGCCGGCAGCAGTGCATAATTATCACGAACAGGGGAAGCAGCGCGAGCGAACCAACGGCCGCAAGATTCCAGCGGTAAGTGTCATCATATGCACCAGAGAGTTTAGTTTGCGTCTTTTCAAGGTCATCTTGGAGATTTTCTAATTTTGAGACACATAATGTAAGTTCGCGTTCAGCATTGCGTCGGCCTGAGCGTTCTAGCATCAGTTCTCCAGAAAAAGCCCTTTGATAATCACGCTTGAATTTCTCTAGAATTTGCATGTTCCCCAATTTTGACAGGTTGAACGTTCTTACCTGAAAGAAACGATCACTGCTCACGATATCGGAGGATGCAAATCGTGGGGGAAGATCTGAGAGGTATCCCCAAAGGATCGCCTTGGCGATCTCACGGGCGTCAATGCCGTCCCTAGGAACAACATAGATAGTTTTCAGTTGTTTGTTGAACCGGTAGAGGAGAACGAAAGCGACGAGGCCTTCCCATTCTCCGATACGGCCCTCCATAATGCTGGCGCGTTCTATAATCTCGTTGGCCAGAAATATCTTCGAAACCGGGGTTTCTGATACCGACAGACCGAGTCTTTCCCTGATGTATTTTTTGGTTTCTTCTGCTTCCTCCTCGTTTGGAGGAAGGGGCAGAATCCTCATCTCCTGGGGTATGCTCGCAAGCTGTTTTTCATGACATTTCATCAGGGATTCAAAGCTTCTTTCTGGTGAAGGATGGCGTGGTGACAGGTCATCGGGGTGTGGTGCGGGTGTGTTCATAGTGTCTTGTAGTTGAAGTCTTTGATTGGAGGGGGCATGCGTCCTGTGCCGGCATTTCCCGAGGAAACGAGAGCCGATTGAAGGATGCTGAAAACTTGTGCAACGGTTCGAACAACAGATATTGCCGCCCGGACCTCGCGAGGGAGTAGTGGTGTTACAAACCGTATCGTTTCCCATGCGATGCGCTGGGAAGAAGGGGAGCGAACCATGGATTCGTGACGGGCTTTTACCTTCCACTTTCGGTAGTGCTCTTTGGCGGCTTCAAAGCGTTTGCCTGCATCGGCATCCATCCTGCAGACGAGCTGATTGAACTTTTCATCTAGTGACTCATGAAGCAGAACATCCAATGGTTGGCTGTCCTGTCCGTGACGCAGGCGAAACTTCTGAAGATTCTCCTCAAGTCGGTGATCTCCAGGATCGGTGGCACCAAGCTTACTGATCCTTGATTGAGCACAGCTCCACGGCCCAACAGTTTTGAGATAGGGAGATCCGAGCAATTTGTTTTCGGCTGAAACTCGGGTGCTAATCACCCCTACATGGATCTTGTTACTGTCGAGGTGCAGGTACGATCCAACTACTTCCCACCCTGTTGACTCCCCAAACTGTTGAACGACTTTCTTTCGGAGAGGATCAAGAAATGCGAGGAGCATTTCCTTGCGCTTGTCCGGTGAAATTCCCGCTGCTTCCCAGCGCTGCAATTCACCGTTCACGAAGGTCATTTGCCAAGGGCTGAGATTTACGACGAATTCACCGATTGCAGGCGTATTTCTTTTTCGGCGAACAGTACACACCTTGTCCTTTCGCTTCATCTGCGCAAAGTTCCAGCGGCGTTCCCAATTAATAGCGGAGAGATGTTTTTCAAATGCCGCCCCTTCAACGGGGCTTTCCTTTGCTCCTTGGCCCAGAAAATAGATTCCCTTTCCAATGGACATATCACCGACCTGGAGTTTGAAAACCTCCGCAGGATTGGGGGAGGCGACTGATTCAGGAATCCAATCGATTTCCCGAGCCATGGCCCGATGAGCGACATGGCGGGCGTGGGTTGGACTGTCAGCATGGGCATGTCGAATGCCGTCAGAAGTGAGTTTTCTTTGGAGGCTCATAGGGGGGTATAAAAAGTGCAGGGAAAGCGAGATGGTTTTTTGCACACTAAAGTGTGCAATATTTTTCCCCTGCTGAGGCTAAAAGATGGATTAATCTTCATAGGGATTTATTGCTTTATCTAATTAAGGTTCATCCCATTTGACCTTGCAAGTAATTCCAATAATTCTGAAAGAAATAGCTATTTATCTACAGAATAACCATTGGATATTTAACCCAATCTATCCTATAGTATGAGATGTAAAAGCAGCACTTCCTATGAGTCGATCAGAGAAAATACGTAAGGCAATCGAAGATGACCATCTTGTCACTTACCATGGCCGATTTGTGGGAACTCCATCGCAGTTAGCGTATTTAACAGGAGTAGCGTATGGCACTATAAAAAACAGCTACCAAAAATGTAAGGTGAGATCATTCTATCTCTCCGGTAGCGGGGTTTTAATTGATGCCCTCGATCTCGCTGCTTATTTTGAAAAGGCAAAGCGAGGAAGACCGCCAAAAGCCACTTGAAACATCAAGTGCTGAAGTGATCTGCGATGCGTTTCCGTTTCAGACGATCAAACGATAGGAGGAGGGATAAAACAATGACCACAACCTCCCTGAGGAATCGAAAAGTGCTGGCCGTTGATTTCTCCTCTTGACCCTGGTCGAGAAAACCAGGAAAGCGAGCAATATGGAAAATAACCGAATAAACACTGTCGTTGCTTTATCTGAGAATCAAATGCTCTCCCCAGAGGAAAAAAAGCTTCTTTTAGGCTTCGAGAAGGAAATCCGAGAAGCCGCAATCGCCGTCAACAGCGGTTTCCAAGTGATGGCTCAAGCATTTCATCAGATCAGGCAACAAAAGCTCTATCGAGAGCATGGGACATTCGCTCAATATTTTCAAACGACCTTCGGATACAAGAGAAGCCATTCAAACCGGATTGCTGACGCAGGGGAATTGATCGAAGCTTTGTCCCCTCGAGGGGACAAGGTTTTGGAAAGGTTGACCAGTGAGGCCCATTTTCGTCCACTCGCCCGGTTCAGGAAAAACCCGGAGAAACAAAAACTGGTCCTTGAGGTTCTGAAAAAATGGACTGCATGGGGAGAGGGTGAGGTAATTTCTCCTAGAGAAGTTGCCGGGGCCACAGTGATCGTGAGTCCCCCTGTACAACCTCGGAACGGACTTCCTTCCAGTAAACTCGCAGGGAGTATTCTCGAGCTTTTTGACAATGCGGAACGTCAATTACCGAGTGGAACCTCAAGAGATATCAAAAAAATCTTTGAGCAGTTGAAGGCCAAAACTGCGGCTGTCGTCACTCCCAGGACAAGCACAATAGAATGGACTCAGAAAACCTGGAATCCCCTTCAGGGCTGTTCTCGGGCTTCAGAAGGATGCGACCGGTGTTACGCTGCAAAGCTATTGGCAACACGTATGGCCGATCTCTATCCGGGACTGGCTGTAAAAAAAGGGCATTCCTATATGTTCACTGGGAAGATCGTTCTTGTTCCCGAGCGCCTGGGAGATCCGCTTTTGGATAAAAGTCCAAGCAAGATCTTTGTAAATTCTCTCTCCGATCTGTTTCACAAAAATGTACCCGATGCGTTTATTGATCAGGTGTTTGACGTCATGGAGATGGCACACTGGCACCAGTTTCAAGTGCTGACCAAGAGACCGGACCGGATGGCTGCCTATACTCAAAACCGTTATCGCTACACAAAACCGATGCCACACATTTGGCTAGGATGTTCCATGGAAAATCAGGAGTGGTACGACAGGCGGATAGTTCATCTACGCAAGGTAAAGGCAGCCGTCCGGTGGTTGAGTTGCGAACCCCTGCTTGGTCCAATCAATTTAGGCAAACCTGATGGGATTGATTGGATTGTTGTGGGAGGCGAATCAAAGGGAGGGAGACCGATGAAAAGGGAGTGGGCTGCGAGTATCAGAGACCAATCCCAAAAAGCTAACATTGCGTTTTATTTTAAGCAGTGGGGAGATCATGACGAACACGGAAATACTCAGAAGGAGAAGAAGGTGGGAGGGGCTGTTCTCGACGGGAAGATCTATCACGAGTATCCAATAAGCGCTAGATGAGTGCTATATGAGTGACCCCAAACGACATCACTACCTCCCAGAGTCATACCTTCGTGCGTTTGGAAAGGATGATGGTGTCTGGGTTTATGATCGAAAGATCAACAAGATCCGGTGGCAGAAAGTCAAAGATACAGGATTAGAGAGTTATTTCTATTCGATCGAATTGAAAGATGGATCCAAAGATAACAAAACAATTGAAACTGAACTTTCTAAGATAGAAGGAGCTGTTTTTAAAATATCTGAAAAGCTGCGTAATCGGCAACGGCTTGATTTTGAGGAACATGTTCAAGTGTGTCTTTTTGCGGCATTTATCATGAACAGAACGCCAGATTTTCATGAAGGTATTCAGCGAACTGAGGGGGAGTTAATCAAGCGATTCGCCAAACAACTCTTTAGCTCAGAGGAAAGCACCAAGCGGCTGATTGAAGAATCCAACAATAAGTTTCCGGCAGCTGCTGGGTTAGATGCAGGAGTTATGCACAAGATTATCCAAAGTGATAGTTTTGAAATAAAGATTCATAAAAATCGATGTTTAGAAATGATGATAAATTTAGCTTCGAGTTTTGCTAAAACTCTCCTGAGTTTAAATTGTGCAATTCTTCACGCGCCGAAAAACTGTAGCTTTATTACCACAGATAGGCCTTTTGTAATCGCGCCACCGAAAAATTGTTCGCTAATTCCAAAATGGGCTGGAGTGGGTTTATTGACTCCGGGTGCAAATAAGTTTCTTCCCCTTACAGCAAATATGACTATTGTATTTGGTGACCCAGGGGATAGTTTTGGGCATATCAATGTAAACAAGGCAGATGTTATGAAAATTAATGGAACTATCGGAAATATGACCCAGCGCTTTTTAATTGGAAAAGACGAAGATCTAATAAAATCTTGGGTCAAGAGGCTCAAACTCTCAGAGACAGATCCAGTCAAAACAATGCTTTTGAACTAATTTGAGATAATATCTTCGACTAAGCTAATTGCTTCGTCGATGTTATGGGTTACGTGGCAACTAGTAGAAATAAACTCACGCACCGCGGATCGGTTCAAAAGCTCGGAGAAAGAACGTTCAGTAAAAAATAAATCACAGTACGCAGCAGCAACAGATGAGTGAGAAATATCTTCTAAGTCATTTTCCCTAAATGGGCGACCGTCATCCATTCTGATTGCCGCATGAAGTGCTGCTCGTACTCTTTGAGATGGTATGATTTCTGGGTCGCGCTTTTTTACTGATGCTTCGCGGAAAAGGTTGATAAAAGCGTTTCTATGACGCTGATCTAGTGAAGATAACTCATTTGCAGGTATGCCAGCTACACTAGCTAAAGAAAAAATAGCGTTTTCGATATGGGTTGTATTCGTGTCCAATATGCCATGTAGTTCTTCCTCAAATAGTTTTTTAAATGATTTCCCATCTCTTGGATAATCTCGGCGTACTTTGTTAATCTTCTCAGCTGTTTTTGGCTTGTTTTCCGAATGTTCATCCAACATTGCTAACTCTTGCATGCTCATAATCCACCCTGCTTCTAACATGAACTTTTTTCCTTCTTCCATGAACTGATGAGGTAACCGAGGCATCGTGGGATAAAGTTCACCAATTATATGGCCAACTGGCCCCCAAACAGGATTAATCCAAAGTGGAAAAGATATTTGTTTCTGATGTTTTACGATAGTTTGAAGATATTCTGATTCAGAAATATCAAATGGATTTCTCAATCCGATACCAAGACTTAATGTATCCATCAATTTTGCCTGATTCAGCCTCTTCCCTTTAGGGTAAATCTTGGCCAGTTCTGTAAATGCAGGATAACTGACGGGGCAAAAAACCTTTCCTGATTTAACACCCTTCCAAAGGAGAACAAGTAAACGGTAAGACTTGTTTGGTTCAGGCGAACTTTCTGGCTGACGAAGCCAAATCCAGAATTTCGTATCTAAGTAAACCTTCTTTCGAGAACTAATTAAATTCAGCAGCTCGCCGTAACGGCGTAGTCTATATTTCTCAAATCCTTCACCGGAGTAGAGATAGTTTCGTTTCTCTACTACAGATTGGATCTTTATAAACCGAGCTGCACCGCTTGGGGTATTTGGATCCCATAGATTTTCAAAAATTATCGCCAAGGTTCTTGAGCCCTCTCTTCATATTCATTAATAACCTCAGGAGAGACATGCTCCAAGTGTTTTAGTTCACGCAATATTCCAACACATTCATAAGAAAGATAGCCGCATTTCTCTGAAAGAGCACCGCCCTCCATGAGTTGAAATACGGGGCGTTTAATTTCTTGGAATACCTTTTCTCGTCTTGAAGATGGAGCCACAATATTTAGAGCAATATTGAGGTTCGGTTGCAGTGCTAGGAGATCAGCCATCCGCAATAATCCAGAATAAATAGACGTGGTTTGCTCAACTTCAAATGCCCTAACAATTGTGCGCCCTTTGATCCAAATAACATCAATCTGCTCAATTGTTTTCAAAACACTGTCATCATTGATTAATGGCAACTCTTCCAAAAGGATTTTATCAGACTCTGGACTCCAGATTTTAAGAACTCGGCTTCTATCAGCCTTGGGAAGCCATATTTTGAATCCCATCCTAGCACCTATCTCGGCAAGGGTACTTTGAATCTGAAATGACTGGCGAATTTCCGCAGCAGCTGGTTCTTCATCATCTTCTACCTCACGCTTTGTTGGAACGGTGACACTTATATTTTTATCAATATTTTTGATTGTATGCTCGCCTCTCCAAAGAGCTCTCATCGCCGTGGAATAACAAAAAGCAGATGCGGTTCTCGCTGAACCTACCAAGCCGAGAGCTGTGAGGCCATTGAAGAGGAGAGTGTTTGAATAGACGATTCGATAACCGACAGAGACAAGATCCCAGTCAAATGGAATCTTTATTTCAAAAAACTGCAAAAGAGCCTGTCTGTCTTTTAGCGATATGACACTGAGATTGTTGAATGGATCGAATGCAGCCAGAAAAACATTTATCGTGTTTCCACTTGGACCTGTGAGATTATTTTTTCTCTCTTTATTATTTTCATAAAGTTGGTCTATCAGCTTGGCTTTTATTTTTGATGATGTTTCTGATAAAATACTATTAATAAGTTCCGCCAACGCTTTGTTAGTCCGAAACTCATTGAACATTCTGCGCCATGCACCCTGCGAGACCATGGCTCGGGCAACTGATTCGGAATCTTTATTTGTTCCTTTACCATTACGATCTAATATTCTGATCACCAGGTCCGAATCATCATCAGATATAGGATCAACCCCTTGCGCCATTACTCGATGTGACCAAAATTGTCGAAATACGCCGCTTTGTTTTTTCCAAACTTCATCTTTTGCCGTAGCATCATACTGATTTAGAAAATCCGAAATTAGAGATGTAATATTGCAATTAGGCATGCGGTGTTGTGCAGGTTAGAAATTGAACTGAAGATAAATTGATCAATTCCCAACAGCTGCATTACTAAGAATTGACTTTATGTGGGGTTTTATCTTTTCAGGAATCTCCCCTGTATCCTTGCACTGCTCGTAACGAAAAGTGCTCAGATCGAACGGAACCGCTTTATGGGCTTTATTCGGTTGGAATATTAGAATGAGTCGTTTCTTTTCGTGATTGCGAAGAGCAAAACCCGCTTCTATGCAGACATTAGGACGCACGCCAGTGAGGTCTATGAGGATGATGTCTGCCGAAGCGATTGCCTCATACATCTTGGCGTGAATGGGTACTGTCGTCCCGGTCTGGGTGCCCATGTCCACGAGTTCAAGATGCGTACCTTCCTCCTTCTCGATTTCCTTAAGGGCCTGCCGTATTTGTTTGAGGCGCAGCTTTGCCGTCTCAAACTCCTCTCCGTCATTCGCGGTTGGATACCAGCGGGCGAGGAAAACACGCTTCGGCATTCGGGTGCGGACGGCAGTAAAAATGTCCAGCACTTGCTTGCTCAGAGAGTGGCCTTCCTTCAACTCCACCAGACCGTCCTTTCCGAGCCATGCAGCAAGCTGCTCCAGGTAGGTCACGGCGGCGGAAACGCGGGCGTTGTGGTCGCCGCCGTCCGGCGTCTCCTTCCAGACACGGGCGGCAAGCTCGATGAAGAACTCCGCCTTGCAGAGTGACGGTTGGCTTGGTTCCAGCCGTGTCACGATGTCATTCAGCGCGGCCAGAAGCGCCTTGGAATATTTCTTCAGCGTGGGCAGGTCTTTCGCGGAGGTCGGATCGATGTCCAGCAATCCACGCACAGCCCCGCGCAAGCTGGTCAGCGGGCGATTGCCAAGCCGGGTCTGGACTGGCTCGGGAAGTTTCAAAAGGCCATCGCGAAGCAGGCGTGTGAAATGCAAGTCCGGGCTGAAGGCGAATTCCTTCTCCGGCGTCATGTCGTAGTCCGCATGTTGGCCGAGTATGAGCTTCAGCGCGTGCTCAGACTCCAGCGGCAGTGCCGTGCTGTTGATGGTGTGAAAAATCAGTGACTCAGAGTAGTCATCCGCTGTTTCGCCGGGCGAGCCGAGGAGCACGATACAGAATGGCGCGAGATATTTAGTGGGAATGCTGGCGTCATCCGTGAGTTTGTCCGCCAGAGCGAGGCGGTGGTTCCCGTCCACCCGGCGAATGAGCTTCTGGTCGCGGATTTGCACCAGCTTCTTACGGTCAATCTTCACCCGATGAACGCGAATGTTTTTGCTGCGCCACGCCCTGCTGATGGTTATGCCATTCGCGGAAGTCTTGGTCTTCACCCCGACTGGCTTCTGTGTCCTGTTCAGTTCATCTTCCAAGTCCACACGTATTGAAAGGATGACTTCGGGCAGGAACCGCTGCTCGCCATTCTCCAGATAGCGTTTAATGCGCTCAGCATGGTCAGGGTCAATCTGCCGTTGCTGGCCGCTCACCGCGCCATCAACACCATTGTTCTCCATCACATAGGGAACGGAGATTTCAGCGAGGTCGCGGAGGTCGGCAAAGCCTCGGATAATGCGAAAGGTTCCAAGAACACGGCTTTCAAACTGGCCGTCGAACGTGAGGTAGCGGCTACTTCTTCCCATATTCCTACAATTTATCTCTGGGGCTTGGCTCCATGTATTCTCGCGTCAATATCAGCCTCAGCAGTCCGGAGGGCTTCTTGCAGACGCTTTATCTCGATCTCGATGGATGCTTTTGCGTTGAGAATTTCCTCCTGCACCTTCACCGGTGGCACTGGAATTTCGATGGATTCAAAGAAATCCAATTTCACCTCCTTACGGCCCTCCGCACCGACTTTGTTGCGCCAGAGATATTGTTTGAAGTCTGGCTGCTGTATTATCCGGTGAAGCCAACTCGGAAGCGTCTTCGTCAGGTCAATTTGGTAAACCGCAAAGTGACCAGTTACCACAACGTTTTCCCAGTCTTCCGGGACAATTCCAACAGCCCCGTTCTTGAGGTCAATCTTCGCCACAACCAAGTCCCCCGGCTTAGCGTAAAAAAGATCCATGGAATATTCCCTGCCTTGGGGAACGACGCGCTTGTCGACGCTTCCGTCGAAATGGATTGTTAGAGGCTGTAGTTCAGAAAAAGGGACTTTTTCCCGATCAACCTTTTCCTTGCGAGGAGATATCACGGAACCAATCGGCTTCATCGTCTTTCGGTCCCATTTCCAATTCAGCACGCAAAAGCTCCCGGGGTCCCAGCGGCGGGTGGTGTCCTTGAAGAATGCGTGGAAGGCTTTAGGGAAAGGCTGCAAACCGACAACTCTGGCTGTGAACGGTGGAGTAAGTGTGTAGTCACGCTTGAAGGACTGGAACTCTTCAAGGCAGGTTCTCGACAAGCCGTCCGGCGTGACAGTGCGAGCACCTGCGAAAAGTTCGTTTTGGTCATCATCGCCGACTGCATTGATTCCTACCTTGTCGGCTTCATACTGAAACAAGGGATAAGAAAAACGTTCTTTGAGTAGAGAGCGCGCCTCTGATGAAATTAATGCCTCCATCCGGCTCCTATAATCATCCAAATCATTTTGCAGACTAGCACGCTCCTTTGTTTCGTTTGCTTCTCGGGCAGCTGCTATAGCTGCCTCTAGCCTGCTGCATTCCGTCGCGATAGAGTCTGCGTGTTTCGCTTCAACTTCTGCACGAGCTTGTCCTTGCTGCGTTTTGAAATTAGCCGCCTGTTTC
>Ga0007827_10000346_pt1 | contig 15309 bp, 14 predicted proteins | sample CryBogCBE16Jul07_FD_60332 | JGI IMG/M metagenome (GOLD analysis project Ga0007827, IMG submission 60332) | Freshwater microbial communities from Crystal Bog, Wisconsin, USA - CBE16Jul07 | ecosystem: Environmental > Aquatic > Freshwater > Lake | place: Crystal Bog, Wisconsin, USA | collected...
ATCTTGTCCTCTGTGCTGTATCTCTTTCCTTTCATGGTCTTTGGGTTTGGTTGTCCCAAAGACTAACACATCACCTGGCTCAAATCCGCGAGGTCACGTCAACAACATTAAAATATTTGATGTAATTCCACTTTATAAACCACTTACATGGGTCTATATCATATCTTAAAAGACTTAAAAAATCAGTTGATACATTTACACTTGCAACCTGCCTATTGTGAAATACTGAAGTGCAAAATCCTCACACATACAAACTTGCATGTCTAATAAGTGGTCGTAATTTTGGGGATGCACTTATACAAAGCATATTTCTGAAACAGTTAATCAATAGAGGATTCTCGGAAAAATACATTGTCTGGACGCGTCCTGAGTCAGCAATTTTCTTTTCAGACATTCCAAACTGCAAAGTTATCACATCATTCTTTCCAGTAGGAACAAATAAAAAAGTAAATTGGGCTGGACTAAGATCGCTCTTATCAGCTGTAAGAATACTTAGGTCACAAAGTATTGATGTCACATTGGATATGTTTGGAGATATTCGAGAGCGATGTCTTGCCTTTATGATTTCATCTAAAAGTCATAAATACATTGGATGGTCTGTTGGACATCAATTCAATAAAAATATTAGAAACTTCTTCGGCCAAGGAAGACCTGTATGTTTTATTAATAAAGAAAAAATAAATATTTATGATGCATATCAATCATTCGTTAATGTATTAACAAATAATCATGCGAACAATTGCGAGCTAAGCACAAAACCGATCATTTCAGAAGGATTACTAAAAATTGGATTGCATCCATTCGCATCGCAAGAGTGCCGACTTTGGCCTAGTGAAAAATGGATTGAACTAGCTCAAACTCTTGTGCACAGGGGGCATCATATTACCGTGTATGGTGCTCCCTCAGAGCACTCTAAAATCGAATCTATTTTTGGTAAGCAAGCTACTATGATTCGTTTTTTTACCGGATCAATTCCTGAGTTTATTAATGATCTAACCACTATAGACATATTAGTAGGCCTTGACAGTTTTTCCGTGCATATTGCATCACATATTGGTTTAAAGACAATTGTTATTTCAGGTGCTTCTCATCCAGAAATGTGGGCACCACCAAATTCAGAAGTGGTTTTTTCATCTGGTGGTTGCCCGCATTATCCCTGCATGAATAAGCCTAAGTGTCGTGGTACAAATTTCGAGTATTCATGCATAAAGACTGTGGAAGTTAATTCGATTCTTAGAATGCTTGATAAAACTATAATGAAATAATTGAAAATTCTTCTCATAACTAATCTCTTTGCACCCGATGAACTTGCTGGTGCGTCTTTATATTCGGACTTAGCTTTCTATCTTAAAAATCAGGGGTCTGATATTCGTGTTCTTTGTACATTCAGTTACTATCCTGCATGGTCTTTGATTCCAGAGGATGAGGGTGTTTCGGTAAGAGATGAGTCGTGGCATGGAATTCCTGTGCGTCGGATATCGATGTACGTACCAAAAAACCCATCGGGGCTGAAGCGTATCGTTTCGGATCTCAGCTTTTTCCTTTCAATCATTAGGCGAAATTTCTGTGACGATTGGCACCCAGATGTGGTGATCACAGCTTTGCCTATGTTTTCCCAATGTATGGCTCAGAGATTTCTCTACAGGGGTTGTAGTATTCCAAGAATAATTATTGTACAGGACTTTGTGCTAGATGCAGCACTAGAGCTTGGGCTGCTTAATCTTCCCGGTATCGCATTTCCGCTGAGGTTACTTGAGAAGTGGAGTCTGAGGTCAGCCGATACACTAAGCACGATCAGTCAACAGATGCTCAAGAAGCTACGTTCCATCGTAGGTTCAGATCGCCGTCTCCTTTATATTCCAAACTGGATTCATGAAAGTCTTGCGCAGAAAATCAGAGTGCAATCTCAAGACCGGCCTTCTCGTCGGGAACAAACTCTACTCTACAGTGGGAATCTTGGGGTGAAGCAAGGACTTCCTGACTTCATCGAAACCTTCATCAAGTCATCCACCGGCTGGAACCTGAGAGTCCATGGTGGAGGCGCTGATAAGGATCGTCTCTTTGAGGCAACAAGAGGGCAAGGGGCAATACGTGTACAAGGGGTACTAAATGAAGCCGACTACGTTAGTGAGTTGCTTACTTGTACGGCATCTCTGGTTACGCAGATGCCTGGGCTGGGCGCAAACTTCCTGCCAAGCAAATTGCTTCCAGCAATAGCTGCTGGGACCCCTGTCTTGGCAATCTGTGATCCGAATTCACCTCTTGGCATAGAAGTTCGTAAGGGCGAATTTGGGGAAGTTATTTCTCCGGCTGATGTGATTGGGCTTAAAACGTTATTAAAAAAGTGGGCTGATAATCCAGGGATTTTAGAAAAATATAGTGAAAATGCTCTTCAGAGAGCGATTATTTACAGCAGGGATAAAATTCTACCACAATATGAGCAGGAACTTTTAAGACTTATAAATACAAATAAAAAGTTGAAAAAAATACGCTAGAGTTTATGGAGAAAAAAAATCATGTGGGCGATGCTCTTCGTATCGCACTCTTTTTCGGAGATGGGATTCTTTTTTTTCTAGTCCAATCCTTGATCTTTTGGGTTCGCCTTCAAACTAGACTGTTTGACTCAATCCTTCCTCAATCGAATTTCCTAGGGAGTGGGCTCAAATCCTATGTTATGTATGGAAATCACTTGCTCATCGGAACGGGGTTATTTCTCGTTCTGGGTCTGTGGTTTGGAATTTACTCCAAGAAGGCATATCTCAGACCGAGGCTGATTCTGGCAGATCTTTTTAAGGCGCTCGCTGTGTGGGTCTGCGGGTATCTGTTCATCAGTTTCTTCTTTAGGATCGAGCCATCCATTTCCCGAACATTTGTTATTTTTTCAGGCATTCTTGCTTTCCTTGTTCTTGGAGCATGGCGAGAGTTATTCAATTGGTGGATAGAAAAGACTGGGTTGGTTGCTCATGTTCAGGATAGGGTTCTCGTTGTCGGTTGGAATCAGGAGACCCAAGATCTTTGGCAAAGATTCGGGAAGGGCGTACTGAGAGAGATATCCTTGAACGGCATTCTCTACCCATATGAAGGTGGATTTGAGCTCCCTCCTCCCGAGGAGTTGCCAGTGTTGGGATCTCTGGATTCCCTTGTAGAAATTCTACATACGAGAAATTATGATGCTCTACTGCTCTCTAATACCAAAATGCCATCAGAGAAGCTCTCCGAAGTTGTCCAGATCTGTCACAGGGAGATGGTGCGATTCATGGTGATTCCAGCATTCTTTGAAGTGCTCGTTTCCGGGCTTCACATCGAGTCCATCCGTGGAGTTCCGGTGCTTGCAATCGGGCGGTTGCCGCTTGATCGCTTCTTTGGGCGATTGATCAAGAGAGTGGTCGATCTGAGCGGCGGGTGTGTGGGCCTCCTGCTTTCAGCGCCCCTCATTCTGGTGTTTGCCATCATGGTGAAGAGGGAGTCGCCTGGGCCGGTCTTCTACAAACAAGTCCGGGTAGGGCGGGGGGGGAGACCATTTAGGATCATCAAGATTCGAAGCATGAGAATCGACGCCGAGGCACAAAATGGAGCGCAATGGGCAAGTCAGAATGACGGACGTAGGCTTCGCATCGGCGCCTTCATGAGGAAATGGAATATCGATGAGCTGCCGCAGTTCTGGAATGTCCTCAAGGGGGAGATGAGCCTCGTGGGACCGCGCCCGGAAAGACCCGAGTTCACCAAAGAATTCAAGTATAGCGTGGACTACTACAATGTCCGCCACACGGTCAGGCCGGGGCTCGCGGGCTGGGCTGCCGTGAACGGATGGAGGGGTGATACTGATCTCAAGGAGAGGATCCGCTATGATCTGGATTACATCGAGCGCTGGTCGCTCCTCTTCGACTTCTACATCATGCTGCTGACTTTCCTAAAAAATAAGAATGCGTATTAGAGAAAGTGGGAGAGTGAAAAGTGAAAATTCTAAAAGTAAAAATAGTCTAAACTAATCAGAACAAGATCCCCTTTGACTCCCTAGGCTTGAGAAGGCTCCGGATTTTTCAGGGGATTTTTTGTGTCCTGATCTGAGAGTACCTGTGAGGCGAGGGCCGCTATTATGAAACCGTAGAACGACCAGAAGACTTTCAGTCCGAAGGGACCCTCGGTGAGTGAGAAGACTGCGTAGCAGGCCACCATGCTAATACCCATGCAGGCGGCGAGATAGGACACGCCGGTTGTACCTCTGAGGTTCAGTGAAAAAATCACGAGAGGTATCCCCAGCAGAAGGATCGTGGAGGTAATGGAGAGAATCCCGCCCCTAAGCCAGTCCATGGCATATTGATTGTGCGCGCAATTTTCAACCAAGGTCTTCCGCGGATCTTCGCGATTCACGTATCCCTCAGGCGGCATGTGATAGATCTTGGGATCAACGGCATAAACCGCCTCGCGGTATGCCGAGTTGGGACCCCAGCCCCAAATTGGCCGCTGCTTAATCAACTCCCATGAAATAATCAACATGGGTAATCTGGCACCTGCCGAAGTCACTTGTCCGGTACCGTTGAAGACTGCCTTTGGCTCAGAGTAGACTGATCCGATGCGGCTACGAAGCGCCGGTGAGCTAACGCTAACTACTGCAATTGCCACAAGGATGGCGAGGGAAGCAACTATGATCCTTATCTTGGGACCGCGATAGACAAACGGGACTATAAAAAGGACAACGGGTATGGCAATCCATCCACCCCGGGTCTGGGTACGGAAGGCCATAAAACAAGAAGCGATCAGGCTCACGACCAAGAGCAATAACAAGGCTTTGCTTCGCGGAGGAAGCAGCAGGAGGGTGAGGAAAATAAAGGCGCCAAAAAGGCAGATCTGCTCCCCAAAGTCGGTAACGCCTATGAGGCGGGTGGAAAATCTGCCAGGAATTATTTCGTAATGGGCAAAGGGTAGAGTGATCAGCGCAACCAAAGGAAAGACCACGCTGAGCACTATCATGGGCTGAGCCTTGAGATGGCGTAGCCACACGAATAATAAGGCCGCGAGAAGGAGCCGGGAGGGGCCGTTGAGGCAGTCTAAATCATCGTGGATCATCCCAGAACGCAAATCCCCGCGCATGAGAAGGGCGGCCAGATTGGCCAAGAATGGGGCGAGCAATGCCACAACGATCCATCCCGCAGTCGGATCCGAGATCAGGGAGCGCCATGTGATGCCTGACTTCAGAATGCCGTAGGCGCAAATCACTGCAAGGATCACCAAAAGGGTCTCCGTCCAGTTCTTGAGAACAAAAAGAAGCAATGGAAGTAGTGTCACTAAGAGGGTAATCGCCACTGTATCCCAAGTGATTGGGGCGTCAGGAATCACGGATTGCACAAAGCGGCCGATCAGGGGTTTAAAGAGCTTGGGTAGTGATGGCGTCATGGGGGGGAACCATGGCCTCAGTATAGTTCAAAGATCAAGATAATCGCAGGGTGCATCCTTGCCTGATCCTACCCATGGACTTACCATTGGATTTGTATACGCAACCATTTTTCTCGATGGAACTTCCTGTAACATTTTGAAAACCAAATTCTTTTCCTCCTCCGGGAGTTGGGGGCCTTTTCGCCAGCTTCTTGGGTTCTTGGCACCCTACAAGGTCCGTTTGGCCTTGGGGTTGGCTGCTGGCATTGGCTTTGCCGCCGTGAACAGCGGGATGCTCCTGATCATCCGGCATATCGGTGACACGGCTTTTCAAGGACACTTCAATCAGGCCGATATGTTGAGAGGGGCAACAAGGGCGCAGGGCCCCTCAATAGATGCCTTCATCTGGATGGCCCTGATGATTCCGGGGGTGATGATCCTGCGCAGTCTTCTCTCTTATGCCAATGTCTACTGCCTGACCTGGGTGAGCCTGCGTGCTCTCAGGGATATGCGCCGCCGGGTATTCGGTCATCTGATGGGGCAGTCGATGGATTTCTTCAACAAATCTCAGTCGGGCCGTCTTCTCTCCCGTGTCCTGAATGATACTCTGGTGGCCCAGGAGTCGGTGGTCCAAATCGTCGGAGATTTGGTGAAGCAGCCCCTCACCGCGCTTGGGGCCATTATAGCCCTGCTCTACATCGACTGGAAGTTCACCATTCTGTCGCTGGTCCTGTTTCCTACCTGTCTGGTTCCCGTGATCATCTACGGACGCCGCGTCCGCAAGGCTGCCAAGGGTATGCAGAATGAGACCGGCGTGATGGCTGTGATCCTGCAGGAATCCTTTGCGGGCATCCGGGTCATCAAGTCGTTTTCCCGTGAGAAATTTCAAACGGATCTATTTGATCGTTCCAGCGACGAGCAATTCCGGATGGCGATGAATGCCCGCAAAAGCTCTGCCATCGTTCAGCCGATGATCGAAACGGTCTCTGCATTTGGAGTCTCTCTGGCGCTTTTTTACGTCTATTTCTCCCACCTGAGCGTGGGGAGTTTTATTGCTCTGCTCGGCGGGATGTTTCTACTTTACGACCCTATCAAAAACATCAGCAAGATCCACGTCACCATCCAGAACTGCATGGGTGCTGCGACGAGTATTCTCGAACTTCTCGCAAGACAGCCATCGATCCGGGATCTTCCCCAAGCAACGCTCATTCCGGGCACTAAAGGTCACATTGCGCTAGAAAACGTTAGTTTTTCCTATGGGGCAGATGAGGATCACGGAAATGCCCTGACGGCCGTCGATCTGATCGTCGAGCCAGGCATGAAAGTCGCCCTAGTTGGTGCCAGTGGTGCCGGCAAAAGCACAATCCTCTCCCTGCTACTCCGCTTTTATGATCCGCAGGCCGGTCGCATCCTCCTTGATGGTCGTGATCTGAGGGATATCACCCTGCTTTCCTTGAGGGATCAGATCGGGATCGTGACGCAGGATAGCTTCCTCTTTCACGATACCATTTTGGAAAACATCCGCTTTGGCCGCCTCGATGCCACTGATGTGGAGATCGAGGAAGCGGCCCGGCTAGCCCATGCTCATGAGTTCATCATGCAGCAGCCTCAGGGCTATAAAACCCTTGTTGGAGACAAGGGGTGCATGCTATCGGGTGGGCAGCAGCAGCGCATTTCAATAGCCAGAGCGCTCCTCAAGGCGGCGCCGATCCTGCTGCTGGACGAGGCAACATCGGCGCTGGATTCAGAGTCGGAGAAAATGATTCAGGATGCCCTGGAGAAGCTCTCCGAGGGTCGAACAGTAATTGCCATCGCACATCGTCTCTCAACTATTCTTGGAAGCGATATGATCGTGGTCATGGACCAGGGGCGTATCGTGGCTACGGGGACTCATGCTGAGCTGCTCAAGTGCTCGGAGCACTACGCGAAACTCTACAGTCTCCAGTTTCGCGAATAGGCCATGGAATCCTGTGTAGGAAAGACGGATTCACCTAGACTGATCTGCGATGTCAGCGTCATCATTGTTACGTATAACTCGGAAGAGTGCATTCAGGAGTGCTTGGATTCTGTGTTGGCGCAGAAAGGAGTCACTGTGGAAATCATCGTTGTAGATAACAAAAGCTCTGATGATACGGTCGTTAAAATTGAGGAGAAAAACTGCCGGGTAATTGAAAATAAGGAAAACATTGGATTTGGCAGGGGCTGCAACCTGGGTTTCTCAAAAAGCACTGGGAAATACATTTACCTTCTGAATCCGGATGCCTGCTTGGTTGGAGAAAAATCTTTGGCAGAGATGTGCCGAATGATGGATGAAAATTCAAAATGGGGTCTTGCCGGGACAAAGGTTCTTTCCATGGATGGACATCATGAAAGTCCGCCTGCGAAAACATACCCGGGAGCAAATGCTGTATCTCGCGATTTTTCAAAGTTGCCAGGCGACATTGCATGGATCATCGGTGCAAGCATGATCATCCGTAGGGATGTCTATCAAAAGCTCCAAGGATTCGATCCTGATTATTTCCTCTACAGCGAGGAGACCGATCTTTGTCTTCGTGCAAGGGAATTGGGTTTCGAAATTGGATACATGGATGGAATTGCTATCAGTCACATAGGGGGTAAAAGTGAAAGCAGCAGTGATCTTTCTGATGTCGCGGAAAGGAAGCTTCGCGGGCTTCTCACCTTTAGGGAAAAGCACTATTCGCAGGCCGACTGTATTGACCTCGCAACGCGCGATTTGCGCCGTGCATTCTTTAGGATGATTGTGAATCGATCCGTGGCTATTTTGACAGGTCGCAACTCAAAAGCGTGGGGAAAATACAGAAACTACAGGGGTGTCTGGATGACCTCATCCCACTATCTTTCTGAGAAAAAAAAGAAAGTATGAGTTCCGCCATTTCATTCCTCTTTTTCCACTACGGGAAGATTCCCGGCTATCTCGCTTATGCAATTGAGCATGTCAGGATTTTTAATCCCGATGCGGAAATCCAACTGATCACGGACTCTATCAATGACACGTCGATGCTCGATCGATTTAGTGTGAGTGTGTCACGGGTTGAGGATTACCCCTCAGAGGAGTTAACCCGTTTTAAGGACACATATCATCATCTCTCTTCATGTGATGAGAAGTATGAGCGGTTCTGTTTTGAACGATGGTTCGTGACGGAGACCTTGCGTCGGAAATCACCTGAGAAAACATATGTTTTGCTCGATAGTGATGTGGCGGTTTTTAGCGCGGCAAGCGATCTGCTGCTAACAATGCCTGATTGTCCTATCAGTGTGTGTGGGGGATCACCTCATTACACGTTTGTCAAAGAGGATATCAGCGCTTTTCTGAATTATATTCTCGATTCATTCAGCTCTCCTCAAAAAATCACTGAGCTGATGAAAATTAGCGGTAAAGCAACAACCCGGGGAGAAAATCTTAATCTCAATGATCAGGAATTCCTCCTCATGTTTATGGCGTACTCGGACAGGATCCAAAACTACGAGAGTGAATCATCCCAAGGATATGCCGATGCCAATATCCATCGCCCGGAAGGTTTTGAATGTCTCCAGCTTCGTCGTCGCCCCAGGAAGAAAATCGTCTGGCGTCTTGAGGGAGGAAGGGCGATTCCCTACTTCAAAAGGGGAGATCAACTAGTGAAAGCTTTGATCCTCCACTTCCAAGGCCCGGGCAAGAGGGTCTTTAAGCGCTTTAACTCTCTCGACGGCCCGCCCTCCTCAATACAGATCTGGTGGTGGCATCAGATCTTTCGGACACGGTGGTTATCGAATCTGATGTGAGTGGGGAGAATTGGAAGATAGGAGATGGGAGCTTGGAGTTTGGGGAAGCAGTGAAAAAGCGAGAAGGTTGGGAGGGTAAACCTGAGGGATGAAACCTGAAACTTGAAACGTGTTCTAGGGAAGGCCGAGTAGGTCTGTCGAAGTAAGCCCTGCTGGGGTGATCCTCTTGGGAGAGAGCGAGTTCAAACCTGATGGCTGGGTGAGGGCGAGGTAATGCAGAGTTGGACTTCCGAAGGTAGATCCGGAAGGGGGTAGAAGGATGGCAATGGAGGGGATTGACAGATGCTGAAAGTGCATGCATGGTGCATGCATGGCTACAAAAACTATATCAATTGATCTTACTGCCTACGAGAGGCTGACTCGTGCGAGAGTGAATGAACGGGAGTCCTTTTCGAAGGTGATCAAGAGGGCCCTATGGCCAACCCCAAAATCCAGCGGAAGGGCCATCGCTGATGCCTTGGACTCGATGGTTCTTGCGCCGACAGAGATTATCAACACTCTTGAAGAGAATCAGGCATTGGACACCCCCCCCGCAGACCGATGGGCCTGATCGCCGTCGATACGACATTCTTGATTGATCTTCAGCGAGATCAGGATGCAACACGACAGGCCATCAGGGGGTTCTTGGAGCATCACGCCGATGACACCTTTTATGTGTCAGTAACGGCTCTGGGTGAATTTGCTGCAGGATTTCCTGATCTGAATCACCCAGCCTTTCTTGCCGTAAAGCGGCAGTTTCAAGTTTTGGCAAACGATGAAGAGGTGGCGATGGCGTATTCTACAATTTATCGGGGCCTCAAAACAGCCGGTAACTTGATTGGTGCAAATGATCTATGGATTGCGGCATCGGCAATTCGTCAGAGCGCTTCTCTGGTGACACGCAATCGAGAAGAGTTTGGCCGTATTTCTGGCTTGCGGGTGCTGGGCTACTAAGCTCAGGGAAATCCAAGCGATAAATTAAAAAGCACAAAGTTTCGCAGTTGATCCTGACCCCCAATAATTACCGGATTATACCGGAATAGGGCTATCCATTGTAAACCCGCAGCATCTCCTCCCAGAGGCGCTCGACGGTGATGCCTTGGATGCATGGGTTAGTAGAGGTGCATTCCCTTGCGTGGACGCAGCAGGTGCATTCCTGCCCGACCAAGGCGCGAAAGTTCCCCTCAAGCGGAGCGACTCGCTCGGGAAGCATGGGGCCGAAGAGTCCGATGGCCGGGGTGCCTAGTCCCACGGCAAAGTGAAAGGGGCCAGAGTCGGAGCCAACGAACATTTTTGCTCGAGCAAGGATGGCAAGGAATGAGCCGAGATCCTTGGTTTCCTCGAGGGAATGGATGTCGGGAGATAGGGCTTTCAGCTCGGTAAGAAGTGATTGATCCCGCTTTCCGGGACCTGCGGAAAATACCACGGGCAGGCCAGCGCTCTGGGCGCGCTGAGCAATATCCGCCCACCAGGCGACAGGCCATTCGCGCTTGGCCATGCTTGCCGAGAGATGGCAGAGAATGGTGTTCGGATCGGGAAGTTGCTTTTCGGCAAAAGAACTAAGAGAGGGATCGGGGTGGAGTTCGTGCTTTAGCGACGATGGTGGGTCAACATTCCAAGGCTCCAAAGTGTGTAGATCAGAGCGTACGAGATTAGTGGTCTTCTCACTGGCAATTTCGGAATAGCAGAAGCGTCGACCAGCAAACCCCTTGGGAGCATTAAGGCCGAGGCGGTTTTTGCCGCCGATAAGGAGACTAATAATGGCACCCCGGTCATTGCCGACAAAATCCACGGAGCGGTCGAAACGCTCCCTTCTCAGTTGTGCGATGAGGGGAAGGGTGCTCTTGATGCGGGCACTTCCACGTTTGCGGGGAAGTCCCCAGACTTTCTGGATCCATGGGAGGTGTTCCAGGATGGGAACCGCCGCTTCCTCAACCAGCACATGGATCTCTGCCCCGGGCCAGTGCTCCCGGAGTGCTCGAAGGGCCGGCACCATGATAGCGACATCGCCCAACTGCTTGAACTTGATGGCCAGGATTTTCATCGGGGTAGAGTGCGCGCGGGCTACTCAGCTTAATGTCAGATACTGATCCAACCCCTTGACTGCACGAATTCGCTTCTCCGCAATCGTCCGGTCCAGCAGTGACTGATTCTCGTTAAGCCTGCTTCGAGGGACAACGGGATGGTTCAGATGATAGAGGATCGCCCTTCCGTAGACGAATTTCCGTGGACGCCCCAGATGGTAGAGGCGATTGGCAAGGTCGGCATCCTCGCGACCCCAGCCGACGAAGGTCTCATCGAAGCCATTGATAGCCAACAGATCTTCGCGCCAGATCCCGAGATTGCATCCCAGAATACCGCGTTGCTGTGTGCCGCGGCTTACAAACGAGTATGGTAGACGCAGGGCCTTGGGCAATCCGGTCAGTTTTCCGGAAAGTGCCAAGCCCCACACGGAACGAATCGTCGGCATGAAGTCATGAACGGCGGATTCTGTCACGAATGCGCGCCGTCCCTGAACCCAGTAACCGCGCTCTGCCAGGGAGGCATGATCGGCAACAAACTCACGCTCTGGAACACAGTCTCCATCGAGGAACACAACATAGTCACCACGGGCTTCCGCGATTGCCCGGTTCAGGATAATGGCCTTCCTAAAGTCTTGGTGTTGCTGCCAGCAATGTCGGATCGGAAGGCCGAGTCTGAGGATGCTTTCCTCGATCAGGATCCTTGTTGGTTCTCCTGAGCCATCATCGGCGATGATGATTTCCAGGGGAGCAAGAGTCTGTTTCGAAAGCGACTCTAGGATCTTTCCCAGTGCGACAGGATAGTCGTAGGTGCTGAGAATCAGGGTGATCGCGGGCTTCTTCAAATGCTGGCGGATGATTCAGGGCAATTCAGGCGCCTCATGTTTGGCGCGCTCATATTCATAGAGGCGGCTGTAGCGAACAAAGGTGGCAAAGGCTGTGGCCTTGGCGATGTAATAACCAGGAAAACCGTCGAGAAACCCTAGGCGCAGGACATAGGCTCGGAAAAATCTCCACCATGGCCGCATGAGGGTCTCAGCTAAGGACCACTTTCGGCCCTTCGCGATCTGCCGATTGAGGAAATAGTCGCCGAAGATAGCGATCTTATCTAAGTGGCTGTATAAAGTCGGATTGGAATAGTGATGAAGATCGCCGCGCAGGCGCTTCACGGAGCCATCCAGCTCGATTTTGTCATGTTCGGGAGAGCCAGACCAATGGCCCTTGCCATTGCGAAAAAGTCTCAGGCTCCAGTCGGGATACCAGTCGCCGTGCGTGATCCAGCGGCCCAAAAACCAGACCTTACGGGGAAACATCGCTCCCTGGAACCACTCATGGTCTCCATGAAAGAAGGCATGGATGTCGACCTTGAGAGCCTCGGAGACCTCTTCGTCCGCATCTAGTGCAAGCACCCATGGGGCCTTTACCTGAGTCAGGGCAAATCGCTTCTGGTCGCGGTATCCTTTCCAAGGATGCTCGATAACAGTGGCTCCAAATCCACGCGCGATCTCCTCAGTGCCATCGGTGCAGTCGTTGACCACGAGGACGATTTCCTGAACCCAGTCGGCTACGCTCCCGAGACTGCGCGGTAGGTTGTGCGCCTCATTCCGGGCGATCATGGAAACGGCGATCGGGAGTTTTTGACTCATGGCCACGATAGAGCGTGATCTTTCAGCAAGACGGGGTGCTTTACCAGACCAATGCCTCCGAATAGAAAAGAGCCGCGTGTTGAAGAAGCAAAAAGATCCTAGTCGATTTTTTGACCAGACCAGAGCCGCAAGGCGCGTTCTGCTGCTGGACCTCGGCTTTCTGGGTGATTCCATCCACCTCTTTCCTGCTCTCTGGACGATGCGGCAGGCCTACCCTGAGGCTGAGCTTCACGTCATGGTTGCGGAGCATGTGACCCGAGTGATGGAAGTTGCTCCATGGGTGGACAAGGTCTGGGGATATCCCCGCTATCCCAAGGGGCCGAAGTGGTACCAAGACCTCGGCAGGATCAAGCGTCTACGTGATGCGAAATTCGATGTGGTGATCAATCTGAATGGCTCCGACCGTTCCAGTATACTAGCGGGATTAAGCGGTGCGCGATGGAAGCTTGGAAGGGTGCCGGAGGATGGAGGCCCCTCCTTCTGGCCACTGATGTACACCCATATCGTGGAGGTACCATATCATTCCAAGCTGATCTCAACCCAGCGTTGGGAGTGCCTGAAGAAGGCAGGCTTTCCTGGAGAAAAGCCAGAGATGTCTATCGAGATCCCAGCGGCGATGCATGCAGCCGTTATCACTAAGGCGGGAGGCGAGGGTGGGTGGGTCCATGTAAGTCCCTTCACCACGGAGATTTACAAGGAGCTGCCCACTGAACAGATGGTGGAACTCCTGAGCGGCCTCGCCCGCCGTTTTGGATCTCATAGGATTGTGCTGAGTTGCTCCGGAAGCGAGCGGGAGAAGGCCAAGATGGACGCTCTCCTCTCGCAATTGGATTTCACTCCTTGGCGGGTCTTTGCAGGAGATCTCGATCTTCTAGAGTTGGCTGCGCTTGTGCAGCGTGCCTCCATCCATCTGGGGGGGGATTCCGGAGGCCTTCATGTGGCATGGATGACAGGTGTGCCGACCGTGACCTGGTTCCGAGAGTACGAGGGGCGTCCCGACTGGCAACCAACAGGGGAACGACATCACTCACTCGTGGGGGAGAGGCAGGAAAATGGAATTTCCGGAATTTCCACCGAGCACTTGCTGGCCGCGGTTGAGTCATTGCTGCAAGCAGGATCATAGGCTCCAAAAACACCCCCTCGCTTCTTGTCAGGGACATGAGCCCGCCGCATACTGAAGGCCTGATGCAAATTTACATCGACGGCGCTTTTTATCCCGAGTCCGAGGCCAAGGTTTCGGTGTTCGACCATGGCCTTCTCTACGGGGATGGGGTGTTCGAGGGGATCCGCTTTTATAATGGCAAGGTCTTCCGTCTCGAGGAGCACATCGAGCGTCTCTACAAGTCGGCTGCTGCCATCAACATGGTGATTCCGCTCGATCGTGCGGCCATGACGGCTGCCCTGCTCGAGACGATCCGAAAGAATGATCTCAAGGATGGCTATATCCGTCTCGTGGTCACACGCGGTAAGGGGAATCTCGGCCTGAGTCCGGAGCATTGCCCGAAGCCGACGATCATCATCATCGCGGCGAAGATCACCCTCTATCCTGCAGAGAGCTACGAGAAGGGTCTGAAGGTGGTCACCTGCTCAACCCGTCGCATCGCTCACGGGGCTCTTAGCCCGATGGTGAAGTCGCTCAACTACCTCAACAACATCATGGCCAAGATTGAGGCCACTCATGCCGGTGCCGGTGAGGGACTCATGCTCAACGAGCAGGGTCTCGTGGCCGAGTGCACAGGGGACAACATCTTCCTCGTGAGCGGCGGCAAAATCACCACGCCCCCGATTTCTTCGGGAGCTCTGGCCGGGGTGACCCGTGCCGTGGCGATCGAGATCGCCCGAGAGTTTGGGATCGAGGTCTCCGAGCCCAGCATGACCCGCTACGATATCTACACGGCCGACGAGTGCTTCCTGACAGGGACGGCCGCCGAGATCATCCCTGCCGTCGAACTCGACAAGCGTCCCATCGGCGATGGAAAGCCCGGCCCCGTCACACGGCGCCTGATCGCACGCTTCCGCGAGTTGACTCAGACGGAGGGTACGCCGATCTAACAGCTTCACCTGCTTTTCCCATGTTCTGCGACGTCTGCAAATCCAAGGAGGCCACGGTCTTCCTCACGCAGATCATCGAGGGGAAGATGCAGAAGGTGAATCTCTGCGAGGGGTGCTCGAAGGAAAAGGGGGTCAATGACCCGACCGGCTTCGCGCTGGCCGATCTGCTGCTCGGTCTCGGAGCTGCGCAGGAGATCGAGAAGAACCCCGCCGGAATCCGATGCCCTGTCTGCGGTTTTTCCCAAGCCGATTTCAAGAAAACCGGTCGCCTCGGATGCAGTGCCTGCTACGACACTTTTGCCGAGGGACTCTCGGGCATGCTCAAGAACATGCATCGCGGCACCGTGCACACCGGCAAGGTCCCTGCGAAACTGGCCGGAGCAAGGCAGCGTAATCAAGAACTAGCCAAGCTTCGCGAGGAACTCGACCGCGCCGTGGTCGCCGAGCAGTTCGAG
>Ga0007827_10000352_pt1 | contig 15232 bp, 7 predicted proteins | sample CryBogCBE16Jul07_FD_60332 | JGI IMG/M metagenome (GOLD analysis project Ga0007827, IMG submission 60332) | Freshwater microbial communities from Crystal Bog, Wisconsin, USA - CBE16Jul07 | ecosystem: Environmental > Aquatic > Freshwater > Lake | place: Crystal Bog, Wisconsin, USA | collected...
GCTGGAGCGATTACTCGACCCCGGGGCAGGGGGGTGTCGCCCTGCTCGACCGTGGCCTACCCGGCCGCGAGGTCAACGGCAACGTGCCGGTGATCCATCTCTTCAACGCCTTCGAGAAATACTCCGGCTATCCGAGCCCCTGGACGAGCGGCAAGGGCGAGCACACGTTCCGCTACGCGATCTTCGCCCACGACGACGACTGGCCGGCCTCTCGGATCCCGCAGCAGGCGTGGGAGTTCAATTCGCCCCCGGTCGCCGTCTCCGGCTGCGCACAGGCAACGCCCGGATCGTTCCTGACGACCTCCGGCAACCTCGTCGTCGAGGCGATGCGTCGCGACGGGGCGGACATCGAGCTGCGCCTCGTCGAGTGGACCGGCACGGCGGGCAATGCCGAAGTGACGCTGAACCTGCCCCATGAGGGTGCCAGGATGACCGACCTGGTCGGTGGTCACGCCGAGAAGCTGGAGGGCGGCCCCACCTACCGCTTCCCGGTGAAGCCCCAGCAGATCGTCACGCTTCGCTTCAAGACAGCCCAGCCCGTCGCGGAGATCACGACGCTGACGAAATGGGACGAGCTGGTGCCCGAGAAGAAACGCCCCGCGCTGAACCTTCACAAGCCCGAGCTGAAGGGGCATCCCCCGCACGACGTGGATCTCCAGGTCGATCAGGGCAACCAGGCCAACAAATGACCAAGACCCTCCTCCTCTGCGCGGCGGCGGTCTCACTGACCGCGGGTGCCCGCGCGGAGGGATTGCTCGCACCGATCGAGAATCCCGGCATCACGACGCGCGCCGACGCCGAGGGCGTGCAGGCGGTGGGGTTCCGCTTCGAGAGGCCCGCGGCCAAGCCGTCGCCCTGGCAGGCCTCCTGGATCTGGGTGAACGACCGCGTCCCGGAGCGCGCCTGGTTCCGCAAGGAGGTCACCCTGGACGCCGCCCCAAGCAAGGCGACGGCCTGGCTCACCGCCGACAAGAAATACCGTCTCTGGATCAACGGCCGCCTTGCCTCGCGCGGGCCGGCCGACCATGGCCGTGACCAGAATCCTCGGGGAACGGAGCGCTGGTTCTACGACGTGCGCGACCTGACGGGGTATTTCCACAAGGGGCGCAACGTGATCGCGGTCGAGGTCTTCAACCGCTGGCAGGGCGGCGCCCTCGTGACACGCGGCGCGGGAATGCTTTTCGAGGCCCAGCTCGACGGCACGACGGTGAAGTCCGACACGAGCTGGAAGGCGGCGCCCAGCGGCACCACCAACGGCTGGCAGGCACCGGAATTCGATGACGCCTCCTGGAAGACGGCCGTGGAGACCAAGGACATCTGGTCCCCGCTGGTGGTGAGCGAGATCCCCCCGCTGATGGAGGCGACGTTCCCGGTGATGCGCATCGATGGCCTTCCCCCCAACAAGACGTTCACCAATGATGCGACCTTTCGGGTGGTGTTCGACCGCGTGGTGAGCGGCTTTCCTCAGGTCACGCTGAAGGGGGGCGCGGGCACCTCGGTGCAGATCAGGGCGAGCCGCAAGGTGGAATTCACGCTCGACGGTGGGACGAACCGCCTGGAGTTCCCGTTCATGGATTCCATCGAGCCGGCCTACACGGTGGAGCTCAAGGGGGTCCGCTCGCCAGTGGAAGTCGTCGACGCCGGAGCGGTCTTCACCTCCCAGCCGGTGGAATACCGGGGCGAGTTTTCCTGCAGCGACGAGCATCTCAACAAGGTCTGGAAGGCCGCCCGCTGGGCGACCCAGGTCTGCCTCCAAACACACCATCTCGACTCGCCCCTGCGGCAGGAACCGCTCATGGACGCGGGCGACTACTGCATCCAGTCGGCGGTCAACCACTACGCCTTCGGCCAGCCCGCGCTGACGCGCCAGGACATCCGCAAGTTTGCGTGGATCCTCAAAAACGAGAAGTATCAGAACTTCCACCTGAGCTACGCCTACGCATGGCTGCAGATGCTCATGGATTACTACGACTTCACCGGCGACAAGGCGCTGGTGGAGGAAATGGCCCCCTATGTCCACGAGCTGCTGGATACCTTCACCGGGTGGCGCGGCAAGAACGGCCTGATCTGCGAGGCGCCGAACTACATGTTCATGGACTGGGTGAACATCGGAGGCATCCCGTGCCATCATCCCCCGGCGGTCATCGGACAGGGATACTTCACCGCGTTTCACTGCCACGGCCTCTCCCTCGGCGCTCGTATCGCGGAGCTGACGGGCGACACGGCACGCGCGGAGAAATACCGCTCCCTGCTCGGCAGTTTTACCGAGGCATTCAACCGGGAGCTATGGAATCCCGAGAAGGGGCTCTACCGCGACGGAAAGCCCTTCGAGACCACGGTGCCTCCCTCCAAGTATCTCCCCGCCGACAAGCAGATGGAGACCTTCAGCCCGCACGTGAACCTGCTGGCCGTGCTCTATGACCTTGCGCCCAAGGAGCGGCAGGCCCCCATCGTCGAGAAGGTGATGGCGGAGCAACCGCTCAACGCCCAGCCGTGGTTCTACCACTGGGTCTTCCCGGCGCTCGACCATGCGGGGCTCTTCGGCCGTTATGCGGTGAACGAGTTCCACCGCTGGCAAGTCCTGCCGGACACGCAGTCGTTCCGCGAACGCTGGGGAGCTGGAACCGCCAGCCACGGCTGGTGCTGCACGCCGCTGGTGCAGATGTCGGCGCGCATCCTCGGCGTGACCCCCGCCACCCCGGGATTCAAAACGATCTCGATCCGCCCCCAGACCTGCGGACTCGCATGGGCCAAGGGGAAGGTGCCGACGCCTCAGGGCGACGTGGCCGTATCGTGGACCGCCAACGGGGGCGCGTTCTCCCTGGACGCGACGATCCCGCCAGGCACGGAGGCCGACGTTTACCTGCCCGGCTCCGAGACCCCGGTCCGCCTGCAACCCGGCAAGCAGCACCTCAACGGTAAAGCACCCAATCCATGAAGAGACACCCGCTTATCCCGGGCCTGATGGCCCTGCTACCGCTCCCATTACTGGCCCTCCTCCTGGCCGCCTCCCCCGTCCGCGCGGAGTGGTCGCTGGAGAATCCCCCCAAGGTCCCGCCACCGGCCCCCGAGGGGAGCAAGGAACCGGCGGATCCGAAGAGCTTCGAGGAGGTGAAGATGGACTTCCCGATCGCGGCGGGACCCTTCGCCCCGACATGGGACTCGATCAGGACGAATCACCCCGGCGTCCCGGCGTGGTTCAACGACGCGAAGTTCGGCGTCTTCATTCACTGGGGGCCGCAGGCCTCCGGCAAGAGCGGCGACTGGTACGCCCGCAACATCTACCGCGAGGGGAGCGGCCCCTACCGCAATCACCTCAGGGATTTCGGTCATCCCTCGGAGTCGGGCTACAAGGAGGTCCTCAAGGCCTGGACGGCCCCGAAATGGGATCCGGAGGCGTTAACCAAGAGATTCGCCGACGCCGGGATGCGCTTCATGATGGTGGTCGGCGTCCATCACGACAATTTCGACCTCTGGGACTCGAAGTATCAGCCGTGGAACTCGGTCCGCATCGGCCCCAAGAAGGACATGATCGGAGGCTGGGCGGAGGCGGCGAAGAAGAACGGCATGCGCTTCTGCATCACCTTCCACCACGAATACAGCTGGTGGTGGTGGGCCGACGCCTACAAGGCCGACACCAAGGGCCCCAAGGCTGGCGTGCCGTATGACGGCAACCTGACGCTCGCCGACGGCAAGGGCAAATGGTGGGAGGGGCTCGACCCGCGTCTCCTCTACAACATCAACCTGGGCGAATATCACCTTCATGACGTCAAGACGGACAGATCGGGCGTCAAGACAGAGAAGTATTTCCCCGTCACGGAGATCGCGTTCGGGCGGCGCGGCATTTTCCAGGATCATCAGGAGTACGCCAAGTGGTATGCCGAGCGCTGGGCGCGACGCATCCAGGACGCGATCGAGAAATACGATCCGGACATGTTCTACACCGACGGGAACTCCTCCGAGCCGTTCTGCGGCGACCAGTCCGGATCCGGGTTCAAGTGCGACGCGGCGCGCCGTGTCGTAGCCGATTTCTACAACCGAGCGCTGGCCAAGAACGGCAAGGTGGACAAGATCGCCTTCATCAAGTTCCAGGGCGGCAATCCCGCCATCGGCGTGACCTCGGAAGTCGGCGTGCCCCGGAACATCAAGCTGGATCAGCCGTGGATCGGCGAGAACCCGATCGGCGACTGGTACTACGGGCCCAATTACCAGTACGAAGCCGTCAACCTCGTGCGCAGCCTGCTCGAGTACGCCTCGCACGGCGGCAACTACGCGTGTGCCGTGCCGCTCACGCCCGAGGGCGACCTTGAGCCCGCCTGCGAGCAGATGCTCTCCGACATGGGCGCGTGGATGAAGATCAACGGCGAGGGGCTCTACGGCTCGACCGCGTGGAAGAAGTGGGGCGAGGGCCCCGGCCGGGTCTTCCAGGGAAAACTCGGCGCCGGAACGGCGGCGATCCCCTACGGCACGTCGGATTTCCGGTTCACGCAGGGCAAGGACGGCAGCGTCTACGCCTGGTGCCTGGCCGTCCCCAAGCCGGGCGAAACGCTGCGGATCACGTCGCTCGGAACCAAGGCCAAGCTGCTGGATCGACCGATCAAGTCGGTCCGCCTCCTCGGAGGTCCTGAGGTTCCCTATCACCAAGAAGGAGACGCCCTGACCATGACCTGCCCCGGCTCCATGCCCTTCCGCCATGCGGTGGGCTTCAAGGTCTCCCTTCAATAACGGGGAGCACACTCCATCAGCCCAAACACCATGAACCGCAGCCATCTTTTCCTCGCCCTTCTCCTGACGCCGTCGCTAGCCGCTCGGGGTGAAAACCAATCGCTCCCCTCCCCGGCGGATTATCCCTCCGCCTACAACGAGGTCTGGACCACCCCCAGCAAGGATGCCGCCGGCTCGATGCCGCTGGGCAACGGGCAGGCAGGCGTCAATCTCTGGTCGCAGGAGAACGGGGAACTGCACCTCTACGTCAGCCGCAACGATTCCTTCAGCGAGATGTCGCGACTGCTGAAGGTGGGCGGCCTGCACCTCAGCTTCACGCCCAATCCCTTCGCCTCGGGATCGCCGTTCCGTCAGGAACTGGCATTGCGCGACGGCGTCTGCCGGATCTCCGGCGGCCAACCCGGACACGAGCTCAAGCTGCGGGTCTATGTTGATCCCGAGAGGCCGGTCATCCATGTGACCGGGGAGGCTCCCGACGGCGTCGAGGTCAAGGCGTCGATCGACTCGTGGCGGTCCCAGCCCCACAAGATCCAGAAGGGAAGCAATCCGACCAATAACGAGGAAAGCTCTGCATTCTCGATCGCCGGCGCCCCCTTCCCCCTGATCGAATCGGCCGACGTGTTCCTCACCAACACACCCGGCGGCATCGGCTGGTATCACCGCAACGAAACGTCGCGCCCCTTCGCCGAGACGCTGAAACTCCAGTCGCTCACGAACTTCACCGACAAAATCGCCGATCCCCTCCTGAACCGGACCTTCGGCGGCTGGATGACGGCGACGAATTTCACCCCTGCCGACGGCGGCATGGCGCTGCGCTCGGAGGGTCCCGTGAAGAGCTTCGATCTCCGGATCGCCGCCCCCTGCCTGCAGGCTGCACGGGCCGAGGATTGGCTCACCGAGGCCAGGAAGGATGCCGATGCCTCCGCCGACGCGGCCGATGCCCTCAAACGCACCTCCGCGTGGTGGAACGCCTTCTGGGATCGCTCCTACATCATCACCGACCCCGCCAAACCCGAGCTTTTCAAGATCGCCCGCAGTTACGCGCTGCAGCGCTACGTGCAGGCGTGCGGGGGACGAGGTCCGTTGCCGATCAAGTTCAATGGCGGCATGTTCACGGTCGAACCCACCGCCATGGATCGGCCGTTCAACCCGGATTACCGCGCCTGGGGCGACGCCTTCTGGTGGCAGAATACGCGCCACATGTACCACCCGATGGCAGCCTCCGGAGACCTCGAGATGACCGGACCGCTCTTCGACATGTACGAGCGGGTCCGACCCCTCGCCGAGGCGCGCACGGAACTCTACCACGGCGCCCACGGTGCCTATTTCCCGGAATGCATGACTTTCTGGGGAACCTATCCCAACCCCGATTTCAGCTGGAACCGCAGCGGTCTCAAACCCTACGAGGTCCGCAGCCAATGGTGGCGCTACGCCTGGAACCAGGGTCCGGAACTCGTGGGCCTGATGCTTGACCGCTGGGACTACGAGCGGGACACCCCTTTCCTGCAGAAGCAGGTAGTGCCGATGGCCAAATCCGTCCTGACCTATTTCGACACCCGCTTCCCCAAGGACGCTTCGGGCAAGATCATCATCGATCCGACCCAGTCGGCCGAGACCTACTGGTACAACGTCACCAACGACATGCCCGCGGTCGCCTGCCTGACGGACATCACGACCCGCCTGACGGCCCTGCCTCAAGACCTCACTTCCCCCGAGGACCGGGCGTTCTTCTCCCGCATGAAGGCGGCCATCCCCGACGTGCCGGTGGAGACCGTGCAGGCAAACGGCAAGACCCTGCGGAAACTCGCCCCGGCCCAGAGCTACAAATCGACGTGCCGCAACTGCGAAAACACCGATCTCTACGCCGTCTGGCCAGCCCGGGTAGCGACGCTGGGCACACCGCTCCTTGAGGAGGCGCGCGTCTCCTACGAGAGGCGGAGGAACAAGCTCCCCGTCGGCTGGGGCTACGACGGAAACGTGGCCGCGTTGCTGGGCCTCAGCGACGAGGCCGCCCGCATCCTCGCGCTCAAATGCGCCAATTCCCACCCGGCTTACCGCTGGCCCGCCACGTGGGGTCCCAACTTCGACTGGCTTCCCGACCAGAACCACGGCGGCAATCTCCTGATGACCACGCAGCTGATGCTCCTCCAGACCGCGGGCGACAAGATCCGTCTCCTGCCCGCATGGCCAAAGGACTGGGACGTCCGCTTCAAATTGCACGCTCCTGCGCAGACCACCGTCGAGGCCACGGTGATCGGGGGAAAGATCACGCAACTCAAGGTGACCCCCGAGTCCCGCCGCAAGGACATCGTCCCCAACCCTGCCTTCACCGGCCCGGATCCCGCACCATGACCCTCTCCCGCCCCGCACTGGCCGCCCTGACGGCGCTCCTGTTCTCCCCGTCGCCCCGGGCGGAGGATATCCTGCGCTACGACCGGGCGGCCACGAACTGGATGACCGAGGCGCTGCCGGTGGGCAACGGCGCCATGGGGGCGATGGTCTTCGGCGGCACGGACTGGGAGCGCATCCAGTTCAACGAGAAAAGCCTCTGGAACGGCGACGAGAAGCGCTCCTGCTGCTATCAGGCCTTCGGCAACCTGTTCCTGAAATTCGACGCGACCGGGCCGGTCACCAACTACTCGCGCACACTGGACATCGGGCGCGGCGTCCAAACCACGACCTATGATCAGGGCGGGGTACGCTTCACCCGAGAGGTGATCGCCAGCCATCCGGCGAATGTGATCGTGGTGCGCCTCACCGCAGACAAACCGGGCGCCCTCTCCGGAAATCTCTGGCTCGCCGACATGCACGGCGGGAACGTGATCGCCACGTCGAACCGGATCACGGCCGACGGCATCCTCAACAACGGCCTGGAGTATGAGTCCCAAGTCGTCGCTCTCCCCTCGGGAGGCAACGTGATCCCGGTCCTGGAGAACGGGTTCGACAACAGGCCGGTACCACGTGTTCCTCCCGGACCCGCCGTGCTCGACGGCAAGGCGGACGCCTACCTCGCCGCGGGCAACGCCAAGCGCGAACCGAGCCCGTATCTCGACCTGAGCGACACCGATGCCTCGGGCAGGCCGCTGTTCATCGGCGGCGCGTGGTTCGACCGGGGACTGAGTTTCCGCACACCGGGCGACCTCTCCTTTGACCTCGGCGGCAACTACCGCTGGGTCAGCTTCACCGCCGGACTCCCCAAGGGGGCGTCGCTGCAGGTGTTCGCCGACGGGAAGAAAATCGGCGACGTGACCGGAGGCTATGCCTGCCTGCCCGTCGACGGGGCGAAGGAGGTCCGCTTCACCTCCAAGAACAACGCCTTCATGTCGCTCGGCCATCTCCGCGTCAGCCCCTCCGCCACCCAACCGGCGACGGATCCTGGCCTGGTCCGCCCCGTCTCGGCATCGCGCGCCCCGAACTTCCCCGACCCGCTTCCCCCGGCCTCGCTGCGCTTCGACCACTGCGACTCCCTCACGCTGGTGCTGGGGGCCAAGACCGCCTATGTCCCGGACCGTGCGGTGAAATGGCGCGGCCCGCACCCGCACGCGGAACTGACACGCATCGTCGACGCGGCGGCGGCAAGGCCGTTCGGGGATCTCCTCGCCGAGCATGAGCGCGATCACCGGGCACTCTTCGGCACCCTCTCGCTGACCCTCGGCGAGACGCCCCCCGAGGCGGCGGCACTGACGACTGACAAACGCCTGGAACGCTACCGTTCCGGGGCGACCGATCCGGGACTCGAGGCCCTGTTCTTCCAATACGGCCGCTACCTGCTCATCGCCTCATCGCGTCCGGGAAGCCTCCCGGCCAACCTGCAGGGCGTCTGGAACGAGGTCAACAATCCCCCGTGGACGTGCGACTACCACGCCGACATCAACGTGGAGATGAACTACTGGCCGGCCGACGTTGCCAATCTCCCGGGATGCTTCCAGCCGCTGGCCGACTGGATGCTGGCCTCCTCTCCGGTCTGGACCGAGACGACGCGAGGGGCCTTCAAGGTCCCGGGATGGACGATTCGGGGCCACAACGGAATCCAGGGAGGCTTCGGCTCCCAGTGGTACCAGGCCTGCAACGCCTGGCTCTGCCGGAATCTGTGGGATCACTACGAGTTCACGGGAGACAAGGAGTTCCTTAGGCGTGTCTATCCGCTGATGAAGCAGGCCGCCGAGTTCTGGGAGGCACAGCTCATCGCACAGCCCGACGGCACGCTGCTCACCCCGGTGACCTATTCGCCCGAGCACGGCCCCCACGAGACGGGAGTCTCCTTCACGCAGCAGCTGGTACGGGACCTTTACGGCAACACCGCCGCCGCCGCACGGATCCTCGGCACGGATCAGGAGTTCGCGGAGCGACTGGCAGCGCGTCGCGAAAAACTGCTCGGCCACCGAATCGGGAAGTGGGGCCAACTCCAGGAGTGGAAGGAGGACATCGATGATCCGAAAGAACATCACCGTCATCTCTCCCACCTGGTCGCGGTCTATCCCTGCGACCAAATCTCTCCGGAAAAGACCCCGGAGCTGGCGAAGGCCGCCACCGTCTCCCTCATCGCACGCGGCGAGGAGAGCACCGGTTGGGGGATGGCCTGGCGGCTCGCCCTCTGGGCGCGTCTGCTCGACGCCGAGCGCGCCTACGCCTATGTCCGGCGCCAGCTCAAGCTCGTCACCTCGGGCAAGATCCAGGGGGATGCGGGTGGCGGCGTCTACGCCAACCTGCTCGACTGCTGCCCGCCCTTCCAGATCGACGCGAATTTCGGCTATGTCGCCGGCCTCTGCGAGATGCTCGTGCAGAGCCATGACGGAACGATCGTCCTGCTGCCCGCCCTGCCCAAGGCATGGCAAAACGGCTCGGTAAAGGGCCTCAGGGCCCGCGGCGGCTACACCGTTGACATGACATGGAGGGATGGCAAGGTCACGGACTTCCGGATCTCGGCCCCCCAGCCCGGAGAAATCACCGTCCGCGTCAACGGCGAGTCCAAGAAAATCCCCACCCAGACCATCAAATGACCATGAAACGACACATCCGCACAGCCTGCCTGCTGGCCCTGCTTCCCGCAGCCGGCCTTAATGCTCAGACTGCCCAGACACTCACCCCCGAACAGACAAAGGAGGTGTACCACATCCCGGTCGAGATCGCCCCGGGACCGTTCACAGCGGACTGGAAATCATTCACCCCGGACAAGCTGAAGTCCGAACCGGATTGGTGGCGCGACGCCAAGATCGGCGTCTGGTTCCACTGGGGCCCGCAGAGCATGGGACGCAACGGCGATTGGTACGCGCGCTTCCTCTACCAACAGAAGGGCGGGCGCGGCGGCAATGCCAACCGCATCCCGATGTACGACGCGCATCTCAAGCGCTTCGGCCACCCTTCCGAATTCGGCTACATGGACGTGCTCAACGCCTGGAAGGCCAAGGACTTCGACCCGAAGAAGCTGATGGATCTCTACTCCTCGTGCGGCGCTCGCTACATCCTCGTCCAGGGCTCGCACCACGACAATTTCGACCTCTGGAACTCCAAGTATCAGCCGTGGAACTCGGTCAACGTGGGTCCCAAACGCGACATCGTCGGCGAAATGTTCCGCGAGGCCCGCCTCCATCATTTCCTCGTCGGCATGGCGTTCCACGCCGACTACTCGATATGGTGGTACCAGCCCGCGTTCGGCAGCGACAAGACCGGACCGAAGGCCGGCGTCCCCTACGACGCCGCCTCGCGCACCAAGGAAAACGGCAAGGGCAAATGGTGGGAGGGCCTTGATCCGAAGGATCTCTACGGGATCGACCTCAAGGAGGAGGAACCTCCCGGCAAGGACATCCGAACCGGCTTCATGACGCCGATCAACCAGCTTTTCACGCACGCCGACACCCGCGAGTTCGCCAAGTGGTACTGCCTCAAGTGGTTTAACCGGATGAAGCAGTTCATCGACGATTACGATCCCGACTTCATCTATACCGACGGCACCGAACCCTTTACGGGCAAGGGCACGTCGGTTGGCATCATCAGCGACGCCACGGTGAAAGTCGTGGCCCATTACTACAACAAGCGCTACGCCAAGAATGGCACCGTGGACTGCATGGCCGTCATCAAGGGCGGACCGCGCGTCCCCGGGGTCGCCTCCCCTCGCGAGGGCGGCTACGACGGCCCGATCAACCGCAATCCCTGGGTCTGGGAAAACACGATCGGGGAGTGGTTCTTCGAGGAGAACACCCGCTACACCTCCCGCGGCATGATCTTCCAGATGATCGAGGCCATCTGCCGTGACGGAAATTTCCAGATCAATGTCAGCCTGACGCCCGACGGCGTCCTCGAACCGGGCGGGGAGAAGATGTGGCGCGACTTCGGCGCGTTCCTCAAGACCAACGGCGAGGCCGTGTACGGAAGCCGCGGGTGGAAGGTCCTCGGCGAGGGCCGCAAGAAGACCGACCCGCGCCGCCCCAAGGATCCTCCCTCCCTGATCCTCTTCCCGCGGATCTCCGGACCCGAGGTGCAGGACTCCTTCGTCATGACCAGCGAGGACATCCGCTTCACCGAGGGCAAGGATGGCTCCGTCTACGCCTTCGTCCTGAACGTGCCCAAGCCGGGGGAGACGATCACCATCAAGTCCTTCGGCACCGACGCCAAGCTGCTCGACAAGCCGATCACCTCGGTCTCACTGCTCGGCAGCGACGCCAAGCTCGAGTGGAAGCAGCAGCCGGAAGGAATGGTCATCCGTTGCCCCGACCAGATCCCCGTCCAGTACGCCGCCGTTTTCAAGGTGAAGCTTTGAAAACCCTGTTCCTCCCCGTTCTGCTGGCCGTCGCGGCGACGGCACCGCTCCCGGCCGTCGCCGGTGAGCTCGTGCTGAAAAACGGCGACAAGGTCGCGTTCCTCGGCGACTCCATCACCGATCTGGGATGGAGCAGGCCGCACGGTTACGTCCGCCTTGTCGAGGCCGGCCTCGCTGCCAACGGCGTGACGATCACCCCGATTCCCGCCGGAGTGAGCGGAAACACCTCCACCAACATGCTCGCGCGCCTGAAGCGCGACGTGCTCGACAAGAAACCCGACTGGGTGACCATCAGCTGCGGCATGAACGACGTCGTGCCGGTCAAGGGCGTGCCGCTCGACCAGTTCAGGACCAACATGGCCGACATGGTGGGCCAGTGCCGGAGCGACGGCATCAAGGTGATCCTGTTCACCACCACGACGGGCAGGCAGCACCTCGACGAATACAGCGGGGCCCTGCGCGACCTGGCGAAGGCCAGCAACTGCCCGTTGGTGGACCTCCACCCCGTGTTCACCGAGGCGGGTAAGCACACGGCGCCGCTGCATCCCCTGACCTACGACGGCGTCCACATGAATGCCGAGGGCAACCTGCTGCTGGCCTCCACGATCCTCCGGGATCTGGGCTGTGACGATGTCCAGCTCGCCAAGGCCCGGGAGAGATGGCTCGATATGCCCGATGCGGGGCAGGTCGAGGGGCAGGTGGTGGTCAAATCACGACGGACCTTCTTTGTCGCCAAGTGCGGGCTGACGCTCCGTCAGCGCGAACGGTTGATCTCCCTGGCGCAGTCCGCCGGCAAAACCTCCCTGACGCAGTGGGCGAACGAGTTGCTGGAATCGATCGTGAAGAGGAACGTCAAGCCCGAAGGGACCTATGACTCGGTCGACGCCCTCTTCGATCCCCAAGTCCGTGCCCAGTTACAGCCCGTCTGGCAAAAGGAATTCGAGCAGGAGGTCCGCAAGGCCGCGGACGGAACGGCGTCAGTGCCTCCGCCAACAACGAGATCCGCGTCATGAGCCCGCGGTGTCTTTTGACGGCGACCATCGCTGCGGCCGCCACGTTGGCTTGTTCCGCAGTCCTCGCCGGAGGGACCGGCGCTCCCTTCGATCGCATGGACGCCGTCGCGCCCCGTTTCACGGAGCCCTCGGCCGACCCGGCCTCTGTCATGCCGGTCGGCGCTGGGGATTTTTCGGCGATGCTGCGCTACGACAGCGCCTGGGAGATCCATTTCTCAAAGACCGATTTCTTCGGATGGGACAAATCAGCCTACCACAAGAACCCCACGATCCTGTCGCCGGGGCACGCCCAGCTTTCCCTGGGCATCCCGCGCGAGGCCATCAGTTCCTTCTCGCAGCGCCTAGACTATGCGCGCGGTTCGGTGGTGCTGGAGATCACCACCGCCGAGGGCACGGTGAAGGCCGAGGCGTTCGGCGCGATGGGGCGCAACACCCTCGTGATCGCGGTGGAGGACACGCGTCCCTCGCCCTCGGTTGCCGTCACGTTTTCCTGCTGGCGCCCGGAGATGACCGTGAAAGCCGGCACCAACAGCCTGATCGCCACGGAGGTCCATGACTACTGCGAGAACGGCAGGCCCCCGGCCAATCCTGCCACGCTCAATCCCTCGGACAGGATCTACCGCCTCGGCTGCGGCCTCGGGATGACCTTTGCGGACGAGCATGGTCCGCTTCCCTCGGTCGTCGAGGGCGGAACGCTCCGTCCTGAAAAGACACCCGGGCGTTACTGGCTGATCATCTCGGACGCCACGACCTACGACACGAAACCGGGGGAGGCCGCCCTGGCCCTCCTTGACTCCGCATTGAGCGCCGGTCCCGCCTCCCTGCTGAAGGAACATCTCGAGTGGTGGACCCGCTTCTGGGAGGCGTCGTTCATCGATCTGAACGGCCCTCATGCCGAGACACTGATGCGACTCTGGTATTCCGGCCTATACTCCTATGCCTCGGTGGCGGGCGCCGGCATCCTGCCGAAGTTCAACGGTGGTCCCGGACTCATCAACCGCGACGACCGGAGCTGGGGCTGGGGATATTGGTGGCAGAACACCAGGGAACAGATCTGGCCGATGTTCGCCGCCAATCACCCGGAGTATGTCCGCCAGGCGCTGGATTTCTACGACCGTGCCTTCATGGACTCCAAGAATGTCACTGCAAAACGGGGCAAGCTGGGCATCCGACTGGACGAGTGGGCGAGCCCCGTGAAGCCCGGCACCCCGGACCCCGTGAGGCAGGTCTCCGCCTACGACGCCGCGGCCCTCGAAAAGGCCGCTGCTGATCTTACGATGGAGAATGCCAAGTCGGGCTTCAATGTCAGGAGCTTGGCTCAGGCGACGGAACTGGTGCAGCTGATGTTCGACTACGCGGCCTACACCGGCGACAAGGAGTATCTGAAGAAGACCGTGGCGCCCTGGCTGAAGGAGGCCGCGCTTTTCTGGATGAGCTACCTCCGCAAGGACACCGACGGGCTTTACCACAGCATGGTGACCGACGCGGCGGAGACATGGTGGAAGATCAAGGACTCGAACATCGATCTCGGCGCCAGCCGGTACTGCTTCTGGCAGGTACTCAATCACGGCGAGGAATTCGGCTACGAGCCGGCGTTCCTGGCCGCCGTGAAGGACCGCGCCGATCATCTGGCCCCGATCCCGACGGGCCAGTGGAATCGCAAAGCTCTCCCGCAGCAGGGGACCAATGCCCCGGTCCAGACCTTGGCACTCGATCCCGCGGCGAACCTCTATCCGGCCTTCGGCGGCGTCCACGACGACCTGCGCCCCCACAACGGCGAGAATCCGGAACTCTACATCGTCTATCCCTTCGCGATCGTGGATGGCAATTCGCCCAAGGGGGACCTCGACCGGGCTGTGAACACCTTTCGCAAGCGCAGGTGCCCCAACAACTCCGGGTGGTCGCCGTGCCCGGTCCAGGCCGCCCGCCTTCGTCTGGACGATGCGGTGAAGGTGATCATTGATCATGCCTCGCGTCATGCGAAGTTCCCGTACGGAGGCTGGAATTCTCCCGCCACCAAAATGAAAGAGACCGCGACCGGAGCTACGGATACGCCGTATTTCGACGCGATGGGGGTGAGCCTGACTGCGATTCAAGAGACCCTGCTCCAAAGCCATCGTCTCACCGTTCAGGAAAAGAGCGATCCGATGGGCGGAGGCTCCATCGTGCTCCTTCCCGCAGCCGACAGGGAGTGGTCGGGTCGGTTCAGGCTACGTGCGCGCGGCGGCTTTCTGGTGACCGCCGACTTTGCGGCCGGGCGGACCGTCACCCGAGCAACGATCGAATGCCCGCGGGGCGGGCCGCTGCGGTTGGCCAACTCGTTCGGCGAATGCCGCGTCATCCGCTCCGGCAAGACACCCCTCACCACCCGCGATCCTGAGATCAGCCTCACGACGGACGCTGGCGAAACAGTGGAGTTCGTCTGGAGCACTCCAACGCCCCGGCACGACGTCGCCGCCCCCTCCACATCACCATCACCCTGGGCCTCGCCGCGCTGACGTCCGCTCCCGGTCATGACTCCCTGGATCCGGATCCTCTTCCTGTCGGCCTCGCTGGCCGTTTCCTCCCATGCCGCCGAATCGGCACGACAGGAGGCCTCCCCCTCGCCAACCCCGCTGCCGCTGCTAGCATACCATCCGGAGGGAGACGCCATCGTCATCCGCAACGGCACGCGCTGGGACAATCGCCCTCTTTACTGCAACACCCGGCTCTGCGTGGTGATGGCGGGGGAGATGCC
>Ga0007827_10000368_pt1 | contig 14868 bp, 18 predicted proteins | sample CryBogCBE16Jul07_FD_60332 | JGI IMG/M metagenome (GOLD analysis project Ga0007827, IMG submission 60332) | Freshwater microbial communities from Crystal Bog, Wisconsin, USA - CBE16Jul07 | ecosystem: Environmental > Aquatic > Freshwater > Lake | place: Crystal Bog, Wisconsin, USA | collected...
ACGTCTCATTCTACCACTACTTGGGTGATCGCCTCGCCATTCCAGGCGCACCCTCCATCGCGCCGCTCCCAGATCTGGTCAGGATCGCCGCAGCGTAGCCCGGAAATCTGCCCCGCTTACTTTTAAATCCACTAACTGCTTGATTGTTTACATGTTCTCACATGAGAACACATGAGCCAATTTTCAGCGACAAACAGCCTTGTGGACCAAGCTATTTTCCCTGAAATGTTCTCACACGAGAACACCCGATTCCAAGAAAAATAACGCTTGTTCTCACATGAGAACACCATGTGCTCATGTGAGAACATTTTCCGATAATGATACAAACCCATATGTCATAAGGCATTGATACAACCCACGGTGGGCGTAAGATCTGTTCCTCTCCTAAACCCCCTGCACACCCTCAAAAGTTTGTTCATTCCGTTTGCCCCGGTTTTTCCCGTTTCAGCCCGGTTCCGGACCCCTGGGAGGTCCGCCAGAGAGGCCGTCATTTATCAATGATGTTTTTCGTATCATTGATAAATTGGGGCCGAAATCGGACCGGACAGGCTCCAGCTAGGCGCTCCGGATCTGGAGACAAACGCCCCTATCGTCCTCACCCCAGATCCGTGAGTGGCGAGGGATCGTTCGGAGCAGAGGGACTGGACGAACGGCCTCGCCCTCCGGATCGTCTTCATCCTTCCGCCGCCATTCCCATGGACTGCGGAACAAGGTTTTGCATCCAAAGGCCCTGACGGGCGTGGCCCCTGTTGTCGCGCCATGCAGGGTCACCCCCTGAGCGGCCGGCAAACCCGATCGGCCTCGAGATGCCGAGCTGACGCCTCGCCAGGCCTCGGCAAGGTGCACAAATCAGCTCAAGATCGGGCTGGATCGGCCTTCTGAGTTCATACTGGGACAAAATTGTTGACGCCCGCCTCCGGAATGCCCCGCAATCGGCCAGGGAAGGCCCTGGACGGCCATTTATGGGCCCCTCGGTGTCGGACAGCGGTACGGCGATAAAACCCGCCCTACGCGATCGCCAGGGCAATTCGGCCGCCAATTGGAGCGCCCGTATTTGCATGATTGGCTGTTTCGGATGCTAACCGGCGTGAAACCACTTCGAAAGGAGTGAATCTATGAGTCCGTTTACGTCTAGACTACTCCGGCTGTTTCCGTATAACACCGGATATTTCTAGATACCTCCGTGCATGCCCGGCATTATCCGCACATTGCAAGGAGACGCCGTGCCGGTACGGATATATCCGTATACTAACGGATTAGACCGGTATGTACCGGATTTAACCGTATAGCACCGCACCACACCGTATCACACCGGCTAACACCGTATGACACTAGAGTGGTATTGACTACACCGTTATGCTCCGGGTATGAGCGGTGAAAGCTAGTGGTTCGCGACGCGCACAAGCGCTCGACAATTAGCGGGGTGAAAAATGGCTTTAATTCTCTTCGCCAACACAAAAGGCGGATCCGGCAAAACAACGGCAGCTTTGGTTTTTGCTAATGAAGTTGTGAAGCACAACGCAAAGGTGGCAATGTTCGAGGGGGACCCTAACGCACCGCTAACGAGATGGGCGCGAAACCGCGGCATTCCAGTCATCATCGGCGAAGATGAAAGGCCGAAAGATGTATCCCAGGCGATCAAATCGATCGAGTCAGCTACAAGTTCATCTTCTCGCATTATATTAATACAAGATAGCAGCGAAGAACGAGTGTTTGACTGGATAGAAGCTGGGACAACGTGGGCAAACATTGTTGTAGCAGACCCGGAGGGGTCGCCCAATCAATGGCTACAGGACGTTGCATTGAGCGCTGATTTAGTAATTATACCATTTGCTCCAACAGCTCTAGATGCCCACCAAGTGGCGAAAACTGTCTCTGTATTGGGCAGAGTCGGAAGACGGACTGGAACTCCGGTTCCCTATAGAGTTCTGTTGACTCGGTGCGGTGCAATTCAGACGAGAGACGAGCGCAAGATACGCCTCGCTCTAAAAGAAGGCGAGGTCCCAATGTTGGCAACCACGCTAAGGGACCGTCCAGCATACCGCGCCATATTTGACAGTGATCAAGACCTATCTGGTCTTGATCACAGCCAAGTAAATGGTCTGGATGCCGCGCGAATTAATGCCGCTGAACTAGCGGCGGAGATAATTTCTTATATTCAAAACACGAAGAATGGGGCTGCAGCATGAATAAAGACTCATTCGGATTTCGTGATGCTGTTGAAGAAGCATCATCCCTTGATGTTCCTTCTGTGACACCGAAAACGGTTGATCGAGAGAGAACAAGACAAGGCAGGGCTGTGGCAGCTGAAGCTGGATTTCACCGGCGAACGGCACTGTCATCGGACACTAAACCAGTGCAAGTGAAAAAAAGGGCTGTCGGCCGGATTAGAATAACTGAGGCTGCGCCACGCAAAAGCGCACGCTACCAAGGTGAAGCTCGAGTACAATTGAATATACAATCCCCAATACAAGTTGCAGAACAGTGGCGGCAATTAGTCGACGAAATCGGAATAAATCAGTGGGAACTCATTGAAAAGTCAATTCCATTGCTAAAGAAAGTCTATGGAAAGTAGAATTTTTGATGTTTTGCGCAGTCATTCCAATCACCCAGGCCAGCAGGCGGGATCTCGATCCTAGCCTGCAGGCCGAGGGCGACCAAGCGCTCCGCCAGGTGCTGGGCAGCAGCTCGTCCGACCAGGTTGCCGTCGGCGGCGATCAGGACGGACCTGACGCCGGCGGGCGGGGTCCACTGGCGCAGATTGTTGATTGAACCGAGGGCCCAGCCGGGCAGGCCGAAGATCTCGGTGGCGGAGAGGACGGTGCAGACGCCTTCGCCCACCAGCATCTCCTCCGCCGCGGGGTCGAGACGCACCGCGGCCCCGGCGGGCACCACACCCACAGTCTTCCGTGACACCTTCCTCCGCTCGTCCCGACGCCCCTGCGCATCGAGGTAGGTGATCTCCACCGCGGTCACGTCTCCCTGAGCATCCCGAAACGCCGCCACCATGGCGCCCTGGCGCCGGCCGGCCTTCAGATAGACAGCGGTCGGGGTTCGGGCGTTGTATCGAATGGCCTGGTCGTCGATCGGCCGTGTGATGGAGCGACGCTGCAGGTAGCGAGCCGCCAGGGTCCGGGACACCAGCTTTCCGTCGGCCCAGATCTGGCGAGCTGCAGCAATGCGCGCTTCGGCACTTTGGTCACTGGCTCGAGGCGCCGCGGCGCACCAGCTGGAGGAGGGGGCCTCGGACCCGGATCCAGCCAGGTGGTCGCGATGATCGATGAGGCCCTCTGCGCGCAGATGGGCCAGGACGTCGCGCCAGTTGCTGTCACCGAAACAGTGGACCAGGACCTTGCCGTCATAGCCGAGCTTGAGGGCGACGGACCGGTCATGCCGGCTATGGCCAGGCGCGGGGATATTGGCGGCCATACCGCCGTGACGGAGGTCTCCGCCGGTGTGTCGGACAAGGTCGTGGAGGGTCATGGGCAGCCCCTTTCAGGCTCGGAAAACCGTAGCGAAATCATAGCGCTAAAACGTATAAAACGCCACAAAAACAAGCAATTACCCTGCCTTTTCAGCAAGAAATCACAAGGCTCCAGACCCCCATCCTGCAGCCCGGCCGGCCATCCTGGCGCCGCAGCCAATGGCGCATTTTGAAGCTCTAACCTTCGATCAGCTTGCGCCCATCGCGCGCTCGATGCCGCTGGTCGCAGGCCTGGACCAGCTGACCGCCCCTGCCAAAGCCCGACCTCATTCTCGTAGGCCAAACCGGGCGCTTGAGCGCCCGGGATCAACTGTCGCGCCCTTAGCGCGACGCCTTCTGGCCTGAGGCCAGGAGCACGGCTGGCGGGTGGCGATACCGAGCCATTGTCAGACCCGACGAAGCGCAAGCGCGACCGAGGGTCTGGCGGCGTCTGTTGGTCGGCGGCATCGAGCGCGCGTTCCACAGTCACACCACAGACGGCGGCCGTCAGGGCGTCGGGCTTCGGGAGGCTTTTCCGAGCGGAGGCTGACGCCCCGGCCGCCGACGTCCTCGTCGGGTCAAGCGGTATCGGCTTCAACCGCTAGCCGGATCCACTCGATCGAGGATCGATCAGCCACGGCGCCACCGCCGGTGGGCGATGCGCCCATCGATAAGGGATATTTCAAAGTCCCGGGCGCAGCGCGCGTATCCAAGCGCTGGCGCGAAGCCCGGGACGCAGTCATCGGCACGATGACGCCTTTCCTGCTGGGTGACTTGATCACCCTGCAGGGCGTGGGGACATGGGGTCCCCATTCTTCTGTCCGGCGAGCTGGCGGCGGCGAGGCGGCCTTAAGGCCGCAACGACGTCGACCGGATCGCCGGATGTGCCTTGGGCCCGGACCGGGTGAGCGCGTCGCGCGTGTGGCGGTGCGTTTGGTGTGGTGCTGTTCAATGGCGCGGCGTAAGCGGGCAGGGGAGGGGCGCCGCTTGGTCTGCGGCGCCCATGCGCGGCCTAGAAGTAGATCGCCTCCAAATGGGTGCGGGGGTTATATTCAGACACAAGGTCAATGTGACCATTATCGAAGAGGTGGAATTTTATGACTTTCTCAAACGCATATGGTGTCATTGAAGAAGCCACATAGTGACCGCTGAGCGCCAAGCGGATACCGATAACAAGTGCGTCCGCGTGGTTAAGGATTCCATCTTCCATCGGAACCAGCACGGCGCTTTGTCCGGGCAGACGGACAAGAGCAGACTTCGGAAAGTCACCGCGTTCTTTGAAATTCGCAAAGAAGGCGTAGCGAACGGCGAAGCTCATTTTAAGGTCTCCGAGCGAGGCTGTCGGCCCGAGCTGGGCGCGACGTCTTTCTTGGAAGATCGGCGGGGGTGAATTCCGCAGGGGCGGGCCTTTGGCCCGGTCCGAAGGACCTTGCCCTTGCGGGAGAGGGGGCGCAGCGCCCCTCCTTCTGTCGCGCTTTCTGCGCGACGCCTTCTGGCCGGAGGCCAGGAGCCCGGCTGGCAGGAAGCGACAGGGTGGCATTGTCAGACCCGACGAAGCGCAAGCGCGACCGAGGGTCTGGCGGCGTCTGACGGTTGGCGGGCCAGACATATCGGGCGCCGGACGGGTAGCGCCAAGCGAGATTGGGCCGGGGGCGGCCCGGCGAGGGGCGTCCACGGCCTCAAGATCGCCAAGCGGCTCAATTTGGATGGGTGTGTGAAGCTGCGCGTTAGGGATACAGGCCCGAAGGGGCGAGACTCTGAAGGAGGCTCGCGGGCTTTAGCCCCCGGAGCCCGACCCCCGCTTGCGGGGGTAACGCCCATACGACCGCCTGACGACGGACACTGCGCCTGAGTCTGGCCCAGATCCCGAGCCGGAGCCGGAGCCGGAGCCGAAGCCCGAAACTGAACCAGACAACCCTTAGAGAACCGACCTAAAACGCCGGGCAAGACGCACAAGATTTGACCGATCACGCAAGCAGGACAAAAGCGGCCCTATAAGGCCGCGCGTAGCGCGGCCAGCCGCTGTCAGGGCCGAGGGGCAGGCCTTCAGGTCTGCGCCTTGGCCCTGGTGTCAAACAGCTTCCCTGCACGCACAGAAAAAAGAAGCCCCGCCTGCCGAAGCAGACGGGGCCGATGGAGCCCTCATGCCTTGGAGGTGTAGAGGGAGTGGTGGGTCCAGCCCTCGCGTTCTGCGGTCTGACCGAGGTTGAGGACCCAGGTCATGGGCGTCCGGTCACCAGCGACGACGGGGTCCAGGGACTGGGGCAGTGTGAGGACGAGATGCGGGGAGTGCTTCAGCATGGTCTCGTTGACCCGGAAGTTCGCCGCGTTCTTATGGCGTTTGAAGTCCGGGGTATCGGTGACGATCGTGATGCGCTTGGCCAGCGCCCATTGGATGGCGATATAGTCGCCGCCGGTGTTGGAGCACACGACAAGGAACATCTGCGGGTGTTTGGCGTGTGCCCGGTCGAGCCAGGCGTAGATGCGGCGATAGTCGGCTTCAGCGGTCGCCCACGGGGCGGCTCGGAACACGACAGCCTCCTGACCGGGCCGTGCGGCTTCAGCCTTGTCCAGTTCGGCCTGACGCAGAACCGCCTTGGCTTGCATCATCGAAGCCGTTAGGTACGCGCCCTTACGGCTAGAGCCCTTCCACGGGGTCCAGACCTCGCCGGTCTGCAAGGTGTAGGTGGACGAGACCACATCGCGGAACATCTCGAAGCCTGCCACGGCGGCCATGAGCTTATGCAGCTTGGCCGTGGCTTCCTGAAGCTCCACGTCGACGATCTCGCTGCCGTCGAAGTTGCGGGTCAGGGTCTTGACCTGATCGGCGGCGGCGTCCTGCAACTTCTCCAGACGCTGGATGGCGGAGTGGACGCCTCCGATGACGCTCTGGACCAGAAGATTGGTGTGGTCCTCGGCGGGGGAGTCGGCGAAGAGGTCGATCACAGTGTTGGCAAGGCCTTCAGCCTCGCCCTCGATCTGATCCGACCAGGGATAGAGACGCTCTTCGCCATCAGCATAAACGGCTTCGACAGCCGATTCATAACGGTTTAACGCCACCTTCTCGGTGGACGGGGCAAGATTGTAAGACATGAGAAGAAGTTCCGTTTGACGCTGCCGACGGAATGTCGAGTGCAGCCTCAAATTTTCAGGCCGGGGGGGCCTCGGTAGTCACCAAGCGGCCCGAAGGGTCGCGCCGGGGACCCCCCCCCTCCCCATGGGGGGGGTTGACTTCCGGGGTCCCGGCCTATGGTGCTGAGGCCTGCGCGCGCTATGTGTTTGAGGTTTGGGTCGCCCACCCCGGGCGACGCCGACTGAGAGGCGGACCTTTATTCCGCCGAACAGTCTGCCGGTGGCGGATGCAATGCGGGGAGGGGGTAGGGCGTGCGAACAAGCGCGCAGTGCCGCACGGCCTGCCCCTCCTCGCCGGCGGCGATCGTAAGCCGGAAGGAGCGCCAGGCGCGACTGAGGACGTCGCAGCCCGACCGGGCCACAGCCTCGCCGACTACGGCAGGCAGACGGAGGCGCGCGTCAGGCGGGGCGGCGAGGCCGAAGCGGCGCGCAGGCGTCGCCGGACCGCCGACCCGACCCGCGCAGATCCAGGAGACAGAAGGGCCGGCCACAGCCAGCCTTCCGCCCAAGGCGACCAAGCCTTGCCTTGGGCGGCCTGACCGTCGCCTGTGACAAAAAAGGAAGAGCCCCGCCCGAAGCGGCGAGGCTCCGGACGGGGCAGGGAAGGGTCACTTCGGCCGAATGTCGATGATCTGACCGCCGTCCTTGTAGTTCACCACGGCCTCGAGCGTGGAGTGCTCGACCCCGTCTTTACCGGTCCAGGTCCGCTGGACCATTTTACCGAGGATCGAGATGTAGCAGCCCTTGTCTGCCTGTTTCTCGATGCGCTTGACCGAGGCTTCGCCCCAGACCTGAACGCGAACCCAGGTGGTGATGTCTTTCCAGTCATCACCGGACTTGTAGCTCTCGGTGTTGGCGATCGAGAAGTTCGCGACCCGCGCACCGTTCGAAGTGGTGCGGATGTCCGGCTTGGCGCCGATGTGACCGTCGAAGAAGAAGCGATTGAGAGACATGAGCGAAGATCCTAGAAATCAGTCGTCCCAGTGACGACGCCTGATCCCCGTTCACGCGGTGGCTTGAGCAGTCACCGGAGCGCAGCGGAGGGGAACCCCCGGCAGGGGGTTGACTTCGCAAGTCGCGTGATAAGGTGGGAAGGCGTTGTTGCTGGCGACCGTCGCGCCCACGGGCGCGACACCTTCCGGCCGGAGGCCGGCAGCACGGGTGGGTCCTGAGGCGGCAAGAGGCCTCGTCCGAAGTCGCTCCGGTGACTTCGGGGCGAGGCATCGGGTGTCATTTGGTCATCGCAAGGTCGCGCAAGCGCGGCCGGACGAGGGCCAGCGTCCCGGACATGAGTGGGTGGAGCCACGTTAACGGCGGCCAGGGCCGAGGAGCGCGACAGGCGGGGAGGCGAGGCCGAAGCGGCGCCGGGGCGTCGCCGGACCGCCGCACCGACCCGCGCGGATCCAGATGAACAGAGGGGCCGGCCACAGCCAGCCTTTTTGCGCGAGGCGACCAGCCTTGCCTCGCGCAAGATCTGCCTGACAGACGCGGCCCCAGGGGGTCAAGGCTGCAACAGACCCGAACGATGGCGCAACAGTTGGCGGCAATGGCGCAACAGGTGGGTCAGGAGCGGGATATGGCCTTGTCGCGCCCACGGCGCGACGCTGCTTCAGGCGCCGGATGGCCGCGGCTGTCGCCGGGGTCGTGGGGCCCCTGTGGTCCCTCGACCCCGGGGGTGTCCTTCACAGTGTCTGGACGCCGGAAAAGAAAAGCCCGCCGGCGGGGACGCGCGGCGGGCCGGAGACGATAGGCGAAGCGTGAGGTCAGTGCTTGAACAGCAGTTGCGAGAAAAACGTCCCAACGCCCAACAAACCCATCATCCAGATTAGGATCTTGAGCTGACCCTCAACGGTGGACAATTTACCGGTCAACCGCTCCTCCGCCTGGGAGACATCCTTGCGCACCAGATCAATCTTGGCGTCGAGGCGCTGCTCAATGAGTGTCATGTCCTTCCGGACAATCTCAACATCCTTCCGGACCATCTCGATCGCGTGATCCACATCGACCTTGGTCGACAGAAGCGACAGGTCGGGTTGAACGAGCGCCACTGGGGGCGACTTTGCCGGCGCGCGGGCGGCCTTATTGGTGAGCTCGAGCAGAAACTCGACCTGTTCCTTCGGCGTGGTCGCCTTTGACCATTGGTCAATCTGGTTTTGTGTCGCGGACATGGTTCCATCCTATCAAAGGTTTCTGGGTTTGTCGCTACCCGGTCTTTCAGCCCGCGAAGCGCACTTCAAATCGCCCTCACTTTCCCTTTTCGGCGGCCTTCAGCACAAAGGCCCGCCGGCTGGAGCGCCGGCGGGCCAACAGTCAACTAACCTTCTACTGCGGCAGGACTCTCACCTGCCAGGATCTGAGCAGTCTCGATGGAGCCTTTCGGCTCCATCAATTCGAAACGCTCAGAACGGAATCTCGTCATCGAAGACGTCTTGGTCCGCCGTCGCCGCGGCCGCCTCCTTCTTCGGCCGGGACCTGGCCCGGGACGAGGACTTGGCCGCTGCAGGCTCCGAGGCGCCGGAGGCGCGGTCATCGGTGCTCGAACGGGTCTGGACCTGGGCGCGAACCTCGCCGCCGGCGCGGAAGTCGCAATTGACCTCAGTGGCGAAGCGCTCCTCGCCGTTCTTGTCGACGAACTTACGGGTGCGGATCTGGCCCAGCACGTCGATCGACGCGCCCTTCAGCCCGTGCTTCTCGAGGTGCTTGACGCTTCCCTCGCCCCAGACGGTCACCCGGTGCCATTCCGAGCGCTCCTTCCACTCGCCGGACTCCTTGTCCTTCCAGCTGTCCGTAGTCACCATGCGCAGATTGGCGACACGGTCGCCGGTGTTGAGGGTGCGGATCTCGGCGTCGGCGCCCAGGCGGCCCTTGAGCATGACCAGGTTGTTCATCAGCATCGTCGTGTTCCTCATTCCGGAGGGTTGAAAGGATGCCCGCGACCTTCTTTCCATCTGCGCGAGCACAATTTCCCTTCCATCCTCCCTCACTTTCTGGACCCCGCTTACGTCCCCAGGATCGCCGCAACGGGCTTCCAGTCCGCACCAAAGAAAATGCCCCGTCAGCTGAGCCGACGGGGCAGGGGAATGTTCTGCTGAGGGTCACAGACGCCAGACGTGGACCATGTCCTGAGCATCCGCGTGATAGCGCAGCATCTCCCGATAGAACTGGTTGCGCTCGTCCTTCAGCGTGGGATCGCGCAGGGCCTCCGGCCTGAGCTTCCCAGCTGCGGCCCGCACCACGGTGCGCCAGCCGGCGTGGACGGGGACATTCAGACGGCAATAGGTTCCATACATCTCAACCTCTTTTCGGCTGGTCATTGACCGCAAAAGGGTCGACGCTTCGGTGAATGGGCTGAGCCCGACCCATCCATGCCTCCGGCCGGATGTTGCGCACCCAGTCGGCGAAGCTCGGGATGAAACCCAGATCTTCAATCACGTGCTGCTCGCCCACCAGGCGGACCGGTACGACCCGACCGGACGACAGGGTCAGGGTGCTCCCAAAAGCCCTCTCCAGCTCGAAAATGCCTTGAGCGTGATGCCTCAAGGCCCGGTGGCGGAAGTCCGCGGTGATCTCCTTGGAGGGCTGATCGAACCATTGGTGAAGGGGAAGGAAGTCTTCAGCCTTCCCACCCCATTTTTTCACCGAAGACAGGGCGTGATGGTAACAATGTCCCATGCTCGCCCCCTCAGAACTCGTAGCCGTTGCAGTTGTAATCGGTGAAGCGGATGTTCACCTCGAGCTCGATCACCTGGGCATCGACGACGAACCGCGCCTCTCCAAAGCCGCCATCGTCGTTTTCCCAACCGCCATGGGTTTTTCCCAGGAGGTCGTAGAAAACCTCCTCGATGGCGTCTCGCAGGGTCAGGGACCGCGTCTTGACCTCGATCCGCCGGTGCTCGTCGCTGACGACGGACTGTAAATCGACCATGTCCTTAGGCAGCGTCAGAACCGGACCGAGCCCACCCTCGCCCTCAGGTGGGGGACCATAGGCCGTGATTTCCTCGATCTGCCCACTGTCGCCGCTGCCGTCGAAGGACAGGACGACAATGGCGATCCCGGCCGCGGCCAGGACCGTGAAGATGGCCGCCTTGTTCAGCGGCAGGAGCTCATCCTCCCTGGCCTGAACGGCGTCCCGGTGGATCTGGTATTCTTCGAAGTCGCTAACCGCCATGGCATGGCCCACAGGAATGGACGCCGGGGGGTTCGTGCTGCTCACGCTCGGGTCTGAGCCGGGAGCGGGATTCAGTTCGGTCGTCATGGGTCTAGATCCTGACGGCTGGGCAAGTGGCTCTTCACCCCCTTCTTCCGTCTCCCCTCACAGCCCTTTGCTTTCCCTTCGGGCCGAGGACCCTGCGGGTGAACCAGGGGAGAGCGGGAACGGGTGATCCGGCCGCCTCTTCTCATGACGCTGACGCTTTCACGGAGCGCCACCAAGCGATCCGCTCGTCGCGCGTCGCATTCGCCAATCGCAGTAGAAGGTCGCCGTGGCAGGCCAAGGGTCGACAGTGACAAACGTTGTCGCGGTTGCGCAGATCATCGAGCGCGCGCAGCAGATCGTGCTGATCCGCCAACCAGCGCTCGTGCTTTGCTATGACGGCGGCCCGATCGCCATCAGGGCCGATCCGGAAAGGGTTGCCCCACTTGCTCCCGCGTCCGATATAGACCGCGCCGGCCGGGACGCCATCCAGTCGCTTGTTGAGCACCTTGCACATACGCTTTTGGTCGGTCGTCATGGGTCTGGATCCTGACGGCCGGGTGCGTGGTTCTTCACCCCCTTCCTCCGTCTCCCCTCAGAGCCCTTCGCTTTCGCTTCGGGCCGAGGCCCCTGCGGTTGACCCTTGAAAGAGCTTGAGCTCAGGCCGCGCGAGGCCAGAGCTGACTTGCCGGGTTTGGCGCAGATGTGAGAAAACGACGATGGACCAAAGGCCGGAGCCACCCATGCACGACGACATTTCCTTCACCGCCTCGACCCTGCCGGAAGGCTACCAGGTGGGGCCGGAGGCCGATGAAGTCCCCTCGAATGTGGTGAACCTGACGGCGAAGAACCTGAAGGCCACCATCGCCATCGATGTGGCCGCGATCCCGTTCAACAAGGTTCCGAAGAAGGGCACACCCGGCTCCAAGTCCATGGCCCTGCCGTTCCATGTGAAGACGCCGGCCGGTGTCATCCGCATGAACCTCAAGGTCACCACCTTGCAGAAGATCGCCGAGACCCGGCTGAACCACCCCGATGGTGGGTTCTTCGTGATCCAGGGCAATCTCGTCGGGCACTTCCTGGAGGAGGCGGGCGTGGCCTTCATGCCCAAGGTCCCCAAGACGCCGCCTCCGCCAACGCCCGCGGCCCAGCCTGCATCGGCTCAGCCCCAGCAAGGCGAACAGGAGACGGGTGCTCAAGACCCGGCCTGAGAGCGCCAAACATGACTACGCCCCGCCGCCTCAAGGGGACGACGGGGCGCATGCGCAGCGGAACTGGCGAAAGCTCAATGCTGCATTGCAGCATTAGACCCTTTGAGCCTGACGGTCGAGCCGCCATCGAGTGTCAGGCGGCCTTTTCCACAACACCTTCGGCGCAGTCCTGCCGGACCAGCTGCTGCAGGTCCGGCGGCAGATCCACAAACCGCACCTGTTTGCCAAAGGCAGAGCGATTGTGTGTCGGCAACTCGTCATAGAGGCCGATGCCCATCGGATGAAAGGGCGCGGCATTGGCGATGCGGGCCGGGACCACGCGGCCCATGGCAGGCGACCACAGGGGCGCCCCATAGAGGACCGTATAGCGGTCGATGAAGGCTGGGCCTGCATCATAACACGCAAGCACGCCCGCAGGGGCGTTCTGGAGCCAGCGGGCCGCAGCGCGGCGGGGATAGTAGGCCATGGTCAGATCTCTCCTGACGGGCGGGGTAAAGGCGCTTCACCCCTTCTGCCGTCATGACCTTCAAGCCCTCATCTTCCGCTTCGGAGGTTTCGGCTGGGGCGGACGTTTCCCCAAGGGTCATGCCCCCCAAACGACAAGACCCGCCAGAGGAACCGGGCGAGGGCTCTGGCGGGTCCGTCAGGGGCGCTTGGTCGCCCCCATGCTGCTGTCGTCGATGTCAATATTCCGACGGCAACAGGAGCACATTATCGGTGAACCATAGGGTAAGGCCGGGCTCCGGGAAATCGGTGAATGTGATCTCCTCGATCGAGATCTGGGTGTCATCCCCATCGGTGCAGATCAGGCTGGCCCGCCGCTCCCGAACCTCGAGCGTCCAGACCTGGAACGCTTCGGAACGATGCGGCTCGGCCAGCTGGGCCGTGGCGATCTTGTCCAGGAGCCAGTAGGCGCCAGCGGTCTCCGCCACATAGCGGACGCCGTCCGTATAGGTTACGCCCGGCACGAGGCCGTGGCGATACCACTGGCTGGTCCCGGTGAACTGGGTAAGGGCGTCCGGCGAAAATTCGCGGGCGGGGGTCTCAAGGGCTGCGGCGGTCATGGTGCTCATCCTCGCCCCAGGGCGGAACAGGACCATTCCTTTCCTGCCCGGGGCTCATAGCCCCTTGCCCTCGTCTTCTCCTTCACACCGGATCCAGCCAGCGCGCCGCCCAGAACCAGCAGTTCAACACGATGCGACGATGCCTGCGCGTGGGCCGCCGCCCACCATGCCAGCTCCAGCGCGCAGCAAGGCGTGTGCAGGCGGCGTCGTAATAGGCCACCACATCGAACCTGTGCGGATAGGGCTGGTCCAGATGTTCCAGCAGGACCGGACCAGGCGGCTCCCGGCGCAGATAGAGGGGCAGAAGCCCGGAAAGGTTCATGGCCATGGCGATATCTCCCAAAGGGCCACAAGCGGCCCAGTGCGCAAAGCCCGTGTCCCGAGCCCCAGTGAGGGCAAGGACACGGGCCAGAGCCGCCTGTTACAGATTGTAACAGGCGGTTGATGGCGCCTCAGGCGGCGATCGGGACGGCCTCGCTGCTCTCGGTCTCATCGCCGCCATCCTCCTGCGCCACCGTCCTGCCCATGGCGGCATGGACATAGTCGCAGGCGGCCTGGGCCTTGGAGGCGGCGGTGAAGATGGCTTTAGAATCGGACTTGAGTAATGCGATCCAAGATGCAATATAGGCGGCGTGGTCCGCACGTGGATGACTGGCAAGTCCCAGATCAGCCATAACAAAGGACGCAAACATCTCGGCAACCAATTCTTCGGCAGCGTAACTTTGCGTTCCAAACCGCCCCGTCAGGTCTCTGTCCAGGCGGTGTTTGGCGCCCAGACTGTGACCGAGTTCATGGGCCAGCGTCCCCCCGTGATAGAGCGCGTCCTTGAACATCTCGAATCTCGGCATGTAGATCCTGTCCTCAGCCGGACGATAGAAGGCCTGATCGCCGCCTTCGGTAAGCGGAACACCACAGGCCGCCAGCATCTGGTCGATCTCCCGGATGCGAAGCGCCGGATCGAGCAGGGGAGGGGCCGAGGCGGCCGGGACCTCATAGCCGTCCACCTGCTCAACATTGAACACGTTGAAGCCCTTGGCGAAGAGGCGGGGACGAGCCTTGCCGTCTTCTGCGCCCGTGTCTTCGTCATCGCGGCGGCGCATCTCCTTCCACAGCACCACCAGGGTCGAGCGCTCGCCCTTTCGGACCTGAGCGCCCAGTTCCTCCCACTGGCGATAGGTGCCCCAGATCCCCTCGCCATAGCCCTTGACCTGAGCCGTGGCCCACAGGACCGCAGTGTTGATGCCGCGATAGCGCTTGCGGCTCTTCACATTGGTCGGGCGGGAATATCCACCGCCGGAGTGATGCCAGGGCGCAGACCACGATCCGACCTGGCCGGACTCCAGCGTGGCCACGATATCGGCCGTGACACGGGTATAGACGTCAGCGCGCTCGGCGGCGGGTTTGAAGGTGCGGGCCATGAGGACTTTCTCCGGACGGCCGGGGAGACCTCTTCCCCCCTCTTTCCGTCATCCCTCAAAGCCCTCCCTTCATCTTTGAACCGCCTCCGCGCGCTAGATCCCGTCCTGGGCCTGCGCGTCGGTGGCCTTGCCCTCGATCCGGAAGGCCCGATGGCGATAGTGCCGGATCTGGCAGACACGACCATCGGACCGCACGAACCGCACACAGGGGCGCATCTTGCGGCCCCGGCGGATCAGCACGCTGAAGGTCTTCTCCTCGACCCCATCGATGAAGGTCATGGGCTGTTCGAAGGTCACGGTCTGGCCATGGGCCAGACGGGCGGCGCCTGCCTTGCGGCTGGCTTGATAAGCCCGGCAACGGGCGCGCCAGGCGAAAGGCAGGCGCAAG
>Ga0007827_10000371_pt1 | contig 14796 bp, 12 predicted proteins | sample CryBogCBE16Jul07_FD_60332 | JGI IMG/M metagenome (GOLD analysis project Ga0007827, IMG submission 60332) | Freshwater microbial communities from Crystal Bog, Wisconsin, USA - CBE16Jul07 | ecosystem: Environmental > Aquatic > Freshwater > Lake | place: Crystal Bog, Wisconsin, USA | collected...
TCAATGCTCGGGTGGTGAAATGGCAGACACGTACGTTTGAGGGGCGTATGCCGAAAGGCATGGGGGTTCAAGTCCCCCCCCGAGCACCACTTCCCGCGGCAGAGACCGCCAAGGAAGAAACGATGAGCGATCTTTCGCGGACAGCGGGCCATGTGTCCCGATCTTCCTGGTCTCGGAATCCTCCTTTTGCCTTTTGCCTTTTGCCCGGCGCGTTTAGGAAACGCTGCAGCGATTCCTTCACCACATCCCGATGCGCAGACACTTTTCCCTTTTGATCCTGAGCGGCGCGTTGCTGGCCCTTGCCGGTTGCGCCCTTGAGGAACAGCCCGTTCCGCCGCCATCCGCCGCCCAGGCCCCGGCCGACTCCGTGCCGACCGAGGTCGCACCGGCCGCGCCACGAGGCCTCTGGCCTTCGGATGCGCCGCCCATCCGCGCCGTCTCGGCGATCCTGATCGACGCGCGCACCGGCAGAACCCTCTACGAAAAGAACGCCGATGCGCCACGTCAGGTGGCCAGTACCCAGAAACTCCTGACGGGACTCATCGTGGCGGAATCGGATCCGCTCGACGCCCCGGTGCGGATCTCCCCCGAGGACACCCGCGTTGAACCGACGAAGGTCGGCCTGCGCGCCGGGGAGACCTACCCGCGCCGCCAACTCCTCAGCGCGATGATGGTCAAGAGCGCCAATGACTGCGCCGCCGCCCTGGCCCGCTCCCACTCAGGCAGCATCCCGGCGTTCTCCGAGGAGATGAACTCCCTGGCCCGCCGCTGCGGGGCGACCTGCTCCCGCTTCGTGAATCCCCATGGACTGCCCGCACCCCAGCACTCCACCGCGCGCGACATGGCGCGCATCGCCTTCCGCGCCTACCGCAATCCCGACCTGCGCCGGACGATGGCCCTGCGATCCTACTGCTTCCGCTACGCCAACGGACGCCTCTGCTTCCTTGATCCCACCGACAAGCTGCTGGCCATCTCCCCCTGCTACAACGGGATGAAGACCGGATACACCGAGCAGGCGGGCAAATGCCTCATCACGAGCTACAGCCGCGGCGGACGGGAATACATCCTCGTTCAGCTCGGGAGCCACGCCCCGCAGATCTTCAACGACGCCCAGACCGTGATCGGATGGGCCGAGAGCAAGTAGGGGATCTTCCTATTCCTTCCACTTGATGCTGCAGCCGAGGGCACCGGGCCACGGCTCGGGAACGGCCGCACCCTCCGTGACGGCCTCGAGGGCCCGGCGAAGATCTTCTCCAGTGAGCGGTTCCCCGTTGCGCGGACTGCTCGCATCGAGGCGTCCCCGATAGGCGAGGCGGCGATCCTTGTCGAAGAGGAAGAAGTCGGGCGTGCAGACGGCGGTGTAGGCGCGCGCCACATCCTGTGTCGCATCGAACAGCACCGGGAACGGCAGCTCGTTCTCCTCGGCCATCTTCCTCAGGTTTTCGGGAGAGTCGTCCGGATAGGCGACCGGATCGTTCGCACTGATGCCGATCGTGGAGATCCCCGCGGGGAAGTATTCCTCGGACAAATCGGTGAGCATTCCCCTGACATGGACGACGTAGGGGCAGTGGGCACAGAGGAAGACGACGAGCGTCCCGGTCGGCCCGGCCAACTCGTCCAGCGTGCGGACAAGACCGGTGCAAACGTCGGGCAGCGAGAAATCGGGGGCCTTGGCACCTGCGGGAAGGAGATCGGGGAAGTCGGTGGAGAGGGTGGCCATTTCGGAAAGGATGAATAATGAAGGATGATTTATGAATGAAAAAGCAGCCATCCTGGCTAGGATCTGCGGCCCATGACCGAGGGACTCGATGCGCTTCTCTCCGCAGGCACCCCCGTGCTTGCGCTGGCACCGATGCAGGATGTGACCGACCGGGCCTTCTGGGAGCTGATGACCCGCTATGGCGGCGCGGACCTCTACTACACCGAATATTTCCGCGTCTATCCGACCTCACGCCTCGACAAGCCGATCCTGGACTCGATCACGCGCAATCCCACGGGCCGGCCCGTCGTGGCGCAGATGATCGGCAACGACATCCCCTCTCTTGTCCGTTCGGCCAAGGAACTGCAAAAACATCCAGTCGCCGCCATTGACCTGAACCTCGGCTGCCCCGCCCCGGTCGTCTACCGCAAATGCGCCGGAGGGGGACTCCTCCGCGATCTGCCGCGCGTCGACGGGATCCTCGGGGCGCTGCGGGAGGCGATCCGAGGGAAGTTCACGGTGAAGACGCGCCTGGGATTCGACGACGAGCGGACACTCGAGGCACTCCTGCCCCTCTTCCGAAAGCACGCGGTGGATCTCGTGACGGTCCATGGCCGCACCGTCCTCCAGATGTACCGCGGCGGCATCCGTCACGACCTGATCGCCCTGGCTGCACGGGAACTCTCCTGCCCGGTGATCGCCAACGGCAATGTCTCCACCCCGGCCGACGCCGCGGAGGCCCTCGCCTCGACGGGGGCGGCCGGACTCATGATCGGTCGCGGCGCGGTGCGCAATCCCTGGATCTTCTCCCAGATCCGGGAGCATCTGGGAAACGGGCCCGTGACTCTGCCGACGGGCCGCGAGGTGCTGGCCTATGTCCGCGACCTCTACGCCACGGTCTGCACGCCCGATGTCCCCGATCCCAAGCAGGTCCAGAAGATCAAGAAATACGCGAACTTCCTCGGCGAGGGGATCGGCCCTGACTTTCTTCACGACGTGCGGCGCGTGACGACCAAGGCGGAGTTCTTCGGGCTTTGCGAACGCCATCTTGACCACGGGGAGCCGATGACGCTGAAGCCGTCATCGGTAGGCATTTAGGCCGAAGGCTGTTAGCCTGTTAGCAGGAAACAAAACCGGAACCGACAGCCGTCATGCAAAAATAACAGAAGCGATTCGGCTCGTCTTGGACGATGCTTTCTTCTCCAACAATCCGCCTCTGATAGTCTTCAGCCTAACAGCCTTCACTCCCCCGAATGTTCGAAATCAAGCGCCGCGAAAAAATGGTCGAGCGGGCCCTGCTCGTCGGCGCCTATCCCTCTCCGGCCGAAAAGGCGGATGCCGAGGACCTGCTCGAGGAGTTGGGGGAACTGGTCCGCACGCTCGGCATTCCCGTGGCCGAAAAGATGGCGATCCACAGCCGCGAACCGCATGCCCGGTATTTCCTGGGGTCGGGAAAGGCCGGGGAGATCTGCGACCACGCCCGCGAGATCGGCTGTGACGTGATCATCTTCGACAACGAACTCACGCCGGCCCAGCAGCGCAACTGGGAGAACCTCGCCAAGATCACCGTCATCGACCGTCAGGAGGTGATCCTGGATATCTTCGGCGCCCGCGCCCAGACCAAGGAAGCCAAGCTCCAGGTCGACCTGGCACGGATGACCTACTCCCTGCCGCGGCTCACGCGCGCCTGGGGTCACCTTGGCAAGCAGGGCGGCGGCATCGGCTCGAAGGGAGAGGGCGAAAGCCAGCTCGAGCAGGACAAGCGAAAGATCCGGGGCCAGATGGACCGACTCAAGCGCGACCTTGCCGAGGTGCGCCGCAACCGCGCCAACCAGCGCAAGGACCGCAAGCGCGCCCCTGTGCCCAACGCAGCCATCGTCGGCTACACCAACGCCGGCAAGTCCTCACTGCTGCGCCGCCTCACGGGCGCCGATGTGCTCGTCGAGAACGCGCTCTTCGCCACGCTCGACACGACGACGCGCAAGATCGACCTCCCCAACCGACGCCCGCTCCTGCTCACCGACACCGTCGGCTTCATCCGCAAGCTCCCCCACCAGCTCGTCGAGTCCTTCAACGCAACGCTCGAGGAGGCCGTGCTGGCCGACTTCCTCGTCCACCTGCTCGACGCCTCGCATCCGCGCGTGCTCGAGTTCCACGCCACGACGATGAGGGTACTCGAGGAGCTCGGCGCGGACGCCAAGAAGACCCTCACCGTCTTCAACAAGGTCGACCGCGTCGAGGATCCGATGACCAAGGCGATGCTCCGCAACGCCCATCCCGACGCCCTCTTCGTCTCCGTCCACTCGGGCGAAGGGCTCGATACCCTCGTGGCGCGGCTCGCCGACTTTGTCGGGGAGGAAAACCGCGAGCTGCTGCTCGAGATCCCGCACGACCGGAGCGACCTGGTCGCCCGGCTTCACCGCGAGGGGGTCATTCACGAAACGGAGTATCTCGACGCGGTCATGCGGATCCGGGCGACGGCCCCTCCGCGCCTCCGCGAATTGGTCGCGGAGTTCGCGGCCGGCTGACCATGCGACGAATTTGTCACCGCACGAATCGGGTTTCCTGCTTCCCCACCAGATCCCTCCCCGTGCTAGGGTTACTCCACACCTCATGAGCAACGACGCCAATTCCCCGGCCGATCTTTCCAACCTCGGCCTCGACCTGACCGAAATGTTCCGGCCTTCCTGGACCAAGGAGGGGGAGCAGGGCGCGTCGCGTCCCCTGACCTCGTTCGACCCGGAGGAAGGCAACCAGGAACGCCCAAGGCGCCGGGAGAGCAGCGGCGGCTTCCCTCGCCGTGATCGTTCTCCGAGGGATCGCGGACCCAGATCCGAGAGATCGGGAGGCGATCGTGACCGCGGACCCCGCTGCGATTCCCGGGGAGGACCCCGCGGCAAGGAAGGCGGTCGTCGCGATGAGCGAGGCCCGCGCAGAAACGAGGAACGGGAGCGGCGCGAGCCGGCGGCCCCGGCCATCCTCGAGGGGTGGAAGCTCGACCTGATCCCCGATCCCGCCGCGCTCGAGGGAATCGCCAAGCAGGTGCGCTCCCGCGCGAAGGCCTACCCGCTCTTCGAGCTATCACGCCTCATCCTGAAAATTTCGGACCGCTACTCGGTGCGGCTCACCCCGCTCTCCCCTGAGACTCCTTCCCTCTTCCGGGCGAAGGCCGACGGTTCCCTCTGGACCACCCGCAAGGAGGCGGCCGACCATCTTCTCTCGGCGCAACTTGAGAAATTCTATCGCCCCCTCACCGTCACGGTGGAACCGCCGAAGGGCGCCTTCAACGTCGTCGCCCAGTGCGGCATGAGCGGCGTCCTGCTGGGTCCTCCGAATCACCACGAATACACCTCCAGGATCATCGCGCTCCACACCTCTCGCTTCCGCACGATGCCGTTCGAGGTGTTCAAGGCACGCATCACGATGGTCCGCGACGAGGCGCTCATCGAGCAGTGGAAGACCGAACAATCGACCCGGACGGTTTATGTCCCGGTGGTTCCGGGCGAGGAACAACCCGCCGCCCCGGCACCCGAGTCATCCCCCGAACCGGTTGCGGAATCCTCAGCAGAACCGACGGAGCCTGCAGTCGAAGCGGCAGTAACCGATGCGCCGACCCCGAAAGCCCCCGAAGAGACCGCGGCGACAACCGAAGAAGCCGTGGAACCCGCCGCCGAATCCGGTTCGGCAGGCACGGATGAAACCGCCGATCAACCGGCGGAGGAAGCCCCGGCCTCTTCCGCGGAGACCCCGTCCTCCGAAACGCAGGGCCTGAGCTTCCAGGAGGTTACCGCCGATTTCCTCGCAAACCATGCGGAGAACGAGATCGAGTCCGTCACCGGCGAGGTCACACTCCCCGGCCGCGTCGCGCTCCATGGATCGGCCAAGCCCCTGCGTGAACTGCTCCTGAACCACCTGCGCGAGACCGACCGCTTCCCTCTCCCGCTGGCCCAGTCGCTCGGCAGGGATCTTGCCGGCCTCGGCCTCCAGATCTTCAAGTCCCACAAGAAGATCATCCATGTCTCGGTGGCCCGGCCCCGCTATCTCGATCGCCAGACCACGCCGGTCGGAGACCAGTTCAAGGCGATCCTCGAGTACCTCGAGGCTCATCCCAATCAGCGACGCGACAAGCAGTGGAACGCCCTGCTTTCGCTCCGCACGGGGATTCCCCTTCGTCCCGCGAAACCCGCCGGGGGTGAAGCCGCCGCGGAGGAGGCTGTCCCGGCCATTTCCGACGAGGAGATCAGGAAGCACGAGCAGGCGCTCGGCGCCGACCTGCTCTGGCTCCTCCACGAGGGTCATGTCATCGACTTCGCGATGGGCAACCTTCAGGCGGCCACCCCGCCCAAGCCGAATCCCGCCAAGAAGGAAGCGGCCACCGATGAAACCCTCACGGGCGACGCGGGCCCGGTCCAGCCAGGCGGATCGCAGGGTGCCGAGGTGCTGCCTTCCGAAATCCCGGCCGATGTGATCACCGAACCGAAGGTGCCAGGCGACCCCCTTGAAACGGCGACGGCCAACGTGCTCGAAACCCTCACCCCCGAGGATCCCGGTCAGGCGCTTCCTAACTGATCGTGGTCACGGCCTCGCCCTACGAGTCACCGAAACTGCTCGGGGAATACCTCCTGCTCCATTACGGCGGCGCGGCGGAAATGCGCCATGAGGCCCTGCCGGTCGATCCGGCCGTCTCCAACATCCCTTTTCCGGTCCGCTGCGTCAGGCAACTCCTCGACACGGACCTGCTGCCCGCGAATCCCAACGCGCTGGAGCTCGGCTGCTCCGTGGGGGCGGCGGCTTTCGAGTTGGCGCGCTCCTGCGCCGGCGTGGAGGCAAGCGATTACTCGGCCTCCTTCATCCACGCCGCGGGACAGTTGAGGAAAGCGGGATGCCTGAAGGGTGTGCGCATGGTTGAGGGGGAGCGCCTCCTTCCCTTCACGGCCACGGTGCCGCACGACATCGACCGCTCCCGCGTCTCCTTCTCCGTGCAGGATGCCACGGCTCTTCCGAAACCGTTCGGCCCCTTCGATGTCGTGCTCGCGGCCAATCTCCTCTGTCGCCTTCCAGATCCGGATGCCCTGCTTGGCCGCTTCGCGGATCTCGTCAAGCCGGGCGGCCAACTCCTGCTCACCACCCCCTTCACATGGCTCGAGGAATTCACACCGCGAGACCGCTGGATCGGGGGGGGAGTCACGGGGCCGTCGAGCGAGGAGGAGCTGACGCGAAGGCTCTCCGGCGAGTTCCGGTTGCATCGCCGCCGCGATCTGCCATTCCTGATCAGGGAGCATGAACGCAAATACCAACTCGGCATCGCCCTCGGGACCTCCTGGATCCGGCAGTAAGCCGGCAAGCGATCCGGTCGACTGGGAAGCGCGGTATCTTGCCGGAGACACCCCGTGGGACAAGGGATGCGCGGCTCCTCCGCTCACGGACTTCCTGACACGCCATCCCATCACGGGCCGCGTGCTCGTCCCGGGGTGCGGACCGGGACATGATGTCCGCGCGATTGCAATCCAGGGAGCCGAGGTCACGGGGCTTGATCTCTCCGAGACCGCGCTCCGCTTCGCCCGGAGTTTCCCTCCTGCGGGATCCGAGACCTACGAGCAGGGGGATCTCTTCGCCCTGCCGAAGGAATGGGATGGTCGGTTCGACTGGGTCGTTGAGCACACCTGTTTCTGCGCGATCCCTCCCGTACGCCGTGCCGATTATGTTGGGGCCATCTCCCGCGTGCTAAAGCCGGGCGGGCACTTCCTCGCGATTTTCTTCCTGGATCCCGGTGTTGAGCAGGGCCCTCCCCATGGCGCGACGAAAGAGGAGATCTCAGGCCTCTTCGATCACGATTTTGAATTGCTGGAAGAATGGATTCCGGAAAAAAACTTCGAGGGCCGGGAAGGACAAGAGCTCTGTCAGCTTAGAGGTAGGTGGATAGGCTGAAGACCGAAGACTGTTAGGATTGGAACTTGGCAGCCATTTCAGAAAGACCAAAATCCCTGAAGGGATTACTGCTTAAACCTCTATCGGGCCAATAATCGAGATCCGGATTGATTGCAGTAACCTAATGTTCTTCAGCCTTCAGTCTAATAGCCTCCCCTCTTTCCCCCAATGAGCGACTGCTGCCACCACCATCACGATCAGGGAGACCGCCATGCTGCGCCCACTACTACCCCTACCCCTGCACACGAAGGGACTCCCTACACCTGCCCGATGCATCCGGAGGTGCTCGCGGACCGCGCCGGGGATTGCCCGAAATGCGGGATGCCGCTGGAGTCGCTGATTCCCGATGGTGGCGCCGATCAGGAGGCCACGCTGCTTGGCCAAAGGACGCTGACGGCGATCCTTCTCTCGCTGCCGCTCATGCTGCTGGCGATGACACCGATGACGGGGCTGCATCTAATCCCCGAACGGTTCCTCGGTTGGACAGAGTTCGCACTCTGCCTCCCGGTCCTGTTCTGGTGCGGAGCCCCGATCTGGGTGAAGGGTCTCACCTCCTTCTCAAGGAGAAACCTCAACATGTTCTCGCTCATCGTGCTCGGCACGGGCGCGGCCTTCGCCCAGAGCGTGATCTCGCTGCTCCACGGCCACAGAGCGCATGACCTCTATTTCGAGGCGGCGGCCATGATCATGACGCTGGTGCTTCTCGGCCAATGGCTTGAGGCATGCGGACGGGCCCGCGCCGGATCCGCGCTGCGGGAACTCCTCGATCTCACGCCGCCGCGCGCCCTGTTGGTCACACCCGAGGGAGACAGGGAAGTCGCCGTATCCGAACTCCGTTCCGGCGATCTCATCCGCATCCTTCCAGGCGGGAAGATCCCCGCCGACGGCACCGTTGCCGAGGGGTGGAGCTCGGTCGACGAGTCGATGCTCACCGGAGAGCCGCTGCCCGAGGAGAAACTGGCGGGCTCACGGGTCTCGGCCGGGACTTTGAATCGTCAGGGAAGCTTCCTTTTCCGTGTCGACTCCGCAGGGGCTGGCACGCTCCTCTCGGGGATCATCGCCACGGTCGCCCGCGCCCAGCGCAGCCGTGCGCCCGTCCAGCAACTCGCCGACCGCGTGGCCTCGGTCTTCGTCCCCGTCGTGCTGGGGATTGCCGCCCTGACGCTCCTGTTCTGGATGGCGTTGATCGACCGCATCGCGGGCGTAGGAGGATGGGTCATTGGCCTGAACTCCGCCGTCTCGGTCCTGCTCATCGCCTGCCCCTGCGCACTGGGGCTCGCCACCCCGATGGCGCTGACCGTCGGGATCGGGCGGGCGGCACGGCGCGGCATCCTCGTGCGCGACGCAGCATCGCTCCAGAATCTCTCCTCCGCCGATCTGATCGCCCTCGACAAGACGGGGACACTCACCGAAGGACGGCCCGTACTCGACACCGTTCTTCCCGTAGCCCCGTTCTCAGCCAACGACCTGCTGGCACTCACCGCCGCCGCCGAACGGGGCAGCGAGCATCCCGTGGCGCACGCAATCCTCGATGCTGCAGAAGAGCGTGGACTCCTTCTCGGGACCGCGGAGGAATTCACCGCATGGCCCGGAGGAGGGATCTCCGCGCGGGTCTCGGGACGGAGTCTGCTCGCCGGAAGCATGAGCTTCCTAAGGGAGCGGGGCATCGCGACGGAGATGCTGGAACCGCTTACCACCAGCACCTCCTCCGGCCTCGTCGCCGTCGCGGTGGACCATCAACCCGCCGGAGTGCTGATGGTCAAGGATCGGATCCGGCCGGATGCCAAGGCCCTCGTCTCCGAACTCGCTTCCCTCGGCGTCACACCCGCGATGCTGACCGGCGACCGCGAAGAGACCGCTCGGTTGGTCGCCGAGGAACTCGGCATCACGCTCTGGAAATCGGGATGCTCGCCGCAGGGGAAGGCGGAACAACTCGCCATCTGGAACCGCGAGGGACGGCTCACAGCCATGGCGGGCGACGGCATCAACGATGCCCCTGCCCTCGCCGTCGCCTCCGCCTCGATCGCCATGGGGGCTGGATCGGACATCGCCAAGGAAACGGCGGGGATCATCCTGCTGCGCCCCTCGCTCAGGGGGATCGTGGCCTCCATCCGTCTGAGTCGTGCGATCCTGCGGACGATCCGCCAGAATCTCTTCTTCGCCTTCGCCTACAACATCCTCGGCATCCCGATCGCCGCCGGAATCCTCTACCCCGCCTTTGGCATCCAGCTCAGTCCGATGATCGCCGCGGCGGCGATGAGCCTGAGCTCCGTCTCCGTGATCGCCAACTCCCTGAGATTGCGCCGGATGAGGTTCTAGGGGGGATAGAAAAATTCTCGCGCGGAGTCGCGGAGGCGCAGAGAAGATTTTAATCAGGAACTCAGGAATGATCTGGCATTGCCAAGCATGGGAGGTAGGGGTAGCAAGGGGTCAAGTTTCTCCCCATGAATCCTCAACGCATGGCGCGTTTTGTTAGAAAGTGGTTTTCCGAATGGGAAACTGAAATGCCTATCTACGGACGGGCTTCGCAGATTCTCGACCATCTAATCTCAACTAGGCCAGACGCGGCTTGGGATCGCATCTTAGCGCTCATTGCCAAAGCAAAGCCGGAGTCCTTGTGTTATGTAGCCGCTGGCCCGCTCGAAGATCTTCTCAGTCATCACGGGCCGATTATGATCGAGCGAGTCGAAGCCCTCGCGGTAAGCGATCCTCGATTCCGTTCTTGTTTGGCGAGCGTTTGGGGCCACACCCGTTTTGAATCCCCGATCTATGCACGAGTTCAAGGTATCATTCAGAAATCCCCCAAGTGAATTCCTCCAAACGATGATTCTATGAACTCCACAATCATCGATGTGTCCTTTCAACATCCGCTTATTGGAACTTGGACGTTTGAAGACTCAACATCGGTTGAATACACGATTTCAGCACTTGGTGAATCTCCCATCGTCACAGGTGTAGATGTAGAGGATGGAGAGAGATTGGAGATCTCAGATCTTTCGTGGAATGGAACTGAGCTTCGCTTCAAGTCAGTTGTTCCATCCAATGGCTACGAACTCTTGCACATCTTTCGTTCAGTTTCCCAAGACACAGCCGAACATGAATGGACTCGTGTTGAGCTATGGAAGAAGAAGCCCACGCAGACATCCCCTACCAAATCCCCCTAAACAATGACGAAGGAGACGAAGAGATGTCATATACACATCCAGTAACACCAGATCATCCCCTGTGCGGAACATGGTCTGCACCAGTAATGGAGGGTCAACCAGCCGAAAGTATCCGCACCCAATACACCATTTCCGTTGTTGATGAACGGTTCAAGATCACTGGCATTGATCTTGTAGATGGTGAAGAGTTTTTGATTTTTGATGTCAGCTATAATGGTGACTATCTGATGTTTACATCGGTCATGCCATCCACCAACACACAAGCACGTACGTGGATGCGTGTTATCGATCAAGAAAAGATAGAATGCCGCTGGACTATAAGTGAAACCGAAGTGTGGCATCGCAAACCGCCACAGTTGCGATTGGTCAAATAATACCCAACCCTATCCCCCTAAACGACGAAGGAGACGAAGAGATGAAGATCCTCAACCTCTACAATCATGTCTCGTAGCATCCACACCACGAAAAAGGATCTGAAGCGTGACAGGTATTTCTCCGCTTCTGATGATGTTCCACCTTCAACGGATGCAACGGAGTTGGAAACTCAACATTTTAAAAAAATGCTCTACAAAGATAATGAAAGGTGGAAAAGAGCAGCACAGCGAAAGAAGACTCCGATTGTTGGGAAGTTTAAACTGTCAGAAGGTAAACTGGTTTTTAAACGAGTGAAGATGAGAGCAGATAAGCCAGAAGATCCCCCAACCCAATCCCCTTAAACGATGACGAAGGAGACGAAGAGGATTAGGAATGCAATAAGCGTGGGTCTATTGTTACTTGCCACAGCATTTCTGTTCCTGCATTTATCCTCATACACCAAGGGAAAGATTGTCATCGTAAACCAGTCATCCGAACAGATTGAAAGTGGGGAGATAGAAGTCTGCAAGCAACACCTCATGTTGAGCCGTATCAATCCGAATGATATAAAGGAACTATCGTTTAAAATATCTGGAGACTCTCACTACACAATCTCACTAAAGCTAAAGTCTGGAAAGGTTCTGAAAAAGGATTTGGGCTATGTGACAGGAGGAATTGAATCAGTTGATACTCTGATGGTTAATGATAATCAGATAATCCTATTGCCGCTGGCTTCAGAGACATCCCAACCCAATCCCCCTGAACGATCACGAAAGCCAAACCAAGCAAAGTAATATGATTCAGCTTTCTAAAACCAAACGTTGGATAATGATCATTCTCAATGGGCTTGCGATAGCATTAACGCTGGGACTTTCTGTATTCCAATTAAGCCATAGGGTTAATACTTCACTTAGAGGAGTTCCCCATGACCAATTTATACAGAAAGTAGATGCATCAACAAATGTCGTTTCCATGAGAGAGATGATTAAGGCGGATGATGCCTACATCAAATCATTGGAGTTCATCGTGAATAACTTCTATGAAGAGATGTCTTCTATTTTGGTGCTGATAGCACTCTTTCCGATATTCACTCTTGGGTTGCTATTTTCCTTAAAGCCAGTTCCCCAACTGAATCCCCCTGAACGATGACGAAAGGAACGAAGAGATGGATCTGTCTGTTGAGTCTCCCGGCATTGCTTGGAATCCTTTCATGGATTGGCTCTTGGCTGAACCCTAACAAAGGTTCAGCTACTCTGATTCTGGAGGCTGTTTTTGTGGTGTTGGTTTGGCTAGGAGCCATCACAAGTACTGCCGCTTTGATCCTTACCTACAAGATCAAGTCCAGAACCCGGGAATCCATTGCATACTATCTTTTGAACGGGATATGGCTTGCCGCATCACTCTTCTTGATCGGCTTCTACTGCTATGTGAGGTCGAGGTGATGCAAGGCTCGGAAGTCGGGATGCTGCGCTAGGCGCGTGAGCGAAGCTGTAGTGAACTACTGCGAGCGAGCTGCAACAACGCGCGGCGCCCGAAAACCTGCGACTGGCGGGAGCAGGTTGAAATGCCGAAGGCAGCCCTGAACTTCAGTGAAGGGCGAGCGGCGTGGGCACGCCCGAGTTCAATCCCAAGCCTCCTACAAACTTCTTAAGAGGTTGTAGGAGTAAATCCCCGTCCCATGCCCATCCGCCCATTTGAGATTCAGCCCATACCCTCCCACGAAGTCGTAGCCCTTCAGTTCAAAGCTTCCGGGCTTGTAGTTCCTGGCCGGAGCGTCACCGCGACCCATCACATCGGGTTCGCCGTTGCAAACGGCGCAGGGGCAGGCGCGGCGTAGTTTTTCCAGCGGGAGATACTGCTCCCCACCGTCTGACCATGAGAGAGCGAGTTCGTTCCCGAAAGGAGCCACCGCGAGTAATTTAAGCGGTTCCGACATCCTGGCAGTCTGGACCCCTACGACTTAAGCAGCGTCATCACCGCTTTCTGGGCGTGGAGGCGGTTCTCGGCCTGGCGGAAGATCGCGTCTGCGTGCGCCTCGAAGACCTCGGCGGTGATTTCCTTTCCCCGGTAGGCGGGAAGGCAGTGGAGGACATGAGCCTTCGGGGCGGCAGCAGCGAGGACGCGATCGTTGATCTGATAGCGGGCGAACTGGGCAGAGCGGTGCTCGGCCTCCTCTTCCTTGCCCATGCTGACCCAGACATCGGTGTAGAGGATGTCGGCGCCCCGGGCGGCCTCCTCGGGATCCTCGGTGATCGTGACGGAGGCATCGGCGCGTGCGAGCAGGGCGGCGGGCGGACGGTAGAGATCGGGGCAGGCAAGGCGCAGTTCGAAACCGAGGCGCGCCGCGGCCCAGATCCAGGAGCGGCCCATGTTGCAGTCGGCGTCGCCGATGAAGGCGACTTTGACCCCCTCGAGCGATCCGCGCAGCTCGCGGATGGTCAGCAGGTCGGCGAGGATCTGGCAGGGATGCTCCTCGTCGGTGAGGGCGTTGATGGTCGGGATGCCCGAAAGATTGGCAAAGGTCTCGATGTCGGACTGCTTGAACGTGCGGATGACCGCGCCGTGGAGCATGCGCCCCAGCACGCGCGCGGTGTCCTCGATCGGCTCGCCGCGGCCAAGCTGGATCTCGCTGGCGGAGAGGAACAGGACGTCACCGCCGAGCTCGCGAATGCCGACCTCAAAGCTGACGCGTGTCCTGGTTGATGATTTCGAGAAGAGCATGCCCCAGCATTCCCCGGCCAGAGGGCGGGGTCCCGGGGTGCCCCGGGCGGCCTTGAGATTGGCACCCAGATCGACGATGGAGAGGATCTCGTCGGCACCGAGCGATTCGATGGAAAGAAGATGCTTCATGGGAAACTGCGATCTATGGCGGAAGAACCGACGGATGCCAAGGGCAGATCCCCCGTTCACGAAACCTGACGAAGCCTGCGAAGGGATACCAGCAATGAGAAGGCACAGGCGGCGGCGGTCACCGCAAGGCAGGCATGGGCGAAGAGGTCGCCGTGGAGAGTATAGAAGGTCGGCGCTGGTTGTTGCGGGACGGTGATCTCTGCGTTCAGGATACCCTCGATGAAGGTGTCTCCCCCGGGGCCGTGGAGTTCCTGGATGATCCGGCCGAATCGATCGATCACGCAGGTGATCCCCGTGTCGGCCACACGCAGGAGCGGAAGTCCAGTCTCGACGGTGCGGAGGCGGGCATTGGCGAGGTGCTGGCGGGTTCCCGCGGAATGCTCGAACCACCCGTCGTTGGTAAGCGTCACCAGCAGCTGAGCCCCGAGAGCCGCGGTCTGCCTCGTCTGGTTACCGAGCGTGTCCTCGAAGCAGATGAGCGGACCGAGCTTCACCGGGCGGGTGGTCATCTCCAACAGGGCGGGGCCTTTACCAGGATCAAAGTCGTAGGGCACTTCCTTGCGCTCGATCCAAGCAATGAGAGGGAAGCTTTTCCGGAATGGAACGAACTCGCCGAAGGGGACGAGGTGGACCTTGCTGTAGATCTGCGAGGTGGTGGCGTGTCCGGTCAGCAGGATCGCGGAATTGTAATCACCCCGCGGCTCCGCCTCGTAGTGGACGCTGCCGATGAGGAAGTCGGCCTTCGATTTCTCCGCCAACTGCTTCACCTGAGCAAAGGTTATCTCGTCGAGAAGGAGAGGG
>Ga0007827_10000373_pt1 | contig 14718 bp, 15 predicted proteins | sample CryBogCBE16Jul07_FD_60332 | JGI IMG/M metagenome (GOLD analysis project Ga0007827, IMG submission 60332) | Freshwater microbial communities from Crystal Bog, Wisconsin, USA - CBE16Jul07 | ecosystem: Environmental > Aquatic > Freshwater > Lake | place: Crystal Bog, Wisconsin, USA | collected...
CCGGGCCATCCAACAGAACATCCTGCTCATCATAGGCGGTGTGGTCGCCCTCGTCTTCGGAGTGAAATGGTTCGCCTCGACCCCCAGGGGATCCGTGCTCATCGATCAGTTCATGCTCAAGGCCCCCCTGTTCGGTGAACTGACCCGCAAGAACGCCATCTCGCGATTCACACGTACCCTTGGCACGCTGGTGACCAGCGGCGTGCCGATCCTCCAGGCGCTCAACATCACCAAGGAAACGGCCGGCAACGCCGTCATCTCAACCGCCATCGCCAAGATCCACGACGCCGTGAAGGAAGGCGAATCCATCGTCCGCCCGATGGATGCCAGCGGCGTCTTCCCGGCCATGGTCATCAGCATGGTCGACGTCGGCGAGGAAACCGGCCAACTTCCCGAGATGCTTCTGAAGGTCGCCGACCTTTACGACGACGAGGTGGATAATGCCGTTGCCGGCCTTACTTCGCTCATGGAGCCGATCATGATCGTCTTTCTCGCCGTGGTCGTCGGCTCGATCGTCATCGCCCTCTTCCTGCCGCTCATCGGCATCATCAGCGGCATGCAACAGTAAGAATTCTCATGAACCTTTCCTCAAAGACATTGGCCAGACAGGCTTTCACGCTGATCGAACTGCTCATCGTGATCACGATCATCGCAATCCTGGCTTCCCTCGTTCTGGCAGCGGCGGGATCGGTTCAGAAGAAAGGAGCCCGATCGAGAGCCGAGGCGGAAATCAAGGCCGTGGAGGCCGCCTTGGAAAGCTACAAATCCGACAACGGTGACTATCCAAGCAACAACTCCGCCGGATCACTCGCCCTCGTCACCAACCTCATGCCACCTCCCGGAGGGGGGAAGGTCTACTTTGAATTCAAGAGCAAGTATACGAATTCCTCGGGCTGGATCGATCCGTTCGGATACAACTACAACTACATCTACACGAACGGGTCGCCGAACAACGGCACGAACAACTACGACCTCTGGTCGACGGCCGGCGACACGACCGGAACCAAAACAAATACCTGGATCAAGAACTGGTAAACCGGCCTCCCCCGGATTGCCCGTTACTCCGAGCCGATCTTTCTAAGGCCGTTCCATCCTCCGATTACCAGCTGGGACCAGGTCTCCATCTGATCGTGGCGGGAAGCAAGTTCCTCGAGCGTCAGGAAACCAAGTTCGGCGATGGCCTCCTCGTTCGAGGTCACGTTGGGCTCGGCCAGATGACACTGGTGAACGATCCCGAGATGAACGGCCCCAACTGGGTTGGTATCGTCGTTGAGCAGGGCCAGCGGACGCTCGATGAAGCAGCTCTCGATCACCAACTCCTCCTGAAGTTCGCGCATGAGTGCGCGCTGGTAGGCCGAGGCATCGAAGGCCTCACCCAACCCGTCGCCGTCATTGATATGGCCGCCGATACCAACTGAACCCTTCTTGAGAAGGCGGGTCTCACCGGAGCCGCTACCGCGGCGATAGTGGAGGAGTTTTTCACCCGCGGTGACGACGACGTAGGGAATCAACTGCTTGAGCGAGGGATCCTCCTCGGCCTCCGCACGCGGGACAAAGAAGTGATTGCCGGGCTCGAGAAAGACAGGGAGATACTTCTGGATGTCGGCATTGAGGCCATGAAAGGAACCGAGCTCATCAAAAAGGGAGCGACGGACGACGAGGACTTTCTCTGGGGCTTGTTCGGACATGGAAAAGAGATTTTAAGGATGAAGACCTTTAGACTGTTAGGAAAAAGACGGTGTGTCGATCTCCGGCAGCTCACCTATCCAGATAATCGGAGAGATCTTGCCGGAGGGTGTTACGGGCACGGAACAGCAGACTTTTCACCGCCGGAACGCTGGTTCCGAGCACTTGGGCAATCTCCTCGTATGGCATGCCCTCGTGTCGACGAAGCACCACGGCAAGCCGCTCCTTCTCTCCCAGGGACGCCATGGCGGACTGCACGGCTCGATCGAGCTCCTGATCCAGGATCGCCCGGTCAGGGGCTGGTGAGGCGTCGGGAAACTCGTGGGCGACCTGAGCGTCCGCGGACTGGGGTATAAGGCGAGCCCTGGCGCGCCTCCGCGACTCGTTGAAAACCAGCCGTTTGGCGATGGTCATCACCCAGGTCGTCACCTTGGCTTCCGGTCGCCACCGGGTAGCCGATCTCCAGACATTCAGGAATACCTGTTGCGCCACATCCTCTGCCTCAGCGGCTCCGATCATCCGGGCAACCGTCCCAATGACGAGTTTCTGATGACGCTCCACCAGAATCCGGAAGGCGGCATGATCACCCGCAGCGATGGCTGCCATCAACTCCTCGTCCGAATCCTCGGAAACCTGGAAATGATGCGTCACGGGATCATGCTGTTCCAAGGGGGGCTGTGTTCACAAGCAGGCAACAGCCGACACTCCATCCTTAACACCGCAATAAAGCGTTGGTTGCGTGAAACAAGGCTCCATCAGGTCCTCCGGACGGCAATTCGGCCGATGGGATCCCCTTTTTTACGGAAGATGATTTCAAACTCCGTGGCCGGTCGCACCAAACCGTCTTCCCAGGGGACCTCGGCCCAACCGTCATGAGCTGCCAACTGTTCCTCTATGAAGGCGAAATACCCGAGGTGATCGGTCTGCAGGCGCAGGGTCCCTTCAGGCTTCAGCTTCCGGGCGGCCACGGAGAGAAAACCAACATTTACCAGACGTCTGAACCAATGCCGCCTCTTCGGCCAGGGATCGGGGAAAGAAACGTGCAGCGTGTCCAGAAAACCATCGGGAACTAGGGCATCGAGCGATTCCCTGCCCCATCCGCGCCAAAGGAGGGCATTCCCGAGACCGAGTCGTGCGATCTTCCGGTTAGCCCTGCCTACACGATCCGAAAGCCCCTCGATTCCCGCAAAGAAGACATCAGGATTGGCCTCCGCGCTCTCCGTAAGAAACTTTCCCTTGGAAGCACCGAAATCGCATTCGACACGGGCATAGGGTGCGGATGCCATGAGCAGTTTTTCCCGGGCTGCCTCCAATTCGCGGTTCGACATCATCCGGCCCGGCAGCGGGATCTCCCCTCCCCGGGCCTCCAGTTCGGCCCTGCTGGTCACGGGTGTTTCAGGCGGCGTCTTTTTCCTGACGGCGTCGGACGATGGGCGACTTCTTCCCCTCGACCACGGCCCTGTTGATGGTCACCCCCGCGAGATCCTCGCGATCAGGGGCATCGTACATGACATCGAGCATGATCTTTTCCAACAGGGAACGCAGTGCGCGGGCACCCGTCCCCTTTTTCACCGCGGTCTCGGCAAGGGCCGTGAGTCCGTCCTTGGTGACGGTCAGGGAAATATCATCCATCGCGAGCAGCTTGGTGAACTGCTTCACCAGCGCGTTGCGGGGTTCGCTCAGGATCCGGACGAGTTGGGGCTCGTCGAGCTGCTCGAGCGCGGCGAGCACTGGCAGGCGACCGATAAACTCCGGAATCATCCCGAAGGAGAGCAGATCCTCCGGCTCCACGGAGGAGAGGATGCGGATGGACTCGGCGTCCTTGATCTCACTCGTCGGCTCGGCATGGAAGCCCATCGCCTTACCCGCCGTCCGCCTCTGGATGATCTTGTCGAGACCGACGAAGGCGCCGCCGCAGATGAAAAGGATATTCTGAGTGTTGAGCTGGATGTATTCCTGGTGGGGATGCTTGCGGCCCCCTTGGGGAGGAACATTGCAGGTCGTGCCCTCGAGGATCTTGAGCAGGGCCTGCTGGACACCCTCTCCCGAGACATCACGGGTGATGGAGACATTGTCCGTCTTGCGGCCGATCTTGTCGATTTCGTCGATATAGACGATGCCGATTTCGGCCTTTTTCACGTCGTAGTCGGCGTTCTGGAGCAGGCGCAGGACGATATTCTCCACATCCTCGCCAACATAGCCGGCCTCGGTCAGCGTGGTGGCATCGGCGATGCAGAAGGGAACGTCGAGGATGCGCGCGAGGGTTCGCGCGAGCAGGGTTTTTCCGGAACCGGTCGGCCCCATGAGCAGGATATTGCTCTTCTCGACCTCGACATCGGACAACCCCTCGGAGAGAAGCCCCCCAGGGAGTCCTCCCCTCTCGAGCGCGATGCGCTTGTAGTGGTTGTGGACGGCGACGGAGAGGATCTTCTTGGCAAGATCCTGACCGATGACATGGGCATCCAACTCCGCCCGGATCTCGGAAGGCTTGGGAACCTGCAGCGTGAGGGAAACGCCGTCATGGGCAGCCTCCCCGCCGCCCTCCTTGTCCAGGATCCCCTTACAGACGGTGATGCAGCTGTCGCAGATGTACACTCCGGGTCCGGCAATCAACCGGCGCACCTCGGCATGACTCTTCCCGCAGAAAGAGCACATCGTCAGGTTGTTGGATCTGGCCATTTTGGAAGAGCTGGAAACCAGCAGATGGGAGTCTCAGGGGCTTACTCGGGGGAATCCTTCGCCTTTTCGGGAGGATTCTTGAGCTCCTTGCGGTACTTCACCACCTCGTCGACGATGCCGTATTCCTTGGCCTCCTCGGCGGTCATGTAGTAATCGCGGTCAGCATCCTTGGCGACCTGCTCCTCAGTCCTGCCCGTGTTTTCCGCAATGATGCGGCGAAGGCGACGGTTGAGCTTGTACATGAACTCGACACTGCGCTCCACGTCGCTGGCGGTACCCTGGGCACCTCCGGAGACCTGATGGATCATGATGTCGGAATTGGGAAGGGCGAACCGCTTCCCCTTGGTGCCGGCACAAAGGAGAAAGGCCCCCATGCTGGCTGCCATTCCCATGCAGTAAGTGTTCACGTCGCAGGTGACGAATTGCATCGTGTCGTAGATGGCCAACCCCGCCGTAACGGAACCGCCGGGTGAGTTGATGTAGATGTGAATGTCCTTCTTGGCATCTTCCATCTGGAGGAACAGGAGCTGGGCGATGACCAGATTCGAGACATGGTCGTCGATCCCCGTGCCAATGAAGATGATCCGGTCCTTGAGAAGGCGGGAATAGATGTCGTAGCTACGCTCGCCGCGGCCGGTTTGCTCGACCACCATCGGCACCAGCATCGACTGGGGGACGTGCAGATCGCTCATCTTAGTGGTCGTGCCCGCAACCGGGGCCGTGAACATGGGGCTCTTCATGGGAATGGTTCTCCTTGGAATGGACGATCGGGTTCTTGGGCTCCTCACCGTTCACTCTAGCATGGGAGACCACGGTATCAAGGGCCTTGCCCAGGGCGATCTCCTCCTCGATGCCGGGAAGGGCACCGTGCTTTTGCAGCTCCTTGATGAGCTTCTGAGGGGTCATGCGGTAATGTTCGGCCATCGAAGTGATGCGCCAAGCGAGTTCTTCGCGGCTGACGCGGATCCCTTCCTTGGAAACGATCTCCCCGAGGATGAAGTTCAGCTTCACCTTGTCGCCTGCACTCTGCTGGGCGGCTCCGAGGAGCTCCTCCTGATGACCGCGGATTTCGTCCTCACTGACGCCGCGCTGCTGATTCTCCCGAATGATCTCCTTGAGGATCGAGGCGCTCTCCTGCTGGACCATCGTGGAGGGGGCGTCGACAGCGACCTTGGCCAGAAGCTGCTTGACCACCTCCCCACGGACGGAGCTCGCAAAATTCTGCTCCGCGTTGGCCTGCAGGCGCTCGCGGACCTGGATGCGGATCTTCTCCAGCGTGGAGCCGGGGCTGAGCTTGTCGGCGAAGGCATCGTCGAGAGCAGGAAGGACTCGCTCCTTCACTTCATGAACGGTGGCCTTATAGACGACCTTGTAACCGCGGAGCTTCTCCTCGCCGAACTCCGTGGGGAAAGTCACCGGGATCTCGCTGCTCTCACCGGCCTTCAATCCGACGAGTCCGGCGGCCAATCCTGGGATCGGACGATCCTCCTCGAGCTTGATCCAGAAATTCTTGCGTCCGGCATAGGTCGGCTGGAGATCGGGATAGGTCTCAGCGAGATTCTTCCCATCGATGGATCCCTCGTAGTCGAGGATCGCGAAATCACCCATGGCCAGAGCCTTGCCCTCCACGGTGGAGAAATCGGCGAGATCACCGCGCAGGCCCTCGAGGAACTGATCCACATCAGCCTCGGCAACCTCCTTTTTCTCGACCTTCACTTCCAGCCCCTTGTACTCGGGCAGGGTGACGGCGGGACGAGTGACGATCGTCGCGGTGAACTTCAGCGAACGATCACCCTCTAGCTTGATGTCACGGACATTGGGACTCTGAACGGGAGCCAGCTTTTGCTCGGCAATCGCGGCCTGGACGGCGGTGTTGAGGAGCTTGCGGGTGACCTCCTGCTCGATCTCCTGGCCGTATTTGCGTTCGATGGCGCTCAGGGGAGCCTTCCCCTTGCGGAAACCGGGAAGCGCCACCTGACGGCGGTATTCGTTGCCGACCGAGGTCCACTCCGACTGGAAACGCTCGGGAGGAAGTTCGATGTGCAGGTCGACGATGCAGGTCTCTTTCTGTTCAGTGGTGACTTTCATGATGAACCGAGAAGCAAAGCAGGGAGAGCCTCTCGGGACAACCTCCAAAGGAGGATTTTTAGCTCCCCTGAGAGAGGATTCTTCCTTTCATCATTCATCCCTCATCCCTCATCCTTTCCGCCGCATGCGCACGCTCCGCCTTTTCCTCTTCGGCATACCGGCGGCGCTCCTTGTTCTGCTCGTCGCCGCATTCGTGAATGCCACCTTCCTCTCGGTAGCCAAGAAGAACGAGATGTCCATCGGCACACTTGGGGAGCCCTCAACGCTTAATCCCATCCAGCAAGCCGACTCAGCCTCTTCACAAGTCGGGGGGCTAATCTTCAACGGGCTGATCAAATACAACCAGAACCTTGAGATCGTCGGGGATCTGGCGACTAAATGGGAACTTTCGCAGGAGACGACGTTCCAGTTCGCGACGGAGGAAGAGGCAAGAAAAGCTAATTTTACTCTCGGAACAATCCTGACCCGTCCCCTTCCTTTTGAAGATACCCTACAGGGAAATGCGTTGATACTTCGTCTCAAGGAGCCGGGTAATAAATTATCGGAAGATCTCCTTGGTGAGCTAATGAGCGATGGACATCACCCCCTCCCCTTCCCCCCACTGGAACCCGGAGGCAAGGAGAGACCCTTCAAGGCCGAGCCTATCATCCGATTCACCTTGCGAGACGGGGTGCGATGGCACGACGGAGCCCCTTTTACTTCCGCCGACGTTGCCTTCACCTACCGGGCGATCATGAACGAGAAGGTTGCCTCCCCGCGACGCTCCGACTTCGATCTCGTCGACTCGGTCGAGACACCCGATCCCCGCACCGTCGTTGTCCGATACAAGAAACCCTTCTCCCCGGCCCTACTGAGTTGGATGACAGCCATCCTACCCGAGCACCTCCTCGGCAAACTCGATCCCGCCAGATGGCCCGAGGCTTACAACCGAGCACCCGTGGGCACAGGACCTTTCAAATTTGGTGAGTGGAAGACCAATGAATTCATCCGCCTGAAAAAGAACCCCGACTACTTCCTCGGCTCGCCGTGGCTCGACTCGGTCGTCTTCCGTGTCCTGCCAGATCCCCTCACCCTGCAACTCGCCTTCCAGACGCGTCAGGTCGATTTCTGGAATGTGGATCCGTGGGCTGTAAAAGGCCTGCAGGGCGATCAGCGCTTCGACCTCTTCTCTGCTCCCGGCAACGCCTACAACTACATCGGCTGGAATCTCCGTCGACCGATGTTTCAGGACCTGAAGGTCCGTCAGGCTCTTGCCCAGGCGGTTAATGTCCCGCAGATGATCAAATACATCCTCTACGGGCACGGTGTGCAGTCGACCGGCATCTTCACCCCGCAGATGTGGTTCTTTGATCCCTTGGTGAAACCGCTTTCCCATGATCCTGAAGCCGCCAAGAAGCTCCTCGATGAGGCGGGATGGAAACCGGGAGCGGACGGGATCCGCGTGAAGGAAGGAAAGCGCTTCTCTTTTACTCTGCTGGCCAACAACGGCAACGAGGTCCGCCGCGACATCGCCACGCTCGTGCAGGATGACCTCAAACAAGTCGGCATCGAGGTGAAGGTCGAAATCTACGAGTGGGCGGTGCTCCTCAAGCGCTTCGTGAACAAGGGGGAATTTGATGCCATCGTCCTCGGCTGGGGGCTTGGCTATGACTTCGACCAGTACTCGATCTGGCACTCCAGTCAGACCCATCCCGAGGAGCTGAACTTCGTCGGCTTCTCCAATACCAAGGTCGACCATCTCCTCACCGATCTTCGGCAGGAATATGCTCGTCCCGAGATCATCCGTCTCGCAGCCGAACTCCAGCAGACGATCTACGGACAGCAGCCCTATCTTTTCCTCTTCGTTCCCGAGGGAACGGAAGTGATGTGGAAGGGGGCCTACCGCCTTCGCCATCCCGGACCAGACGGCACCTGGATCGATGAACCGGTGCACATGACCAAGGCGGGCTGGAGCTACGACATGGAATGGTTCTATCGTCCGGAGTATCCTCCCACCGCCAAGGCCAACTCGATCACACGATGACCTCCTTCATCCTTCGTCGTCTCGGTCTGAGCGTGGTGCTTCTCTTCATCATTAGCATCGTCAGCTTTTTCATCGTAACGCTCACCCCAGGCAGTCCCTATCCCTGGGGTGAACTCAACCCGAAGATCTCCGCCGAGGTGAAGGCCAACTTCCGCAAGAAATTCCACCTCGATCGACCCCTTCATGAGCAGTACGCGCTCATCATGCGGGATCTCTTCACGGGCGATCTCCGTAGCATCAAGGATGACCGCCCCGTGATGTCTCGGATCATGGAGCGACTCCCCGCGACACTAGCCCTGAATTTCACCGCAATCCTGATTTCTCTATCCTTTGGCACGCTCCTCGGTGTCTACGCCGCTCGGAATGCAGGCCGATGGCAGGACATGGCCGGTTCATTCATAGCATTCCTCTTCATCGCCCTCCCATCCTTCTGGATTTCCTACCTTCTGGCGATCGTGCTGGTGAAAGGCTTCCATGTCCCGATCCTCGGAACACACAGCTACGGCATCGAGTTTTCCAACCCCTTCGCGGCCGGACTCGACACCCTCTGGCATCTTCTCTTGCCCGCCACGGTCTTGGCCATTGGCGGGATCGCAGCCCAGTCCCGCTATCTCCGAGCCACCATGATCGGAACTCTCCGAGAGGACTACATCCGCACCGCCCGGGCTAAGGGACTCGCCGAGGAGACCGTCCTCTACAAGCACGCCCTTCGGAACTCCATCCGCCCACTTGTGACCGGCATCGGCATGCTTCTGCCCGCCCTCATAAGCGGGGCAGTCATCGTGGAGAACATCTTCGCCTACCCCGGCATGGGGCGGCTCGGGTATGAGGCCGTGCTCGAGCGCGACTACCCAACGCTGGTTGCCCTGAACTTCGTCGTCGCCGCATTGGTTCTTCTCGGCAACCTTCTTTCCGACCTTCTCTACGCAGCGGTCGATCCGCGCGTCCGCCTCGAGTGACATGAGCACCGTGACCGCCACGATTCCCGAGACCCCAACGGCGCGCGTCCTGAAACGATTCCGGGCCGACCCGATGGCGCGAGTTTCCGTCGTCATCATTATCCTCTTCGCCCTGTTGGCGGGAGGCACGGCATTACTTTCCTGCACCGGGGTGAACTGGCCCTACGACCCGAACCTCACCAGCCTCGAGCAAAAGCTCCTCCCACCCTCGCCGTCCCACTGGCTCGGCACCGACAATCTCGGCCGCGACGTTCTCTCGCGGATGCTCCACGGCGCTTCCATTTCACTGACCGTCGGGTTGATCGCCGTGGCCGTCTCACTCGGGATCGGTGTTGTGGTGGGTGCGGTTGCAGGATACTTCGGCGGAAAAGTGGATCAGATCCTGATGCGTTCTGTTGATGCCCTTCTCTGCTTCCCGACCTTCTTTCTGATTCTCACCGCAGTGGCGCTTCTGGGCCCGAGCCTGATCAATATCGTGGTCGTCATTGGACTCGTCAGTTGGACCGGCACGGCACGGCTTGTCAGGGGCGAGTTCCTGACTCTGCGCGAAACGGAATACGTCAAAAGCGCGCGTGTCCTCGGTCAGCGTGCCTGGACGATCATCACCCGCCACATCCTTCCGAATGCCGCGGCACCGATTCTCGTCACGGCCGTCCTTGGCATTCCCGACGCCATTCTCTCGGAGGCGGGACTCAGCTTCCTGGGCTTCGGCGTCCAACCCCCGCAGGCCACGTGGGGAAACATCATCGCCGACGGAAAGACCTACCTGCTGGACGGGTGGTGGCTTATTCTCTTCCCAGGCCTCGCCATCCTCGTGGCCTCCCTGTCATTTTACTTGGCGGGAGATGCACTGAGAGAAGCCGCCGAAAGCAGGAGCTAAGGATGAAGGAAAAATGTAGAATGAAGAATAAAAATGCTGCGGAACCTCCTGCTCTGACGCAGCGCACCAAGAATTTTGCTCTTCGTATTATCAGGATGTATTCGTCCCTCCCGAAATCCTCCGTAGCACAAGTCTTGGGAAAACAAATCCTCCGATCTGGCACATCGGTTGGAGCCAATTACCGCGAGGCAAACAGGGCACGCTCCAAAGCGGAGTTCATTGCCAAAATGGGCGACTCCTTGAAGGAACTCGACGAAACATGTTACTGGCTGGAATTACTCTCCGAATCGGGAACTCTCACTGCGGCAAAATTCCATGATCTTACAGGCGAGTCCCGGCAGCTTATGGCCATTTTTATCACCATCATCAAGCGAGCAAAATCATCAAAGGAAAGCTGATCTGTTTATCATTTTTCATTCATCATTTTTCATTTTCTGATGCTCTCCATCCGCAACCTCAAAATCGCTTTCCGCTCCGGCGATTCCCTAAACTCCGCCCTCAAGGGTGTCTCCCTGGAACTCGGGAAGGGCGAGACACTGGCCGTAGTCGGGGAGAGCGGTAGCGGAAAGAGCGTCACCGCACTGGCGATCACCCGGTTGCTTTCCTCGCCTCCGGCGTTTTATCAGGAAGGAGAAATTCTGTTTCAGGGACAGGATCTTCTGAGGGCCTCCGATGCCGAACTCCGCAAAGTGCGCGGGGGAAAGATCGCCTACATCTTTCAGGAACCCTCCACCTCGCTGAATCCCGTCTACTCGATCCGCAGTCAGATCGCCGAGATGATCTCGCTTCATCGCCCGGATGTCACCGACATCGACGCCGAGATCATCCGCTGGCTCGATGCCGTCGGGATCGTCGATCCGGCGAAGCGCCTCCACGATTATCCCCATCAACTCAGCGGCGGTATGCAGCAGCGCGTCATGATCGCCATGGCCCTTTCGGCACGCCCCGATTTGCTGATCGCCGATGAACCGACGACAGCCTTGGATGTCACGATCCAGAAGCAGATCCTCGACAAACTCCGCGAACTCCAACGTGAATTCGGGATGGCCGTCATGCTCATCACCCATAACTTTGCCATCATCCGCGGCCTTGCCCGACATGTGGCGGTCATGTACCGGGGCGAGGTTGTCGAGTATGGGGAGACTGATCAGATCCTTAAGAATCCGCAGCATCCCTACACCAAGGCCCTGATAGCCTGCATCCCGCGCCTCGGCGATCATCGCAAACGCCTCCCGACGATCGATTCCATCAACGCATGATCACCCGATACACGGACCTCGCCGCCAACGAGCGGACCTATCTGGCTTGGATGAGGACATCGTTGGCCATGATCGCCTTCGGATTCCTGCTGGAGCGATTCGATCTCCTCGTCCGTTCTTTGGCCAAGAGCATGATTCAGGAAAAGATTCCTTCCATCTCACCGCTCGGAAGGGAAGCAGGCATCATCCTCGCGCTTCTAGGTCTTGTGATCATGTTGATCTCGACCGTCCGATTCGTTTTTACCACCAGAGCCATCAGGAGTGAGAACGAGGAGGTCTACGGTATCCGGAGTGTTCTTGTTCTCGGTGCCATCTTCATCGCGCTGGCCGTCTTTGTCCTTCTCTTTATCACGAAGCTGATTTCCTGAGATCCCCCCCGGTTCATTCTTGTCGAGGCCTAGAATCAGTCTCTGAACGCGGCGAGCGCTTTTTTTCGGGAACGGAATAGATTTCCCTCGCCGAATCCCTCCGTCAGTCCCTGACGGTCCATGTCCCTCCTTAGTCCCTCCGTGATCCGGGTCAGCGCGAGCGTGACTCCCCTTCCGGCCAGATCGGCCTGAAGTTCCGAAAGAGCCCGCCCTGCCGTGAAATCCATGGAGGTGATCGGTCCGCAATCGACGATCACGACTCTCACCCCCGGAGATCCGGCCACAAGGCGGCGGATCTCGGAACAGAAATGAGGGACGTTGGCGTAGTAAAGATCCGTCCCGAACCAGTAGAGTATCACACCGGATTCGACGAAGATTCCCGGCTCTGTCTTTTCCATGCGCCAGTGGATCTCGGGATCCCGGACCACGACGGCGGTACGGGGTTGGTATCCGCGGCGGACATGGTCGAGCAGGGAGACCACCAGGGCCAGGACAATGCCGTATTCGACGCCCAGGGCAACAACGCAGACGGCGGTGAAAAGAGCCACATAGAACTCCTTGCGCCCGCAGTTCCAGAGTTCGCGAAATCCAGCAAGATCGATCATCCGGACTGCCACCAGAAAGACGACCGCACCCAGGACGCAGAGGGGCAGGAATTTTAGAGGGCCGGTCAACAACAGCAAAACCGTCCCAACAGTCACGGCGGTGGCCAGGTTCGCAAGCTGGGAACGTCCTCCACACGACTCGAGCATGGCGGTCTGGGTGGGACTTCCGTTGACAACGAATGAGCCACTGATACCCGCCACGGCATTGGCTACCCCAAGACCGAGAAGATCACGGTTCTCGTCAGGCTCCATGCGGTGCTTCACGCCGAAAGCCCGCGAGGTCGCGGAACTCTGCGTGATGATCATGACAAAGCAGGCTGCGGCAATGGGCATGAGTTGGCTCACATGCTCCCAGGATACTTCGGGGAAGGCGACCGGGGGGAGTCCACCCGCGACCGGACCAATCAGCAGGATGCCGCGATCAGCGAATTTCAACAGTGCGCTGAGTGAGATTGTTCCAAGAACCGCCAAAAGGGCGCCCGGAAAGCGGGGAAACCAACGACGGGATGACAGAATGACCGCCATGACACCGAGCGAAACGAACAGAGTCGGGAGATGAACTTTGACGAGGCTGGTCGCCACGGTCCAGAGTTGGCACAGACTCGCGGAGCCGTTGACGGTGATGCCAAGCATCTGACCAAGGACGGCAATCGCCACCTGCACGCCCACTCCCGAGAGGAATCCGATGAGGACGGTTCTCGAGAGGAAGTCGGCGAGGAAACCGAGTTTCAGGATGCGGGCAAGCAGGAGCAGGCCTCCGGTCATGAGTGCAACGACCGAGGCGTGGGCAAGGAAAAGTTCCGTTCCTCGATGAGCCATCGGGGCGATCCCTGTGGAGAGGATCACGGCCGTGGCGGAATCTGCCGCCACGAACAGATAGCGTGCCCCCCCGAGGAGCGCGAACGTGATGACCGGAAAAAGGAGCGTGTAGAGACCCGCGATCACAGGCATTCCGGCGAGGCGGGCATACCCCATTGCCTGCGGAATATTCATCGCAGCCAGCGAAATACCGGCAAAGATCTCGGGAAGGATTCGGGCACGCTCAATGGGAAAGATACCCGGGATCAGGCAGGAGAGACGGGTGCGTAAAGAGGGAGACATGAGGTGTCGTATTACTGGACGGGATTGGAAAGGATCCCGATTCTCTCGATCTCGACCTCCACCCGATTGCCGGGATGGAGCCAGCACTGTGGAGTACGTCCCATCCCCACCCCCGAGGGGGTTCCGGTGAGGATGACGCTTCCCGGTGCCAACGTGGTGTCTCCGCTCAGGAATTCGATCAGGGCGGGCACATCAAAGATCATGTCAGCCGTGCTGGAATCCTGGAGCACCTCGCCGTCGACCCGTGTGGTGATCCTGAGGGAATTCGGATCAATGATCTCGTCGCCCGTTACGATCCAGGGACCGAGCGGACAGAAGGTATCGAAAGACTTGCCCCGGCACCATTGGGAACCACCTCGATCTTTCTGCCAGTCCCGGGCACTGACATCGTTGGCTACGGTGTAACCGAGGACATGGGAAAGGGCGTTTTCGCGGGTGGTGTTGCGGCATGCACGGCCGATAATGATGGCCAACTCACCCTCGAAATCAACCTGCGTGGAGGCGAGCTTCCTCGGAATCAAGATCGGCTCTCCAGGGTGCTGGAGAGCCGAGGGATTCTTGAAGAACAGAACGGGCCATTGCGGGATCCGGGCCTTCATCTCCTCGGCGTGTTTCCGGTAGTTCAGCCCGATACAAAGAATGGCGGCTGGAACGATCGGGGCAAGCAGGGTGAACTCCGTCACGATCTGCCCGGTGGGATGGACTCCCTGGTAAGGATCCCCGTCGAGCAACTCCATCTCCCTCACCTTCCCTCCGAGAGGACGTGCGTAGCGCACATCCTTCTCGCCGTGATCGATACGGATCCGCGCAATCTTCATGGATCTAATCTAATCCCTAGGAATTTCATCAGGAAATCAGGAAAAGCCCCCCTCTACTTCCCCTCCTCCATCTCCATTGCCATGCCGTGGAGCTCAGGGCCGAGGTAGCAGTGAGAACCGACGGATAGGAAGCCATGGCTCCGGAGCAGGGACCGGTAATAGGCGGCTGTTTGGAGACCCTTCTTGGGAAAATCCCCAGTCAGGGAATCCTGAGCCGTGTAGAGTTCCAGAAAGGCAACTCCTGCGGTTCTG
>Ga0007827_10000374_pt1 | contig 14717 bp, 17 predicted proteins | sample CryBogCBE16Jul07_FD_60332 | JGI IMG/M metagenome (GOLD analysis project Ga0007827, IMG submission 60332) | Freshwater microbial communities from Crystal Bog, Wisconsin, USA - CBE16Jul07 | ecosystem: Environmental > Aquatic > Freshwater > Lake | place: Crystal Bog, Wisconsin, USA | collected...
GATGGTTGTCTGACAACTCGGAAAATGGTGTTGCGCTGACGGAAAGCACGTAGCATCCTTCAGGTGCTTCTCCAGTTGCTTGAATCCCGCACTTTTGCAAGAAAGCGTCTACTTGCTGGCCCTGAGATTGGGCATAGTGTGATTCCTCCCAAATATAAAGTGTGCGAGGCTTTGGCACATATGATTTGAGTTTTGGTCCCCAAAACACCTCTATTTCGCACTTCTCTTCTTGTTCTTCTGCTTCCTCTACGCTAAGAGTCCGGCGAAGAAAATTGCGATAGTTGCGCCGAAATGAGCCGTGATTGGCGGTCTGAAGATGAAGGGCTTTTTCGCGATTGCCGCTAAATATAACTACATGTTCCACGAGTCCTTGGCGGAGCATTTCACATGCAGTAAGTTTGTATGTGGCCGTTTTCCCTGACTGCATCGGGGCCAGAAGCATCACGTAGCTCTGGGTTTGGAACTTGGAGAGGATTGTCTCCATTGCTGCGATTTCCTGAGGATAGATCATGACTTCTTGCGTATGTTGCGTCCGTATTCGGAATAATCTTCTGGGTAGCTTTTGGTTCAATTTTTGTTATTGTGTGATTGTGTGATTGTGCGATTGTGTGTGATTGTGTGCGATTGTGTGATTGTGCGATTGTGCGAGTGTGTGCGATTGTGTGATTTATGTGCGATTGTGCGAGTGTGTGCGACTTTCTGCAACTTGTCTGCAACTTGTGTGTAACTTGTGTGTAACTTGTGTGCGATGGTATCTGAACGTAGTCGCCAATCCTTGATTTTCCATGCTCATTTATTAAAAATCAAAAAAAAGATAGCATATCAACCAATCGTATGCTTAAAATCACGGCGTCCAGAAATGAGTCGGAAAATTCAGAAATGAGTGGGAATTTTTATGCGTATTCTAAAGCAAAATTCTCAGCTTCTTCGTGTAATAGTTGATTACTTTTTGCCTGAATCTCATTGAGATTATTTCGTGAACCAACCGCCGCCCAAAATATTTTATTTTTGTATACGCAAAAATATTTACCTGTAAAATCTGGGTTTTCTGGATGTCTTGTAGAAAACATTTTTTGTCCAAGAGTTCTTAGTTTGTATTGATTGAGATCTTGTTTAAGAATATGTGTTGCATTGATAGCACGAAGTAGTTCGTGATAACGTCGTGTGAAGATCTGCCAGAGTTTCTCTCTAAGTTCAACAAAAGGAACATGAGAACAAATAATGCGGTCCTTTTTCTTATAGCATTCAACCCTCTTTGTTTTGGGTGTGATAGAGAGATAACCAAACTTGGTAGGATGTTTTTCAGCATACTTGATAAGCTCCATGGGTTCAATATACAACTCATGTATCTTAGCATGATGGCGATAGAGACGAGCTATTCGCTCTTGTGGAGTTCTCTCACGAGCATAGTTCCGGATAATGAGGATCAACTCATCCGGCAACGCATGAAAACGACGAACCAAAGCTTCATGTTCTACAAGAAGAGCCCTCTGTTTGAGGAGATCAGCTATCATGGCGTCAATCGCAGCGATGGTCATCAGACGTTGTTTAGCCAAGGAATTCGTTATAAGTTATGGGGTTTATAAAGAGTTCAATTTTAATAAAAAATGGGTTCGCCTCCCTTTTTTATTTTCAGAGGGACATATGCTGCTTGATATAAGCATGCACCTCTTTGCGCCGCCGCGCATTTTTCAGCCATTTTATGTTCAAAACTTCAATTCCGCATTTTTCTTTTATGTTAAGTATTCTTTTTACACGGTTATACAATGGTTCTACCACAGGATATATCTCTACACTTTGATACATCATATCATCTACCATGATTTCTTTACGCCGATGATGTTTTGCATTACACACGATAGCATAATCACCAAGACAATCCCGAAATGTAAACCGTTTGATAGGTTTCTTGTATTTATCGGTAATACCTTTGATGTGACCAGACAAATCCATACGTTCCTGATATTTATTGGCACGAATCCGAATTTCTTTACAATATGGAACGCAACTATTTTCACGAATCCAATCATTCAATTCACGTAGATATTCAAGACTATCATCACGATAAACATATGTTATGTAATTGCGAAAACTGGATGAAACTATGAAAGCAAATGAATCCTTCATAGCTTTAATGTATCGTCCATCATATTCCCATATAACACGAATAATATCTTCTGGTAGGCGTTCAAGAGACATGGTTTAATCTTACTAGTCTCACTTGGCTAGATGAACTTTCCTTTATAGAGAGTTCAATTTAATGAGTCGGAAGCCAGAAATGAGTCGGAAAACGGAGAAATGAGTAGGAAAATTCAGAAATGAGTAAAAAAAGGGCGGCCATGCCCAACGCCAAAACTACTACCTAATTACCTATGATTCGTTGACGCTCCGAAGTAGCCGAGGTACTGGGAAGAGGTTGAAGACGTTGTAATCAAAGAGGACTGGTTCATCAATGTCCATTGGAACATAGTCCACAATAAATACCTTGTTTGGTGGGGCATTTTCTGCCTCATCCTCGTATTTGCGCTTCCTTGACTCAACTTCCACAGTAGCCATGTTTGAGTTCGTTTGAGTTCTGATTCAGGTTATTGAGGTATATTATTATAATTTTTTTGGTTCAATTTTATCGTTTACGTCCAGCCTTGGCCTTCGGGGCCTTTGTCTTTTTGCGTACCACAGACCATCCTGCTTCCAAATCAATGTCTGGAGCACAAGGCTTAGACTTAGGTAGAGGAGACGCCTCAGGCATCGCTTCAGCCACCGGTTTAGGCGCAGGTTTAGGCATCGGATTCTTTGCGATTTGTGCTTCAATGTCATCTAGATCAAGGACTTCTAGATCACCCCACCGAGCACCACGCCAGAGTAGAGACATACCAACAGCGAATGAAATCATTGTAAGTTTTTTGTCTTATGTAGAATAAAAATCAATCAATTTTTACAAAATTACAATAAAAAATGGCCACGCAAGGCCTTTTTTTATTTAGAAGAAATGAGCTACATTATCCTGGATATAGCCAATATGGTGGCCTGCGTGATATATTTGTGGTTCTGTGTTTATATCCAGTACTTGATAGATGTGGCCATAAAAGTTTGCTTCTCCGGCGTCTCTTGCTGGGTTGTAGTTGATTATCTGGTCAGGGTTGAAGATGTGAGGTTCTAGTTCTGGATAATCCCATTCTCGGTCATCGTATCGGTCGCCATTCCATTCTGGCTCTGGTACTGCGCCGCCATATCCTGCAACACGTGGTTCAACAGCAACTGGAAGGACCAGACCTCCATATCCTAGAGGTGCTGGGATTGATGCCTCAATATCGGCTTCCTCTTCGGCTTCTTCAGGTTCCTCAGGTTCCTCTTCGTAGGGTAGGATTTCATATTCATACCAGTCTATGCGGCACACTGGCTGCTCGTTTGCGTCAATCAAAACGCTCATAGGATATGATACATCTGCGTCCCTAATCGTATAGAAGTTGTCTCCAATATACACACCGTTGTTCTCCTCGCGGACGAGCTTGTAGTCAAAGGTAGATACGTCATAGAATTGCATTGTTTAAGCCACTGACATGATCTACTACAGCATAAACCGATCAATTTTAATAAATTACAAAAAAAATGGCCACGCAATGCCTTTTTTTTATTTAGTAGAAGAAGGGCGCATCGTTGATGATACAACCGACGTATCCCACACCCACCTGATAGATGAAGGGAGTTGTAGACGTATAGACCTCACGAATCTCATATACTTGTCCGTAGAACTCCGCTTGTCCGATGTCCGTAGTCGGGTCGTAGTGGGTAAGCTGCTCATGCAGAGTTTGGTCCACGATCTCAGGTTGAAATAGCGTTGCTGGATCGGGCAAGTTGTCTGGTTCTGGTCCGTAATGTCCTGGTACTGGTGCTGGTTCGTCATCCCATGATGGCTCATCCTCATCGTTATCATCCGGTTCCAACATCCCTTCTGTGGAGCGAATTATTTCGTTATCCCATTCAATGATGTAGACCGGATGATAGTTGGCGTCCAATACTATACCAATTGGGTCGTGGATGTCCTGGAGCGTGTAGTTGTAGTCCCCGACGCGCAGCATGTAGGTCGTGTTGTTGTTCTCATGTTCTTCTGTGAGAATCACCGTCTGGAGCTCACCGGCATCATTCATAAGTTCGTATTCAGGCATGGTTTTGAGAGCTGATGGATGAGATCGTTTATAGTTCTGTGAACTGCTGAAGTTATCTTAATGGGATGAAACAGATCAATTTTACAATAAAAAGGGGTCGGCCCCGCCCCGAAAGTGTTTGTGTTGTGTATTGTCTACTCAAACTCCTCCTCAGAGTCTGAGTCCATCTCCCAGTCGCCATCATCGTTGACCTTACCTACCATAGTGCCCTCCTTGAAGATGGTTCCCCCGATGTTCTCGTATTCCTCGCCATTGATGACGCGAGTCTCCGTCTCCTGCTCTGGCTCCTCTACTTCTAGATCGCCTTCTGGAACTAGACCCCCAAGCGCCGCTGACATGTCCTCCTCATCTGATTCTGGTTCTGCCTTCTTCGCCTTGGCTTTCGGGGCTTCGTCTGAATCCGCCTTGGCCTTCTTGTCCTTTTTCTCCTTTTTCTCTTTTTTCTCTTTTGGTTCCTTAGGCTCTTTGGACTTCTTGGCCTTCGGTTTTGGGGCTTCATCCTCTGACTCTGGCTCAGGCTTCTTGATCTTCGGCTTCTTCTTAGGTGCCGGCTCTTCGTCATCTGACTCTGGCTCTGGCTTCTTCTCTTTTTTTTCCTTTTTCTCTTTTGGCTCCTTAGGCTCTTTGGCCTTCGGCTTCTTGGCTTTCTTTGGCTCTTCGTCATCTGACTCTGGCTCTGGCTTCTTGGCCTTCGGATTCTTCTTAGGTGCCGGCTCTTCGTCATCTGACTCTGGCTCTGGTGCCTTCTGCTTGTTGGCCTTCTTCGGCTCTTCGTCATCTGACTCTGGCTCTGGTGCCTTCTTGCTCTTGGCACTCTTTGTGCTCTTGCTGCTTACAGTGCTCGTTGCGCTGCTGTAGCCATCTTCTTCGGCTTTCTGGGACTTCTTAGACTTAGACGCACTATCATCGCTCTTCGCTGGGCGTCCCTTGCGATTCTTGCGTTCCTCACGAACTTCCAGCTCTTCTACTGGAATGACAAGCTGAAGTCCTTGTTCACGAAGCGCGTCGTAGACATCGGATATAGTCTTATTCGCCTTCTTGAGCCAAACACCATAAGACACGACCTTGAACTTCTCGTCCGCGATATTTTGCTCCCGCTCCTCTACTGTGCCAAACTCATGCTTCTTGCTGCACGTAGCGCAAAACTCTGTGTCCTTCACTTTGCCACAGCATGGTGTGTAGAGGCCGCCGTTCTTCTTGATTGCGCAGCATCCCGTGTAGTTGATGACGTCCGGCATGTAGGGGAACTGGAGCTTGGTCTTCTTGAGGTTCTCGTAGAGGATCTTCACGTTCTGCTTCTGCATGCCGGACTCGTTCTCCAGCATCTTGGCCCACATCAACTTGTGGAGTCGAGGCGCGCTGATCATGCCCTCGTGATCAACCACGACTTGGCGATAAATATCCATGAAGCTGACGAGGCCGATTTCCGCCATATTGGTGAAAGAGGACATAGTTTGAGTTGAGATCGTTTATAGTTCTGTGAACTGCTGAGGTTTACTAGTGGAGCTAAAATAGTTCAATTTTGTTGATTCTGTAGCTCGTTGGGGCCAAACGAGACAAGTCCGGTAAAAAAGGGCCCGCCTCCCCGAGTTTATAAGTCTTTATTCGTCGTCGCTCTCGCTGTCTAGATCGCGTTCGCTACGATCTGAGACTTGGCGAGCCAATAATACCTGACGGTATGCCGCCGATACCTCTATAGGTCATCTTCATAAGACACTCATCGGGATCTTTGCTTGATACACTGGATGGACCGTTTGGGCCTGAAACGGGTCAACTTTGTGCCCCAGCGAGGCTCGCCGTAGCCCATGGCTGGAAGGCCGCAAAACCGCTAAGTCCTGCAGTTGAAGTTTTCGTAGTTTTTTGAAGTTTTTGTAGGTTTTTGAAGTTTTCATAGAATACCTTATTTTGAAGTTTTCATAGGTTTTTGAAGTTTTTATCAAACACAAATGAGTATGAATTCAAAGTTTTCATAGATTTTTGAAGTTTTCATAGAATACTTTATTTTGAAGTTTTCGTAGGTTTTTGAAGTTTTCATAGAAACACCTATGGATGTTTTCATAGGTTTTTGAAGTTTTCGCTAGGCTTCTGGATCGGACTTAGGCCTTGGCTCGGCCTTAGCTGGTTTATGGCCTTAGCTGGATGGCCTTCAATCCTGGCCTTTAAGCCTGGCTTAGCCCTTGGCATAAAATTGAACCATCTCAATCCTTCTAATATACCTCAATCAAATACTCAAACCATCAATCTATGGCTACTCTCTGTATCGCATACGCTGTCAACTCCTGCACTGAGGAAGGCGTCCGTGATGTCTTCACCCAGCTGGGCGCGGAAATTATCGGCATCAATACTCTGACCAAGAGCAACACCACAAACGGTCAACCTTTCAAGATGTTCTTCATTGAATTCGCGGCAAACGACATCCTCAACGAGCTCATTGCGGACATTGATGCTGATCCTGCTGAGGAGCACAAGCGTCATACTCGGGTCCAATACAACGCATCGGGGCACTACTGGAAGGTAAGCAAAGCAAGGAAAGCAGAAAAAAAAGAAGAACCATTCAAGCCAACCATATTGAAGCGCGCATAAACAACCACAAACACATTTCGGGCCGGGGCCGAGCCCTTTTTATTAAAATTGATCTATTTTGACTCCACTAGCATAATTTAACAAAATACCCCAATACGCAAATGAACCCATCTTGGAAGATCTCGGTTATTGGAGCATCACCTCGGCAATCAATAACACTGCAAGGACAAGTTCTACCTCTACAACCTCTACAGATACCTCAGGTTCACATACCTCAGGTTCACATACCTCAAGTTCCAGACTACGATACAGATGGCTACGATACTGATGGCCATACTACAGATGAAGACTATACTACAGATGAAGACTAATCAGATGTTTCTACATGTTTTATGGGCCGGGGCCGAGCCCTTTTTTATTGTAAAAATTGAACCGCTTAAAAATAGACAACCTCAATCAAAAACACACTATGTCTACTCGCAAAAGCCCACGACTCGCCGCAAAGGCCGCAAATCATGCAAAAGCCGCAAAGGCAGCGCCTCGCCGTAGTCCTCGCCTAACTGAGACTCGCACGCCTCGCCGTAGCCCTCGCCTTGCATCTCTTGCTCCAGCCACTCTTGCTGAGCCAACAGCAACTCCAACGACTCCAACTCCAGCAACTACAACAGCGACTGCGCCTCGCCGTAGTCTTCGTATCAAACATCGCAGGCAAACAATCCAGGACATGAAAGAAATGCATGACTTGGATAGCGATTACGTCTACAGTGAGAGTGATGACGATGAAGATGACGACTACGACTACGATTATGAGGTATACTAAAACATGACTAAACACTAACACTTTCCGGGCCGGCGGCCGAGCCCTTTTTTATTAAAATTGAAGATCCTTAAAATACTTACTCTCAATAAAATGTCTCGCAAAAGCCCACGACTCGCTGCCAAGGCCAAAGTATTTGAATCACCTATTCATGACGCTATACATGCCGCTCGTCATGAACAACAAGAACGAGCAGAATTCGCTGCATCTCGTATTCAAAAATCTGATCCTTTAGAACTATACTACAATGATCGCGACGCTTTCTTTGATATGACCGATGCTCAGACAATGATCTTACGCAACAAATTCATCAAGAATCTCTATATTCAAAGAGGTCTATTTGAACCTTGCAAAGACATCTTGATATCCTATCGCGACCTTCAAGCTATTCTTATCAAAATCAATGGTACAAATTACTGGTTATTTTGTGGTATTATTCTTACACTCAATGATTATTTTGAAGATGTTGGTGATGTATGGGATGACTCTATTCACATGGCCGATTAAAATTGAACTCTTTTATTTACATGGGTTTACTTTATCAAAACGCAAAACATGTCGTTCTACATTCCTTACGCTCTTCCTCATGTATCTATCGAAACCGTACAAGATACATTTCATTCTATCTTTGATGGCGATGTCAAAGTCAATGAACTCATTCGTAAGGACACCACTTCCGGACGAGATTTCAAACTATTCTGGATTACTGTGGATGGTGGCAACAAACATGTTGATTTCTTCATTGACGAAATTAAGGATGCTGGCTTCGCAAAAATCACCTACGAACGTTCCAAAGGACAAGACCGATTTTGGCAGGTAAAACTTAACAAACCTAAACATGTTGAACGTGAACCTTTCAAACCACGCATCTTGAAACGCAATGCATAAACAAAAACATAAACTTCGGGCCGGGGCCGAGCCCTTTTTAATATTCATTTGATAATGATCTTGCTACATATGGATATACATTTTTTGTTCGGGTATGTCTTACTATACCTTTCTTGTTCATATATGCATTCGTTACTCGCACTCCATGACCTGATGGATTAATATGTCTTTCTATACGTGTTTTTGTACGACTTTTTGTTCCTCTTACATTTTTTATTGTATAATTTCTTGTTGTGACTATATTTCCCATTGATTTTTTTGACTTTGTCTTTCTTATTATACTATTTATTTTAAAATTGATATTTTCTTTTTTTAGAGAGATAATAAAAAAATGCTTCTTATTATCACTACCGAACTATCCTTTACCGATGTTGAGGATTTACTTCTCTCTATCGGTATTGAACTTACTGCTACCATGCTCAACGAAACAACGGGAAAGAAACTGGTATGGATCAAACGTAATCCTGAACTTCTTTTACAAATACAAGATACTATAACCAAAAGAGATATTCATACTTGTCATATCACTTTATAAATTTCCTTTAATCCAAGAGAAACTTAGGTTTTCATGTTTTTTATAAAAGTTATCTCTAAATATTTAATCTGACAAAAGTTAGAGAGAAATCTATTAAAATATGCAAGATTTCCTATTTTTGATGTATTTATTTTTTTATTTCTTTTTTGTTTTTACAAAAGTTAATCCCTTTAAAATTTTTAATCCGACAAAAGTTAGTGACAAGTTGGTTAAAATATGCAGGATTTCATATATTTTTGTTTGAATTGTTTTATTAAAGTTAATCCCTTTAAAAATATTAATCCGACAAAAGTTAGAGAGAAACCTGTTAAAATAAACTATTTATATTTTTTGATCTATTTTTTTTTGAAAATGTTTGTTTTGTTTTTATAAAAGTTATCTCTCTAAAAATAGTTTAATCCCAAAATTAGAGAGAAACTTTGTTAAAGTGCCTGAAATATAAAGATTCCCTTTAAAATCTGACAAAAGTTAGATAAACTTTTTAGAAAATTGATTATTTATATAATTATTAATATTAGAATACAACATGTTTCACATCGCTTACGCTACGCCTGATGTATCTACTCCTATGGTCGCTGAGACGTTTGATCAACTTTTAGGCAATGTTGTTTATTCTGTTGCTGAAATGAATACACACACTGGTTTTGGTTTTCATAAAGAATTTTATATTCAAACATATCCCGATAGACGACAATTCTATTTAATGGATGAAATTGACATCAATGGATATGCTAAAGTTTATTATACACACAATGGGATTCGCCGCTTCTGGTTGGTCACTAGAAATGAGTAGGAAAATTCAGATATGAGTCGGGATTTTACCTTTATACTAAAACATATAAAATTGAAACTTCTTTTATATGTTTTTATTTCAAAAACTTACAATGAACTCCATCAACAACATGAATCGCAACATCGTTCGCAACAATCGCAACAGTCGCAAGTATCAAATTCGCAGACCTATTCAAAAATATATTCCTAACCATCATCAAGTTCAAGATCCTCCTGTTTCTATCGTTGTCGCACGACTTCGTCAGAAATTTCAAGGTAAGATTTTCAACAGGTTCAATACTATTTATAATGATTATCAATATATTTTAAACATTTATCCTGAACTTAACTAATCATTATAAAATTGAAACCATATTATTATTTTTTTTTATGACAAACAGACCATGTCTATCTACGAAACCATCCTCATGAAGCACAATATTTCTCAACTTCATCATCCTCCTACGAGGACTTTCATCACAAAATATGAACCCGAAATCATCAGCAATCAACGCAAACGTAAGTTTCGCAACAAGGAACGGGATGCTAAATATGCTGATCATTTTGAGGCCGCTTCACTTGATGATGACATCGCTCAACAAGATCTAAATGAACGCATCATCATCTGGCGATTTCGTTGCAGCAAATATTTCAATCCTGCTCTTCATATTTCTGACGACAGACTTATCAAACTTCAGGATCATGTTATTGGCGATGTTCCTTTTGATATCAAATGTAAGTATTTCAAACGATAATATTATCTTTATATTTCGGGGGGCCGGGGCCGACGCCATTTTTATTTGCATACTAATATCTAAATGTTGGATCTCCTGTTATTCTTTGTAATACTTTATTTGTCTCTTTTCTCTCTTCTTTTATTCTTTTTACTTCTTTGATTGCATCATGTTTGAATCCTACATACCATCCTGTACATGATCCTAAACTCGGCATTCCCATAATTACTGACTTTACTATATCTTCTTCTATTCCTGTTTCTTTCATTACCTCTTTTATTGCTTCTTCACGACTTGGCGCTGGATAATTACTATAATAATCCATCATTTTTATACCTTATCTTTTATCTTTATATTTTGCATTTTAAAATTGAAACCCTACTTTTTTACTTTCTTTTTTCAAAATATGGCACTCTATCCTAATCAACTTGATTTTGGCAAACGTATTATTTTAGCTCTTCATACTCATCGCAATGTTCTTGCTTTCGCTCATACTCAATGCGGCAAAACTGGATCTATGCTTGCTGCTTTTCAATACGATCAGACTCCTCATAACAAAGCTTTTGTTATTACTGGACTATCTTCTATTGATTGGCTTCATCAAACTAAAGCTCGGATTCCTAACGCTCGTATATTTCATCGCAATACACTTCATCATTTTATTAAAATTATTTCTACTATTCATAATCCTTTGGTTTTCATTGATGAGTGTCATATCGCTTTTAAACCCGGTCAAGCTATTTTTGAGATTTTGCCGTTATTATCTCATGCTCGTGTTGTTTTTGTATCTGCTACTCCTGATATGAAATTCTTTAAACCTGATAAAGTTCGCCCTGGCTTTGCTATTCGCGTTATGAAAGATCCTCCTGGTTATGTTTCTTTGGATTATTTTAAGGATCATGGTCAGATTTTACAATGTAAAAATATTTCCGATTCTCCTGATGCTTTAAACAATATTAAAGAAATTATTCCTTTTCTTAAAACACCTGCTTATCATATTATTCGTACTCCTAAAGATTTACTTCATTCTATGACTATAAACAACTTTCGTAAAGTTTTTAAAAATGAATGTATTGATGCCGATTTCATATCTCTTCCTACTAATCTTCATTTTCTTAATACTAAACCTATCCGACATACTTTCGTATTTATCAAAGATACTTTAAGATGTGCTATTACTATTCCTAAGCCTTTTATTGGCGTTTTATATGAACGGTATTCTAAACATCCTAATCGGTCATCTATTATACAGGGACTTGCTGGTCGGGCTACTGGATTTGGGTCCGAACATATTGTCGTTTTCTCTTTTCCTCAGCTACTTTAAATTTTCATTATTTAATTACCACCTTTTTTTTGTTATTACCTTTTTTTTAACTATCTTATTTGTTATTACCTTTTTTACTTTTTTTACCTTTTTTACTTTTTTTGTACCTCCCATCATACCTTTTTTAACTCTTCGTTCTCTCTCCCTATCTAGTATTTGAAATATATCATCTACATTACTATCATATGGGTTGGCAATCTTATATTTATTCGCATTATCCCATAAGTCAAGAAAGGATGAAAGATCTAATTTTTTTATTTTGTTTACTGATATTTTCTCTTTTGATGAGTTTCCAAATAATCTTTCGTATTTTGATTCGTCTACTAAAGCTTGATAAATATCTTGTTCAATATCTCCTGCACTACCTGAATTTGAACTACTTCTACGGCTTCTTTGGGGTTCTGCCAAACCCTTTGCCACTGGTTCTACTACACGTCCCGGTGTGACATTAAATCTTGATGGACGATTATTATAATTTGGTTTCATTGCACTCTCTGCAGCACCCGATGTATTTTTTTTACTTTTAGCCTTAGATTTACCTTTACCTTTTGGTGGAGATACAACCGCATTAGTTCTATTTGGAAGAATACCTTCAATCCATGAAATTACTGTTAGTGCTGTTTGACTGGATTCAGAATTATCAGCGTAATTGATGAATCTTTGGCATTTATCAATAATGTTATATAATGTAGCTGTATCTGTTGAATAATATAATTTATCATAAAATAAGTCATCATCTTGCTCAATGCTACGTGTTATATAATAATATGCTCTTGTTTCATCATAACCCATTCCACCACTAAATGCATCGGTTATAATTTTTTCTGCATCATTTACTCTATTATATTCACGATACCCTGCTGGGTCATTTTCCCATAGATCTCCGGATCCCATTCCATTCGCATTAGCATTCGCATTTCCGTATCCATTAGCACTTACGTATCCATTAGCACTTACGTATCCATTACCATTCGCATTTCCGTTTGCATTATTTTGGTTTGGTTGATTTACTTGCATGCCACCATTACCTTGATTATTTTCATTACTGTATGATTCAGTATTATAACCTTCATTTACAACACCCATTGCATTTCTTGGACGACTCATTTGTTCTACACGAGCCGTGACAGAAGGTGCTAATGGTGCAAATGGACTACGGAAAGGTTTATAATTAGTTGATGCTGGTCTAGATACAACACCCCATGATTCAGCTAATGAACGACCACCAGGTGTAACTTGAGTGTATTGTTCAACTGCTCCACGATTCTCTATAGCAAATGGAGAGCTTGCTTCTTGTCTTAATCGTAGTTCAACAGGAACACGCGCACCTTGATCACTATATGTTCTAATTAACTGATTTAAATCCTGTGTTATGTTATAAGGTGCTGATGGAGCCAATGGTAAAGATAAAAGACGTTGTATCAATGGATCTGCCGCACCACGCTCATTGTTATAAGTAGTAGCTAACATACAATAACGTGTTTGATTGTATCTTTCATTAAAGATTTCGCTCATCATTGTTTCTTTTGATTCTTGAGGCAAATGACTCATTTGTCTTCTAGCTGCTTCCACAAAACGTTCAGCAATTTGTCTTGTCATTTCTGTTGCCCCACCTGAAGCAACGCCTATTGCTTCTATAGCAGCTCTTAAATTACCACTCCATCCTCTTCCAGCTAAAAAATTTGCATATTCTCGGCCTTCTGGATAAAATGGTCCTGCTGATGCTTCAACTTCGGACTCTTCACTCAATACAGCTTCTGTGACAGCTTCTCTAAGAAGTTCACTATCGGCATGTGAATACATGTGTGAAAACATAACTGTCCACATGACACTTAATGGTCCTCCAACAGCTGAAGTGACAGCATGAGCAACTACATCAGTCGCAGCATCCATCGTTCCACTCAATGCATCTACAAATCCAACATTTTCTCTCCTAAATCCAACTACTTGTTGTCCATCCATGATTTTTTTTAATTCACCTCTTCTATCACGATCAAATAAAGAAGATGTTCTCTCTTTTAATACTCTTATTTTGTCTGAAATGGATTCTTCTCTATCTTTTCCAGTCATTGGAACCGTTTTTCTTTTTAAAGATTCAAATGTTTTGAATAATCTTCCAATAAATACAATTAAACTTTCGCATACAGATTCCGTAAAAAGTGGACGATGTGCTTCGGCATCACCAATACTAATATACAATAATGTCATTGCGTATAAATCGGTTAACAAAGGAACAAATGGAGCTTCAAATTTAGGACTTATATTGACTAAATTGACGACTGTTAACATAAGTGCTTCTAAGACAATTTCTAATTGTTCACGACTTAAATAAGTAAATGTTTGTAGTGTAGTCAATGTTGGCTCAATTCCTGCTTCTCCTCTTGCAGTTGCATATCTTTGTTGAGACATGGCAGTACTGTTTGCTCGGCTCAATGGCGCATCTCTTGCTCCACGATTTGCAACTGTTTTTAATAAAACCTCCGCAAAATCACACATAATATCAAGCATGTTATAACTAAGATTTTTTACAATTTGAGGATGAGCCATGACAGCTGATTCAGCAACTTCAAATCGTTGAATCGCACTTGCTGCAGAATAATATTTTCGTTTAATACGAGCGATCATTTGTTGTCTTTTTCTTGCAATCTCAGCATCAGTTGGTATACACCCAAACACACTTGCTGCAGGTGGAAGTACTGCAATTCCTCCTGCTGCGGCAGAAGGTGCGGCTGGTCCATGAATAGGCGCTTGACCAGCAGCTTGAGCTTCCATCATTCTATAAATACTTACTCTTGGTGCGGGTTCAGAAGAGACAAGTGATGCTGCACCAGATACAAGACCTCTTACAGCTCTGATTGGATTTAGTGTACTTAACCATGTTCTAGGAGCAACACCAGGAATAGCTGCAGCATCGGCAGGTAAATCAGGAATTGCAATTTTTGCCTGACGTATAATTTCA
>Ga0007827_10000376_pt1 | contig 14641 bp, 13 predicted proteins | sample CryBogCBE16Jul07_FD_60332 | JGI IMG/M metagenome (GOLD analysis project Ga0007827, IMG submission 60332) | Freshwater microbial communities from Crystal Bog, Wisconsin, USA - CBE16Jul07 | ecosystem: Environmental > Aquatic > Freshwater > Lake | place: Crystal Bog, Wisconsin, USA | collected...
GCCGCTTCCTCGATGAGCGCGGTTTCCTTGAGGTGGAGACCCCGATGATGCAGGCGGTTCCGGGCGGTGCCGCCGCCGAACCCTTCAAGACGCACCACAACGCGCTCGGGATGGATTTCTTTCTCCGAATCGCGCCCGAGCTCTATCTCAAGCGCCTGCTCGTGGCAGGATTTCCCAAGGTCTTCGAGCTGAACCGCAGCTTCCGCAACGAGGGGATTTCGCGCCGTCACAATCCGGAATTCACGATGCTGGAGGCCTACTGGGCCTATGCCGATTTCCGGCTCATGTCCGTCCTCGTCGAGGAACTGGTCTGCCATCTGGCCGCCGTGCTGGGGGTCGAGGACCATGTCGTCCACCACCGTGATGCCGAGGGGAATGTCACCAGGACGATCAATCTCTCCCGCCCATGGAGGCGCGCCTCCTACCGCGACCTGATCGAGGAGGCCGTTCCGGGGTGGTTCTCCCTCGACAAGGATGGAAAGCGCGCAAAGTGCGCCGAGATCAAGCTCGATATCTCCCACTGCCCCGAGGAGTTCCAGATGACCCAGCATGTCTTCGAGAAGCTGGTGGAGGAGAAGACGATCGATCCCTGCTTCGTGACGCATGTGCCGAAGGAACTCGTGCCGCTCGCGCGCCTCAACGACGCCGATCCCTCCACGGTCGACGTCTACGAACTCATCATCAACGGTCAGGAGATCTCTCCCGGGTACTCCGAGCTGAACGACCCCGACCTTCAGCGCGAGCGTCTCGAGCACCAGGCCGGGGAGGAGCAGCAGAAGGTGGACACGGAATTCCTCGAGGCCCTTGAATACGGAATGCCCCCCGCGGGCGGCATCGGTATCGGTATTGACCGCCTCGTGATGCTGCTCACGGGCGCAGAGTCGATCCGCGACGTGATCCTTTTCCCCCACCTCAAGAACCGTCCCAGGGACGCCGCCGTCGAGACGGAAGGTTCCCCCGAATGAGCGGAACGCCGGATCCGTCGTCCGGGGAGGCCGGATTCCGGGGTCCCTTGGGTCAGTTTCCCGTTCCCTATTCGCGCGAGGTGTTCGGCTTCCACTGGTTCAACTTCTACAACGCGATCTGCTTCCAGATCATCCTCGGGGCGCCGGTCGTCCTGCTGGCCAAGGATCTCGGCGCCAACTCCGTCATCCTCGGGGTCATCGCCGCCTTCACGCCGCTGATGACGACGCTCCAGCTCCCCGCCGCAAAATTCCTCGGCAGATACAGCTACCGCTCCTTCGCCCTGATGGGTTGGGGGTTGAGATCGGTCTTCATCGCCACCTCGGCGTGCGTACCCCTGCTATGCTTTGTCACCAGGGAGACGCGCCTCGGGCTCCTGCTCGCGAGCCTCTTTTTCTTCAATGTCCTGCGCGGCATCTCCTCGGCCTCGTTCCTCCCCTGGATCACGAACATCGTCGGCTCTTCCATCCGGGGCCGATTCATCTCCGTGGATCACACCTTCATCAACGCGGGATCGCTGGTCGCGATGGTCTTTTCCGCCGTCCTCATGAAAGGTCGCGTGGAGTCCTGGCATTACTCGCTCGTGCTCTGGGTCTCGGTGCTCGGCGCCATCATCAGCCTGCTCTACCTGCGCATCGTGCCCGACACCCGGCATCGCGAGCAGGCCGAGACCTCGTCACTCGCCGTGCCCTGCCGCACGATGTTCGCCCTGGCCCCCTTCCGGAACTGGATCCTGCTTTCCCTGCTCTTCGTGACGGTGGCCGGCGGCCTCGGGGTCTTTCCCGTGGAATACCTCCGCGTGCAGGCGGGCTTCTCCCCCTCGCTGATCTACGGGCTCTCGGCGTTCACCTTCCTCGGCCCGATGATCATTCTCCAGCCACTCGGCAGGAAGGTCGACCGCTTTGGTGCCATTCCGTTCATGAGGATCTCGGTTCTCGTCTTTGCGGCCGTGCTGGCGATCTGGTTTGCCATGTCCTCCGGCGTCATCACCCCGAGTTGGTGGCTTGTCCTGTTGCTCAACATCTCGGGCGGCGCGGCGATGGCCGCGTTCAACATGGCCAACGGACACCTCTGGATGAGCGTCGTCCCCGAGTCCGGCAAGAACCACTATTTCGCCGTGGCCACGGTGGTGACCAGTTTTGCCGCGGGGGTGGTTCCCCTGCTCTGGGGATGCCTGCTTGATGCGCTGGGAGGACTTGATCTGGTCGAGGGGCCGTTCCACCTCCGCAGGCACAGCGTCTATTTTCTGGGGATCACCCTGCTCTCTGTGGCGACCCTGCTCCTCAGCCGCATCCTGATTGATCCCGTCCGCCGTACGGGCGAAGCGGCGTGTCTCGCGTTTTGGTAATTCCCGTGGAAGCACTTTTCCAGCATCCTCGCGCCTGATGTCCCGCAACCTTCCCGCCCCGCTCTTTCTGGCCGCGCGCTATCTGCGGCCCAAAAGGACGTTCCTTGCCGTGATCACCCTGATCTCGGTGCTGGGGGTCACGCTCGGCATCACCGTGCTGATCCTTGTCATGTCCGTGATGACGGGGTTCGAGAGGGAGCTTCAACGCAAGGTGATCGGTTTCGATGCCCATCTCCTGCTCAGCAACAACGGGCTGCTCGACGGATGGAAGGGGATCGCCGCCAAGGCGTCGGGTCTGCCCGAGGTGAAGGCCGCCGCCCCGTTCGTCCAGGGGCCCGTCATCGTGGAGTTCAACCATCAGCGCATGGCACCCAAGATCCGCGGCATCGATCCGGTGCTTGAGCGGAAGGTCAGCGATCTTTCCCGGTTCATCATCGCCGGAAAACTCGATCTCGACGGGGACAAGACGGTCATGGGATCTGAACTGGCCCGCGCTCTTGGAGTCAGCGTCGGCGACACGGTGACGGTTTATTCCCCGGGGAACATCGGCCGGGTCCTGGAACAACTCGACAGGATGCAGGGCAAATCATCGAAGGCATCCGGGAAGGGTGATATCGACTCACTCCGGCAGATGGTGCTGCCGACCGAATTGCAGGTTACCGGACTTTTCGAGAGCGGACGCTACCAGTACGACAGCGAATTCCTGCTCGTCCCCCTGCACATCGGTCAGGAACTCTACGGACTCGGCTCCAGCGTCCACGGAGTATCGGTGCGGACCGCCGATCCCGACAGGGCCGCGCTGACCAGGGAGAATCTCAGGAAGGTGCTGCCCCCCGATCTCTCCTGCGAGACGTGGATGGAGATGAACCGCCAGCTCTTCGACGCGATCGCCATGGAGCGCCATGTCATGTTCTTCCTCCTCATGTTCATCATCCTGGTGGCCGCGTTCGGCATCATGAACACGCTTATCACTGTCACCGTGCAGAAAACCCGCGAGATCGGCGTGCTAAAGGCCCTCGGGGCCCGCACCGGCCAGATCGTCTCGGTCTTCCTCGCGCAGGGAATGGTCGTCGGCGCGATCGGCGTGGCCTGCGGCCTCGTGCTCGGCATGACGCTCATCCGCTGGCGCAACGAGGTGAGCGCCTGGCTCTCCGCCGTGCTGGGGGTGGAGATTTTTCCGCGCAGCATCTACCAGTTCAGCGAGATTCCGGCCGAGGTTGTTCCCTCCGATGTGGCCCTCATCTGCGTCAGTGCCTTTGTGATCTGTGCTCTGGCGGCGCTCATTCCCGCATGGATCGCCTCACGACTCGATCCGGTGAAGGCGCTCAGGCTGGATTGACGCTGAAGAAACTCACGGGGATGACATCCCTGTAAACCACCAGCAACGCGTTAGCCCAGCAGTGAAGCCCCAATCAGGACGCCGCCGTAGATCACTCCGGTCCAGCAGGCCGCGTTCCAGCGCCACCGTGCGGCGCCGACCCAGCCGATAAGATCCCTGTGGAGGTAGGGCATCCCTACCAGAAAGAGGCCGGCCAGCGCCCAGACATAGGCGAGCACGGCGAGCAGGAGTTTCAGCGTGCTATGCTGCAGGAACGTGGCTTCGAGCACGGGATGGACGGCCAGCAGGAGCAGAAAGCCGAGCGAGCGGGAGGAGAGGAAGTCGGGGACGAATTTCCACATCAGGATACCGCCTGCCGCCGTGCCGATCACGATGAGATGACGCATCGGGGAGAATTCCCCCAGATCGGTCGTCCCTGCGATCCAGAGCGCCCAGAGGGTGGCCGTTCCTAGCAGGAGCGTTCCCCAGAAGCGGGAGCGGGGAAAGGACTTCGCGGCCGCGATTCCCTGGGCCGGTGCGAGCAGGCCGGCAAGATGACTCGCCGTAAGGATGAGGCCGAGAAACAGGCCGAGCGCGGTGAGGGAAAGGGGGACGGTTTGGGGCAGGGTCTCCATGGAACGATCAGGCGGTTTTTTTGAGGGAAGTCCAGGCCTCGGCTTCCAGAGCGATGATGGCGGCGTTGACCTCGGCCTCCTTCTTGCTGTGACCGGTGCCTTCTCCCAGGACGATTCCCTCCCACGAGACGCGGCAAAGGAAATCCTTGAGATGCTCGGGCCCGTTCTCGTGGATGATCTCGTAGACGGGGGAGCTGGGGGCCAGGGCCTGGAGCAGTTCCTGGAGCTTTCCCTTGGGATTGATCTCCTCGGGGTCGCGCGCGATCGCCTCCAGATCCTTGGCGGCGACACGCAGGATGAACAGCTGGGCGGCACGGAATCCGCCGTCCAGGTAGATGCCCCCGACGAGCGCCTCGAAGGAATCCCCCAGCGTCGAGGCCCGGTCGCGTCCGCCCGCCGCCTCCTCGCCGCGGCCCATCATCAGGTGTTCGCCCAGACGCAGCACCGCCGCGTGTTCCCTGAGTGCATGCCGGGAGACCATGCGCGTGCGGAGCTTCGTGAGCTGGCCCTCGGTGAAGTCGGGAAAGCGCCCGAACAGCTCCTCGGTGATCACGAGCTGAAGGACGGCGTCGCCCAGGAACTCAAGGCGCTGGTTGTCGAAGGGATAGTCCTTCCGCTCCAGCGAGATACTGGAGTGGGTGAGGGCTTCCGCCAACAGGAGGGAGTTTCGGAACTTGTATCCGATCCGCTCCTCCAGCGGATTCATCAGGTGACTGGAATGAAGCTCGGGACGATCCATGCGGCCATCCAGTAATGCGGCACGGGAACCTCGCCGCAAGATTCTTTTGGAAAAGAAGGCTACCTGTACCAGGAGCCCCGCTGCTGATATCCGCCGTAGGATCCCCCGCGGTAGCCCTGATATCCGCCTTGATAGCCCGGAGGCGGTCCTTGGAAGCCGGGGCGATACCCGTTCCACCGGTAGCCGTTGTAGTACTGGCCCCTCCAGAAACCGCAGTTCGGTTGATAAGCCCAGTAGCGGTTGCCGTACCAGTATCCCCATCCGTATCCCTGATAGAACGACGGGGCCACGATGACCTGGGGAGGGGCACAGGCGTAGGGGAGAACTTGCACTCCCTGGGTCACATAGGAGGGGGAGGCCGAGACAAACCCCCCGGATGACTGAACTCCGGGAGCAACCGGTGCGTAGGGATATCCCGGCGACACGCATCCCGCGAGGGAAAGCACGGATAGGAGTGCCGCCACTGTGACCGCGTGATGGGATATCCTCATGAGACTCAAGGGAGAGGCTCCCACGGAATCAACGCGATGCAACCCGTTTTTTCTTTTGCACCGGCGCTCCCGTCCCGCTACAAAGATCAGCCCGTGATTTCACGGGACCCCTTCACAGGGCGGTTTGGATCGGTAGCTCAATGGTAGAGCAGTTGACTCTTAATCAATTGGTTGAAGGTTCGAGTCCTTCCCGGTCCACCACCACGCGCTGAATCGGCGCGCGGGTTTTTGCAGGCCTATCTGGCCTTTGACTTTGTTTTCTTTCCGGCTGTTGTCGCTTTCCTGCTCGTCTTGCGGGCCGCTTTGTGGATCGCTGGATCGGGTTTTGAGTGGCTGTCAGCAAATCCCTCCCAGAGGCGGAATCCGCCGAGGAACGCATTCTCGTTGTCTCCGGCAATGCACGCGGGGGGAAGCTCCTTGAGACGCTTCACATTACCTCCGCCGAGGACGACATAGTCGGGGAGGAGGGCCGCGGAGAGGAGCTCCACCGTTTCAAAAACATGTTTCTTCCACTTGCGGTGACCGCTTCTGTCGAGGCCGCGCACGCCGACATAATCCTCGAAGGTTTTCTTTTTGAAGGGAAGGTGGCCCAGCTCCATCGGCAGGAGTTGCCCGTCGTTGACGAAGGCGCTGCCCAGACCCGTGCCGAGTCCAAGGAAGAGCATCTTCCCCCCCTTGTAGCTCCCGAGCGCCTGCATGGCGGCGTCATTGATCATCTTCACGGGACAAGCAAAGGCCTTCTCGTAGTTGAAGCTGGCCCATCCCTTGCCGAGGTTGAAGGGTTCGGCGACGGGTTGGTTGTTGTGGACGGGCGCGGGGAAGCCGATCGACACCACATCGTAGTTCCATCCCTTGGCCATCTCCTTGACGTCGCGCACCATCTGCTGCGGCGTGAACTGGTTGCCGGAGGGCACTTCCCGCTTTTCCTTCTCGCCGTTGAGGAGGATCTTCACGTGGGTGCCGCCGATATCGATGGAGAGGACGTTCATGGGATGAATGGTGTGTGTTCCGAGGAGAGTCTTTTGCCCCCCCTTTGGTCAAGGGGGATCGGAGCGGCGGTCACATCCCCTTTGAGGAAGGAGAGGATGCTGCGGACCGCGTGTCCTCGGATCGGCTCACGCTCAAGGAGAATCTCATGGCGGGAACCGGGGTAGAGGAGCACGACAGGCCCCGGCTTCCCGTCGCGACGAGTCGGGATCCACGGGATCACAAGGGAGTCCCGGCCCGCCTCGAGGATCAGGGTGTCCGGGCCGAGGGCTTCGGCCTCCCTTCTGACGGCGGCGGCGTGATCCATGGCCTGAGCCACCCACTCCACGGAGGCACCTCCGGTCACGGCCTCGGGATGCTGGCGGCGGAACTCCAGCGTTTCGGCCCAATGTTCGGGACTCGAGGTGACACGGTTCTTCACGAAGGGTTCGTCCGGCGCCATGTCATGTTCCCCCGGGGCGTATCCCGCGCCCTGTCCCGAAAGGCGAAGCAGGCCGAGGAGCAGGCGGGCGAGGGGTTCTGGCCAGGGGGCCGTGTTGATGAGGAACATCGGCGAGCAGAGGACGATTTTGCCGATGTCGGGATCGTGGCTTCCCGCGAGGCAATCCACGATCACCACGGCTCCCATCGAATGTCCGATCAGATGGATCGTGGCCCCTTGTTCCCTGCGGCGAACTTCCCTCAGAAATGCCCCGAGATCCCGCCCGTACATGGCGAAATCATCCACATGCCCGATCTGGGGGTGGGAGGGCACAAAATGCGGCGAAAGTCCCTGCCCGCGGTGATCGTAGGAGTACACGGTGTAGCCCGCCGCCCGGAGATCCCGGAAGAGGGGGCCGTATTTCAGCCACGACTCGGAGCGGCCACCCACGACGACCACGACACTCCCGGGATGCGGGGAGGGAATGCGGACGGCGCTCAGCGCAAGGCGGCCGTCCGCACTCGGGAAGGAGAAACGCTCCGCGGGGTATGGTGCCGCCGCACCGGCCCGGCCCGCCAGAGCCAGGAGGAGGATGGAAAAGAGCCGGCGTGCCATCCCTTCAGGATAGCGTCGGCCAGGAACGCCGCCTCAAAAAACCGCGTTCCGTTGACATTCTTCCCGCGTCCCCCCACCTTTTCAACCTACCGATGAAGGAAGAGCTTCCGTCAGAGCGCATCGAGGCGGATTTCCGATCCTCGGCTCCAGGCTACTGGAAAGAGACTCCCTCCTCCGAGTGGAACGACTGGAAGTGGCAGCTGCGCAACCGGATCACGACGCTCGAGGGGTTGGAGAAGCATCTTGTCCTCACGCCCGAGGAGCGTGCCGGGGTGATCCTCTCCGGCAACAAGCTGGCACTCGCCGTCACCCCTCATTACTTCAACCTGATCGAGAGGGAAAACCCTGCCTGCCCGATCCGGCGACAGATCATCCCGCATGCCGGCGAAGGGGAGTTTTCTGGCGCGGAGATGGCCGACCCGTGCGGCGAGGACAGCCACATGCCGGTGCCGGGTCTGGTTCATCGCTATCCGGACCGCGTGCTCTTTCTGGTCACCGACCGTTGCGCCGCCTACTGCCGCTACTGCACCCGCTCCCGCGTGGTGAGCGGTGCCGGGGAGCAGGAACTGGAAACCGATTTCGACCAGGCGATCGCCTATCTGGAGAAACACACCGAGGTGCGCGACGTCCTGCTCTCGGGGGGCGACCCCCTCCTTTTCGCTGACGAAAAACTTGATGCCCTGCTGGGACGCCTCCGCGCGATTCCGCACATTGAGTTCCTGCGGATCGGCACCCGCGTTCCGATCTTCCTGCCCCAGCGGATCACGCCGGAGCTTTGCGCGGTCCTCAGCAAGCATCACCCGCTCTTCATGAGCGTCCACGTGAACCACCCCCGGGAACTGACCACAGAGGTGCACGACGCCCTGGCCCGACTCGCCGATCACGGCGTGCCGCTAGGCAACCAAAGCGTGCTCCTGCGCGGCGTCAACGATTCCCTGCCCGTCATGAAGTCACTGGTGCAGAAACTCCTGCGCTGCCGCGTCCGGCCCTATTATCTCTACCAGTGCGACCTCATCAAGGGGTCTGCCCACCTGCGAGCCCCCGTGGCCAAGGGGATCGAGATCATTGAGGGGCTGCGCGGCCACACCACGGGTTATGCCGTGCCCCAGTATGTGATCGACGCTCCCGGCGGCGGCGGCAAGGTGCCGGTGAATCCCGGCTATGTCTTCTTCCATGACCGGGAAAAGGTCGTCTTCCGGAATTTCGAGGGGAAAATCTTCGAATATCCCGAGGTGACGGACGTCTCGGATCAACCCGCCACGCCTCTCCACGAAGAGGTCTTTACCTCCTGACTTTATGGCCGGTCTCGTCGTGCGTCCACGGGCTCGCATTCTTCACGGTCACGACTGGGTCTACGGGACCGAAGTCCTCAAGGTCTTCGGCGACCCCGCCGACGGCGATGTCATCTCGGTCAAGGATGGCCGCGACCGCCTGCTTGGAAGCGCCGTTTACAACTCAAAGTCGCAGATCGTGGCGCGCCGCTTCTCCCGCCGCAGGCAGGATCTGGACGCCGATTTCTTCCGCCGTCGCCTGGACCGCGCCCAGACCTTCCGTGACAGCCTCGGGATCGATCCGCGTGTCCGTCGTGTCCTCTGGAGTGAGAGCGACGGCGTGCCGGGCGTGATCGTCGACCGCTTCGGAAGCATCGCCACCCTTCAGACGCTCACTCTTGCGATGGATCTGCGACGCGATCTGATCGCCGCAGCGGTGCAGGAAGTGCTCGGGGTTGAGACCGTCGTCGAGCGGAACGACTCCTCCTCACGCAAGGCGGAGGGCCTGGAAGTCCGTACCGGCGTCCTGCTCGGTCCCGAACCGCAGGCTTCCGAGATCACGGTGGCCGGGATGAAATTCCATCTCGATGCGATCCACGGGCAGAAGACCGGGTTCTATCTGGACCAGACCGCCAGCTACCGGCGGGTCGCCGCATGGGCCAAGGGACGCCGCGTGCTCGACTGCTTCTCCAATCAAGGGGCCTTTGCCATTGCCTGCGCCCAGGCCGGGGCGGCCGAGGTGACGGCCGTCGAATCCGGAAAGGAAAACCTCCCCCGCATCGAGGCGAATGCGCGTCTTAACAATGTCTCCGTGAAAATCATCGGGGGTGATGTCTTCGAGGTTCTTTCCCAAGCCGCCCGCCGCGAGGAGGAATACGACCTGATCATCCTCGATCCCCCGCCATTCACCCGCACACGCAAGGGCATCGCCGATGCCCTGCGGGGATACCGCGAGCTTCATCTCAAGGCAGCGCAGTTGCTCTCCAAGGAAGGTCTGCTCGCCACTTTCTCCTGCTCCCACCATGTCTCGCCGGAGGAGTTCGATGGCTCGGTCGCCGAATCGTTCGGCGATGCGCGCCGCACGGCCCGCCGTCTTGAGACCTACTCCCAGAGTCCCGATCACCCGATCCTCGTCGGCTTCGCCGAAACGGAATACCTCAAGGGCTTCCTTTACGGGATGACTTCCTCGTTTTAGAAGCCTTCCTTTTCCTCAGAGTCTTTGCGCTTCCGCGCAGAGATCACTCAATCCTGGTTCGGCGCAATCGCTGAGAGGACCGTCTCGGGATCGGAGAAGTCCTCGAAGAGGAAGTCGGGATGGTGTGAGGCGAGTTCCTCGCGTGAGTATTTTCCCGTGGCCACGGCCACCGTCACGGCTCCGAAGGCCTTGCCGCACTCGATGTCGCGAGGGGTATCGCCGATCACGTAGGTTCTCTGAGGCGGGAATTCCTCGCCATGCTCCTCGAAGGCGCGCGCGGTGGCAATCGGACCAAGGCGATTGCGCTCATGGTGATCGTCGGCATAGGCGCCGAAAGCGAAGTAGTTCCAGACGCCGTAGTGGGTGAGCTTCACCTCGGCGCCGGCCGCCAGATTGCCTGTCAGGAGAGCCAGGACGCAGTCCGGGCGTTCCTTCAGTCGGTCAAGCAGCGGAATGATCCCGGGGAGGAGGTTCCCCTGATGATGGTGGATCCGGTCGGCAAGGATTCCGAGATAGGTGTCGTTCAGGGCCATGATGGCTTCGTGGGTCGGTTCCATTCCGGCCGCCGTCAGGATGCTGCGGGCGATTCCCGTGTCGGTGTTGCCCGCAAAATTGAGCCCCTCAAGCGGGGCAAGGCTGCCGCAGTATTGCGCGACCGCCTGGCGGTACGAGGTCTCGCCGGCCCCTCCCGAGGTGATCAGGGTGCCGTCGATGTCGAAGAGGTAAAGGCGCTTGGCCGCCATTTACTTGGCGGCTTCGTCCTCGTGCGCGGCCTCGGGCAAATCGGATTCCTCCGACCCGTCATCCTCCTCATCGTGATCATCGACGTCCTCGACGTACTCCTCCTCGATCTTCGCGAAGCGGCGCTTGCGCTTGGCGGCGGGAAGGGGGCTGAGCGTCATGCCGACGGCGCGACCCACGATCTTGGGCGGCATGTCGACATGGGCCATGGTCTCGAGGTCCTTGATGATCTTCTGCATCATCGCCATGCCGAGGTCCTTGTGGGCGTTCTCGCGTCCGCGGAACTGCAGGACGATCTTGAGCTTGTTTCCCTTCTCCACGAACTCCTCGGCGTGACGGAGCTTCGTCTCGTAGTCGTGCGCACCGATCTTCACCCGGAACTTGATCTCCTTGACCTTGCTCGCGCTGTGGCGGTTCTCCTTCTCCTTCTTGGTCAGCTCGTACTTGAACTTGCCGAAGTCGGCGATGCGGCAGACCGGGGGATTCGCGGTCGGCGCGACCTCGATGAGGTCCAGGCCGTAGGATTTTGCGCGGCGGACGGCTTCCTCGGTCTTGAGGATGCCGAGTTGCTGACCGGTGGAGCCGATGATCACGCGGACCTCGCGGGCCCTGATGCGATCGTTGATGCGGATAAGCGAGGGATTAATGGGACTTCAATGCGCCTTCGTGTTGCTCCGGCGCGGGGTTATGACGGCACGATGGTGCCGGCGGGTTGACGACTGCGAAAGGGAGGGATGCCAAGGTGGCCGGGACAGGGGAAATCATGCCCGCTCAGACAGTGAGCGCGCGTTCGCGGATTTCCGATTCGATTCTCTGGATGAAGTCATCTTTGGCAACGGAACCCTCGTCGCCGTTCTTGCGGCTTCGTACAGAGAGCTGGCCTGCGGCCTCTTCCTTGGGTCCGATGACGATCATGTAAGGCACCTTCTCCAGTTGGGCAAGGCGAATCTTGGCGCCGAGCTTGTCGGAGGATAGGTCGGCGGTCGCACGGATGCCCTTGGCCTTCATCTCGGCGACGATCGATTCCGCGTAGCCCGCCACCTTCTCGGAGACGGGGAGGATGCGCGCCTGCTCGGGTGCGAGCCAGACCGGGAAGTTGCCGGCGAAGTGCTCGATGAGCACGCCGGTGAAGCGCTCCAGGGAGCCGAAGGGGGCACGGTGAATCATCACCGGGACATGCGATGCGCCGTCTACGCCGGTGTACGACAGGCCGAAGCGGACCGGGAGCACATAGTCGACCTGGACCGTTCCGAGCTGCCAGTCGCGGCCGAGGACATCCTTCACGACAAAGTCGATCTTCGGTCCGTAGAAGGCGGCCTCGCCGGGCTCCTCGGTGAAGGGGACGCCGAGCGATGCCGCGGCGTCACGGCAGGCCTTCTCGGCGAGATCCCACTGGGCGGGATTGCCGGTGAACTTGGTGCTGTCGGGATCGCGGAGTCCGACGCGGACGCGGTAGTCGGTCATGCCGAGGGTGGTGAGGACCTTCTTCACCAGCTCGAGGCAGCCGCGTACCTCGGCGGCGACCTGCTCCTCGGTAACGAACAGGTGGGCGTCGTCCTGCGTGAATCCGCGCACGCGGGTCATGCCGTTCAGCTCGCCCGACTGCTCCCAGCGGTAAACGGTGCCGAACTCGGCGAGGCGCACCGGCAGGTCGCGGTAACTGCGGGGCTCGGAGGCGAAGATCCGGATGTGGTGGGGGCAGTTCATCGGCTTCAGCATGAAGCCGTCGAGGAGCTGCGCGGGATCCTTGATCCGGTCCGGAGTCACCACCTCGCGGCCCGCGCGCTCGTTGAGCGTTGCGGCGAAGGGGGCGCTGACCGCCTCGAGTCGCGCCGTCATCTCGGCGCAGCTGCATCCCTCGGAGGCGATGCGCTCGAGTTGGTCCGGCTCGGGGATGGCCGGGAACTGCGACTCCTTGTAGTAGGGGAAGTGGCCGGAGGTCTTGTAGAGGCCGATCTTGCCGATGTGCGGGGTGAAGACCTGCGAGTAGCCCTGCTTGGACAACTCGCCGCTGATGAAGTCCTGCAGTTCCTGGCGGATCACGGCGCCCTTCGGCGTCCAGAGGATCAGGCCCTGACCGACCGCATCGTCGATGTGGAAGAGCCCGAGATCCTTGCCGATGCGACGGTGATCGCGCTTCTTGGCCTCCTCAAGGAGAGCGAAGTGCTTCTCGAGTTCCTCCTGCGAGGCGAAGGCGGTGCCGTAGATGCGCTGGAGCTGGGGGTTCTTCTCGTCGCCGAGGTAAAAGGCGCTCGCGACGTGGGTCAGCTTGAAGGCGGCGATCTTCGAAGTGTCGGCGACATGGGGGCCGGCGCAGAGGTCGGTGAAGGCGCCGTTGCGATAGAGGGAAATCTCTTCCCCCTCGGGGATGCGGGTGAGGATATCGAGCTTGAACTTGCTCTGTGCGGAGCGGGGCGAGAGGCCGGCGAGTTCGCCACGGGTGCCCATCGTGATCGCCTCGTCGCGGGAGATCACCTCGCGCTGGAAGGGCTGCGCCTCGGCGATGATGGCGGCCATTTCCTTCTCGATCTTCCCGAAGTCCTCGGGGCTGATCCGGTGGGGCAGTTCGACGTCGTAGTAGAAGCCCTGGTCGACCGGAGGCCCGGCCGCAAACTGGGCCTCGGGCCAGATGCGGAGGATCGCGTTGGCCAGCACATGGGCCGCGGAGTGGCGGATCGTCTCGAGTTCGGTCATTTGGGGAAGGGGATTAGACTGTAGGCTGTTAGGCGTTTAGGAGGAATGCACCGGATCCAGGGTAATCAGTGACTCGGGAAGGAGTGAGGGGATGCCGTTCTTCACGGGGTACGCGGCCTGCCAGTCTTCACGGACAAGGAATCCCTCGGAGTCAGCCGGAGCCTTGGCGGCGATCGCGGCGACCTCTCGGGGATCGGCCAGACGCAGCGACTGCCCCGTGACGGGACAGCGCAGCAGGTCCGCCAGTTGCTCCAGAACCCCCGGCATCAGTATTTGGGAACCGAGGGATCGACCCGGTCCGCCCACGCAAGGATGCCTCCCTGAACATTGAAGAGCTTGGAGAATCCTGCCCTCTGAAGCTCCCGGGCAGCGGTGGCCGAGCGGATGCCGGACTTGCACTGCAGGTAGATCGTGTCGGCGCTGTCGAGTTCGCTCATGCGGGAGTGCAGATCACCGAGCGGAATGAGCTGGGCACCCGGGATGCGGGCGATGTCCCACTCGAACTGCTCGCGCACGTCGATGAGGGTCACCTTCTCTCCCGAGGAGAGCTTGGACTGAAGCTCCTCGACGGTGATTTCCGCGATCGGGGCCTCGTCTGCCAGTTCCTTCTCGGCTGCGGCCGCCTGCGGGATGCCGCAGAAGGTGTCGTAATCGATGAGTTCGGTGATGGTCGGGTTGTCGCCGCAGACGGGGCACTTGGGATCCCGACGGGGCTTGAACTCGCGGAAAGACATCTTGAGCGCGTCGAAAGTCATGAGGCGGCCGATGAGCGGGTCACCGATGCCCACGATCAGCTTGATCGCCTCGATGGCCTGCATCACGCCGATGATGCCGGGAAGCACGCCCAGAACGCCTCCCTCGGCGCAGCTCGGGACCATGCCCGGCGGCGGGGGCTCGGGATAGAGGCAGCGGTAGCAGGGGCCGCCGAGATGGGGGGCGAAGACCGTGCACTGCCCGTCGAAACGGAAGATGGAACCGTAGACATTGGGCTTCTTCTGGAAGACGCAGATGTCGTTGGAGAGGTAGCGGGTCGGGAAATTATCCGTCCCGTCGATGACGATGTCGTAGGGGGTGACGAGCTTCTCGGCGTTCTCCGAGGTGAAGAGGCAGTCGTGCAGGTCGACCTGGACGTTGGGGTTGATCGACTTGATCGTATCCTTGGCGCTGTTGATCTTCTTGCGGCCCACATCGGTGGTGCCGTGGAGGATCTGGCGCTGGAGGTT